>Ga0256832_1002450_pt1 | contig 12680 bp, 8 predicted proteins | sample 134614metaG_FD_190534 | JGI IMG/M metagenome (GOLD analysis project Ga0256832, IMG submission 190534) | Hydrothermal vent microbial communities from Lau Basin, Pacific Ocean - 134-614 | ecosystem: Environmental > Aquatic > Marine > Hydrothermal vents | place: Pacific Ocean: Lau Basin | collected... | reverse complement strand
CAGTCATTCTAAGCGTATTTAAAGCCGACGTGCAAAGCGAGCAGTTTTGAAGAGCCCTGTGCGGGAAATCCGCACGCAGGGATCTGTGAGGGGACAGTTGGGTAACTGGCTGTTCTACCTTGATGGTATTGGTATGTTTTATTTGTTCTTGCTTGTCTCTGAGTTTGAATTAATCAATGCAAGAACTGCTATTGATGCTAGAATGTGGCAGATACACTCCTGATCGTGCCATCTTGTGCCGTCCCAATAAACATAACTTAAATATTTCAAGGAAAATCATGGTTTTTAATTCTGAACTTGTTGATGAAATCAATCTGTTATCCCAATACAACCTCAAAAATGAACAAGATGGAATAAAAATTCATCATAACGCGACTCCAGAGCTAAGAGCAGCAGCACAGCGGCTCTTTGACAAAGGAATAATCACACAAGCCGATGGTGGTTATCTAACAGATCTGGGACGCAAAGCCGCAGAACACGCACAAGACTTAAGCATGATTTTAAAATAGACTCCTGGGTCGGGATTTAGTCCCGTATGCGTTCCCGTGGTTTGTTCCTTAATACAGAAATACAGACCGCACGAAAAATATATAAAAAAGTAGGGGGATGGGTTGACAGAAGATAGCACCGCCTCTGTGTTCTCTGTGGTTTGTATCGCATGTAGCCTGCCTGCATTGTGAGGCGAAATGCAGGCAGATTGCTTTCTCTGATTAAAGGTATTATTTAACTTAAACAACTTGTATAATGCGCCGTCCTTAAATATCCCGTAAATATTGAGTGTAGAATTGTGATTGAAAATTTAAGAAATATTGCCATTATCGCCCACGTTGATCATGGAAAAACAACGCTGGTTGACAAGCTGCTAGAGCAATCAGGAACCCTGGGCGAACGTGCCAATATATCCGAGCGCATGATGGATTCAAATGAGCTTGAGCAGGAACGGGGTATTACCATACTCGCAAAAAATACCGCAATCAAGTGGAATGACTACCGCATAAATATTGTTGACACACCAGGTCACGCAGATTTTGGCGGTGAGGTTGAGCGCGTTTTATCCATGGTTGATTCGGTGCTGTTACTGGTTGATGCGGTTGATGGCCCTATGCCACAAACCCGTTTTGTGACTTCAAAAGCTTTCGCCATGGGATTTAAACCAATTGTGGTTATCAATAAGATTGACCGCCCGGGTGCGCGCCCTGACTGGGTTCTTGACCAGACCTTTGAACTCTTTGACCGTCTCGGTGCTACTGACGAGCAGCTTGATTTTCCGGTCGTTTATGCTTCTGCCATTAATGGCTATGCGGGGCTTGAATCTGATGTTTCAGATGGCGACATGACACCTCTTTTTCAGGCGATTGTAGATAATGTCAGTCATCCTGATGTTGATCCTGACGCGCCTTTTCAAATGCAGGTGAGTCAGCTCGACTACAATTCATATACCGGTCTGATTGGCATCGGACGCATCAAAAAAGGCAAAATAAAAAAGAATTCGGTAGTAAAAGTCATTGATGGCGAGGGCAATATTCGCAACGGACGTATTTTGCAACCAATGGGGTTTCATGGTCTTGAACGCATTGATGTTGATGAAGCCCAGGCAGGTGAGATCATTGCCTTTACCGGCATGGACAAGCTGTTTATTTCAGACACGCTCTGCGACCCTGATCATGTAGAAGCCTTGCCGCCCATGAGCGTTGATGAACCCACGGTAAGCATGACCTTTCAGGTAAATAATTCACCTTTTGCAGGCAAAGAAGGCAAATATGTGACTTCTCGCAATATACAGGAGCGCCTGGACGAGGAGCTTCTGCACAATGTTGCCTTGCGCGTAGAGCCTGGAGATGACCCTGACAAATTCAAGGTATCAGGTCGTGGAGAGCTTCATCTGGGTATTTTAATCGAGAATATGCGCCGTGAAGGATTCGAACTTGCTGTTTCCCGCCCTGAAGTTGTAATTCGGGGCGAAGGTGAAAACCAGCAGGAACCCTATGAAAATCTAAGCATTGATATAGAAGAAGAACATCAGGGCAGCATCATGGAAAAGATGGGGGAGCGCAAGGGGCAGCTACAAAATATGGAATCTGATGGCAAGGGGCGTGTGCGCCTGGAGTACATTATTCCGTCACGCGGTCTGATCGGCTTTCAGACTGAATTTATGACACTGACCTCTGGTACCGGACTGATCTATCACACTTTTGATCATTATGGACCAATGATCAGGGAACAGATTGGTCAGCGCAACAATGGCGTTCTTATCTCAAACGCACAGGGAAAGGCTCTCGCCTTTGCAATCTTCAACCTGCAAGAGCGCGGCAAAATGTTTATCGAGCATGGAGAGGAAGTCTACGAAGGCATGATTGTTGGCATCCATAGCCGTGATAATGATCTCGTTGTCAATCCGCTGAAAGCAAAGCAGTTGACAAATATTCGTGCCGCGGGAACAGATGAAAATTTAATCCTGACCAAACCGATTAAATTTACACTTGAGCAGGCACTTGAATTTATTGACGATGATGAACTGGTTGAGATCACGCCCGAAAATATCCGCATTCGTAAAAAACTTCTAAAAGAACACGAACGCAAGACCGCCTCACGCCAAAACAAAGATTAGAGCCTGAAACATGGCTTTAGTGGCAACAATTGACTGGAATCATACACTGGCTGCAATCTGGCGCAGCCGTCAGCAAAAACTCAGGGCTATCGCCCGTGAGGACATTGACTTTCTGGAACTTGACAAGCTCCTGGGCATCGAAAGGCAAAAACGGCTCTTTATTGATAATATTGAATATTTTATTAAAGGCAATTCGACCAACCATGTATTGCTCTGGGGCGCGCGCGGCACTGGAAAATCCTCTCTGGTAAAGGCTGTCCTGCATGCGTATCATCCTCAGGGGCTGCGTGTTATTGAAATTCCCAAAGAGGATCTTGCCTGTTTAACGGATATAAGCGATGAGATTCGTTCATTAAAACAGCGTTTTATTATTTTCTGTGACGATCTTTCATTTGAAGATGGAGAAAGCAGTTTTAAAGAACTAAAAAGCACCCTGCAAGGATCAATTGAAAAACCGCCTCAAAACGTACTGGTCGTAGCCACCTCAAACCGTCGTCACCTGATAGCCGAGCACATGAAGGATAATGAGCAGGCGCGCTTCGTTAATGGGGAAATTCATCAAGCTGACACAATCGAAGAAAAAATGTCCCTGGCAGACCGCTTTGGTCTGTCTCTCTCTTTCTATCCGCCCACACAAAAGGAATATCTGGCAATAGTCGATATGCTTTTTGCCAATATAAAAAACATAGACAAAGACAAACTGCACATCCTCGCAGATCGCTTTGCACGCGAACGGGGTAATCGCAGTGGACGTATCGCCCAGCAATTTTATTATGCCCAACTGACCCGGGGCAAACTCAGTCAATAACCCCTGCGAAGTTATTGCGGTTATCACAATTATCGCGGTTAATTATATATACCCACATACCCATCCCCCCCTTTTTTTTATACTTTTTCGTAAATATAAAAATTCAAGTTTCGGAATTCAAATCTATCGTTACGCAGAGGAACACGGAGATATTCGCAGAGATTGTTTGTAAAGAAGGAAAACAAATTTACACTTTTTTCGTTTGCACGCTCTTTCGTTTGCACGCTCTTTCGTTTGCACGCTCCTTCATTTGATACTTGTTTGATACTTTGTAATGTTAACTCCGTGGTTCTCTGTGAAAAACTCTGTGACTCTCTGCGTTACTTAAACTGAATGTTGCCGGTTTTGTCTCGAGTTTGATTTAAAAAAGATGGTATAAAAAAACCGAGGAAAGGTACTAATCGTATTGATGTTCAGACGGGAGGGAATGTTATCTCATTAATTCAAAAGTTATAATTTGTCCATGCTTAATGAGTATGTCGCATATATCGCAACGGTAATAGATCCTCGATTTAATTCCGTTTAAAGCGAGTATCTACTAGACCTATTAACTTTTTGTATAGAGAGAAAAAAGTAATGAAAAATAAACAAAAAATAACTTACAAATGGGCTTATTTACCGTTTGTATTCAGTTCTGCAACAATTCTGGCAACACAGGCAATGGCGACTCCAGGAGCGAGTCAGCAATATCGTGACGCCAGACAGGTGAGTTCGGCGAATTATGAATACGTGGGAGGAAAAACGCAAATAGGCTTTGGTGTCACTGATGAGGGTGATGTTAGTGTTGATCTTAACCAGGTGCTGATGGAATCGAAAGATAGCAGTACCAGCGCAGGGCTTTGGGCAGGTTATGATCTTAAAGGTGATGACAAGGGCATCAAGGGTCGTGGTGTTCAAATAAACCATAACTGGGTATCACGAGATGGCTCTGGTCGTGCAACCCATGTAAATAAAGTATTCGGTGCGTATGACCGTAATGAAGCAGGTCACGCAAAGGCTACTGTTGGATATGGTCAGGAAAATGAGAGCCTGTTCTGGGAAGGACATGTGAGCAAAGGTCTTTCTGACAAGAAAAATGCACGCGTAATCAATGGCAAGACAGTTTCTGATGTTGCCTATGATTACGGAGTCGGTGGTAGTGTTGGAACCTTTATCAAGGGCTCCAATATGCGAGTACGCGCGGGACTTGATCATGAGTGGGGTGATGATTTAGGTGCTGGAGAAAAGACGGCAAAAAATACAACCTTGTCGGCGGGTATTGAAAAATTCTTCCAGGGTACTCCACACAGCCTGGGTCTGGATATTGCTGCTTCAAAACGTAGTGGTGGCTTTGAAACTGGCTCTGATGATACCGATGTTTCAGGCAAGTTAAGTTATCGTTATGACTTTGGCGGTGCCAGTATCTATCAGCCTGACAGACGTTATCGACGTGTAAGGGTAGAAGTGCCTGGTGCTGGAGTAGCCCCTCGTTACGCCAGAAAAGCACAGTACAAACGAGTACCTGTTTACAAGACTGTTACAACTTATGGCAAGAAAACAGTTCGTAAACCTTATAAACAGCTGGTTAAAAGCACCATGGAGCTTGAAGGTCAAACATTTTTCAAGCTAAACAGCGCAAAATTAATTCCTTCAGCAAAGAATCGTTTACGTCAGATTGCTGCACAGATTCGTAAAAATGGTTATAAGGGTGTAATTCGTATTACCGGTAATACCTGTGGTCTGGGAGATGCCGCCTATGACCAGCGTTTATCTGAACAACGTGCAAATGCTGTTAAAAACTTTTTGATTGAGAATGGTTTTAATCCTGATCATCTGCTTGCTCGTGGTTTGGGTAAAGATCATCCAAAATACCCTAATACACCAGATCAGGGCTTTAAAAACCGTCGTGTAGATATTGAGTATGTTACTGAACGCAAGGCTTATAAGACAGCTTATCGCACAGAGCAGCAAACTGTAAAAACAGGCACTCGTCGCGTCGTGGCAGGATTCAAAAATGTACCGGCTGGTTATGACAATGTCCTGATTGACAATGGCAGACCTGGTACACCAAGGGTTATCTGGAAGACAGAAGTAATCCCTTCATCACCTGCATGGATCACACGGGCATTGCATAACAATATCAGGCACAATACAACTGTTAGCACATACCAAACAACAGCAGGAGGCAGTGCGGGTGGTGATAATGTAGTACATGCCGCAGATGATATCGTTACGGTTTGTAGCGCTAGCCAGGGTATGTCGATTGATGTACTGAGAAATGATGATGCTGATGCAACATTAACACGCATTGTTTCACAACCAATGCATGGTTCAGCTACCATTTCTAACGGCAAGATCGTATATACTGCTGATTCAGGATTCTCTGGTACAGATCACTTTACTTATGAAGTTAGAGATCCAAATGGAAATACCACAACCGCAAATGTTACTGTCACGGTATGTTCAGCAGGTGGTGGTGTTAACGCAGCAGATGATACCGCTACAACAAGCCAGGGACAGGCAGTTACTATTGATGTCCTCAATAACGATGATGCCGATGCAAGTATCACTCGTGTGGTCAACCAGCCTCTACATGGAAGTGCAAGCATTGTAAATGGCAAAATAGTTTATACACCTGCTGCCGGCTTCACAGGAGTGGATCGCTTTACTTATGAAGTAACAGATCCGCAGGGTAACACCTCAACTGCAACCGTCACTGTTACCGTAAGACCTCAGGGTGGTTCTGGCGGTATCAATGCAGCAGATGACTCAGCGACTACACTTCAGGGTCAGGCGGTCACAATTGATGTGCTAAACAATGATGATGCTGATGCCATATTAACAGGTACGCTAACACAGCCATCTCATGGTACAGCAAGTATTGTTAACGGGCAGATTGTTTATACTCCTGCAGCTGGCTTTACTGGCACAGATCACTTTACTTATGAAGTGATTGATCCCCAGGGCAATACCACAACTGCAACCGTCACTGTTACCGTAAGACCTCAGGGTGGTTCAGGTGGTATCAACGCAGCAGATGATAGTGCAACAACTCCACAGGGTCAGGCGGTTACTATTGACGTGCTGGATAATGATGATGCTGATGCGAGCTTGACAGGTACGCTGACACAGCCATCTCACGGCACAGCAAGCATCGTTAACGGACAGATTGTTTATACCCCGGCGGCTGGCTTTACTGGCACAGATCACTTTACCTACGAGGTAAGAGATCCCCAGGGTAATACCACAACAGCAACCGTTACTGTTACTGTAAGACCTCAGGGTTCTGGAAGCGGTGTAGGAGCAGAAGATGACTCTGTCAGCACCAATCTAAACACTCCTGTTACCATTGATGCCATTGCAAATGACTACAATGCTGTAAGAATAACGCGCATTGTTGATAACCCTGAAAATGGATCAGCCAGCATTGTCAATGGACAGATTGTTTATACTCCAAATTCTGGCTTCACAGGTGTTGATTATCTGAACTATGAAGTAGAAAATGCCAGCGGAGAAACTGATATAGCAACGATTACTATCACAGTTAGAGCTGGTTCTGGCGGAGGCGGTGGTTCTCTCACTGCTGTAAATGATAGTGCATCGACTGACTGCTCTGCTGTTACAATCAATGTCCTTGATAATGATTCAGGTAGTGGTAATTTGAGTATTGTTGGAGTTGGAAGCGCGAGTCTTGGTAATGCGGTGATTTCTGGAAATACAATCGTATACACTCCATCAAGTTCTTGCTCAACAGGTAATACCGGAATGGATACATTTACCTATACCATCAGAGACGGACAGGGTAATACAGCCCAGGCAACGGTTAATGTTGATGTCAAAGGCGATGACTGTAATGTTTGTATAAAAGCCGAGCCTGATGACACGGTAACCGATGTTAATACTCCAATTACGATCAGTGTGCTGGATAATGACAAAGGTGAAGGATTGAGTATTACTTCGGTTGATATGCCAGAGCATGGAAAAGCCGAGTTAATAGGCAATAGCATTAAATACACACCAGATGAGGATTTTACTGGTACAGATAGTTTCTGGTATGACATTGTTGATTCAGAAGGAAACAAGGATGCCGCTCTCGTCATAGTGTATGTCGGTAATGACTAAAATGTGATAAATGGATTGGCTATTGAAGTTTAATAACTAATCCAGTAACCAGCAAAAGCAAAAAAGCCACAGTTTCTGTGGCTTTTTTGCTTTTTTTGTATCCGTTAAAAAAAGCGTTTTAAAGCACGATACTTTGGTGCCTGGCTGTCAGGCTGGTTTATATATTCCTTTATTCCCCAGCAGCCATAATATTGGCAGTTTCTGGGTGCAGAAAAAGCCACAAAGAGTGAACCACCCGTTATCTGGTTCCAGTGGTTAAGGAAATCGACATAAAATGTTTCCATTGTGTGTGCACGATTGGCTCCAATTAGGTAGGGGTTAGGATAATCTCTGGTGGAGTGTGTTCCGGGTGCGGTAAGGTGTTGTCCGCCTTCGTATGCAATCAGCTTGACCTTGTACTTTTTGGCATATTCCATTTGTTGTCTGATCATTTTATAGACGTTATTCATGGAATAGGGGTTCCTTTTGTCATCCTTTAACAGTTTGAATACACTGGGGACACTGTTAACACCTGCCAGGGCTTTTCTGTGAACAAAGAAATAGGGTGCGATTGCCATTGCATCGACATAACGATAAGCACCTTTGTGCTCCATAACAACAGGTGTCATATAGCGGTTGGCTGACCAGACACCCATCACTCTTACGAGCCTTTTGGTATTGCCAAAGACCTGCTCAAAAATTCTGAATATTTCAACAGCGCGTTGTGAATAATATTTATAACTTGCCTGATTAATATCCCGATCCAGCCTAAGTTTCATACCCATTTTTTTGGTGTATTTGCTTTGCATAAAAACGGTATTCCAGTTTTCATTGGTATATTCAATATAGGCTTTTAGATGAGGTTTCAGGTGTTGTTTTAAGTAGCTTGCGTATTGTCTGACAAAATTATTATCTGCAGCGTGGGGAATATTAAACCAGGCATCACGATTAAGAATATTTGCAAGCCTTACCATGACTTCAAGCGGCGCGCCACGCACACCTTCTTTACCTGCCCAGGTTGCTTTGCTCATATGTGGCATCTGCTCCCAGCTATGAATCGGATTGCGCGTGATACCTGACATATTCATCATGCGGATGACTTTAAAATCTTTCATAAAGCGCAGATAATCCGGATTGAAGAGAATTTTATCGTAGTATTTTTCAAAGGGCAGGTAATTGCCTCTGCATTGACGGGCACTGTTAACCCGTTGAAAAGGATTGTTTGCGCAAATACCGCCAGGCAATAAAAAACGAATATTCCGCAAATAGTTTTGTGGTTCTGAGCGCTTGATAATCAGGGAAATTTGCAAGTTATTGTCTGCACCTGCTTTAACCTCAACAATGTCTTTTCCTGGTTGTGAATGAACTACTCTGGCATCACCCTCATACACAATCTGGCCTTCACCGTCATAAAGAACCGTATAACGACCATCAGGAATGCTTCCGGCAGGTATCCAGTGGACCACATAGCTGCCTGCCTGTCCGCCATTGAGATTGCGTGGCCAGCCATCCCGGTCATAGATAATCTTGCCTTTTGTCAGTTTTCTGGCTTCCCTGAAAGGCATCGACATTTTAAACAGATTCACAAAAGGAACGCTGGGATCAACCTGTAAAATCTCATTGGTATTCATGCCAATGGGAAGTTTTGCCTGGGTTGATGCTGATAACAACAGTAGTAGTACAGTGATTAGTCCATTAATTCTATACATATTTCTTTCCTTAAATTAGGTGTTGGTCGTCGGCGTAAGAACCTGTCCGAGAACCAGGAGTGAATTACTATAAGCCAAGTTTAAAAATCTGTCCGGGAATATGGAAGCTACCGTAAAATTCCTGGAACCTGCCTGGAAATATGAGTCGTAGCGATATTTCCAGGCAGGTTCTTATCTCCGGCGTAGTTGCATGCGGCGGCGCTTGAGCAAACGATTGCTGGATTTTTCAGGCTTGCTGGCACTCTTGTTTCCGGTTTTATTATTTGTGTTACTTATATTAAAAAGAGTCGGATCAAAATCCCGCAAGGTTCCATCTAAAACGGCTTTCTCATAGGCTTTTCTGAATTTAAGTGCATGTTTGTAGATTTCCTTGCCTCTTTTAACCGTATAGGTAGATTCTTTTCCGCAATAAAAACTCTTGCATTTCTGCTTTCCCTGATAATCTTTCCAGTTAACCAATATATAATAAGTTTCATAGCCCCGATTAACAAAACTTGTAAATGTTATGCCTACATGCATTAGTTGTTTGGTACCAGGGATGAGCGACTTCTTGTACTTGCTGCTTTTCTTCTTAAATGCACCATTAGGGATAATATTTAGTTCTTTTCTCATTTTATCCCGTATCTTGACAGCTTCGGACAAGTCCATTGAAAATCCGGAATGGCTCTTGCCATTAACTATAAACTGTATCTGATAGCCGCCTGTTTTAGCTCTTTTAATATTTTTCATATCAATATTGCTTTTTTGGGTTTTAGCTGTCATTTTGGATCACCATAATTTTCGTTGGGGTACATGGATACCTGGGGTTCCAAGATACGGATACGGCACAACAATAACCCCGGCATTCCTGCTCGTCTATACTTCTGCCTAAATGATCTCAAATCATTGCAATAAACTGTACCTCTTGAGATTATCTGCTCAGAAGCAAAAATCCTGCGTAATAATTGGATTTTATTATAATTGTGCCGCTCCTAACTTTATATTTAATTGATTAAATCATCCTTAGGATAGATATAATACCCATCCCCCCTGTTTTTACAATATTTTAAGCAGAAAAATTAAGGAATGGCACAATAATTGCTGGTTTAGCTTGATACATTGTCCCAGTCAAGTGTGACAAGTTGCCTAATAATATTGAGAGGATAATTTTTAAGAGCAGGGCGGAGGATCGCAGTCCTGGCAGGGCTAAGACAAGTTCTTCGAGGCATGTCGCTTGTTAGGTAAACTGGAGTTCCATTATAGCTCGAAGCACGGTAGCTGCTTGAACATGGTGGAAATTGAATTGAGTTGATTATCTCGGCAGTGCTTACGGGACAGGATGGAAGGAATGGATTTTTTATCGCAACAGGTTGATGCGTAGGTCAATGAAAGAAATGGAATAAGCAGTTCCATGAACTGGCGATTCATGACCGAAGATGCAGGAATTAAATTAAAGCACCTTTTATCAGTCAGTATCAGCCAGTTTAATATTGTTGATGTACTGGATTAAGCTCGCATATACGCTATGACTTGCTCGGAATGTTTTCATTTGCAAATATTATGCTGAAAAACTCAAACCAGACAGGCTGAATTTACAAGATAAAGTGTAATTTTACCGATTCAGATCGCAGGCAAAGCAATACACACCCGATATTTGTGTATCGTCCCTATCCCCTGAAGAGGATGGTTGTATTTTATCCCCGCCTGTCTGAGAACTAGAAATTGACTGCAAATCCCACAATCATCATAATCTGAGCTTATCAAGTTCGTTAAATAGAGCGACTATTTGCCTCTCTTGATAAACTCACCTTATAATAATTCTGAAATTTTCGTTTCAATCCCAGTTCTCAGACAGACTCCTAGAGGTAATTTTTAAAGCAGTTCTAAACCAGAATTAACAGAGAAACCCTAAATAAGGGAATGTCTTTTAAGTTTTGATCTTAAAGTCGCCCTGTTGATACCAAGAAGGGCTGCAGTACGAGACTGGTTGCCATTGGTGTGTTCCATTAGAACCTCAAGAAGAGGCTTTTCTACTTCATCAATAATTTGTCTATATAAATAAGTGGCATCCTGATTGCCTAAAAGTTGTAAGTATTCTTTAACGGTGGCTCTGGTTGTTTCCGCAAGTGAGAGCCCATTTGGTGTTGTTACTGGAAGATTTTTCATAGGATGATTCATACCTTCAACGAGTCCTTGAGTGTAAAGTTTTGACAACGTAGGAAAGGAAATTACTCACTAAAAATCAAATAAATATTTCATCCAGGATATTCTCCAGTGTCTGAAGCTGTTGTTTGGCTTCTGTAATTGAGAATACTTCTTGCCTGTATTTATTTAGTAAGCTTGTTTCCTGTCCTATCAGTCTGTATAAATACCAATCAATATACTTCCTCGCTATCCTGCTCTGATCGAGCGGCTTATTACCCGGATTAAAGGTATGAATATTCTTGATGTGCTCAATAATTATACATTTAATATCCTTGTTTGATAACACCTGCTTTTCTTTCTTGTTTGCTAAGCCATTGATTAACTCTTGAAATATCCAGGGTTGACCGAGCGTGATTCTACCCAGCATGAGACCGTCCGCCCGGGTATAGTTCAGGACAAATTTTGCATCATGTGTATTTGATATATCACCATTTGCAATGACAGGAATATTTGATTGCTGCTTGATTCGCCGAATGCTTTCAAATTCTGCAAAACCCTTGTAGGCTTGTTTTCTGGTTCTGCCATGAACAGCCAAAGCTGATATTCCACAGTCCTCTGCTATTTTTGCAATGCTTAGCGCGTTTCTTTGCGTGGCACTTGTTCCTGTTCTTATTTTCACGGTCACTGGTATATTAACCGCATTGACTACTTCTGTGAGAATTTTTCTGACCAGCTCAGGGTCTTGCATAAGTGCTGATCCAGCTGCCTTGCGGCAAACCTTTTTGGCAGGGCAGCCCATATTGATATCAATAATATCTGCGCCAATGCTCTCGTTAAACCTTGCGGCTTCAGCCATAACTTTGGGCTCTGTGCCTAAAATTTGCACACAGCGTGGTTGAGCTTCGCTCTTGTGCAGGAGCCGGCTTTGGGTTTTTCTGGTGTTTAAAAGGGATAAATCTGAAGAAATCATTTCAGATGTGGCTAATCCTGCACCAAAAGATCGACAAAGATCACGATAGAGCCTATCGGTAATACCTGCCATGGGCGCAAGCAAAAAGCGGCTTTTTAGTTTGTATGAACCAATAATTAAAGGCATGATGGCATGATAAAGAAAACAAGAAGGTGCAAAAAAAGTAAAAAGGAATATAGCGATATTTCTGTTATGAGACAAAATCATTTTTAGTTCAGAAAACATATTTCGCGTAGTCTGTGCCGAGAAACGAAACACAGACTACATACCCTGCTGTCCTCTGTCCTCTGCCACCCATCCCCTAGGGTGTCGAAATTCCCCACTCATTAATACACAATTATTCCCGGTTTTTGGATTTCATTTTCTGCAAAAAAAGCCTGT
>Ga0256832_1002449_pt1 | contig 12682 bp, 12 predicted proteins | sample 134614metaG_FD_190534 | JGI IMG/M metagenome (GOLD analysis project Ga0256832, IMG submission 190534) | Hydrothermal vent microbial communities from Lau Basin, Pacific Ocean - 134-614 | ecosystem: Environmental > Aquatic > Marine > Hydrothermal vents | place: Pacific Ocean: Lau Basin | collected... | reverse complement strand
TTCTTCCGCAAGATGATGCATAAACACGGCAATGCCACCACATTCATCGGGTGGATAATCGGGGCTAATTAGACATAATCTTAAACGCTTATTAACGGGTAATCTAGGTGGATAGGTTTTAAAATCATTCGGCGGAGAAAAAGCAGAGATTAATTGACGTTGTGGGTGAGCAAAGGCATCTCTAATCCCTTCTTCTATTCCCTCTTCTACTTCTTGCAATAGGGTATCATGCAATGTTTTCTCTATATTTTTATCTGCAAATAAGGTTCTTGCATAACCTTGAAATTCTTTTTTCTTTTCACCAATAATAGTGAAGGTTTTTGCCAAGGGGCGTAGGTTTCTATTTACTTGAATACAGTAATAAGCAATGCTTCTTAGGATAATTCTATAAGAACCCACGCTAGGGGTGCGTTTTTTTGTACGAATATGACTAGGGGCATATTTATGATGTACTTCTGCAAGAGGGCGAATACTCATCTGCCCTCCTTTATCCATTAGGCGGACTAAGACATCCGTTTCATCCAGATAATAGGCAAACTCTTCATCAAACCCTCCCGCCTCTAGTAATGCACTACGACGAAAGGAGGTGTTAGTTCCCATCATGCCGCGAAAACTATGCGCGCCTGGCTTCCATTTTCCTGTCTTTTCTCCAACATCTAAAAAGGGATTGGCATCACGGTCATAATACATATAACGTGCTTGAAAGTTGACTCCATCGTTGTCACGTACAAAACCACCTGCGGCAACGACCTTTTCATCTTCATAGGCTTTGGCAAGCTCTTCTAACCAGTTTGGTTCTGGGATTGCATCATCATCCATAAAGCAAACAACATCACCATCTGCTAATTTAATGCCTATATTTCTTGATTTGGATAAGTTGGTTTCAGAACAATGACCAAGTTTACAATCTGTTGCATGTTTTTTTAGCCATGCTTCAGTGCCATCAGTGCTAGGTCCATTTACAACAATGACTTCAAAATAAGGGTAACGCTGTTGATACAAAGAGGCGAGTGCATCAGGTAAACAGCTCATGCGATTATAGGTGTTAATAACAACACTAAAAGTTAAGTTCACGCTTGTCTTACCTATCGCTTATAGTGGCTTGTACTTTCATTTTTAGCAAACGGTCTTCTTTTTTATCTGGCAAAGTGATTTGTATCTCTTCAAAGCCTAATTCAACTAATTGTTGTTTTAGTTTTTCAGCGGTTAATTCGCTTTTAATGGCTGTGCTTTTATTGTCTAATTGTTTTTTTTCTAGTTGTTCTAACCGTTGTGCGAGTGTTTCTGTGTATTGTTGTAAACCTGATATAGCCGCCGATTGCATATCTAATAATTGTGTTGCAGAGTGATTATTAGGAGTTGAAAAAACTAATTTTTTAACATAAGGAACGGCTATTTTTGCCAGAGTACCCACAACAGGGATATGTCGAATACGTTGATATACTTTAAATAGAAAGGCTTTCATTCTGCTCCTTTAGATAGCAACTCTACCGAGGGTGAAGACATATAAATATCGCCAACCCATGTTGAATTACCTTTTTGGGTGACGCTGAAGGATAACATATTACTTGACCATTGCTGTACATTGGCAAGGTGATTTTTTTCATCGTGGATTGCAAATGTTAAAAAATAATCCCCTGCTCCTAGATTATTGGTTAAAGAAAAGCGAAGTTCTTTTTCTTGGTCTTTTTTTAGATGTAGTTTAAGTCCTTGCATGGCGGTATTACTGCCAAAAAGATCCACGCCATTTTTATCTCTTATCATATAACCAAGGCAGAGATTATCACTTTTTTTATTTGCTTTTGCTTTGATATGAATGCTAAAACGTTGACTTGTCTCGATTTGCCTTGTTTTTTGATCATTAACACTAAGATAGGCCGATGTGATTTCAACCTCTCCAATTCCGCAGGAAAAATTAGCACTGCTTTGATCTGTTTTTTGTTCGGTTTCAATCACATCAGCTAATGTTGCATAATAATAATCACAGGCCTGTTCGGGATGACCATCAAAAACAAGATGTCCTTCATTAATCACAATGGCTCTATTGCAGGTCTTTTTGATTTGATTTAGATCGTGCGAGACTAATAATAAAGTGGTGCCTTGTTGCTGATAATGGTTAATGCGTCGAAAGCATTTTGCTTGAAAACTCGCATCACCCACTGCTAATGCTTCATCAATAATTAATAAATCAGGGCGAAAGGCGGTCGCAGTTGCAAAGGCTAATCTTACTTGCATTCCACTGGAATAAACACGTAATGGCTGATGAAAATAGTCTTTAATATTGGCGAAGTTTTCAATTTCAGGGATGACTTGTTCAATTTCCTCTTTTGTATGCCCCATTAATGACAGTAAATGAATAACATTTTGTAAACCTGTAAAATCAGGATTAAAACCAATACTTAATTCTAAAATAGCGGCAATGCTTCCATAAGAAATAATCTTTCCTGTCGTCGGGGTTGTTATACCTGTAATCAATTTTAATAAGGTACTTTTTCCTGCACCATTGGCCCCTACAACGCCTAATGCCTCCCCTTTTTTAAGGGTTAAAGAGAGATTTTTTAAAACCCAATGTTGTTGATAGTTTGCAGATAGACCAAACCAGTGACGTATGCGCTGATATTCACCTGCATATTGATGGTAACTCTTGCCGAGATTTAGAATCTGCAAAACTTCATCTTTTTTCATAAAACATCCACCAATTCATGCTTGGCTTTATTGTAGATAATATTCACAATCATAATAATAAGCAGTGATAAGAGGAGAGGATAAAGTAATGCGTTCCAATCAGGTGCATGATTATAAACAAAGATATTTTGATAAGCTCCAGCAAAGGCACTGGCGGGATTTAGATGAATAAGAATCTGATATTTTTCAGGCAATACATTCAAAGTATAAACAATAGGGGTAAGCCAAAAAAGAAGTTGTAAAACAACGCTAACCGCTTGTTCAATATCACGAATAAAGACATTCAATGTCGCCAATAGCACCCCTAGACTGAATGCTAATAGTACAATCAAGAAAAAAACAGGTAGTAAATAGATCAAGGTGCTTACCTGAAACAATGGATTTAAAATAAGCGATAGGATGATCACAAGAATTAATAAAATCAAATTATTAAATAAAGCCTCGCCTGTGGCAGCAATAAATAAGCTTATCTTTGGCACAGGGTATTTTTTAATAAGATTAGCATGGCGGGTAAACACAGTAGTGTTACGGGTGATAATTTCTGATAAGAGTGTCCATGCCGCAATCCCTGCTAATAGGTAAATGGCATAAGCCCCTGGTGTTTGACTCATACCAGGAAGTCTTGCTAAAAACACGGTGGAAAAAATAAAAGCATAAACAGCGACTTGAATTAATGGCTGGATAATAAGCCATAAAATCCCTAAATAGCTACGAGTATAACGACCTTTTAGCTCATTTTTAAGCAGTGCATAGCTGTAATATCTGTGTTTCCATAACTTGACAATAAAAACTGGCATCGCTTTACTCCATTGATTTTATTTGTTGAAGCAATAGTTGACTCGATTCTTTCCATGTTATCCATTGATAATTTAATACCCGCTTCTCTCGCTTAGCATGATCTAAAATTGCTTTTTGCCATGCTTGGGTGTCATTGACTGTCATTAAGGTTGCCTGTCCTTTGGAAATTTCTTGATGAGTTGGAATATCACTGGCAATAACGGGTAGATTATTTTGCAATGCCTCAACAATCGGTAAACCAAAACCTTCTTCTAATGTGGGAGATAATAAAACGCTTGCTTGTTGGTAAATAAATTGTAATTCATTATCGCTAATATCCTGCCACCAGATAAGTTTTTTATTGAATTGAGCATGTTTTAAAAGTTTTGTTTGTAGTTCTTCAGTTAGCCAGCCTGAACGACCGACAAGGCAAAGCTTACCTTTGAAACCTTGTGTCCAGAGTTTATCGAATATTTTCAATAAAAAGGCATGGTTCTTTCTTGGTTCTATGGTTGAAACAGTGAGATAAATAGGGTCTTTTGTCGAGAAAAAATCTTGAATGGTACGACGTGGTTTTTCTGCTAGTGTTTGTTTTTGTGGGAGAATATTAGCCCCTAAATAAAAATAGTTAAGCTGTAGATGGGATTTATTCTTTTTTTGTAATAATTGTTTCAGTTCATTGGCAATACTTTCTGAAATCGTGATGTAGCCACAGGCGAATTGGAGTGAATTTTCAATATGTTGTTGAAATGTTGTTATATGTGCTTGATGAAAAAAATCAGGTCGCTTTAGGGGAATTAAATCATAGATCAAATAAATGATTTTCACCCCTTTTTGTTTAATTGATAATAATGCTTTTTTCTTTGCAGGTGAAAGCCAATTTGAATCTGCTAATAACAGCTTATCCCCTTTTTCTAAGCTTATTTTTTGTAAATGTTTATATTTAACATGATGACTTCTAAGGTATTGCAATAGCCAATAGAGAATAGGAATAGCCGTTATTTTATATTTTAATTTTGCACCACGATTAGATTTTTCAAAACGCCCTAGCTTAGTCGATAAAGATGATTTAACCGACTCAAATTGTAAGGAAATAGGAAATTGGTAATAGTCTTTTTTAGCATAAATGACCAGCTTCACTTCATCAGGAGCGAGTTGTGTGAGATTCATTGTGATTTCTTTAACCACTCTTGAGATGCCACCTGAAAAATTTCTTTGATAGGTATTAGAGCAATCAATATAAATCATAATGAGCGTGTTTTCAGTTTATCTGAGCTGATTGACTCCGCTTTAGATCTGCATCTACCATCATTTTACAAAGTTGTTCCAGCGTTGTTTTTGGCTTCCATCCCAAATATTTTTCTGCCTTTTTAGGACTACCAATTAAGAGATCTATTTCTGCAGGACGATAAAAATCAGGATTAATACTCACCCGTACTTTGCCTGTTTTGCTATCAAGTCCAACTTCATTAACGCCCTTTCCTTGCCATTGAATTTTAATATCCACCGCTTTAAACGCCATTTCAACAAAATCTCTTACTTTTTTGGTTCGTCCTGTTGCAAGAATATAGGAACGGGGTTTATCAACCTGTAGCATTCGCCACATACCTTCAACATATTCTCCTGCATAACCCCAATCGCGCTTAGCTTCTAGGTTTCCTAATTCAACTTTTTCTTGCTTACCTAAATAAATATTCGCTACTGCCTGCGTTATTTTGCGGGTAACAAACTCACTGCCTCGTAATGGGGATTCATGATTAAACAAAATACCGCTGGTTGCAAAGATGCCATAGGATTCTTGATAATTAATTGTCATCCAATGTGCAAAAACTTTGGCAACACCATAGGGACTGCGAGGGTATAAGGGGGTTTGCTCTGTTTGTGGTATTTCTTGAACCTTACCAAACATTTCTGAGGTCGAGGCTTGGTAGAATTTAATATTTACATCCACTAAGCGAATCGCCTCAAGCAGATTCAACGGCCCAATAGCGTTAATTTCCGCCGTGGTAACAGGTTGCTCAAAAGACACAGCAACAAAACTTTGAGCTGCCAGATTATAAACTTCATCTGGTTTTACTTTTTGCAATAAACGAATCGCCGCACCCATATCCGTTAGATCATATTCAACTAAGTGAAAATCAGCATGCTGATTAACCTTTAATGCCTCTATACGCCAAAAACGTTCTTTATTGGTACTAGAGCGACGATAAGCACCATAAACAGTATAATTTTTATCTAATAATAATCGAGCAAGATAAGCACCATCCTGACCTGTAATTCCTGTTATAAGCGCTACTTTTGACATTGATATCTCTTAATGTATTTATAATATTTTTGCGGGAGGAAATACGCTCTCCTCCCTTTTTTTCTTACGAACTTTCAGCAACAGCCTCTGGTAATAAGGTTTGCAAAGATGCAACATAGGCCATACGTGCCGTTTGAGCCACTGCTGCTTCTTGTTGCAAACGGCGTATTTGTTGGTCTACCATTTGTAAATTATTAATCTGTGTTTTTGCTTCATCAGATAAATCAGCTATATTATAAGTCTTATCATCAATTTTAATTGTATCACTCATTGGGCCTTGCCCTCCTTTTGTTAAATGAACGCCATAGTCTACCTTGTTGCCAAGCATATATGAAACAATTCCTAACCATTTTCGGCACTAATCTACTGATAGTTATTAGCTTGCTGGGTCTATTAGAAATATCCAGTCGCTATTTTTTACCTCCAGTGAATAATGCCACTATTTTTGATGATAAATCACTCAGGACTCGTGGACGTTCTTTTATTGAAGAGCATCCAATACGTGGTTTTTCTTTAAAGCCAAATTTTAAAAATAATTTATATCAAATTAACTCACAAGGATTTAGGGGAAATGAATTTCCTAAACACTTTAAGCCACAAGATCAGGTTATTGTTGCAATAGGAGAATCTACAACTTTTGGCTGGCAGGTGAAAAATCAACAATCTTATCCTGCTTATTTAATGCAATACTTTGCCAATAAACAACAGGCTAATGATCATTTAACCTATGTGATTAATGCAGGTATTCCCTCTTATACCTCTAGTCAAACTTTACTTTATCTTAAAGAAATTTTATCCAATAAAGAGATAAAAGTGGATGTCATACTAGTGAATATTATGTGGAATGATATTTGGTATTCTTCTATTAAAAACTGGCATCCTGATATTTTAGTGCATCAACAAGCACCTGCATGGCTGACATGGCTGACCAAACATTCCCGCCTAGTTCATTGGTTTATTATGGATAAAGGTTCAGAACAAGGATTAATTGATATAAAAAATAATGCCGCATTGCGTCAATATGAACAAAATTTACGTGCAATGATTTTATTGGCTCAAGAAAACAATACTAAGCTTCTCTTTGTTGAGCCTCCTTTTGATTTAGATCATCTACCTAAAGAAGGACTCAAAGAATTTCAGGTACGCTATAGCAAACCCTTTTTTCTTCAACAAGCAAAAAAATACCGACAAATTATGCATAAAGTCGCAAAAGAAGAGAATATTATGGTCATCAATCATTCCCTCAGTCTTGATCAGTTGCATCAGAAAACACTGTTTTTGGATTTACTGCATCCAACAGCAGAAGGTAATGCCATAATGGCACGGGATATATATAATGCCTTGGCTCAAATTCAGTTTTGATTAACACTCACAAATAAAATAAAAATGACAATTATACTTGGCATCTCCGCCTATTATCATGATAGTGCTGCAACTTTATTAATAGAAGGAAAGCTAATTGCCGCCGCACAGGAAGAGCGTTTTTCACGTATAAAACATGATCCTTCCTTTCCTAAGCAAGCGATTCAATATTGCCTTGAGGAAGGGGGTATCTCTTTGCAGGATGTGGATCATATTGTCTTTTATGATAAACCCTTAATAAAATTTGAACGATTATTAGAAACCTATCTTAGCTATGCCCCAAAAGGCTTCTTATCCTTTTTAACCGCTATGCCAATTTGGTTAAAAGAAAAATTATTTTTAAAACAAACCTTACGCAATGAATTAAATCAATTATCAGGGATTGCTAAAGACAAATTACCACCACTTCGCTTTACTGAACACCATCAAGCCCATGCCGCTTCTGCTTTTTTTCCCTCTCCTTTTGAAAAAGCAGCGGTACTTTGCGTCGATGGTGTAGGGGAATGGGCAACAACATCCGTTTGGCTTGGGGAGAAAAATCGGCTAACGCCACAATGGGAAATTAATTTCCCCCATTCTTTAGGGTTACTTTATTCAGCTTTTACTTACTACACAGGTTTTAGAGTCAACTCAGGCGAATATAAATTAATGGGACTCGCCCCTTACGGTGAGCCACGTTATGTTGATTTAATTTACCAACATCTGATTGATGTTAAAAAAGACGGTAGCTTTCGGCTTAATATGAAGTATTTTAATTTTGCCACGGGTCTCACCATGACTAATAAACATTTTGATACCCTATTTGGACAAGCTCCTCGCAAAGCAGAATCCGAAATCACACAAAAAGAAATGGATCTAGCCGCCTCAATACAAGTTGTCACCGAAGAGATTATGCTTCGCATTGCACAGACTATTAAACAAAAGCTCAAAGTTGACTATTTATGTCTGGCAGGGGGTGTTGCGTTAAACTGTGTCTCTAATGGCAATTTATTAAAACAAAAATTATTTAAAGATATTTGGATTCAACCTGCCGCAGGGGATGCGGGAGGAGCTTTAGGAGCAGCCTACGCTATCTGGTATCAATATTTAAACAATGATCGCATGGCTGATAATAAAAACGATAAAATGCAAGGGGCCTATCTTGGGTCATCTTTTAGTAATAAAGAAATCACGGCTTATTTGAATAAGACTAAGGCACAGTATCAACGCTTAGAGGATGATATTTTATTAGCAAAAATAGCAACACTGATTGCTGAAGGTCATGTTATCGGCTGGTTTCAAGGACGAATGGAGTTTGGTCCTCGTGCCTTAGGAGCGCGTTCTATTATTGGAGATCCTAGAAGTTCGAAAATGCAATCGATTATGAACCTAAAAATAAAATACAGAGAATCATTTAGACCCTTTGCTCCCTCCGTTAAAGTAGAAAAAGTATCGGATTGGTTTGATCTGAAAACACCCTCTCCTTATATGTTGTTAGTCACTAAGATAAATGCTGATAAATGTATTCAAACCGATGATAATGATAAAACGTTAGGGCTGGATAAATTAAATATTCCACGTTCAACAATACCTGCTGTTACCCATGTCAATTATACCGCAAGAGTACAAACCGTTAGTAAAAACACTCATGCTAAATACTGGTCATTATTGAATGAATTTGAAAAAAAGACAGGAACGCCTGTATTAATCAATACGTCTTTTAATGTACGCGGCGAACCCATTGTCTGCACCCCAGAAGATGCCTATCGCTGTTTTATGCGAACCGAGATGGACTATCTAGTGATGGAAAATATTATTTTATGCAAAGTTGATCAACCTGAACAAAAAAAAGATACTCAATGGCAACAAGAATTTGCATTGGATTAACAAGAGTATGAAAAAAAATGGAAAATAAAGAATACCGTCACTTTGCTTTTATTATGGCAGGATTGATTAGCCTGCTATTTGGTCTATTATTTCCTTGGTTATTTGATTGGAAGTTTTCCTTTATTCCTTGGGGTATTTCTTTTGCACTTATTTTATGGGCATTACTTGCACCCGCAACACTTATTATTCTGTACAAACCTTGGATTAAATTAGGCAATCTATTAGGTTTTATCAATACACGAATTATTCTAGGTATTGTTTTTTTTATACTTTTCACCCCCATTGCAATTGCTTTAAAAATAATGAAAAAAGATGCCATGAAAAGAACCGTAAACAAAAAAGAAAACGCAAGCTATTGGGAAAAAAGTACAATACAAAATAAAAAACAAATGGAGAAAATATACTAATGTTTGAATTAATTAAAGATCTATTTGGATTTGTAAAAACTAGAAAAAAATTCTGGTTAGCGCCTATTATTATCGTTTTACTACTACTTGGTGGATTATTAGTTTTATCCCAAGGATCTATTATTGCTCCTTTTATTTACACCTTGTTTTAGGCTAAAATAATACGCGCTTTTTTAAGTAAAAAATTCAAAGTATTCTCTCTGAGTAGACTTAGATAAAAGTGTAATGCGTATTAAAAATAATTATTTTCAATACGTTACCCTTGGTGGCGATGATTTTTCGATAGTTATTATTATCAGAAATTTAAGGAATTTTTTTTTAAAATATAGGGACAAAAACCATGAATATAAAAAACACATTGCGAATAATTCTCCTCCTTCTTTTTTCAATGCTGGCAAATAATATAGCTTTAGCGACTCCTACTGTTCAACAATCCATTATTGGACTTTATATTGCTTATTACAATCGAGCTCCCGATCAAAATGGATTTGATTATTGGAATAATCAAGCTGCTCTCAATCAAAATGCTACTTTATTATCCATATCTGAAAAATTTATGGCACATGAACAATTTTTAGAAGAGTATCCTAGTTCCTATTCAAATACTCAGTTTATAACCAAGATCTATAATAATATTCTAAATAGAGCACCCGATTCAGGTGGGCTAGAGTGGTGGGTGACAAAGTTAAATAATGGCTTAGCAAAACCTGAATTTATTGTCACTTTTGTTAATGATGTATTAGGTTATGCTGGCACTCTTCCAGAGGGAATAACATCACAACGTATGTTCTCTAACAAAGTAGATGTTGGACGCTATTACAAGGATCGATTAGGTGCTGCTTCCAATGGTGAACCAGGATCATTAGCCTACACACGCTCTATTGATGCACTAGCTTGTGTAACTGAACATCTCTCTACAGTAGATTCAGCTAAAGCCTTAATAAGGCAATACCTTACAACTCTTGAACCCATTGAAAATAACTGTGCCGCCGATGGTGTTTCTGTTATTACTGGCATCGTTAAAGAATCTGTAAGCGATAATCCACTTGAGGGAGTTCAAGTAAAACTCTATCACAATGGGCAATTGCTACAGGAAGCTAGTACTAGTACCACAGGAAGCTATCGTTTTGAAAACCTAGTCGCTGGAGCGGGATATTCTATTACCTTAGTAAAGCCTAATTACCTAACAGAGGATTATAATAGCATTGAAACTCAAGCAAACGAGATAAAATACTTGGAGACTATTTTACAAATTAATAGCCAATATGCTGGTATTGGAAATATTACAGGACAAATAAGAAATGCATTAGATGGCAATGGTGTATCAGGATTAAGAATTGATGTTCGCAAAGGAATCAATGCTCGAATAGGCACTGTTATTGCAACCACCACAACTGATAATAATGGTGCTTATACTTTAGCAGAACTAGAGGCAGGAAATTATACAGGTGAAATATCGGGTGTTGGCTATCAAACAAACTACTTTACGATCCTTGTACTCGGAGGAATAACTAGTGACGGACAAAACGGCGTTATTAGCCCATTATTAGCAGGTGGTGAAATGCGTATTGTTCTTAGTTGGGGAGCCAATCCATCTGACTTAGATAGCCACCTTACCGGTCCAATGTCAAATAATAGTGTTGATAGGTTTCATGTTTATTTTGCTCAAGACAGAAGTACTTATGTTAATTTAGACCGAGATGATAGATCCAGTTACGGACCTGAAACCACCACCATTGAACAACAATTTGAAGGTCTTTATCGTTATTCGATTCACGACTATTCAAACAGATTTTCCAGCTCTAGTAATGCTATGGCTAACTCTGGTGCGCAGGTGAAAGTATATAATAATAGTGGATTAGTGGCTGAATTTAATGTGCCTAACCAAGCAGGCACTTTATGGACTGTTTTTGAAATGAGAGGCAACCAAATAACTCCTGTTAATCGTATGAGTTATCCATCTTCTTCAGGAAGCACAACCGCATTTAGACTTACCTCAGGTAATACAGATGCAAAATTATTCAATAATCTACCAGAAAAAATAGCAAAATAAGTTCTGCTAGAATGTGCTAAACCCAACGGAATTTGTAATTCCGTTGGAATATTTGAAGCTCACCCTTTTATTTTATATGAAATAAAAAATACTAATCGACTCCATAAATAACAATTCAGACTTGATCTACTAGGCTTTTCAAGCATTTTAGACCTACATATAACATAAGATATATATACACTAGATAAAATTTAGCGTAGAAATGCCCTCCTGATTAATACCTGAGTCCGTGAGACACCCTTAGGCAGTCGATAATTTATAAAACGTAGGAAATATTAACATGGCAGTAAAAAATGCTTTTTATGCTCAATCAGGCGGTGTGACCGCTGTAATTAATTCATCAGCTTGTGGTGTTATTGAAACTGCTCGCAAACATCCTGATAAGATTGGGACTGTTTTTGCAGGTCAAAACGGTATTATTGGTGCATTAATGGAAAATCTTATCGATACTAGTAAGGAGTCGGATGAGGATATTGCAGCGTTGCGTCATACTCCATCGGGGGCGTTTGGTTCTTGTCGCTACAAAATGAAATCTTTAGAGGAGAATAAAGCGGAATATGATCGTTTAATCGAGGTATTCAAAGCGCATAATATTGGTTATTTTTTCTATAATGGTGGGGGTGACTCGGCGGATACTTGTCTTAAAGTGTCTCAACTTTCTGAAAAGACAGGTTTTCCTATTCAAGCCATTCACGTACCTAAGACGGTTGATAATGATTTGCCAATCACTGATAACTGCCCTGGTTTTGGTTCAGTGGCTAAGTACATTGCTATTTCAACTCGTGAGGCAAGTTTTGATGTTGCTTCTATGGCGGCGACTTCAACTAAAATCTTTGTATTAGAGGTCATGGGTCGTCATGCAGGTTGGATCGCAGCCGCTGGTGCATTAGCAGCGGATGAAGATAATGATATTCCTGTGGTTGTCCTTTTCCCTGAAATTGAGTTTAATCAAGAGAAATTCTTAGCGTTAGTTGATGCTAAAGTGAAGAGTCACGGCTATTGTACTGTCGTTGTTTCAGAAGGCACGGCATGGCCTGATGGACGCTTCCTAGCAGAGCAAGGAACGCGTGATGATTTCGGTCATGCACAATTAGGAGGGGCAGCTCCCGTTGTTGCTAATATCATTAAAGATGCATTAGGTTATAAATACCACTGGGCCGTTGCTGATTATCTACAACGTGCGGCACGTCATATCGCCTCTAAATCCGATACGGAACAAGCTTATGC
>Ga0256832_1002448_pt1 | contig 12683 bp, 8 predicted proteins | sample 134614metaG_FD_190534 | JGI IMG/M metagenome (GOLD analysis project Ga0256832, IMG submission 190534) | Hydrothermal vent microbial communities from Lau Basin, Pacific Ocean - 134-614 | ecosystem: Environmental > Aquatic > Marine > Hydrothermal vents | place: Pacific Ocean: Lau Basin | collected... | reverse complement strand
TCCCAGGCTGATATTAAAGAGGTTGAGCAGCAATTCACCCAGCCACACTGCGGCAAGCAAGGCCACCGTCATGGCAATCGCCGCAGTGCGGGCAATTCTAAGCCGGTCTTCAACTGGGCGCTGTGCCGTCAATGCAAAATAACCGGAAACCGCATCCAAGGGATTCACCACAATCAATAGGCTGATAAATGCTTTGATGACAAAAATCATGGCCTCCTCCGTTGTAAATTGCGCAGTATTACTTGGTTTGTTCGAGTATTTTCCTCCCTTTTGGCGTCAATTCCCATAAAATCCGGCACTGTTGGCGTATGGAACATTCCTTGCACAACGGCGGACAATCTGTGGACAAAGGGCGTAAATAGCCCATGTTCACCAACTGTTGCAGCATTTGCCGTAATAACGATTCAGACACGCCCAATCGTTTTGCCAAACGGGGCACGTCTGTTTGCCCCACCCGCGCTACTTCAACCAACAATTGTTTAAGCATGGCCGGCCAACCACGAAGTGCCGTGATAAATAGCTATGCCCAACAAGATCGCCAACAGCAATGTCACTGTAATATCGAATAGCGTCCAGCGCAGACTGCGGGTTTCCTGATAGATTGTCACGGTGGTGGCAAGACAGGGCAAGTAGACCATCATCACCACCAGGAACGCCAGTGCGGTGGCTGGTGAAACGGCTTGCAATAAAAGCGCGCGTAATCCAGCGCCTTCGCCGCTGTATAACACGCCCAGGGTTGCCACTACGTTTTCCTTGGCCACGAAACCAGTCAGCAGGGCCATCAATAAACGCCAATCCATACCCATCCATTGGCCTACAGGCGCCAACATCCGTCCAACAGCAGCCAGCCAACTATGATCGATACCCGGCCCCGGGAAACTGCTCAAAATCCAGATCAGCACCGCCATGATCAGGATAATGCCACCGGCACGCCGCAAAAAAGCCAGGCAATGATGCCAGACATCAAGCATCACGGTTTTCCAATTTGGCAGGTGATAAAGGGGTATTTCCATAATGAACGCTTCTTGCCGGCCTTGAAAAAGAAAGCGGTGAAAAATCGCCCCCAACAGAACCAACAGCATCAAATTGAAAACCACCAGACCGGTTGCCACAACCCCCGCCCAGTTGCCAAAAAATATTGGCGTCAGAAATGCCAAGACTCCTAAGCGAGCGCTGCACGGAACCAGGGGAATCAGAAGGATAGTCAACAACCGGTTCAGTGGTGATTCGAGAATGCGCGTTCCCATCACCGCCGGCACATTACATCCAAATCCCAAAAACAGAGGGAGAAAGCTTTTCCCGTGCAGTCCCATCCAGTGCATACAGCGGTCCACCATATATGCCGCTCGGGCTAAATAGCCGCTGTCTTCCAATATCGCCATAAAAGTAAAAAATACCGCCAATATGGGCAGAAACGTCAAAACGGTTCCGGCACCGCCCAATACACCATCACTCAATAGATCCACCAACCACTCTGGCGCTTGCCCTGACAATGCTTGCTTTACCCACGCCTGGGCGGGAACGACGAGGCTCGACTCTAGCCAACCCTGAAGCGGTAAGGCCACGGTGTAGGTAAGAAAGAAAACCGACCCAAGCACGGCCACCAGTACCAACCATCCCCACAAGGGATGAATGGCAATTTTATCGAGGCGGTCCGTCAGACTAATGCGGCCACCTTGAATTTCGTGGACCGCAGCTCTAAGTAATCGCGCCACCCATTCATAACGGCTGCTGACAACCGCCAATACAGAGTCTTCATGATGATGCAAACGCTCCGAGAGCGACTGCCAACATTCTGTGGGCACCCAAGACTTAACTTTTTCAGTAATTTCCTGGTCACCCTCCAATAATTTCAACACCACCCAATCGACCGGATAAGGGCTAGGAACGTAGTCATTCAGTTGTGCCTCGATATCCTTCTTCAAAATCCTGATTGGCCCTTCCAATTCTGGCCGCAGTGGATTGATAGACCGGCTCCCTTCCGCCACCGCCACCACCATATCCACTAATTCCCGCACTCCCTCATTGCGGTTAGCCGCCATAGGCACCACGGGAATTCCCAGTGCTGCTTCCAACACGTGTGGTTCGATTCGAATGCCTTCTTCCTCAGCCAAATCCATCATATTGATGGCAAACACAGCCTTGACTGGTAACGCCAGCACTTCCGCCAATAAATACAGCCCCCGTTCCAAATGCGTCGCGTCCGCCACTACGACCACAACATCGGGGTGTTCTTGAATAATGTAATCCCGGGCGATGCGCTCTTCCAGAGAATTCGCCGTCAGGCTATAGGTGCCAGGCAGATCGATGATTTCCAGCAAAATATCTTCACGGAATTGATGGTGCCCTACCTTCTGCTCGACCGTCTTCCCTGGCCAATTTCCCACATGTTGATTCAGACCGGTCAATAGATTGAAAATCGTGCTTTTTCCTACATTCGGCTGACCGGCCAAGGCCACCACATAACGCTTGGGTTCAGCAATAGGCTTGGATTCTTCCATCAGCTCGAGCTCAATCCTGCCTTGACGGCTGACATGAATCTTTTCGGCCTCCCCCCGCCCTAATACCACCCGAGTCTCGTGGGCGCGCACAACCACCGCGCCCCGATTCTGCAATACCTCCAGCAGTACGCCCGGCCGAAGTCCCAACGCCGCCATCCGGCTCACAAAGGTAGGGCCACCTTCTAGGGACTCTATTTTTACCCGTTCACCAGCCGCTATGCGGGCCAGGACGATATCAGATTCACTCATCATGCCGCCATGCTAAATGCCAACCGAATATTTTGACTCCAACTCGATTGAGCTTATTCGATGCCAGGATAGAAATCCCCCCTCCTCATACCCATCTATATGGGAATGAATCAACTAAATACAAGCTGTGCAGAAAAATCATGAAAACAAGTAACCCGCTCACAATTTGCAACCCTATTCTGATTCCTTTACTCAGGTCTTCTTTTATCGTTGTGACTGGCCTATTGATTAGCGCCCTAGTGTTGGCCGATTCCACGACTCAAAATTACTTGGCTGACCAACTTACTCGGCAGCAACGAGAAATTCAGGCATTAAAGGAAAAGATGCAGGAGTTGGAAAAATTGGTGGAATCCCAGGCCAATATTATCCAGCAATTACAAAAAGAAGCATTGCCGCACACCGCTAACCATAAACCTCCCGCGTTAGCTGCCGAAACGGTGACAAAAAAAGAAACTGATGGAGTCATTTTAGAAGGCCTGAAATTTAGCGGCTTTTTTGACGTCCACGGCTATACTCGAGGCAACCGTCAACCAAAATTGACATTCGGTACGTTCGAATTGGATTTGGAATACCATCACCCCTCGCACTTTGCCATGAATGCGGCGTTGGTCTGGGATGGGGACGAAGTGACCGTGGGTACGGGCGTGGTGGACTATCACTGGTTTGGCGATCAAACTCCACCAAGGGGCCGCATCTTTTATCAAAAGGCGGTTCACATCCAGGCTGGCCGGTTTGATATCCCTTTTGGTAACGATTACCAATTTTTCGCCACACCTGACCGTATCACCCTAACGCCACCCGTCACCACCGAGTTAGTGCAAGAAGGCGGATTTAACAGCGATGGTCTTAGGCTCTACGGCACTTGGGGACTGGTGGATTTTACCGCCTACTGGGTGGATTCCCTGTACGACTCGGGGGGAACATCATTTGGCTCTCGTTTGGGACTGGGACTCAAAGAAAATCTATTTTATGTACACACCCATCAAAGTCCCCGCTCGCTTGATATCGGCGTATCCACAGTATTGGATTGGGATGAAGACAGCAACCTTGCCAATATTATTTATGGGGCCGATCTAAGCTACAGTGCCCATTTCTTCCAAGTTCTTGGGGAATGGATGTACCAGGATAACCGCGAACAAGCCTCGCAAGAGCTGGATGAAATGGCTTGGCACCTGACTCTGATCCTGGAAGCAGAACCTTGGCTAGGCTGGCCTCTGCATCCCTACTTACGCTATGGCCGCTGGGATCCGGATTATTCCTTAATCAACCTCGATGAACAAAACTTTGAAATCCACGCCCTGAGACGCTTGACAGCGGGCTTTAATTATCAACTCAACAAACATTTGGCGTTGAAGCTGGAATATTTCACCCTGTTCGGGCGTCAATCACGCATGCTTTTTGATACGAAAAGCCGGGGACTTGCCCAGTTGGTTGTGAGTTTTTGAAGGAAGGAAAGCGGTCATAATTCTTATATCTAACCCTGGAAATACCTATCGGCTTCCAGGGTTAGATAACTTTTCTCAAGCAATGAATAATAAAATCACCAGACTTTACGTCCTGTTAACTGCGTTCCTGCCGGAAGCTCACATTCATTCTCTGGAACACAACTGACTATTTCCGCTTCCAGGGTTGTTGGCGAAGTTATATTGATGGCAATTTCGATACTAGTCGTATCATCAGGGGTCACTTTGATTTGCTTCGCATTGATGGTATCGCCATTTCTTTTCCCCAGAAAAGCATCCCAAGCACTGCCTCTCCCATCTAAAGTCGCAAAAACAACCCGTTGATCGTCATGTTCATGTAACGTGGTAAACATAATGGTTTGGCCATTCAACTGAACAGCCCAAATCCCATCATAGGGTCCAGCGGCCAAGCCCCCTCTTGAAAACGGTAATGTTATTAACCCCAAAGCCAACCCTATTATTTTATGCTTCATAATCCTCTCCTCATTTAGCAGGCAAATTATTGCTTAGTTTATTAACGGAAAAGAACCAACCAAGGAACCTGAATTATCCTAACGTCAAAATAGGATATGAGCAATGCTTGAAGCAAATATTGAAAAAGGTTTGTTATGTAGTTCTTCACATAGTCAGAATATTAAGAAGCTATCTGGTTATGTTGCAACCAGTGATTTAATTGATGGAACGGCATCGGTCTGGCCATAAAAAAACCTTGGGCGATATCGCAACCCATTTCCTCAAGCAAATCCCAAGTAATCTGATCCTCCACCCCCTCCGCCACTACCGTCATACCTAGTTTCTTGCCTAGGAGAATACAAGATTCGACAATAGCTCTAGCTTCGGCATCCTCTTTCATGGCAAAAATAAAGGACCGATCGATTTTGAGCTCGGTAAAAGGAATCCGGTGGAGTTGTACCATCGATGAATAACCGGTTCCGAAATCGTCGATAGAAAGATAAAACCCTTTCATTCTTAGCCGGGTCAAAATGTCCAGCGAAGGGATCAGTTGTTCCATCAACGCGCTTTCGGTAATTTCCAGGGTGATACGGAGAGGATTTAATTGCCGCTCCTGAATCATCAAGGCAAGATGTTCCGGAAGGGAGAGATGAGTAATCACTTGAGAAGAAACATTCACCGCTAAGGTAATACTGTCAGACTCTGCCGGCCATTGACTTAACTGACCAACTGCCTGGCGTAACACCCATTCGGTTAAGTCACCAATAAGATCTTCCCTCTCTGCCAAAGGGATAAAGCATTTTGGGGGTAACAACCCTAAATGTGGATGTTGCCAGCGAACCAAGACCTCTACACCAACTAACTGTTTTCCCCGCATTTGAATTTTGGGTTGGTAGTGTAGTCGCAAGTCATCGTTATCTATCGCCTGTTGCAGCTCGTGCCGAGGCAATTCACCACATCCATCTGTTCCTGAATCTTTTTCCAAGGTGTTCGCAGACAAAGAATTGAACATTTGCTTTAATTCAGGGAAACGGACAGGTTTACAGAAAGAAGCCAGAATATTCAGGCAACTCTCCGATGCGAAGCGGCGAGCGGCATGCAATACGCTTTCATCGTACCCGCTAACCAGAATGATACCGATCTCTGCATCAAGTTCCGCAAGTTTACGAAGCACTTCCACGCCATCCATTTCAGGCATGAGCAGATCCAAAATAACCAGATTTAAATTGGGATGGCTACGGTAGAATTCGATAAACGCGCTGCCATTCTCGAAATACAGAGGATCAAAACCATCCTTGGCCGCCATCTCACAAAGAAGCTGTCCGAGTTCCGGCTCATCATCCACAATGGCTAGCATCTGCTTCATTTTTTCGTATTACTTTAAGGTTTACCTTTGAGTAAAGCAGCGATATTCAACCCTAATTCCAACTTAGTATAGGGTTTTGGCAATAGTTTCGCATCTATATACTTTATTTTATTCAGGCTCATTGTGTTCCCAGCGTGGCCAGATGTGAGCAAAATCTTGATCTCCGGACGGAGTTGTGCGGCTTGCTGCGCCAGTTGAAGACCATTGATGCCACCGGGCATCACGATGTCGCTGAACAGCAAATCGATCTCAGCGTGGGTTTTGAGCATTGTCAGCGCTTGCACTCCGTTATTCGCTTCCAGGGTTTGGTAGCCCAAGCTTTGAAGATGGGTGACTGCCAATGTCAGCAATTCAGGCTCATCGTCTACCACTAAAATTGTCCCCGTCCCGGCAGGAACCGTTTGGTTTGAATCCACTTTCGAACTCAAACAAGTTTCCGGCTCGGCTATCTGTTCAGCGCGAGGGAAATATAAGCGGAATTCTGCGCCATTGCCTGGCTGGGAAATCACTTGGATATCGCCGCCACATTGCCGGATGAACCCATAAACCATAGTAAGTCCCAGGCCGCTTCCCTTGCCCATTTCCTTGGTGGTAAAAAATGGCGTGAATATCTTGCGCCGGACTTCTTCGCTCATGCCAATCCCGGTATCCCGGATACTAATCACCACATAGTCGCCCGCCGATAGTTGAGGGTGCATTTCTTCCGAAGCCGGCAACAACGTGTAGTTGTAAGTTTCAATGATGAGCCGCCCCCCATCTGGCATCGCGTCTCGGGCATTTAGGACAATATTAAGTAATGCGTCTTCGGCTCTTGATTTATCAATATGCACCGGCCACAACGCCTCCGCCAATTGCAATTGAAAATCAATATTCGGCGTCAATGATCGTTGCAGCAGTTCAGAGAGATCGAAAATTAATGCATTCAGATCCACCTTTTCCAGTTCCCCGCTGCCGCCACGGGCAAAGTCGAGCAATCGGCGGGTCAGTTGAATGCACTTTTCTGTCGATTGTTCTATTTTCGTTAGCCACGGTCGCGCGGTAGTATCCTGCTGCAAATATTCATTGAGGAAATCAAGATATCCCAACACCACATTGAGCTGATTATTAAAATCATGGGCTATCCCTCCTGCCAACTGCCCTACCGCTTCCATCTTCTGAGAACGGTGTAATGCTTCCTCTTGGAGCTTACGTTGGGTAATATCGGTATAGACCCCCAGCACCCCGATGACCTCCCCCGCTTGGTTATACAGGGGGACCTTGCTGGTTTCTAAGGTTCTAAGACTACCATCCCTGGCCGTTAAGGGTTCTTCGTATGCTAATTTAGGCTTTTGGGTTTCCATCACACGAATATCATCCTGCCGGTAAAGCTCGGCCTGTGGCGCCCAAGCCATTTGCGAATCAAGCTTTCCTACCATTTCCTCCGGTGAGTCCAGACCGGCATCTTTAGCAAACAGCGCGTTGCAACCTAGATACTTGCTGTCTTTATCTTTCCAGAAGACCCGGACCGGGATCGTATCCAGAATGTTTTGCAGCAGCGCCTCATGTTCCTTAATTTTTCCCTCCGTGGATTTTTGTTGGGCAATGGCTTTGCGCACAACGGCAAAGGTTTTGACCATGAACCCACCCCAAAGCAATAACATCAGCAAACCTACGAAAAATAGTCGCCAGAAAAGCTGGGCATAGGTTTGATCGAGCTCTCGAGTAAGCGTATGAACCGTATGATCGTGCATGTGACGCAACTGTTCAGCCGCAAGATGGGCCTGAGTGAGTTGCTCAAGAAGCGCAGGAGAATGAGACGCCGCCTGCTGATCTAATAAAGGCCGCAGTCGCTGTTCCAATTGAAAAAAAGCCGGATCAGACTGAGGCCATTCGAACTGTTGCCGAAGCTCGCGAATTTTGTCCAGCAACAGCCCGATCATTTTAGTATTGGGATGGCTAGTCACCCCAGTGCTGGAAATAGGCAATTCAGTCAGGCCAGGCAAAATTTGAGATGCCTGGAGATAGATAAACCGGAAACTATCTAACTCATGTTGTAATTGATATAAAACGGAAATACTGGGTAAATGATAGAGACTAAGAATTTTCTCTTGCTGATTGACTGCTCGCCATTGTTGATACATCAAGGCAAGAAACAATCCAACCAATGCAAGCCCCAGAAATACCAACGTATAAATATAACGTGGCAGGCTTTCAATCCCCGGCGGGGAACTCCTGGATTTGAACATGAAATCAACTATATTTCAGAACATCATCTTGTTTCACAGGATTGCCAACAAATTCCTCTCATCCTCCAAAGTCATCATAAAAGATATTCTCCCGCTCCACGCCTAAATTGTTGAGCAGATTCAACATAGCCTGAAGCATGGGCGGGGGACAGCGCCAAGCGCACATTAAACCGCACCCGGTTACCTTCGGCCGGCGCATTGGCCATAGAGTAGGCACGGGTGGTGGGCTTTTCCACAACTGCCGAATAGCGCCACCAGTCAAAACGATCCCAAAGATCCTGAAATCGCCGGTCAATCTCGAAATCTGCAAAACGTATCCGGCGCGGCCGGGCTTCCAGCAAAATAAACTGGCCCGCGCGGAAGCGCAGCTCCGGCTGTGGCGGCAATTTAATCACTGGCTCTTTAATCAGCGGCGTCAAGTTGCGATTGGATACCACTGTCCCCTCCCAAATGTTGGATCCCAGAATTTCCGGCGGCACCTTGACCTTAAGAGGCCGCTTGACTGGAATCTGACAACTTAATCGCCAGCCTTCCTTCAGTAATCGGGAGGATAATTTTCCCTTTTCCGTCGGCAGCACCGGCCCTGCCCCTTCAACTATCAAGCGGCACTGGCCACAGGTCCCTTGCCCGCCGCATGCCGAGGGCACATGAATTCCGTGCTCCACCAACGCCCACATCAACTTGGTGCCAGCAGGTACTGTCAAAGTCAGCTCATCGTTGATCACCACGGGCACTTCGCCCTCCGGCACCAAGGCGAAATAACCATACAAAGAGGACCACTACCCTAATATATACGGCTCTGATCATGGTCATGGGTTCAGCCTTGCAAAATATGCATGTTGGGACATTACCCTACGACATAGACGCTAGCAATATACACTGATATGATGGAAATTATGAACAAGCAATCCTCAACTACGCCAAGGTTGATGCGCCTCCTTTTTACAATTCATTTATTCGTGTTCTTCACTGCGTGCAATCCCGCCAATTCTAACGAAAAAAAGGAAAAGTCAGATCCTCGTCTGAAAACCCCGGTAATCAAAGGGGTTGGGGCTTATGACGTATGGAGAAACGTATGGTGCCCTGACCCTCAAAACAGCGGCAAAAACTTTAAGCCCGTTCCTTCTCTTGAAAACCTCCCGGCCGATCCCATTGGCGATGGGGTCAACAATTGCTACATGGCGGCTTTCGATACCTCCCGCTTCAGCACCAACGATAAACCGGTAAAAAGTTGCGCCAATCTGGACCTTGGCAAACTTGGCCACCTCACATCAACCTGCGTTGATATCCGTAAAGTAGAAGACTTCAAAACCATTCCCGGAAAACGTGCCATTGCGGTCATCATGAATGATATTACCGGAATCGGCGAATTCTGGATGCCCAACAAAAAGGAATCGATGGTAATCATTGGGGCCTATGATGAAAAGATAAAGCGTCCGGTGTTGTTGGAAGGCAATGTCAAGTTGGGAACTTCGCCCAACCACTCCCAAGCCGAGTTCACCGTCATTAACCTGCGCATCAAGTCAAAAAACTCATGCATGTACTCGGACTCCGCCCCCGCCACTCAACTGACATTCACCCTCCAATCGGTGACCACCAAGTGCCTCGGTCGTTTTGCGATGTTCTCACCGGAAACAGCTTCGGATTCTGAAGGGTGGCCACGGGCGGAACTTGATGAGGTGTATAGGAAGAAGACCAGCAAAACCCTGCCCCCGGACAGTGATGGGGACGGCCGGATTCTCGACGAACCTGGCGTGGATATGACGTTCTGGCCGGTGGACGACCGTTATTACCTGCGCAATGTGATGACAAGGGGCGGGCAATCCCACACCATTTATTTTGACCACAATTACCTGACTTGGATTCAAGACTCAATCATTCTGACGCCGAAGAACGCTGGGAAACACTCGGTTAAGCTGATTGGCCAGAACAATGTGGTGCATAACTCTATCTTCAGCAACGTGGGTCTGCACAACCAGCCAATCGTCGAAACCGAGCCTGAATGGAAGAAAAAGTGGCCCCACCCCAAGGATACAGGCATGGCTTCCTTCTCCTTAATCACTTGCAGCCGAGTTGTGCTGGACAGGGTAACCATATTTCACCGCTTCGCAGAATACACAAAAGGAGGGGGTCACGGTAACATCTCTCCCATACAGTGGCAGTTCCGTGACGAAATCGGCGCCGGCTGTGATATCCCATTCGCCTATACTACCTACACTAAAGCCGAACCCTATTTCGGACCTGCCTTTTATAATGGAAAGCACTATGATAAAACCCCCTACTGGCAAGACTGGTTCTGGAATCAGATCAAGCCACTGAATAAGGCCCCTTGGGACGACCCCCACTTGCTTACCTCGTTCATAACGGGGGTGGATTTGCGCTATAAGAACACTGAAACCGCTAATCTTTACCATAAAATCGCCACCCCTGCTTCGGTATCTGCTTTAGGCACCTATCCTGCTACCCGGCCAAAAAACAGCGAATTCAAAAATTTTTACTTTGCTAAGGCACCTTCCGGCTGGAAGGAGCGCATGCGTGTAATTTTCAACAACAATGCCTTCGACCAAGGCTTGGAAAATCCCACTAAGTGCGGTACTGTGGGACCTCCGGCAAGCGCTACCAACCCCAATCTTGATCCAGCTAAACATACCCAGCTTAACAACATCCAGCGCTGCTTCTTCGTCGGCCCCAATACTCGCAAAAGCATCGGCACAGTCGACCCCGATGTTAAGCAAGCGCGAGACAAATTCTTGCATTCCCTCCCGCCACCTCCCTGGAAAAAGTGGGAGGAAAATTACATCCACCGGATTCCCACGAAGAAACAGGTTACTATCTCCACTTCCAAGCCCCCATTTATATAAAAGCAAACCCCCACATGCTTGATTACCCTTGAATCCATACCGGGTATTAACAAAGAAGGTAACCACCCTAACCGCTTTGCCTTGGCAAAATTTTCGGTCATCCAAAACGGTTATCCGGCCACAACTGCACGTAGTCAGCGTTATAGAGAGCATCGGCGAAATAGAATCCTTCCCGGAATAAGGTCACAGCGCACTTTACTTAGTCAGGAGTTTCTACTTCAACGTACAGCTTCTGGGAACCCAGAAGCTGTACTGCGCTCTCATATATTAATCATGTTCAGAGGTAAATAAAAAATGCAAACACCTATTTGTCCTGCATGTGGTTGCTCTCTGGTTCGTTTGGGAATCAAATTTCAAGACGCCGTTTCCACTACATATCAAAACAAAGAATTCAAATTTTGCTGTGAAAGTTGCCTCGAGCTTTTTCTGGCCAGTCCTGAACCATTATTGGCCGAAACAAAAAATTTAGTGGTTTGCCCAGTTTGCCTGGCTGAAAAGCCGCATGAATCGACAATTCACCGAGAGATCCACGGAATGGATATCTTTTTTTGCCGGTGCCCCGCTTGTTTAGCGCTTTTCGAAAAAAATGCCGACTACTATTTGATGCGCCTTTCTGGTAAGACAGACTATAGTGGCGTATTCAGCCATGAAGAGCGATGTTGCTCAACAAATCTTTCAGAGAAATAATAAAGTACAGAAAAAGAACATCGCATTATTTTTTTTGAAGGGCTTCCCCTAATCTTAAAAGCGACGGTGATCCGACACTACGGTTGAAACGATATTCATAGCGTTTAGATATGCTCGTACAAAGTACGCAGCTCTTATATAGGGGTGAAGGTGAATTGCATTTGAGCGTGACCATCTGACGAAGAATTACAGGTTTTTCGAGCCCGCCTAATTCCAACAAGTATTGCTCTTTCCTGTTCAATATTAACTATCCACAACCCCACTGGATATCAGATACTCGAAACCCAGTAACATCCTGGTTAACCACCAAAGTCATCATAAAAGATATTCTCCCGCTCCACGCCTAAATCGTAGAGAAGATTCAACATAGCCTGAAGCATGGGCGGGGGGCCGCACATATAGTAATCGCATTCTTCAGGGGCCGGGTGGTCCTTTAAATACAAGTCATAAAGCACCTGATGAATAAATCCTGCCGGTCCCTCCCAGTTATCATCAGGAGAAGGCTCGGAAAGGGCTACCTGCCATTTGAAATTCTCATGCGCTTGGGCCAAGCGCTCAAATAGATCCGCATAGAACAATTCCTTGAGACTTCTCGCCCCGTACCAGAATGACATTTTGCGCCGGGTACGGACCCACTCCAACTGATCCACAATCATCGACCGAAGTGGCGCCATGCCCGCGCCGCCACCGATAAATATCATCTCGGTATCGCGCTCGCGAACATAAAAGTCGCCAAAAGGACCAGACAATTTGACTTTTTCTCCTGGCTTTAAGGAGAACACATAAGATGACACACGCCCTGGCGGAACTTCCGGCTCGTCCGGTGGCGGCAGCGCCAACCGTACATTGAGCCGCACCCGGTTACCTTCGGCCGGCGC
>Ga0256832_1002447_pt1 | contig 12687 bp, 10 predicted proteins | sample 134614metaG_FD_190534 | JGI IMG/M metagenome (GOLD analysis project Ga0256832, IMG submission 190534) | Hydrothermal vent microbial communities from Lau Basin, Pacific Ocean - 134-614 | ecosystem: Environmental > Aquatic > Marine > Hydrothermal vents | place: Pacific Ocean: Lau Basin | collected... | reverse complement strand
TTCGTCGCGGGGCTGGAAGGCGCGCTCGGCTCCTTCGCCCTCCCAGATGCCGTCGACGACGACCGCGACTTGAAGTCGCTCGATACGACCGACGGGTTCGACGGACCGGCGGGTCGTGCGGCTGATCTCGAAGTTGCGCGTCTCGGATCGCCGGACGAGGCCTTGGGTTTCGGTGCCGCTCTGTGCTGGCGCGCCCCCCGGGAGGTTCGAGGCGGCGCCCGGGATCCCAACGGCCTGTGCCTCTCCCGTGTTCGAGCGCTCCTCTTCGATCTGATAGCTGCGGGGCGCGACCTCGTCGGGCAGGAAACGCTCCTCGGTGCGCTCTTCTCGGGTGAAGCTCACGTCGGCGGAGACGCGCACGGCGGCGACGCCCGGCCCGAGGGCCGTGTCGAGGAGCTCTTGTGCCGCCCGCTCCCGCTCCCGCTCCACCCGGCGCCGGTAGGCGAGGGCGTCGGAGGCAACCTCCGCCTCGTTGGGTTCGGCCGTCAGGCTGCGGCCCTCGCCATCGACGATGGTCACACTCTCGGGAGCGAGGCCTCGAACGCTCGAGGCGATCAGGTGCACGATGCCTCGCGCCTGCTCCTGCGTGAGCCGGCGACCGGGCTGCATGTGCAGCACGACCGACGCGCTCGCGCCTTCCTCGCGGGTGACGAAGAGCGAGCGGTGGGGCAAGACGAGGTGCACCCGCGCCCGCTCGACGCCGGAAAGATGCGTGATGGTGCGCGCCAGCTCACCCTCGAGGGCACGGTGGTACTTCACGCGCTCGGAGAATTCGCTCTCACCGAAACGCTGCTCGTCGAAGAGCTCGAACCCTGCGTCGCCACCGCTCGGAAGACCCAAGGACGCGAGCCTCAGGCGCACCTCGTGGACGCGGTCGCCAGGCACGAGGATCGTCGCGCCACCTTCCTGCAACTCATAGGGGATTTGCAGACCGCCGAGCTGTTCGATGATCCGGCCGGAGTCGTCCGGCGACAGCTCCGAGAAGAGCACTTCCAGCTCTGGGGGGCGGCTGGCGATCGAGGCGACGCCCACGACGGCGGCGACGGCGGCGACGGCGCCGATGGCCATCAGCCGCGTGCGTGGCGGCAGGTCTTGGTAGCGCTGCCGAAGCCCCTCGACGCGTTCGCGCCAGCTCCGCCCCTGGGGGCCGGGCGGCTGCTCGTCCGTCACCTCAGGCACCCATCCTCATGACTTCTCGGTAGGCCTCGAGGGCGCGGTTGCGCACGCTCCCCAGCAGCCGGAGGGAGATGTCGGCCCGTTGGAGCGCGATCATGGTCCCGTGGATATCGTCGCTGCGGCCTTCGGCGAAGGCGACGCTCTGCTCTTGGGCGACCTTTTGGACCTCGTCGACCTCGTTGACGAACTCGCTGAGGGCGTCGGCGAAGCGCGAACCTTCGGCTCTTTCGCTGCCGTGTTCGCTTCGCGCGGGGCGGACCCCTTCGGGCCGCATCAGAGGAAGGTGGACTCCTGGGTTGATGGCGGTCATCGTCACGCTCCGATGGACAACGCCGAGTTGCCCATGCCCTTGACCGTCTGCATCAGCGTCACGCTGGCCTCGTAGGCTCGCGACGCGGAGATCATGTTCACCATCTCTTCAACGACGTTGACGTTGGGAAGGTTGACGAAGCCGAGCTCGTCGGCGTCCGGGTGCGCGGGGTCGTAGACGCGCTGCGGGTCCGAGGTGTCCTGGCGGATCTCGACGACCTCCACGCCGCGGGCGACCCTCCCTTGGGGGTCCCCGAGCACCTGGGCGCTCGGGTCGACGGTGACGGCGCGGAAGACGGGATCCAGGCGGCGGTACGGGCCGCCCTCCTCGGTGCGGGTCGTCCGCGCGTTGGCCAGGTTCGAGGCGATCGCGTTCATGCGCGTGCGCTGCGCATACAGCCCCGAGGCGGCGATCTCCATGGCGTTGAACACGTTCATCGCAACCCTCCCCTCATCCCTGCCCGTCGGTGGCGGCGTAGCGCAGCATCCCGAGCTGCTGCCGCACGATCCGGCCGACCGCTTCGTAGCGGAGGTCGTTGGCGGCGACCTTCGCCATCTCTCGCTCCAGGCTGACGGCGTTGCCGTCGCCTCCCGGCTGCACCACCCGCTCCTGGGCCACGCTGATCGTCTCGCCGCCGGCGGCGCCGGGGCGCTCGTGCGACGCATGGGTGCGGGCGAGCTTCAGGCCGCCCGTGCGTCCTTCGGAGGTCTCCCGGAGCAACTCCAGCGGCCGAAACCCGGGCGTGTCGACGTTGGCGACGTTCGAAGCCAGGACGTTGTGTCGTTTCAGGTGGTAGTCGAGACTCCGCTGGGCGACATCGACGACGTTGAAGAGCATGCCCGAGAGCAAAGCAACGAAGGTGCCATGCTCGATCCGGCTCTGCTTTGCCTTTGTTTGCCTTTGTTTGCCTTTGTTTTCAGGCGGCAGAGGCCGGCTCTGGATCGTTGGTGGGCTCCACGAACGACGGGCCGCTGACACTGCGTCAGCGACCCGTCACCTGGCTCTCGTCCTGTCTCTCGGGCGGTCAGCCCGTCTTCTTGATGTCTTTTTTCTTCAGCTTCTCGACGAGCGTCGTGCGGTTCATCTGGAGGATCGACGCGGCGCGGTTCTTGTTCCATCCGGTGCGCTCCAGCGCCTGAAGGATGAGCGCGTTCTCGAACTTCTCGACGGCGTCCCGAAGCGCGATGCCCTCTTCGGGGAGCTCCGGGGCGAGGATCCCGCCGGCGCTCGAACGGCGGCGCTTACGTACCCGTGGCGGCAGATCCGCGAGCTCGATGATGCCCTCGCCCTTGAGCACCACGACCCGCTCGATGACGTTTCGGAGCTGGCGGACGTTGCCTGGCCAGTTGTAGGCCATCAACGCCTCCATGGCTTCCTCGTCGATGCCCTCGACGTTCCGCCTGCGCTGCTCGTTGGTCATTGCGACGAAGTGCCGGACCAGGAGCTCGATGTCGCTGCGCCGCTCGTGCAGCGGAGGGAGCTCCAGGGGGATCACGTTCAGCCGGTACAGCAGGTCCTCCCGGAACGCCCGCGCCTCCACCATCTCTTCGAGGTCACGGTTGGTGGCCGCCACGATGCGCACGTCCACCTTGCGCTCCCTGCTCTCGCCGACCGCACAGACGACCTTTTCCTGGAGCGCCCGCAGGAGCTTCCCTTGCAATGCGAGGGGGAGCTCGCCGATCTCGTCGAGGAAGAGCGTTCCCCCGTGGGCGTCCAGGAAGCGGCCTTTGCGCGAGCTCGTCGCGCCGGTGAACGCCCCCCGGACGTGACCGAAGAGCTCGCTCTCCAAAAGGTTCTCGGGGATCGCTGCGCAGTTGACGGTGACGAAGGGGCCTTCGGCGCGATCGCTCGCGCGGTGAATCGTCCGGGCCACCAGTTCCTTGCCGGTGCCGCTCTCGCCGGTCACGAGCACCGAGCAGTCCGTGTCGGCGACACGCTCGATGATGCTGAAGACCCGCAGCAGCGCCGGGTGCTCGCCGACGATGTCCGGGCAGTGCTTCTGGCGCCATGCGCTGGCTCCCGAGTCGTCGGTGAGCACTCGGAAGGTCCCCGAATCGGTCACCGTCTCCCGCCGCTCGAGGGCGCGGGCGACGGCCTGATCGAGGGCGTCGAGGGAGAAGGGCTTGAGGAGGAAATCGGCGGCGTTGTGTCGCAGCGCGTTGATGGGGTGGTCGATGCTCTGCAGGCCGGTCATGACCAGTACCGCAGGCTTGTTGGGCAGGTCGCTGGCCTGATCGACGACCTCGAAGCCTTCGCCATCGGGCAGCGCCAGGTCCGTCAGGACCACGTCGATCCGGTCTGAGGCCTGCAGTATTTGACGAGCCTGAGCCACCGTGGGTGCTTCGAGCACCGTGGTGAACTTGCGGGACAGCGAGCGGCGCAACAGCCGCCGCATGTCGGGCTCGTCGTCGACCACCAAGATTGTCCGCTCTCGCTCCATAGCTAGGCCTTTCCCCTCGAATTACCGATGCTTACGCCCCCGAAAAGCCCCGAAAAGCCGCTCCGCGACATGGGGTGAGCCCCAGAAATCTTGGTTGCCACACCCAAGAAGACCTCCCTAGGTGTCGGCTCTCCGACGGGACGTGTCAAGAGATTGACGAAATCGGGGCCCGAGAACGGCGTTTTCAGAGGTGTCATCAACGATGCCTCTGGACCAAGCAGCTTCCGATCCAAGCCTTCAGCAGACACGGGCTGCTGGGCAGGTGTCCCGCGGGTCGGGGCCATCGCTTCCAGCGAGGGGTCGTCCGTCCATGGGTCCCCCCGCGGAGCCCGCGGACTGCAACTCGCGGCGAGGGAGAGCGGAAGAGCGTCCCGGTCGTCGACGGCGCGCGGCGAGGGCGCCGGTGGCGCGACTGCGCGGGCGGACCCACTCCTGGCGTCCCTCGGTGCCTGCGCGTGTCGGTCGCGATGGCGTTGCTGTCGTGGCGCAACTTCGCGGCGCAACGCTCTGTTCGGCGGGGGCTTCCTTAAGCAGCGCGCACCCTCGCCCGAATGCGAGGGCGTGCTGCGTGCCTCCCAGGTCCTCGACTCCCGCAATACGGTGGAGCTGCTCTTCGCGACGACGAGCGACGCCGTCTTCGCCGTGGGCCTCGAGGACGGTCGGCTGCTGCAGGCCAACGAGCATCTGGAACTGCTGACGGGCTTCCCGCTGGCGGAGCTCCTGGGCCAATCGATCGAGCGCCTGTCCCCGGAGGAGGTGCCCAGCCGCGAGCGCCCCCTCGACAAGGAAGTCCTGGCGCAGCCGGGGCTCTACGAAGAGGTCGCGATGGCGCGTGCCGACGGGTTCACCGCCATCACCACCTTGCGCGTCGCGCACCTCGACGACGATTGCGGTTCAACGATCGCCGTCTGCATGGCCCGCGACGAGACCGAGCGGCGGATGCTCAAGCGCGAGCTCATCACCAAGCACGTCGCGCTGCTCGCTGCGCACCGGGATCTCGAAGCGCGCCAGCGTGAGATCGGTGAGCTCACACAGCGCCTCGCGGCGGTGTCACGGCAGGCCATGCTCGCGGAGATCGTCGCGGAGGTCGCCCACGCCTTGAACAACCCGCTCGGTGCGTTGATGAGCTCGCTGCGTGTGCTCGGGCGTCTGGGCGCTCAGCTCCCCGAGGACGAGCGGCCACGCTACGAGCGGGTCGTGAAGCGGTGCGAAGGCCTCGGCCATCGCATGGCGCGTGTCGTCGAAGACCTGCGCGTCACCTGCCGCCAGGGGGCCTCCCAGCACCTCCAGGCGCGCTGCGACCTGGCCGCGGAGGTCCGCTCCGCGGTGGCGATCGTCGAGCACCGTATCCCTTCGGACGTCAAGGTCGAGCTCGATGTGCCGCAGACCGTGACCGCCTGCGTCCCCGCCGACGAGGCCAACCACGCTATCGTCAACCTGGTTGCCAACGCCCTGGAGGCGGTCGGTTCCCAGGGGCACGTCCGCATCCGCTGCGGCTCCGAAGAGGGCCGGGCGATCGTCGTCGTCGACGACGACGGTCCGGGCATCGACGAGTCGATCGTCGACAAGATCTTTGACCCCTTCTTCTCGACCAAAGGGCAGCGTTTGGGCACCGGCGTCGGGCTGTCGATGGTGCGTCGGATGACGATGCTCTTCGGCGGTTCGGTGAGCGCCGAACCCCATGGCGAGCTGGGAGGAGCGTCGTTCCGCATCGAGCTTCCAGGAGGAGAGCCATGCATCGCGTGATGGTGGTCGACGACGAGCCTGAGGTTCGCGAGGCGCTCGAGGACGAGCTCTCGCTCTTCTTCGAGGTCGAGGCCTATGCGAACGCGAAGGACGCCCTCGCGAGACTTCGGCAGCAGCGATTCGACGCGTTGGTCAGTGACGTCCGCATGCCGGGCACTGACGGCGTCGCGCTCCTTCAACAAGCCGCGCAGGTGGATCCGGCGATGGTGCGGGTGTTTCTGACGGGGCACGCCGACGAGGAGATCACCGGCGCCGCTCTCGAGCTCAGTGCGTACAAGCTCCGCAAGCCTTGGGGCGATGAGCTTCGCATCTTGCTCAACAACGCTTTCGTTCACCGCGACCAGCTCGATCGCATGCGCGAAGAGCTCCACGGCTTCATGAGCGTCTCGGATCCCGAGCGGCCTGAAGTCGATCGCGAAGAGGTCTACGGGCACCTGCGCGAGACCCTGGAAGCCCTCGAGTGGGTTCGTTCCGTGAGCATCCGGCCAGGAAGAGACCTCCGGGCTGCGCGGTGGAGCGAGGCGTGCCCGCCGGCGATGGCGAGGGACGGTTTGCGTGTCCAGCGCGCTGTCGTCGGGGACCGCGTCGTCGAGGTTCGTTGGGAGCCTGCCGGCCCGCATTGCGAGCGGCTCATCGAGATCGCCTTCCGTCGTGCCGTGGACGCCATCCGGATGCGTGAGCTGATCGACGAGGTCCGCGCGCGCGCTTCGGCCCTGGAACGAGCCCGCGAAGAGGTCGTGCGCCGGGATCGGCTCGCGGTGATGGGAGCGATGGTGGCGTCCGTTGCCCACGATGTCCGCAATCCGCTCTTTGCGCTTCGCTGCAACATGCCCTTGCTCGAGGAGGAGCTCGAGTCGCTCGGGATTTACAGGGGCGAGATCGCCGAGATCTGCGAGGACAACCGCCTGTCCGTCGAGACGATCTGGCGCGTGGTGCAGTCCATGGAGCGCGTCGCGGCCCGGCCGGAGGAGAGCGAGCCGGTCGACGTGCGCAAGTCCTTCGAGCTTTGCCAAAGGCTGCTCAAGCGTCGCCTCATGGACGCCGGCGTCGAGGTGGCGACGGACGCGCCGCCAGGGCTCGTCGTTGAAGCGACGAGCGGTGAGATGGCCCAGATCCTCATCAACCTCATCAGCAACGCACTGCACGTGGCGCCTCGGAGCTCCGTCATCGCGTTGAGCGCCCGGGAGGTCGAGGGCGAGGTGCGGGTGCAGGTCCGGGACCAAGGGCCGGGCATCCCGCCAGGCCAGGAGGAGGCCATCTTCGCACCCTTCGCCAGCTCGAAGGACGACGGAATGGGGATCGGGCTCTCCATCGCGCGGGAGATGGCGCGTCGGCACGGTGGCGATCTGACCGCCGTGCCGAGCGATGCAGGCGCTTGTTTCGAGCTGCGGTTGCCGAGGGCGGAAGGATGACCCCGACGCACCGGCAGCGCGCACGAACTCTTCTCCGGTGGCTCCCTCGGGGAGGGCGGCGAGCTCAGCCTGCGAAGGGCATCACCGGTCAGTTGCCGGAACAGGAGGTATGAATCGTGGACCTGGCCACCGTACTGGGCATCGTGTTGGGCTTCGGTCTCGTCATCGGGTCGATCCTCATCGGCGGATCGCTGTCGGCGTTTGTCGACATTCCGAGCTTGCTGATCGTCTTCGGAGGCACCATCGCCTCGACGCTGACCGCGGAAAAGCTCCCGCGCGTCGTCGGCGCCATCAAAGTCGCCAAGAACGCCTTCCGGGTTCCGAGCGGCGACGCCGTCGCGAGCATCAAGCGCATCCTCGAGCTGTCGCAGATCGCCCGCAAGGAAGGCTTGCTGGCTCTCGAAAACGAGAAGATCGACGACGAGTTCCTTGGCAAAGGGGTGCGCATGGCGGTCGACGGTCTCCCACCGGAGCAGATCCGCGAGACGCTCCAGGCCGAGCTCGTGTCCATGAAGCGGCGTCATTCGCGTGGTCAGAAGCTGTTCAAGTTCATGGGTGCCACGGCGCCCTCCATGGGAATGATCGGGACGCTCATCGGCTTGGTGCAGATGCTCCAGGCCCTCGACGACCCCTCGTCGATTGGTCCCGCGATGGCCGTCGCGCTCCTGACGACCATGTACGGAGCGATCTTCGCCTTCATGATCTTCAACCCCATCGCCGAGAAGCTCGAACGCTACGGTGCCGAGGAGACGGCGAACATGACGGTGATCATCGAGGGCATCGACGCGCTGGTGAAGGGCCAGCACGCCACCGTCATCAAGGAGAAGCTGGAAGCGCGGCTTCCGCCACAGCTCCGCCAGATCGAGGCCGCCTGAGATGGACGACGACGAGCCCGAGTGCGATTGCGAGGAAGGCGCGCCCCCGTGGATGGCGACCTTCTCGGACCTCGCGACGCTGCTGCTGACCTTCTTCGTGTTGCTCCTCTCCTTCGCCGAGATGGATGTGGTGGAGTTCAAGGAGCTGCTCGGGTCCGTGCGCGAGGCCTTCGGCGTCCAGTTCGAGACGGTAGGTCACCACGAGGCGCTGTCCAACTCGCCGGTGAGCATTGGCCAGGAGCCCCCCGGCGCGCTGGCCGCGGCGGCGGCCGACCTCGCCGAGGAGATCCGCCAGAAGCTCGACGAGGCGGGGGTCGGCGACTCCCTCGAGGTCGAGGCGACGCCGGACGGGATCGTCCTGCGGGTTCGCGATCGCGTGCTCTTTCCCACTGGTTCGGACGAGCTTCTCGAGGACGCCGAGCCGGTGCTTGCGGTCGTCGCCGGCTTGGCTTCGACGGTGGCCACGCAGGGTCTCGTGATCGAAGGGCACACCGACGACCGTCCGATTCACACCGCGCGCTTTCCGTCGAACTGGGAGCTGTCCACGGCGCGCGCGACCCGAGTGCTCCGCTACTTCCTTGCGCACGCCGGGCTCGCTCCGGGGATGCTCTCGGCGGCCGGGTACGCCGACACGCGCCCGCTGGCGCCCAACGACTCGGCCCAGAACCGGGCCAAGAACCGGCGCGTCGAGTTCTTGTTCCGGCGTCCGATGACGCCCCAGGAGGTGGAGGCCTCGCACGAGCAGGCCATCGTTCGGCCCCGCGCCCGTCACCGGCTCATGCCGGCTCCTCGGGAGGCGCCGGAGGAGCAGGCCGAGCGGCACGCGCGATCCGTTCGCGCGGAGGAGGCGGCGTCCGAAGCACAGGCGGCGTCCGACGCACAGGCGGCGCAAGGCTCAGAGGAGCGAGAGGCGCGGCCGGCGACAGGCGCGGGGACGCCCGACGGCGACGGCCCCTCGGGTGCGTCCGAATGATCGCCAGCAGTCCGCCCCAGCATCGACCGCGGATGGGTCGCGCTCGCGAGCGATGCCCCGGCGTGAGGCCGCTGGGCGAGGAAACATGGATTCTCGAGGCGCGATGAGTCGCGCAGGGGCGTGCTCCGGCGTGAGGCGTACGGAGACGAAACGGGGCGGGCTGGCAGGGAAGGAGCTTGGGGGGTGGACACGGAGGCGGCTTGGAGACTGAGCCCCGGTAGTCGGGTGCGCCGGCGGACCGACGGGCGGGTGCTGACGGTCGTGCGGGTGCTGCCGTGGAGCGGCGGACCCCTCGTATGGTGTGCCGAAGACCCGGCGTCCCACCCCGAGCCCTGGACGCCAGAGGAGATCGAGGCTGTCGAGGACCAGGTCTCACCCGTTTGAGGGACAGGTGTCCCGCGTTCGGCGCTTGGTTCGCTACGCGTCTGGTACGTCCCGAAGCGACACGTGTCCCCGCGTTCGGCGCTTGCCTCATTTCGTCGCAGGCTCCGATCGACGAGGCGCAGCGATCTGCTAGGCTCGCTCGGTGCCTGTGGGCACATGGTGGAACGACGGGGGGGGCGGCGCTCTTGAGCCCGGCTCGCTCTGGATTGCAAGCGCCTTCGGCGCGGATGGTGCCAAACATGCTTCGAAAGCTTCTCTACGTGGGCTTCGCCCTGGCTGTCGCTTGCGGCGACGACGACCGTCCCGGCCCGGACGCCGCGGTGGACGGCGACCTCCCGGACGCCTTCTCCGACGCGCGCCCGGACGCGCCGGACGCCTCGGACGCCGCGATCGACGCGCCGATCGTGAGGATGGACGGCGGGACGACGGACGGCGGCGGAACGACGGACGGCGGCGGCACCGCGGACGGCGGCACCGCGGACGGCGGTACGACGGATGGCGGCGGAGCGGACGTTGCGCCGGGCTGCGCCGATGGGGTGCGCAACGGCGACGAGACCGACATCGACTGCGGCGGCATGACCTGCTTCGACCGCTGCGGCGACGGCCTCGGCTGCATGATCAGCGGTGACTGCGCCAGCGGCGTCTGCATCGGGTTCACCTGCCAGCCGGCGCGCTGCTCCGACGGCATCCGCAACGGCATGGAGACGGGCACCGACTGCGGCGGTCCCGACTGCGACGGCTGCGGTCTCGGCGAGGCCTGCACCGATCCGAGCGACTGCGCGGCCGGTGAGTGCTCGGGCGGCTTCTGCGTCGCCGATCACTGCTTCGACATGACCCGGAACGTCAACGAGACCGACGTGGACTGCGGCGGCCCGGACTGCGGCCCCTGCTCGGCGGGGCTGGGGTGCCGGGCCGATTCGGACTGCATGATGGGCACCTGCATCGACAGCTTCTGCCGGACGGCCGCGTGCACCAACGGCATGATGGACCCGGGCGAGGTCGACGTGGACTGCGGCGGCGAATGCCCCGGCTGTCCCGACGGCACCGTGTGCACCATGGACGACGACTGCCTGTCGAATCGCTGCGACGGCACCATGTGCACGAGCTGCTCGGACTCGACGCTCAACGGCGGCGAGACGGATGTGGACTGCGGCGGTCCCACGAGCTGCCGGCGCTGCTTCGGGGGCGAGACCTGCACGGTGGGCACCGACTGCACCTCGGGCACCTGCACCATGGGCGTCTGCGAAGGCGGCGGCCTGTACTACGAGGAGGACTTCTCGGCCGGCGACGGCGGCTGGACCACCGGCGGGACGGCTTCGAGCTGGGAGTACGCGGCTCCGGCCAACACGAAGATCGCGACGGCCTACACGGGCACCTCCGTGTGGGTGACCAGCGCGGCGGGGACTTACAACTCCAGTGAGGATTCGTGGGTCGAGTCGCCGAGCATCGATCTGAGTGGGGCGATGCTCGACCCGCTCATCGAGCTCGCGGTCATCTACGATCTCGAGCGCTCGTCCTTCTCGGGCACCTTGTGGGACGCGGTCTGGCTCGAGGTCTCCACGGACGGGGGCACCACCTGGACGACGGTCGGCGACGAGGGCGACGAGACGAACTGGTACATCGACAGCACCTTCGGCGGCCAGGCCGGCTGGGGAGGCGACTCGATGGGTTGGGTCCTGGCGAGCCATGAGCTGACGGGCACGGCGGGCTTCGCCGACGTGAAGATCCGCATCCACCTCGACTCGGATGGGAGCACCGAGCTCGAAGGCTTCGCCTTCGACGACATCGTGGTCCGCGAGGACATCTGCAACAACGGCATCCTCGACGCTTCCGAGACGGATGTGGACTGTGGCGGCATGATCTGCGGTCCCTGCAACGACGGTCTGAGCTGCGTGATGCCGTCCGACTGCGGCTCGGGGATTTGCGACGCGGGCACCTGCATCAGCTGCCGAGACGGAATCCAGAACGGCGACGAGCTGGCGATCGACTGCGGCGGCCCGACCTGTGGTCTTTGCCCCGGCGGGACCGCGTGCACCGACGGGAGCCTCTGCGCGAGCGGCGAGTGCGTCGCGGGCACCTGCACGACCCCGCCGGTCTTCTACGAGGAGGACTTCGAGGGTGGGGACGGCGGCTGGGCCACCGGCGCCATCTCGGGCACGTCGAGCTGGGCGTACGGGATGCCCGCGGGCTCGCTCATCGACAGCGCCGCCAGCGGCAGCAACGCCTGGGTCACCAACCTCACCGGCGACTACAACGTCAACGAGGAGAGCTACATCGAGTCGCCGTCGATCGATCTGAGCGCGGCGAGCGACGACCCGGTCCTGTCCCTGAGCCTCTTTTACGAGACCGAGGGTTGCTGCGACGAGGGCTGGATCGAGATGTCCACGGACGGTGGTACGACCTGGACCAAGGTCCTGGGCAGCCCCGGCGCCCAGAACTGGTACAACGACAGCACCCGCCAGTGGTGGGACGGGACCAACGGCGGTTGGGTGACGGCGAGCACGGTGCTCACCGGCAGCGCTCGCTACAGCGACGTCCGCTTGCGCGTGCGCTTCTCGAGCGACGGAAGCAGTCAGCGAGAGGGCTTCGCCATCGACGACGTGCGCATCGCGCCGCCGGCTCCGGATCTCGCCGTTGAGGTGCTCAGCAGCGGGACCCGCTGCCAGGCAGGGGTCGTCCGAGTGACGAACGTCGGTTCGGCGCCGGTCAGCTTCTTCGATCTGAGCACCGTGGCGGACGGCACGATGAACACCTCCCGCGTCATGACGGCCCTCGATCCGGGCGACACCTTCGAGGCGGAGGTCATCGCCTCCATGACGCTGGAGGCCTCGGTCTCGGCCGCGGGCGATAGCGATGCGAGCAACGACACGGCCTCGGCGATGATTCCGGCTCCGATCCCCCTTGGGTCGCGCTACCTCGAGACCTTCGAGATGAGCGACGGAGGCTGGCTCCCGAGCGGCACGAACTCGAGCTGGGAGTGGGGCGAGCCAACGGACTCCTTCATCGGGGCGGCCGACAGCGGCATGAACGCCTGGGTCACGAACCTCAGCGCCGACTACAACGACGACGAGATGTCGTACCTGACCTCGCCGTGCTTCGACATGTCGGCGGCGGTGACGGACGTCAACCTGAGCTTCAGCCGCATCTTCGACCTCGAGCCGACCAACGACCACGTCCACGTCGAGTTCTCGGTGGACGGCGGTATCACTTGGGCCAAGCTCGGTGCCTTCGGTGAGGGCGTGAATTGGTACAACGATCTGCTCGGGGATTTCTGGGATGGCGTCAGCGGCGCCACCGACGAGTGGCGGCGCGCGTCCATCGATGTGCCCGGCAGCGCCGGCGCCCTGGTGCGCTTCCGCTTCGTGATGGAG
>Ga0256832_1002446_pt1 | contig 12690 bp, 12 predicted proteins | sample 134614metaG_FD_190534 | JGI IMG/M metagenome (GOLD analysis project Ga0256832, IMG submission 190534) | Hydrothermal vent microbial communities from Lau Basin, Pacific Ocean - 134-614 | ecosystem: Environmental > Aquatic > Marine > Hydrothermal vents | place: Pacific Ocean: Lau Basin | collected... | reverse complement strand
ATTTTTTTAAAACCTTTAAAAAATACAGGAAGAAACTTCTGACCTTGCGAAAAAACAATCCGGATAAATAGTTCAACATCGCTAAAAAAAACACCACGTCCGAACCAAATAAAGGAGTGTTAATGCTACATCGTTTAACAGGGATGGGGTTGGTCATCCTGCTTCTAGTATCATCCTGTAAAATTAGTAAACAGGTTTTGTTAAAAGTGGATATGGGCCCCACTTTTAAAAAGGCCTACAAAACCTTTATCTTAAGTAAATACCGTGATACAGATTATGACGCAGTTTATCTTTATAAAACCGTAGGCGTTGAGCATTGGGGTAACCCCACTTCCAAGTGGGTTTACAAAATAAACTATTTCAGAAGTTATATGGTTCTAAACCCAAACGCCGAGAACTTTGCTGTTTTCCGTCTGAATAATATTCCGGATGCCACCTTGTACAAGGTTGTTCTCAATGTATATGAGCCAAACGGTACCGTGCATAACTTTAGTAAGGTTGATCTGAAAAAAACCATCGATTCCAACGGTAAAACTCGTTGGAACCTGGCCTACCCCGGCATTGAGCGCGGTTCAGTGGTAGAGGAACTATACATTCTGGTGAACAGTGTCCCCCGGAACATCCCCCCGACGGATCAGACCTTTAACATTCAAAGAAGCATACCCATAGAACACTATTCCTTTAAGTTCGCCTATCCCGAATGGTGGGATGTACAATTTAAAAAGATCGCTCCCGACTCCACCCTGCCCATGATACGCACTGTGGATGAAGACAATCAGAAAATCATATATTCCTTTAAGGGGCGACGTATACCCGCGTACCGGGATGAGCCCTACTCCCCTTATTATAAATCCGACGGTATGTATATTCAATGGCTGGTAAAGAATATGCGGATGGCTGGTTTTGCCTTCGACGGCAATAAATCATGGAAGGATGTAACCGCCCGGTTTCATGATTACGCCGTGGATAACAAAGCCTGGTTCAGCAACCGTGTTGAAACCATTTCCGACAGCCTGACTAAAGGCATTGACGATCCGGCATTGAAACTGGATAAAATAATTCGCTATATCCAACATAACATCGATGTGACAATTTCCAGCGATATCGATGACTTCTCCGATGTTATAAAATACAAAAAAGGCGACCCGTACATCATTACCGGAATGGCAAGAGTGATGCTGGAGAGAGCCGGCATACCTGCGGACTATCTTTTGATACATTCCGCCCGTAAGGGGTATTTTGACCCGGATTATTACACCTTGGATCAGGTAGAGACGGCAGCGCTTTCCCTAACCCTGAACAGTCGCCCCTACATAATTCTACCCTATGAAAAATACCTGGATTACCGTATCATTCCCCCCTATTTCCTGGGACAATCCGCTCTTAAACTGCCCAGGGAACTGGGTTCCGCTGAGGATGAACGCATTCAAATAGTGCAAACACCGGACGCCGCGCAATATGACAACCGCTATCTGATCGATATGGATATGGAAATAGATGAAGAGGGACTGATCCGCATAAAGGAAAAACATATGACCCGGGGCATGATGGCATTTATCTTACGCAGTCAATTGGAAGATATGGAAAAGGAGGACATAAAAGAGTTTATGGAAGAACTGCCCTATTATGAAGAAGGTGAAGTTTCCATTGACAGCTTTGCCATAAAGAATGACAAGGATTATAATAAACCGCTTACCTTTACCGTAAATTATACGATCGACAATCTGGTAGTCATCATGCCAGACGAGGTTATTTTTCAGACGGCGGGACTGTTTTCCCCGACAAATATTAACCGTGTCCGCTTTGATCCGGAAAAACGGCAGCACAGAATTGAAGTGCCTGTTGGGGAGGAACACATCAAGGAAATTACCATCCGCTTCCCGAAAGAGTGGTCTATCGATACCCGCCAGGAAGATTTTTCCTTTGAAAACGCCTATGGCCGGGCCGAGGCCAGCTTTACCTATGAAAAGGGAGTGATGAAAACCCGTTTTTACAGCCGGCTGAACCGTATCAGCGGACCGCCGGAGGATATCTCAAAGTTTATTAAGGTGAAAAACATGGGGGTTAAACAGAGTATCCGGGATATCGTATTTAAGATCGATAATGAGTCCTTGTAGCCCGCTTAACCGGTTTTTCTGTTTTAACAAATAACATCCACCCATAAAAGAGGTCTTCTTATGAAACGACTGATCATCCTTGCGCTTGTGGCAACCTCGTTTTTAGTCTCCTGCAGGAGCAGTAAGCAAGTATTGCTACATATAAACAGGGGACCGGATATTGAGCGGCAAGCCTTAGCCGGACTGCTGGAAAAATATAAGAATTACAGCGTGGTCTACCTGACAAAATCCACCGAGATTGAGCACTGGGGAAGTTATGGTGAATGGCAATACCAGTATAGCTCTTTCCAACGCTACCTGGTTATTAACCCGAATGATTATGACTATAATGTTTTTAAATTCAGCAATGTGGATGAGAAGTCCATGTACAAGGTGCGCCTTAAACTTATCCTGCCTGACGGCACGACTAAAACATATAATAAATCCGATATTAAACAAACCACCGATTCCGACGGTTCCACGCTGTGGCGCCTGGCTTACCCCGCCGTGGTTAAGGGTTCCGTTATTGAAGAGGAGGTGATCATACGCAAAAGATGGGGCGTCTCCCGCATGCCAACGGATCAAAGTCTAAATATCCAACGGGAAAGCCCCATTCTCAATTATTCGTTTAAACTGGCGGTCCCGGATTGGTGGGCGATTCAGTTTAAACAGACCCATCCCGACTCCCTTCCGCTACGTAACTATAAGCATGATAAAAAAAGTAATAAGAAAATTTTCAGTTATACCGCCACCAATATACCGGCCTATAAGGAGGAGCCCTACGCGCCTTATTACCGCCAGGACGGCCTTTATCTTGACTGGTTGGTTAAGGAACTGATCATGGATGTGGGCGGAGCCACATATTTTCGTCGTGCCAACAGATCATGGACGGATGTTTCATCCACTTTCCATGATTATGCCGTGGATAATGATAAATTTTTTAGCAGAAGGGTCGGAAAAAAAACCCGGGCAATCATCAAGGGCCTAAGCGATTCCCTGCCAAGGTTCGAGGCCATAATTTCCTATATCCAGAGAAAGATAAAACCGGAATACTCCGATATGGTCAACAGTTTCCCGGATGTTTTAAAGTATAAAAAGGGCGATCCCTTTATCATCACCGGACTGGCCAAAAAAATGCTGGACATTGCCGGTATTCAATCCGACTATTTACTAATACACCCGGCCAAGAACGGCTATTTTGACCGCAAGTATTACACCCTGGACGAGGTGCGCAACCCGGCCCTGCGCGTGCACCTGAATCAACACGATTATCTTGTCTTTCCTTATGAGAAATTTATGGATTACCGCCTGATCCACCCCTTTTTCCTGGATCAGGATGCCTTGCTGTTACCAACCGACCTAAAATATAATAGCCCGGTAAGAATTGTAAAAACCCCGGCTAAAAGCCTTAGAAAAAACAGCTATGACATCCGTCTTGAGGCACGCATTGACGAGGAAGGATTAATCGATGTATCGGAGACCCGGCGAATAGATGGTATCCGGGCCTACTACCTGCGTACCGAAATTGAAGACATGGATAAGGATACGCGGACGGAATTAATGGAAGAAATGATAACACAGGAAGAAGGCGATCTTAAATTTATTGACTTTGAGATTAAAAACAGTGAGAACTATGACGAGCCGCTTACTTTTATATTTCACTACAGCCTCGATAACCTGGTCAACATCATGCCCGATGAGGTCATATTTCAGACCGCTGGTCTCTTTGCTCCGGTCAATACCAACAAGCTTAAGTTCGATCCCGGAGAGAGACAGCACAGGGTGGTGGTCAATATGGAAGAGATCAATTCAAAAAGTATTATCATCCATTTCCCCGGTAGTTGGAAAATACAAACGCCCCTTGAGGATTTCAGTTATGAGAATGAATACGGAAACAGCGCGGGCCGTTTTTCAACGGAAAATGGTACATTGTCGGCCACCTTCTCCAGTCACGTCCAACGCCGGGAGGGCCCCCGCGAGGATATCGGCAAGCTTATGGAGGTGAAAAACAATCAAAACAAGCTTGCCATCCCGGATATCGTCTTTATCCGCGGCGGAAAATGAGCGCGGCATACCTCCCGCCCGGCTTCTCCACATAAACAAAAAACCTCCGGTGGCGACACCGGAGGTTTTATTAAAAGTAAACGGAACTCTTTTTTCGTAATCGATAATGCGTTTCATAAACAACATCGGAAACGGCTATAAGGGCCATGCTAATCTTCGATTACCTCATAATGGGTGCCATTGATGGCCATGGTGATAAACATGGGATCGGTCTGCTCGGCATCATAAACCACGGTAGCCGTGCCCTCCTTGTGCGAGGCCTTTACCGATTGAACCCCTTCCACTTCCATTACCGCCTTTTGAACCGTGTTTTCACATCCGCCACACATCATGCCCTTGATCTTTACGGTAAGTTCCTGAATATCTGCCATTTTATTCTCCTTAAAATTTAGATTGCTTGCCTTACTGCTTGTTCATAGATTTGTTTTTTTGCCGGCACCAATAATCCGGCCTGAGTTATTCATTCTCTTTCCACGGAGACCCCATGGCCCTTGCCGAGGAATTACTAAACATTTTATGCTGCCCGGAAACCCGGCAGGATGTAAGAACTATGACCGGTGATGAGTTGCAGGCCCTGAACCGCTGGATTACATCCGGTGACAGGCACTACCGCGACGGCTCATCCATCGCCACGCCCGTTGAGGAAGCGCTCATCACCGCGGACGGCAGCCGGTGCTACCTTGTCCTCGACGGCATACCCGTCATGCTGATCGACAAAGTGATCGATCTGGAAGAGGGCTGGCAAAGCCTTTAATACCCCTTTAAAATCCCTGGCTGTCGATCAGGTAGATCAATGTACTCAGGGAAGCGGTTCCCAGTTCCAGCTCCCGGCGGTTTACCGCTTCGAACACATCCCGCCGGGAATGATGAAAATCGAAATAACGCTGGGAGTCGGGAATCAGACTGATCACGGGCGTACCCATGGCCTTATGCAAAGGCCCGATATCGGCGCCACCGCCACCATCGCGGATTTCACGGATGGTAAAGGCCGGGAAATAAGATAACCAGTCCTTCATACGCTGCAATTGGCTGCCGGAGCCGCTGATACCAAATCCCCGCGGCGTAAAACCGCCGGCATCGGTTTCTATGGCCACGATATGCTGCTGGTGTTCCTTTTCGGCAATCGCCGCATATTCCTTTCCGCCACGCAGCCCATTTTCCTCATTCATAAAACAAACCACCCGCAGGGTGTTTACCGGCCGGTAACCGGCCTGTTTCAATAAAGCCACGGCCATTATGCTGTGCACGATGCCCGCCCCGTCATCATGAGCCCCCTGCCCCACATCCCAGGCATCCAGATGACCGCCCACGGCGATGATTTTTTGCGGATGTTTGGAACCGGTTAGTTCCCCGATCACATTGTAGGACATCTTATCGGGAAAAACCCGGCTGTTGATTTTTAAAAACAAACGGACGGAGGGATCGGCCTGCCAGGCTTTATACAAACGGTCGGCCGATTGAAACCCCAGGGCGGCGGCCGGAATTTGCGGGGCGTCCGCGGCATAAACCAGTGTGCCGGTATGGGCGAAGTCATCCCGGGCGGTGGTGACGGAGCGAATAACCACGGCCACCGCGCCTTTTTTGGCCGCTTCCGATGGGCCGTAAACACGCTTTTTAACGGCGGCGCCATAACCATGCATGGTTTGCAAAAAGGTGTCGGGAAAAGCGGCATTGAAAAAGACAATCTTTCCTCTCACATCTTCGGCAGCGGCCTGTTTTATGTCATCCACATCATTGACCACATAAAGCGGCGCCGTGAGCCCTTCCGGCGGCGTGGCCACGGAACGTCCCAAGGCCAATACCGAAAGCGGCTGACGGCCTGCCCCTCCGGAGACCAGATAGCAGCTCTCCTGCTCCCCCCTTACCCAGTGTGGTACCTTTACCGCTTGCAGGTAAACCTTGTCAAAACCCAGCTTACGCATGGTTTCTTCCGCCCAGCGCACGGCGCCGTCCGCCCCCGGTGAACCGGCCAGACGATGGGGAAATTGCGTAGTCAGTTCACGCAGTAAATCATAGGCCTGATGCTTTTCCTGAGCTCTTTTAAACAGATGGTCGATCAACCGTTCATGCCGGCCGTCACCGGCGACCAGTAATACGAATAAAAACAAAACCGATAACAATATCCTGTTCATCAATAAACTCCCTGTGCCATAAGATTAATTTTCGGGGTAGGTGGAAAATCCATCGTCCTCTGTCCAAACCAATTTGGGAAAATACAACTTGTCATCAATTCCTGCAAACGCGCGTTCACGCCGGTAACCCAGATTATGGGAAAAATAGGTCACCCCGTCGATGATGCGAAAACGGTTACGATGCTGGTGGCCGTAAATATGAAACCGGGAACCCATGGCCCGCAGTTGTAGATCAAGATGACTGTTGCCGGCAAAGCGGCTGAAATTAAACCTGGGATGCGGGTCTTTATAGGGCCGGCCCTCTTTATCCACGGGGCGTTTTAAACTGAGTATCAGATCCCGGCGCGGCAAAAAGTGGCTGAAGGAAAGTACCGGTTCCCGCACAAAGCGCGGATCGTGCTCCATATTCATGGCCAGAAAAAACTCCGAGGCGGTGGCCTTCTCTTCAAAAACGGGCCAGGTGATGTGATAATCATCCATCCAGACTTTCATGGTGCTGTCTTCACCGGGCTTTTCCATATAGAGGCTTTCCTCCCCTTCCTCCGGCCTGACATACCAGGAAAATAACGGCAGAATAAACAGTCCGCCTATCCGCCGGGGGCGGTACAACACACCACAGGCGGCACACAGGTTAAGCACCTTGTAAAATTTTTCCACGGAATGGCGGACAGGGTCCCGGCGTATCCATAAATCATGATTCCCGGGAACGAAAAAAACATGGGCAAATCTTTGTTTGAGCAATAGCAGGGTTTTTTCTAGAACAGCCATATCGTCACTGATATCTCCGGCGACAATCAGCGTATCCGAAAGGTAATCCTGAAGGGACAAGCCCCGTACCCATTGCAGGTTTTCTTCAAAATCGGTATGCAGATCGGAAATGGCCCAAATACGCATCATACTCAGGAATGGAAAATACGTAAGCCGACGATACCGGCAATGATCAGCATGATGCTTAAAAGGCGGGCCATCAGCACCGGTTCACCAAAAAGATATATCCCACCGATAACCGTACCGATCACGCCGATACCGGTCCAGACGGCATAAGCGGTGCCCATGGGCAAATAACGCACGCTGATACTTAAAAGCCAGACACTTATGCCCATGGCGGTCAGGACTAAAATCACCACGCCCGGGCGGCTGAAGCCATCCGTATATTTTAACCCCAGGGCCCAGACCGTTTCAAACACGCCGGCCAGAAAGAGTACCCCCCAGGCCTGGCCCGTACTGAGATGTGTCAGGGAAAGATTCAATTCAATCCACCTTTAAATAATGTATGCTAAAGTAGTTTCGCTCATCCGTCCATACCTTTTGCGGATGAAATCCGGCCTGAAGCGCCAGTTCCTGAAACTCTTCTATGTGATACTTGTAGGATGATTCCGTCCATATCGATTCATTCTTTTCAAAATCAATCACCGAGCCGTTAATATTCACCCGTTGCTTATCGTTACTGACAATGTGCATCTCGATCCGGCCGGCCTCCCGGTTATAAAGCGCCTTATGGGCAAATTTTTTCAGATCAAAATTGCTGCCCAGTTCCCGGTTTAGCCGTTGCAACTGGTTCAGATTAAACTCCGCGGTCAGTCCCCGGGCGTCATTATAGGCGGCATGCAACACCCGCTCATCCTTTTTCAGATCAACACCGATGATTAAACCGCTGTCCTTTCCGCACACGCGGGCAATATTTCTTAAAAAGTCCCGGGCTTCCTGGCGATGAAAATTACCGATGGTTGAGCCGGGAAAGTAAACGACCCGTTTTTCAATCTCTTTTTCAGGATGCGGCAGATCGAAGGGTTTGCTGAAATCGGCGCAAACCGGCAACACCTCCAAACGGGGATAACGACCGGCAATAATGGCGGCGTTTTCAAATAAAAATTCCCGCGAGATATCGATGGGCACATAAACCTCAATGCCGCTTTCAGCGTCGAGGATGCGCTTTATTTTCTCACTGCTGCCGCTGCCATACTCAATCAGCATGGCCCGCTCACCGATCACGCTGACGATTTCATCCATATATCTTTCCATTATGGAAAGCTCGGTGCGGGTCACATAATATTCCTTGAGATCGCAGATGGCGTCAAAGAGCTTGGACCCCCGCTCATCATAAAAATATTTGCTGGGCAGGGTTTTGGGCCGCATACTCAAACCCTTTAAAACTTCACGGTACATGGTTTTTATTCCCGCCGCCTCTTTTTCCATAATCGGTTTCATATATTTCCTTAAGATTCCGAAACTTCCACACCGCGCCAAAAGGCAATATACCCTTCGATCGGTTTGGCGGCTTCTTTTGTTTTGGGATAATACCATGCCGCGTCCCTGTTTTCCTTGCCATCCACCTTCAGGGTGTAGTAACTGGCCACACCTTTCCAGGGGCAACGGGTATGCGTGCTACTCTCTGCAAAATAGTTTCTATTCACACTCCCGGGGGGAAAGTAATGATTGCCTTCGACCACAATGGTTTCATTGCTTTCGGCCAGAACTTGTCCATTCCAAACAGCCTTCATGGTACCTCCTTAAATTGTCCGGGAAAAACTCCCGAACAAATATCACAATAGTATCACAACGGATATATAAGAGTTTGTCCCCCACCCGTGTTTACCCGTCGGGAGTTTGCATTTCTTCTTTCAGGCGGACAGGGCCCTGGTTTTCGGGAATTTTCCCCTTCATCCCCGCGTAAAAGTCACGCAGCCGTTGCATATCCTCGGGGATGTTTCCGCTGGGCATAAAGGAGGGGCCGATGCCGGCCACCTTGTTCTCCCAATCCTCATAGCCCATGGCGATGGGCACCTGCGCGGCCAGGGCAATACGGTAGAAACCGCTTTTCCAGTATGGGGCCTTGCTGCGCGTGCCGTCAGGGGCGATCACAAAGGCGAAACGGTCATGTTTTTTTATCTGTCCGGCGATCTGATCCACAAAGTTGGTTCGCTTGCGCCGGTTGACGGGCACCCCACCCAGCCACAACATATAACGGCCAAACAGACCTTTGAACAGAGAATCCTTGGCGGCCCACTTAAACTCGATCCCCATGACATAGGAGGCCAGCAGCATGACCACCAGATCCCAATTGGAGGTGTGGGGTACCGCCAGCAGTACAAATTTTTCCGAATCCGGTAGCGTATACTCCACCCTCCAGCCGAAGAGACGCAGAATAGCTTTGGAAATACGTGCCGACCATTTTTTATTTTTTGCCATAAAGCTTACCCGGGTTAAATGTTTTTCGCTCCGCTAACCATAAGGCCAGCAGCAATAGCAAACTGCCGGCCCCAAGCCGGATGATATCCGCCTGTTCACCGAAAATAATAAGAGCGACCAAAATGGCCAAGGGAATTTTTAAATTATTGAAAACGGCAAGTGTTCCGGCATTGACACGGGTAGCCCCTTTGTTCCATAAAAAGAAGCCCACCCCTGAGGCCACAACGCCAAGATAAATCAGGGTCAGCCACTGCCCCGTGCTTACCCCCCCCATGGGAAAGACTCCCCAAAACAACGTATAAAAAAAAGTAAGCAGTACCGCGCCCAGATAAGCGGCGGCCATATAGGCGGCATCCCCCATATCCTGCTTTTTCTCCCGGAGCAGCTTATAAGCCACCTGCCCCGCCGCGAAGGCCATATTGGCCCCCTGGATCAACAGAAAACCGGACGTAAAGGTATAGCTCTTATCCGCTTGATATATGATCCCTGCCGTTCCGGCCACCGCTATAAACGCGGCCAGGAGGTTACGGAGGTTGACTTGGCGCCGGTACCAATCGAAAAAAACAGAGACATACAGCGGGGTGGAAACCGTAAACAGGGCCACCTGCCAGGCGGTCAGCCACCTGAAGGAGTTGATATAAAGGATATACATTACCCCGAACTGGATCATTCCTATGAATAAGGCCGCGCTAAAGCCGCTCCGTTGCCCCCGCCACAGGGCAGGCAGAAAAGGCGCGAATACCAAAAAGGACAAAAGCAGCCGGAAGAAAGCCACAAAGCCGGGATCGATGCCGTTGAGTTCACCTTTGATCAGACTAAAGGAAAAGGCCCACAGGATGGAAACAGAGAAGAGATATATCATAGCCCGCAAATTAAAGAACCGGTGCGATATATAGCAACCATGGAACAATTAAAGTGGAAAAGAGAGAAACATTTGAACTTTTTAGAGCCAACCTTTAAATTCATAGGCTTTTCTACCAACATCGACCAACTATTTAATTTCCAACGGAATTAAGGAGAACCAAGCGCTATGATGACAAAAATGCGCCAAATGAGCAAGTGGATATTTTACATCGTCGGTATAGCCTTCATCGCCCTGATTGTTTTTGAGTGGGGCGCGGATGTCAACCGGGGTGGAGGCGACACCACCGTGGGTGAGGTTAACGGCACAAAATTATCCCTGCAGGAATTTAACGATATGGCCCGTAATGCCCTGGAAAGTGAACGTGCCCGCACCAAAGGCGAAATTTCCGAGCAAAGATCGCAACAGATAAAGGAACAGGTATGGGAGCAGTTTGTTCGCGGGGTACTGTTTAAGGAAGAGATGGAAAAACTGCATATTGCCGTAAGTGATTCCGAAATTGTTTACCAGATAATGAACCATCCCCTCAATGAATTCAAGCAAGACCCCAATCTTCAAACCAACGGGGTTTTCGATATGAATAAATACCGTGCGGCATTATCCAATCCTCAGATTCCCTGGGCTCAGATCGAAGCCTACTATCGTGACCAGATTCCTTATCAGAAACTGCAAAACCTTATTTCCAGTTCGGTGCGGGTCAGTCCGGCGGAAATCAAGGATGAGTTCATCCGCAAAAATGTAAAAGCCAAGGTGGAATACCTGGCGGTACTCAGTAACCGTTTCCGGGGCAAAACAACGGCCTCTGAGGACGACCTGCAAGACTGGTACGAAAAGCATAAGGATGAGTATAAACGCGATGAGAACCGCGATCTGGCCTATGTGCTGTTTGAAGTGAAACCGACCGCCCGTGATACGCAGAACGTCTTTAACGATATCGCCAAAATCAAAGAGCGTCTCTCTTTGGGTGAGGATTTCAGCACCCTGGCCCTGGAGTATTCGGAAGACCCTTCGGCAAGCCAAAACAAAGGCGATCTGGGCTATTTTGACCGCAACTCCATGGTTAAGCCCTTTAGTGACGCCGCATTTGCCGCCAAGCCCGGCGAAATAATCGGCCCGATAAAAACACGCTACGGTTACCACATTATTAAGGTGGAAGATAAAAAGAAAGAAAACGGCGTTGAAAAAGTCAAGGCCAGCCACATTCTTTTAAAAATCGTACCCGGCCCCACGACCCTGGCCGAGCAGGAAGACAGAGCCCGCGCTTTTGCCGATGACGCCAAGAGCAATGGCTGGGATGAAACCGTTGCCGCCAACAACTATACGGTGAAAACTACCGGTTTTTTTGAAGAGAAAAGCGGGATTGTTCCGGGGATCGGACGCAACGCCGCCGTAATGGCCTTTGCCTTTATGAGCGAAAAAGGCGATATCTCGACCATGTATACCATCAATGACGGTAAGGCCTACGCCGTATTCATGCTCAACGATATCCTACCCGCCGGATATAAACCCCTGAGCGAAGTTAAGGCCCTGGTGGAAAACGAGGTTAAGTTTGACAAGGCGCGCGCGCTGGCCCGGGCCTACGCCCTTAAATTTGAGGACGATGTAAAGTCCGGTAAGGCCTTTAAAACCATTGCCGAGTCCGACACCGGTAAAATTGTAAAATACGATGTTACACGCATGTTTGCCCTCAGTGAATCGGTACCCGGCGTAGGCAGAATTCCCGAGTTCAACGGTACGGCTTTCCGCCTGAAGCCGGGAGAGGTCTCGGATATGATCGATACCCCGAGCGGTATGTTTTACCAGAAACTGATTGAGAAAAGCGCTTTTGACAGCTCCGCCTTTAACGATCAAAAAGAGTTGATTCGTCTGCGTATACTGAATGCCCGCAGAGCGGCGGTATTTCAAAAATGGTATGAAGAGCTGAAAGAAAAAGCCAGCATTGTGGATAACCGCAAGAAATTCAATATCTTTTAAATAAGCAATATTTTTCTATTTCAGCCCCGGCCTTTTATGGACGGGGCTTTTTTTTTGCCCTATCCGTTAAAGAAACAGGTTGGAGGTCATTTAGAACAGACCCGGCCCGGAAACCATATTTCCAGCGGACCAATCTTAACAGCCGCAAGGAGCCTGGGTAGACGGGTTCCTCCTCATGGTTAATGTGCGGGTGAGGACGGGAGATTCCTTTACTCCATGATTTAATAGCCGCGGGGGCAGTGAATAGTTAGGTATGGAAAACAGAATTTTTATGCCGAACGACGGAGACACCCTGCCTTGATTTTTCTGTTTGTAAAATACGAATCATCATTAGATAAAGAAAAAAGATTTTATATCCCGGCGCACCCGACGC
>Ga0256832_1002445_pt1 | contig 12696 bp, 12 predicted proteins | sample 134614metaG_FD_190534 | JGI IMG/M metagenome (GOLD analysis project Ga0256832, IMG submission 190534) | Hydrothermal vent microbial communities from Lau Basin, Pacific Ocean - 134-614 | ecosystem: Environmental > Aquatic > Marine > Hydrothermal vents | place: Pacific Ocean: Lau Basin | collected... | reverse complement strand
TGGGAGAATCAAGGAGCGTGCCAAGTTGCATGAAAATACGGAAGTTAATGAATCTTTTACATTTTTAAAAACAGGAGCCAGTCCCGCCACGCCCTCCTATGCACAAAAAACGATCATTTATCGCCCGTCTGCACAAATTCTAGGCACAGATGAGGACAAATGAATGTTTTCAAGACAGGACATGCCGGCATGGCGGGCCAGTCGTGGCCCTCGCCAAGGAGCCGGGAGGAACGCCTGGCGCGTTCAGGAAACTTCGTCGTTTTTGGCCAGAGCGACGCCGGCCAGATACAGCGACCCGGCGATCACGACGCGCACCGGGCTGTCGGGCCGAAGTCTCGCGGCCTGGCGCAGGGCCTCTTCCAGCGTCGGCGCCGAACGCGCGGCAAGACCGGCGCGGCAGGCGGCGGCAGCGATGTCGTCCGGCGCATGTCCGCCGCCCGTCTCCGAAACCGTTTCGGGCAGCGGCACGCCGATGACCTGTGCCGCAAGCCCGCTGAAATGTTGCAGGAACGCTTGCGGATCACGGTTCTTCTGCATGCCCAGCACCAGCACCAGCGGCATGGGCGAGACATCCTCCAGATCGGCCAGCGCGGCGGCCAGCGCCCGGGCCGCATGGGGATTGTGGCCGCCATCGATCCAGATGTCGTCATCGGGGTTCACCAGCAACCTGAGCGCGCCGCTGCGGATGGGTTGCAGCCGCCCCGGCCAGCGGGCGGATACGAGCCCCCTGGCGATGATCTCTTCGCTGATGGCGGCATCGCCGCGCATCCGCAGCGCGGCGATGGCCAGGCCCGCGTTGTCGATCTGAAAGCGTCCCGGCAGCGTCGGCATCGGCAGATCGTGAAGGGCGCGTTCGTCTTCCCACACCAGCCGCCCATGTTGTTCGAAGACCTGCCAGTCGCGGTTGGCGGCGAACAGGGGCGCGCCCAGTTCGGCGGCGCGCTCGGCGATGGCGTGCCAGGCGTCCTCCTCCTGCGGGCCGACGACCACCGGCACGCCCGGGCGGATGATGCCGGCCTTTTCGGAGGCGATCTGGCGCAGGTTGTCGCCAAGATATTCCTGATGGTCGAGGGCCACCGGCGCGATGGCGCTGACGGCCACGTTTTCCACCACGTTGGTGGCGTCCAGCCGGCCGCCCAGCCCCACCTCCAGCAGCAGCACGTCCGCCGGGCGCCGGGAAAAGGCGAGAAAGGCGGCCGCGGTGGTGATCTCGAAAAAGGTGATCGGCGCGCCGGCGTTGGCCGCCTCGCATTCCTCCAGCAGCTCCGCCAGCCAGGGTTCGGCGATCGGCCGCGCGCCTTTCTCGTCCGCCAGAAGAATGCGCTCGGAAAAGCGGCACAAATGCGGAGAGGTGTAGACGTGCACGCGCTGGCCCGCCGCCTCCAGCATGGCGCGCAGAAAGGCGATGGTGGAGCCCTTGCCATTGGTGCCGGCCACGTGAATCGCCGGCGGAAGCGCGCGCTCCGGGTGCCCCAGCGCGGACATGAGCCGGCGCATGCGCGCCAGGGTCAGGTCGATGCGCCGCGGATGCAGACCCATGAGGCGCTTGAGAATGGCGTCCGTGCGCGCCCGGGTCAGGCGCTGCGATGTGAAGTTGCGCGACATGTCTTCATGCGATTCATCTCCCGCCGTTTCCCGGGGCGGCGGGAAAAAGGTGCGAGCTCAGGGTTTTCCGCCGTTGCCGTCCGCGGGCGCCCCGGCCTTTTTCGCCTTGTCCGCATCCTCGGCCGCCGCCTTTGCCTTGCCGGCTTGCGGCTTCTTTTCCAGCATGGCGATGCTCTCGCCGTGCAGGAAGCGGATGGCCGCCTTCAGTTGCGTGTCCTTGCTCTTGTCGCGCGGCACATAAACGAGCGAGGGCGCGTTCACCTCCTTGGCCTTGTCGTTCTTCAGGTGCCCCTGCAACCCGGCCTCGCCCTTGGTGCGCAGCCGGTCGGCCTTGTCTTTCAGCTCCGGCGGCAATTCCTGTTCCACCACGTGATCGGGCGTGATGCCGCGCGCCTGGATGGAGCGTCCCGAGGGCGTGTAATAGCGCTCCGTGGTCAGGCGCAGGGCGCTTCTGTCCTTGAGCGGAATGATCTTCTGCACCGATCCCTTGCCGAAGGAGCGGGTGCCGATGAGCACCGCGCGCTTGTGATCCTGCAACGCGCCGGCGACGATTTCCGACGCCGAGGCCGATCCGCCATTGATCAGCACCACCACGGGCTTGCCATTGGTCAGATCGCCCGGCGTCGCCGCCAGCCGTTCCGAATCGTGGCGTCCGCGGATGGAAACGATTTCCCCGTGCTCCAGGAACATGTCGGCGACGCTGCGCGCCTGATCCAGCAGGCCGCCGGGGTTGTTGCGCAGGTCGATGATGTAGCCTTTCAACTTCTTGCCCAGTTTCTTCTTCAGATCGGCGATGGCCTCGCGCAACTTCGGGCTGGTCTGTTCGTTGAACTGGGTGATGCGGATATAGCCGATGTCATCACCCACCACGTCCCACTTCACCGACTGGATGCGGATGATGTCGCGCACGATGCGCACATCGAACGGCTTCTTGCGCCCCTTGCGCAGGATGGTGACGACGATGGGCGTGCCCACCTTGCCGCGCATCTTCTCCACGGCCTGGGAGAGCGTCATGCCCTTCACCGGCTTGCCGTCGATCTTGATGATGTAATCTCCGGCCAGTATCCCGGCTTTCGCCGCCGGCGTGTCGTCGATGGGCGAAACCACCTTGACCACGCCGTTCTCCATGGTGACCTCGATGCCCAGGCCGCCGAACTCGCCGCGGATGTTCACCATCATCTCGTTGTAGTTCTTCGGATCCATGTAGCTCGAGTGCGGATCCAGCGACTGCAACATGCCGCGGATGGCGGCGCGGATGAGCTTTTGCGTGTCCGGCTTTTCCACATACTGGTTGTAGATGTATTCCAGCGCCTCGCCGAACATGTCGAGGTCGCGATACAGGCGGATGTTCTCGTCCACCTTCTTTCCGGCCTTGTCCTGCGCGGCGAGAGCCGGCGTGGCGGCAAGCGCCAATGCCATGCCCAGCGCCATCAGCGGGCGCCTCGCGCGTGCCAGTCGGAGGATTCGTTGCATGGTTGTCTCTCAGCCCTTGTGCGCTTTCTCCCGCAGGCCGGCCAGCCAGCGCGCGGGATCGATCACCTTTCCACGGTTTCGCAACTCCATGTAGAGAATGGGGCGGGTTGCATCAATCCTTTCATCGACCACGGTGGCCGGTTGCGCATGCCCACCCATCCGCCCCAGCGGTTCGCCCGCCTGCACGGTCTCGCCGGATCGCACCATCGTCTTGTCCAGTCCGGCCAGCAATATACGGTAACCACCGCCCATGTCCAAAATGACAAGTTTGCCATATGAGCGGAAGGGACCGGCCACTTCCACCCGGGCATCGGCCGGCGCGGTGACGAGGGCCCCGGGGCGGGTGGCGAGATAGAGGCCCCGGCTGGTGCCAGCCAGCGTCGTTTTGCGGCCGAAGGAAACCAGGGTCTTGCCCTGCGCCGGCCACGGCAGGCGGCCCTTCAGCAGCGTGAAAGGCCGGGATGGCCGGCGCCGCATCGCCGGTGGTTTCCGTTCGGGTTCGCCCGCCCGGTTCTTCCGGCGCCGCCGTTCCTCTTCCAGGGAGCGCAACAGTTCCTCCACGCCGCGAGCCTGTTCCAGCAGCCCGCTCAACCGCCGTTCCTGTTCGCGCATGCGCGTCGTGGTCCTTTCCAGCAGATCGGCCTTCAGGCGCAGCAAGCCGTTCATGCGTTCGAGCGCCGTGCGCAGCTGTTCCTGCCGGGCCCTTTTTTTCACCTGCGTCTTTTCCAGCTCCTTGCGCACCCGCGCCAGCCTTTCCAGCCGCTTTCGCAGCGTCCGCGCCCGTCGGCGCATGGAAGGCAGCACCGCACGCATGGCCAGCGCGCTGCGCAGTGCCTTCAACACGTCATCGGGCCGGGTGACGAACGGCGGTGGCGGATCGCTGCGCAGCCGTTGCAGGGCGGCCAGCAGCCGCACGGTGCCGGCGCGGTTTTTCGCCAGTTGCGCCAGCAGTTCGCCATGCTGCGCCTCCAGCCGTCGCAGGCGCACGCCCAGGGCGGTGATTTCCTGTTCCAGGGCCTGAACCTCTCCGGCCTTTTCCGCCAGCTCGCGCTTGATGCGCGCCATTTCCCGCTCCAGCGCCTGCCGTTCCTGGCGCAGACGTTCCTGTTTGCGCTTCTCCTGTTCGATGCGTTGTCGCAGCTCGCGCAATTGCCGTTGATGCGTGTTCTCTTGCGCCCACGCCGGCGCCGCCGCCGCCAGCGCCAGCAGCAAAACGGCGGCCATCCGCGCCATTATGCGTCCGGGACGAATCATGGGCGGTATTTGGGCACATTTCCGCGGCAAATGCATGGTCGCTTCTGCCAGCGTGGACGCAACGCTTGACAGCTTCGGCAAAAAGCGGGAAGCCAGCACGAAACGACAAATACGGGTGCACGCATGCTCAAACGCAAATCCAGCTACGATTATGACGATCTCATCGCCTGCGGGCGAGGCCAGCTGTTCGGCCCCGGCAACGCGCAGCTGCCGCTGCCGCCGATGCTGATGTTCGACCGCATCACCCATATCACGGACGAGGGCGGCCCGCACGGCAAGGGTGAAATTCGCGCCGAACTGGACATCAGGCCCGATCTCTGGTTCTTCGCCTGCCATTTCAACGAAGACCCGGTCATGCCCGGCTGCCTGGGGCTGGACGCCATGTGGCAGCTGCTGGGCTTCTATCTCGGCTGGATCGGCGGGCCGGGGCGCGGCCGGGCGCTGGGCTGCGGCGAGGTGAAGTTCACCGGCCAGGTGCTCCCCGAAGCGAAACTGGTGGAATATGCGGTCTATCCGCGGCGGGTCATCACGCGGCGGCTGTTCATGGGCATTGCCGACGCCGAACTGTTCTGCGACGGCAAGCGCATCTACACGGCGCGGGATTTGCGGGTGGGCCTGTTTCAACCGGACGAACTGAAGAAGATCTAGGGTGAGAGCCATGCGTCGGGTGGTCATCACGGGAATAGGCATCGTTTCCAGCATCGGCGCGAACGCCGCGGCGGTGAGGGAATCGCTGTGGGAGGCGAAACCCGGCATCACCTTCGCCGAGGAATATGCGAAGCTGGGTTTTCGCAGCCAGGTGCATGGCAAGCCGCCCATCGATCCGGCGCAGGTCATCGACCGCCGGCTGATGCGCTTCATGGGCGACGGCGCGGCCTACGCCCACATCGCCATGGAGCAGGCCATCGCCGACGCCGGGCTGGAGGAAAGCGACATCAGCAACGAGCGCACCGGGCTGATCGTCGGCACCGGTGGGCCGTCCACCCGCGCCATCGTGCAAGCGGCCGACACCACCCGCGAGAAGGGCCCGAAGCGGGTGGGCCCCTTCGCGGTGCCGAAGGCCATGTCCTCCACCGCCTCGGCCGTGCTGTCCACCAATTTCAGGATCAGGGGCGTGAGCTATTCCATCAGCTCCGCCTGCGCCACCTCGGCGCACTGCATCGGCAACGCCGCGGAGCTCATCCAGTGGGGCAAGCAGGACGTGATGTTCGCCGGCGGCGCGGAGGAGCTGGACTGGACGCTCTCGGTGCTGTTCGACGCCATGGGTGCGATGTCCAGCAAATACAACGCCACGCCGGAGAAAGCCTCGCGCGCCTATGACGCGAACCGCGACGGCTTCGTCATCGCCGGCGGCGGCGCCATCCTGGTGCTGGAGGAGCTGGAGCGCGCGAAGGCCAGGGGCGCGAAAATCTATGCCGAGCTGGTGGGCTATGGCGCGACGTCCGACGGCTACGACATGGTGCAGCCTTCCGGCGAGGGCGCGGTGCGCTGCATGAAGCAGGCGCTGGAAACGGTCGATGCGCCCATCGACTACATCAACCCGCACGGCACCTCCACGCCCATCGGCGATCTGCGCGAGGTGGAGGCCATCCGCGCGGTGTTCGGCGAGAACATGCCGCCCATTTCCGCCACCAAGTCGCTCACCGGCCATTCGCTGGGCGCGGCCGGCGCGCAGGAAGCCATCTATTCTTTGCTGATGCTGCGTGACGACTTCATCTGCGAATCGGCCAACATCGAGGAGCTGGACGAGCCGTTCCGCGACGTGCCCATCGTGCGCCAGCGCGTGGAGAACGCCGGGCTGAACACGGTGATGTCCAACTCCTTCGGCTTCGGCGGCACCAACGCCACGCTGGTGTTCCGGCGCATGGATTGAGTTGACGGAATTATACCAGGCTGCGCAAAGGTTGACCGGTGAAACCGCCCCGCGCCCCGTTTTTCCCGTCACCCCGGCGAAAGCCGGGGTCTCGTGCCGCAACCTCATGCGCTTGCGGCTCGAGATTCCGGCTTTCGCCGGAATGACGTATTGAATTCGGGCGGGGGCGCGGGGCGGTTTCAGCGGTCAGACATCGCGCATCCTGGTATGATTCGGTGGTCGGGGCGCGGTTTTTCCATGCGATCATGCGATCGGCCCGCTTCCAATGAATTGGGGGCGGGCCGGAAGGGTCGGGCCAATCCGGAAGCAGGCGAGACGTCCGGCGCCGGTGGCAGGAGGGCGGATGGGGTTGAACTCCTGGCGCTGATGACGCACTCCGCCGCTTCCGGATTGCGATTCCTTTCTGCCGCATCCGGGCTGAGCGGCGGGTGAATGCGTCGTTCATGCGCTATTCAGCTTCACCCGCCGTGCCGCCGCGCACGAGTCTTTCATAATCCTCCATCAGCGTGCGGGTGATGTCGCCCACCTGGAAACGAAAGTCCTTCTCTTCGCCTTCCAGTTCGCCGGAAATTTCGCCCACCGGAGTCACTTCCGCCGCCGTGCCGGTGAGGAAACACTGTTCGAAATCGCCCAGCTCGTCTGGCATGATGGCCCGCTCGATGACCGGGATCTGCCGCGCCTTTGCCAGCTCGATGACCGTGCGCCGGGTGATGCCGTCGAGGAAGCAGTCGGGCGTGGGGGTGTGGATTTTCCCCTCCCCGTCCACGAAGAAGATGTTGGCCCCCGTGGCCTCCGCCACCCGCCCGCGCCAGTCCAGCATCAGCGCATCGGTGTAGCCCTTGCGCTCCGCCGCGTGCTTGGACAGGGTGCAGATCATGTAAAGCCCCGCCGCCTTGGCCTTGGCGGGCGCCGTGCGCGGGTCGGGCCGGCGCCATTCGGAAATGTTCAGGCGAATGCCCTTTTCCTTCAGCTCCGGATCGAAGTAGGACGGCCACTGCCAGGTGGCGATGGCCACGTGGATTTTCGCCCCGCGCGCCGTCACCCCCATCTGCTCGGAACCACGCCAGGCGATGGGGCGGATGTAGGCGTCCTTCAGATTGTTGCGCTCGAGCGCCGCCTTGCAGGCCTCGTTGATTTCCTCGCGGGAGAAGGGGATTTCCATGTCCAGGATGCGCGCGCTCTCGAACAGCCTGTCGGTGTGCTCCTCCAGCTTGAAGATGCGCCCCTCGTAGGCCCGTTCGCCCTCGAACACCGCGGAGGCATAATGCAGCGCATGGCTCAGCACGTGCAGCTTCGCATCCGCCCAGGGGACGAATGCGCCGTCATACCAGATCTCGCCTTCCAGCTGGTCGAAACCCTTGCCGGCCATGGCCCTGCCTCCTTCTCGCGCGGGGTGGAAGGCCCCGCTTTTCGCCGCATTTCGCAAGGACATTACAAGCGCGAAAAAATATGTCAATATGGCTGACGTATTTCCGGCAACACCACGGGAACGACGTCATGGACGCTCCGGCCTCGAAACATCAACGCCAGCTTGCCACGCCATCTGATGATGCGCGGGAGGAAATTCTCGCGCTCATGGAGCTGTTGTTCTTCGCCTACCGCGATTTCATCGCCGAGCCGGACGCCATGCTGGCCGAGCTGGGCTTCGGCCGCGCCCATCATCGCATCCTGCACTTCATTGGCCGCCATCCGGGCTTGCGCGTGTCGGAATTGCTGGCCATCCTGCGCATCACCAAGCAGAGCCTGGGCCGGGTGCTGCGCGAGTTGATCGACCGCGGCTACGTGATGCAGGAGGAGGGCGCCTCCGACCGCCGCCAGCGCCTGCTGCATCTGACGCCGAAGGGCAGGGAGCTGCTGGAGCGCCTGGAGGTGCCGCAAATCGCCCGCGTCGCCATGGCGCTGAAGCGGGCCGGTCCGGATGCGCGCAAAACTTTCGCGGAAACCCTGCTGGGGCTGGTGGATCCGAAGGAGCGCCAACGGGTGGTGGCGTTGTGCGGCCTGGGAGCGGGAGCGGATGCGGAGGAATGAGGGCAGGCATGGAGGAAAACGCCCCGCATGTGCTGATCGTGGATGACGACACCCGCATTCGCGACCTGCTTGGCAGCTATCTGCGGCGCAACGGCTTTCGCGTCAGCACCGCAGGCTCCGCCGCGGAGGCCCGCGCGCGGATGCGGGCGCTGGCCTTCGACGCGCTGGTGCTGGACATCATGATGCCCGGCGAGGACGGCCTGTCGCTGACCAGGAGCCTGCGCGCCATTCGCTCCGACGTGCCCATCCTGCTGCTCTCGGCGCTGGGCGAGGCCCCCGACCGCATCGCCGGTCTGGCGGCGGGGTCGGATGACTACATGGCCAAGCCCTTCGAGCCGGAGGAGCTGCTGCTGCGCCTGCGCGCCCTGTTGCGCCGGCGCCCGGAAATTCCCGCCGCCGGCAATGGCGAGAAGGTGTGCTTCGGCCCCTATGTGCTGGACACCGCCACCGGCGAGTTGCGCGAAGAGGAGCGGCTGGTGCGGCTGACGGGCCGCGAACGCGAATTGCTGCGGCTGCTGGCGCAGCAGGCCGGCGAGCCGGTTTCGCGCGAGACATTGCTGGCGCCGGCCGGTGGTGGATCGCCCCGGTCGGTGGACGTGGAAATAGCGCGCCTGCGCCGCAAGCTGGAGGCCGATCCGGCGCGACCGGCCTTCATCCGCACCGTGCGTGGCCGCGGCTACATGCTGGCGGCCACTCCCTGCCAGGGAGCGGAACAGCCATGAGCGCCGGAGGAAAGGCGGAAAACGGGATGCCTCCGCCGCCGCATCCGCCGCGTCCCTCGGGCGGCTGGCCGCTGCTGTGGTGGCGGTTCAACCGTTTTCTGGAGCGCCACCTGCCGGAGGATCTCTACCGGCGCGCCCTGCTCATCGTGGTGGTGCCCGTGGTCATCCTGATGCTGGTGATCACCGGCATTCTGCTGGATCGTTACTGGGAGGAGGTCACCAAGCGTCTGTCGAAGAGTTTCGGACGCGACATCGGCCTCATCGTGCAGCTGTATGAGCGTTCGCCGAAGACGCCGCAGGCTCTCGACGAGTTGCAAAAAATGGTGGAATCCAGCCTGAAGCTGGGCTTTTCCATCGAGCATGGCGCCCTGCCGCCGGTGCAACGAAGGCCGTGGTTTTCCATCCTGCATTACCGCCTTTCCAAGTATGTGAGCCGTTTCGCGCCCGGCAGGCCCTTCTGGGTGGACACCAGCGCCCCCGATCATGTCGATGTGCGCATCCTGATGGATGACGATCTCGTGTTCCGGTTCCATACCCGCAAGGACCGGGTCTATGCCTCCTCCACCCATTTGCTGCTGTTGTGGCTGGTGGTGGCCTCCCTGCTGGTCATCTCCATCGCCATCGCCTTCCTGCGCAAGCAGATCACGCCCATCATCGACCTGGCCGACGCCATGCAGGCGTTCGGCAAGGGGCGGGCGGATGTCGAACCAAGAGTGCGCGGCGCCAGGGAGGTGCGCGCCGCGACGGAGGCCTTTCTGGCCATGAAGCAGCGCATCGAACGCCATGTGGAGCAGCGCACCGCCATGCTCACCGGCATTTCGCACGATCTGCGCACCATCCTCACCCGCTTTCGCCTGGAGTTGTCGCTGCTGGATGCCGAGCCGGAACATGTGGCGGCGCTGAAGCGCGACGTGGACGAAATGCAGCACATGCTGAACGACTACATGGAGTTCATGCGCGGCGCCGATGGCGAACCGGCGCGCGAAACCGACCTGTGCGCGCTGCTGCATGAGGTGATGGATGGGCTGAAGACAGGCGGCAAGACGCTGGAGCTGCCCTGCCCCGCGCAAGGGGTGCGGTTGCAGGCGCGGCCGCGGGCGCTGAAGCGGGCATTGGTGAACGTGCTGGAAAACGCCCTGCGCCATGCGCGATCAAGGGTGCGGGTGGAGATGAAGCCCGAGCAGGAACGCATTCGCCTGTTCATCGACGACGATGGTCCGGGCATCCCGGAAGAGCAGCGCGAGCGGGTGTTTCGCCCCTTCGTGCGGCTGGACGATGCGCGCAATCTGGACGCCGCCGGCACCGGACTGGGGCTTTCCATCGCGCGGGACATCGTGCACGGCCATGGGGGGCGCATGCGGCTGGCGGAATCGCCGCTTGGCGGCCTGCGGGTGGAAATCATGTTGCCCCGCTGAGTCCGCGGCGTTCAACCTCTCTTCACGACATTGCCGCTCAGCATCACGTTGCGCGGGCGCTTGCGCGCGCCCACCAGGTCGCCGGTCACGCGCCGGGTGTGCTCATAGCCCACCACGGCGCGCCGCACGTGCTCGAACGTGTTCCCCGTGATCACCGCCGATCCAGCGCCCTTCACCACCGAAACGGCCACGCCCACCGGGGCCTCGCGCACGACGTTGCCGCTGGCCGTGACGTTGCGCAAGTAGGGCCCCCACCCCAGCGCCAGGGCGTATCTCGCCGCCCGTTCCACAACGTTGCCGGTGATCGTGGTGTCGGCCTCCGCGGCGATGCCGAAACCTTCCTCGCCTTCGTTGCCGCGCACCGGCGCCACGTCGCGCACGATGTTGCCGGTCACCGTGGCCAGGCGCCCGCCTTCGCGCATGTTGGTGACGGAGATGCCCGCCGCCGCGCCCTCGATCAGGTTGCTGGCCACCAGCGCCTTGAAGAAGGCGAATTCCACGAAAATCGCCACCTCGCCCAGGCGGCGGCACAGGTTGCGGGCGATCACCACCTCGTCGCCGGAGTTGTTGCGCACGGCGCTGAAGGCGCAGCCGGCGATGTCGTTGTCCACCACCCGCACGCCGCCGGCGCGGAACACGTTCACGCCATTGCCGTTCTGCCCGGAGCCGCCAGCATCGGCGCGAATGTCGCGGATGTGGTTCAGCGCCACCAGCGCGCCGTCGTGGCGCTTTTCCGACTGCCAGACGAGAATGCCGCCATTGCCGCATTCGGCGATGTCGTTGCGCACGATCTGCGCGTCCCGGCAGTCGAGCGCGAAAATGGCCGCCTCCGCAGCCTGACGAATGGCGGCGCCCTCCACCCGCACGCCGGCGCAGCGCTCCAGCGTCAGTCCGTTTCCTCCGGCGCCCACGATGACGCAATCGCGCAAACGCACCGCTCGCATGTCCTCGAAGGAAAGTAGGCCCAGCGCGTCCTCGCGCGGATCCGTCGGCCGCTGCCGCGCGCCATTCACGCGCACGCCTTCGAGCCGGGCCTCCGCGCCGCGCACCCGCAGCAGCCGTCGCGCGCCCGGCGCGCATACGAGCCTGGCGTCGTCTTCGCCCACGATGCGCACCGGCGCATTCAGCTCCACATCGCCGACGACAACGTCTCCGCCAGGCAGCCTGAGCGGCATGCCCAGCGTCGCCGCCCGCCGCAGCGCCCGGGCAAAGGCCGCGCTCTGATCGAGCACCGGGTCTGGCCGCAGCCCCAGTTCGTGCGCCGGCACCGCGCGTGCGCAGGCGTTATCTTTCTTTCTTCGCGCGCCTTGCGCTTCTCCGATGCCCATCAGGGGCGAGGCCGCCACGCCCAGCATGGCGCCCAGAAAGGTTCGCCTGTTCGTTTCGTCCCGTGCCATTGCGCAACACCTCCCGTTTGCGACAGCGCATGCGTGCAAGCATCGTGCCGTTGCGCTCATGTGTCGCAAGCCGCGGCAAGCCCTGCTTGACCAAAATCAAGGCGGCAAGAACCGCATCTTCATCCCATGTGGAGGAGGGGGAAGTTTGCATCCCCTTCCGGCAAGCGCCATATAACTATTGGTGGCCGGACATGCCGGCCGAACCGGAGGGTAGGGAGCACAGCCATGCTGAAGATGTTTCTGTTGATCTACATCCTGGCCGGTCCCACGCTGGCGGGCATCATGATGACTTTCGCCCTGGCGGCGCGGATGAGCAATTCCACGATGTTGTTGCTGACGGCCATTGGCGCGGTGGTGGCCATTCCCATCGCCTGGATCGTGGCCAAGATGATCATCGAGAAGACCGGCTGGGGCAAGCCGAAGAGCGCCTGAGCGAAGGCGCGGAAGTCAGGAAAGGTCCGGATGCGAGGCTGGCGCGCGGACAGGCGGCCGCGCGCCTTTTTCGTCGCCGGCGCTCTCCGAAGGCTCAGGCTCAGGCGGGCAACACCTTCACGTCACTGCGCGCGGCGGCGGCGCAATTCTCTCCAGCCAATTCCGCGCAACCGAACTCCCTTGCGCAATTCACGCAATCTTTTCAGCGCCGCCTCGGCCTCCTTGGGGGAGTATCTTTTCTGGTGATGCGGCAGCAGGCGGGCGACGGGCTTGCCATGGCGGGTGATGATGACCTCGTCTCCCTGCTCCACGCGCCTGAGCAACTCGGAAAGCTTCGTCTTCGCCTCGAACGCTCCGACGGTAATCACCGACACGACCGCCCCTCCAATCTCTGGTTGACTGGTTGATCATAGGCTGGGCGGGATATGCCTGCAATGGCCGACTGCTCGGCAGTTTTTACTTCTTTGTGCGGCAGCGCCGCTCCAGGAGATTGCAGA
>Ga0256832_1002444_pt1 | contig 12697 bp, 3 predicted proteins | sample 134614metaG_FD_190534 | JGI IMG/M metagenome (GOLD analysis project Ga0256832, IMG submission 190534) | Hydrothermal vent microbial communities from Lau Basin, Pacific Ocean - 134-614 | ecosystem: Environmental > Aquatic > Marine > Hydrothermal vents | place: Pacific Ocean: Lau Basin | collected... | reverse complement strand
CACCACCTGTGGATGGCGCACCGTGCTGTCCGGCAGGAAGAAATAGTTCTGCAACCAGATGCCGTTCACCGGGTCATACGTCTGACGCGGCGTCATCCACCACGCCCACGTCGTTGGCCCGTTCGTACTCAAATCCGTCACCTGCACCGTCTGATTCACCTCCAACCGCAACGGATTCGCCGAAAACGCCGCCACCGGCGCCGACGTCGGATTCACCACCACCACCACCTTGCTCACCGTATCCCAGCCCTGACAGGTCTTGCTGATCAACGTCACCGTATCCTGACCCAACTGCGTGAAGGTAAATTCTTCTATACGCTTCACGCCTATCAAACTATCATTCACATACCACCAGAACTGCCCCGAGGCAGCAGCAGGATAGGCCGCCCCCAGCATGTGCGGGCTGTTAATGTAGGCCGTGTCGGCCACCACTAACTGCGGATAAGGCGTGTTTGGATGCCTGAAACAATACTCAAAGCCTTTCGGGCCCACCATGAAGCTGTCAACCGCAAATCCATCATAGCTCCATGAAGTAGAGTTATACCCAGCAGCCCAATTAAACCGGAAACGCGCCGTATCGGCCCCTTGAAGCTCAATCACCCGACGCGCCTTCATCCAGCCACCGTTGGTATAGGCCCAACCCTCACGATCCGAGCCAAGCGGGAACCCTAATATATTGTCTTCATTATACCAATTGTGAGGGTCTCCCATCGTTCCCACTTTTGCCCACGTCCCATTTCGACTGCTCATGGTATCCAAGCGCGCTCCTGCATAGGCCCCAAAGGAGAGCACCCGTACATCCGAATTAAAGTAAAATATCACCTCCACACTATCGCCCAGCTGCGAAAAGTCAAAGCACGGACTCACCAACACAGCCCGACCGTTTCTGCTGTATGTGCCATTCAATAATGTTTCCCAGGCCTTATTACCGCCGGCCGCCGAGTTGATGGTGCTGGTCGGGTCGCTGCTTGGAGCCCCCCATTCCCAATCATCACTTCCCGAAATCACCTCTGAGTACCAACCCGCAGGGCCCGCTTCAAAGTCTTCCACATAGGGATATGTCGTAATCGTCGGAACCACCAGAAGTGATGGCATGAGAATATCATTAGATGCATCTGCATCGCCTGAAACCGTAATTGAAATACTGACGGAAGGTGTGGATACGAACGAAAAAGAACACCCGGTATTGATGGTATCATTCTCTCCCACCACGAACGTGTCAGAAAAGACGTAATATCCTGAACATGCCTGATTGCTGTTGGTATCAATGGAGTAGTACACCGTATCACCCGGCGACAGTGTCACTCCCCAGTTAGAAATCACGAAGTTAAACGCAAGATTAGCCGGAGCACAAATCTTGTCGCCTTCACCGATCATGGCGGTCACCGCCACATCTGTATCAGTTGGAGCTTTCAGAATCACCACATAGTCTTCCGTTTCGCCCCACGTCCATGAACCACAGTAATTCGACGAAGTCAAGGCTGATCCCCCATACTTACACAAAAACCGGATGCGGGTCGTATCGTTCGACGAAGCACCACTTCCTGTGGGCGCCGTGAAGGTATGGCTCCATGTTTGACCGGCGGCAATAGTCGAACTGGAAAGGCCGATGACATCGCCGGCGTCCCAACCATTAGTGTTCGCGTCAATCCACACCCCAAACCATTCGCTCCATGTAGGGTTATTGGTAATAGTCAGCTGGTATGAAATCCCCTTGAGCAAAATAATGGTGTCACTGTTGCGAAAGACAAACCCTCGATTGGTCGTCGTATTGTTATCACACGTAGAGGTGCGGCTAAAACCCGCCAGCGAGACGCCGGCAATGTAATCACCGGCACCACAACCGCTGGTGTATGTCGGAGTACAATAGGTTTGCGCTTGAAGCAAAGCAGGCCATCCCAGAAACAGCCCGACAATGCTCATCCAGAAGAGTCGGAATCGGTTGTGCATAGCACCATATTTTAAGATGATGGCAAATCTACCTAACCGCCACCGATTTTCTAAGTTTTCTCATAAAAAAATGGGGAGCGCCCCCTCGGGACGCTCCCCATTTTTAGTTATCACAACCTTCGCACTACCGGAACACGGTAATGGGGACAACGTAAACGCCATCCATTCCCCACACCCGCAGGAGATAGGTGCCTGCAGGCACCCCCTGCAAGGAATAGCGGACCGTGCCCGAGCGCACCCTGCGGCCGTCTAACACTTGCATCACCCGGCCGTCCATGGTTTCCACACGCACGCCGTCCAGCGAGACGTTTCCATCGTAGGTGATGTAAAGCGCTTCATTGTTCACAGGATTCGGGAATACATGCAGCCGCCATGCCATACCGGAAGGTTGGATGCCGGTGGCAGGCGCCACCACAATCACCCGGCTGGCCACCTGCGACACATTGCCCGAAGGGTCTTCCGCCCGGTAAGAGATATAATAAACCCCTTCCTTCGTCACATCCAGGTTCGAGAATGTGTCCACGCTGATATCCGACACCGCATAATAGTTGTCACTCACCGTATAGCCCGGGTCCACATATGATGAAAGGCGCGGAATGGTATCCACCGGCGCGCCTAATAGCGTAATCACCGGCGCCACACGGTCAACCACCTCCACCAAACGGTCCACCGAATCCACATTGCCCCGAACATCCTCTGCAATGTAACGATACGTGTAAAGACCCAACAGCGACGTATCCAGATTTGTCCACGTGCTCACCACCGACACCCCGCTGCAATTGTCCACCGCATCATAACCCGAATCCACATAACTGGTGTGAACATCATGCTCCACATAACTCGGTCCACGCAACGTCACCACCGGAGGTACCGTCTCCGGCAACACCATCACCACACGCACCAGCGTGTCGCTCACATTACCCGACGCATCCGACACCACGTAACGCAGCTCATAACGGCCCGGTACCGTGTCCAAAACACTGCCCAACACCTGAACCTGACCCGTCACATCACCGTCCACTAAGTCCGTCGCCGTGTAGCCCGGCTCCACGTAACCCGAACACTCCTCGATCGTCATGCTGTCCGAACCCAGCAACGTCAACACCGGAGGCGTCATGTCCGGCCCCACCAGCAGGCCGTAATCTTCATACTCGCCTGTATTCACTGGTCCACACGGGCCAAAGTTGGGGGTCGAGCTCACCCCTATGCGCATACGGAGCAGCCCCAATACCGCATCGCCCGGCACCGTCAGCGTATCCATCCACACCAACACACTGTGCGGACCCGCACTCAACACCAGCTCGCTGCTGTCAAACACCCCGTTCTGATCCCAATCCACCCACACCTTGTGATACACCGGACTATACGTCGTCGAACGAGACACCGACAACGCATAAGACTGACCCAATTCCACCGAAGCCTGAACCGAACCCGTATAGTCACTGTAAGAGCTCTGACCCACCGGACTCATATGGTCAATCAAGCCATCGCCCAACTCCACCCGCGAAATCGCCACATCGCTGCTTAATAGCACACCCAAAGGCTGACAATAGTCCAGCACCCGAATGTAACAGCTCTTCATCACCGTGTCCGTATCCACGGCGCCATAACCTATCAACTGCACATCAATGCAACCCGTGTCAGTGAACGTCACCGTCACCACCCCCTCACTGTCGCTGCCGCTCACATACGTCACACCGACCGGATTCCCTCCCTTGCTGAACGTCCACCCCCACTTCGCCAAACAACCCGACACCGACGTCGCATGCAAAGACACTTCTTCGCCCGATGAAACGACCAACGGGCTACCCACGAAATCAAAACCAAAGCTCTGCACACCTCCCGATGGCACTTCCACCACCTTCCAGGCCGTATCGTAACCCGCACAGTTGCCCACAATCAACCCAACCGGATAACTCCCCGGACTACCAAACACCGCATCCAGCGTCGAACCCATCACATCTATCACCCCATCACCCGTCGTATCCCAACCCTCCGTCGTCAAGAACAGCCCACTACCGTCATTCAGGTAAAGACCCGGAATACCCACACACAACGAATCAGGACCCGAAATCGAAGCCACAGGAGCCACCACATCATTCAAGCCCTTCCATTCCAACTTAAACCCTGCGCCTACCGTGGTCGTATTGTTATCCGCCACAAACTCCACATACACCGAACCGCTCGTCGCCGTGAACGTCAACGGACCACTGATCGAACCCGTCATCCCCTGATTGCCATACGTGTTCACATCCCACAACGGCGTCCCCGTGTTGTCCTGACCGTCATAGATACGCAGGTAATCATTCAACCCTAAATCCAACTCGTGAAGCGTCAACTCGATATCCTCCACGCACGGGTCTATCAAATACGAACACACACCGCCCGTGGGGCTGTAGTCGCTCTCTCCGCCGTTGTCATACAAGATTCCGTCTTTCGCATCCGTGGTGTTCGGGGTCGTACACATCGTCACCGACTGCAACACCTTAATATAATCCGAGATGCACAGCGTGTCCGAACCCAGACTGTTCGACACCGCCGCACACAACGTATATGCTCCCGGCTGAAGCACTATCACCTGCGGATGGCGCACCGTGCTGTCCGGAAGGAAGAAATAATTCGGCAACCAGATGCCGTTCAACGGATCATACGTCTGACGCGGCGTCATCCACCACGCCCATGTCGTGGGACCGTTCGTGCTCAAATCCGTCACCTGCACCGTTTGGTTCACTTCCAACCGCAACGGATTCGCCGAAAACGCCGCCACCGGCGCCGACGTCGGATTCACTACCACCACCACTTTGCTCACCGTATCCCAGCCCTGACAGGTCTTGCTAATCAGCGTCACCGTATCCTGACCTAACTGGGTGAAGGTGTATTCCTCCACGCGCTCTATCCCTATCAAACTGTCATTCACATACCACCAGAACTGACCTGATGCCCCGGGAGGATAGGCCGCCGCCAGGGTGTGCGGGCTATTGATGTAGGCCGTGTCCGCCACCACCAACTGCGGATAGGGCGTGTTTGGATGCCTGAAACAATACTCAAAACCTTTCGGGCCCACCATGAAACTGTCGATCGCAAAGCCATCATACGTCCAGGACGTAGAATTAAATCCCGCCGCCCAATTGAATCGGAAACGCGCCGTATCGGCCCCTTGAAGCTCAATCACCCGACGTGCCTTCATCCAACCACCGTTCATATAAGCCCATCCTTCACGATCCGTACCGAACGGAAAGCCTAAAATATTATCCTCATTATACCAGTTATTCGGATCGCCCACCGTCCCCACTTTCGACCATGTCCCATCGCGACTGGTCATCGTATCCAGACGCGCTCCTGCATAGGCCCCAAAGGAGAGCACCCGTACATCCGAATTAAAGTAAAATATCACCTCCACACTGTCACTTAACTGCGAAAAATCAAAACACGGGCTGATCAATGCCGCCTGACTATTGCCTGTATAAGTGCCGTTCAACAACGTCTCCCAGGCTTTGTTGCCTCCGGCGGCAGTGTTAATGGTGCTGGTCGGGTCACTGCTCGGAGAGCCCCACTCCCAATCATTGCTCCCTTGGATCGATTGCGGCTGCCACCCGCCGCTCCACGTTTCGAAGTCCTCCACGTAGGGATAGTTCTGAACATAAGGGATGTTATCCACCACCACTTCCAAGGTATCATTCCCATAATCTCCTTCCCCATTCTGATGGGCCTCTACGCGCAGGGCATAAGGACCGGGGCTGCTCATCACCACATTGCACGAACTATTAATAACATAGCTCTGCCCTATGGTAAGGTTCGTGGGCACCGCGACAGAATCAGTACATACCACTGTGCCGTTCAACCAGACCGTATAGTAGAGCATCGAGCCCGCGGAAATATTCGCCCCGACATTAATGACCTCAAAGGAAACCGACTCCGTATCCAGTGCACATTCTGACTTCGGACTAAGAATATCCGCCACACTTACATCCGGCTGAAAATCCTTAATCAACACGCTATCTACCGCCATATCACTGGTAAAGCTAATTCCTCGCTGAGCACGGAAGCGTATCCGAACAGGAGACGTATAACCACTTAAATCAATGAAGTCCAGGTTCCATGGATCATTCATCGACGTCTGCTGCTGTCCACTCCATGTCCGTAGCGTGTTCCATGAGGTGCTTCCTGAATCCTGGATTTCTACGTACAAGCTGCCCATTGCCGCCCCATACATATGGTAAGCATATACCAGATATGGAGTAGCCGCCGTGCTAATATCCACACAGCGACTGGTCAGGGTTGCTTCGGTCCCGCTATAGCTTGCTTCGGTATATACATAGCGTGAACCGGAATAAGGAGTGGACGGTCCTGTATTGAACGACCCTGTTTGATTATTCTCTGTCATCCATCGATAGACAAAGTTACCTCCTCCCGGATTCACTTGCCAACCCACCGCCAGCGTATCTTCGCCCAAGCTATTCGGCTCGAAAATACCATTGTTCTCAAAGCCGTCAGACCATGGCACCGATACCGACGCATAATGTTCCACTGTCACCTCGGTCGTGTCATTACTGTTATCCGTGTCGGCGCCATACTGTGTATAAACCTTCAATGTATAAACGCCGGCATTGCTCATATTCACGGCACAACCCGCTATAGTAGTATCTTCACCCGGTGCCAGCGTGAGGGTCAGCGTATCACTACAAGCCACCGTACCGTTGACTTGCACTTCGTAAGGCACCGACACCGAAGACAAAGGAGAACCAAGGTTCTTGATTGTAAAATGAATCGACTCGTTACTTCCCATCACACAGCCGCTCACCGGGCTGACAATGCTCGTTACGCCCACATCCGGTTGCAGGTCCTTAATCATCACACTATCGACCGACATATCGCCCTGCCAATAATAGGAAGTGCCCTGCCCCCGCTGCCCACGGAAACGCACCCGCACCGGCCCCGTATAACCACTCAAATCAATGAAGTCCAATTTCCACGGATCGGTCATTGAGCCCTGCTGTTGACCGGTCCATGTTCGCACCGTCGTCCATGAGGTGCTGCCTGAATCCTGAATCTCGACATGCAGATCTCCCATTCCCTGCCCATACATATGATAAGCATATATCAGATACGGCGAAGTGGCTGCGCTGATATCCACGCAACGGCTCGTCAATGAGGCTTCAGTGCCTGTAAAATAGCTCGATTCTACATACACATATCGCGTTCCCGAATAAGGCAGCGAAGGCCCTGTATTGGCATAGGTGGGATGGCCGTTTTCCGTCCGCCAGCGATACACAGAAAGGCCCCCTCCCGGATTCACCTGCCAACCAACTGCCAGCGTGTCTTCGCCTACGCTATTCGGCTCGAAAATACCATTGTTCTCAAAGCCATCCGCCCACGGGACCGGAGTCGAGGCATAATGTTCCACCGTCACCTCGGTGGTGTCATTACTGTTATCCGTGTCGGCGCCATATTGTGTATAGACTTTCACGGTATAAACCCCGATACCACTCAAATTCACAGAACATCCTGTGACCGTGGTATCCTCTCCCGGCGCCAGCGTGAGGGTCAGGGTGTCGCTACAGGCCACCGTGCCGTTGACTTGCACCTCATAAGGCACCGACACCGATGTTAATGACGAGCCCAAATTCCGAACCGTAAAATGAACGGGGTCGCTGCTCCCCATCACACAACCACTCGCAGGACTCACAACGGCCGTTACCCCCACATCCGGTTGAAGATCCTTGATGTTCACCTCATCCACCGCCATATCGCCCTGCCAATAATAGGAACTGCCCTGTACCCGCTCGCCACGGAAGCGCACCCGAACGGGGCTTGTGTAGCTGCTCAAATCAATAAAGTCCAACTTCCACGCATCCCCTTGAGCAGACTGTTGTTGGCCGCTCCACGTCCGCACCGTCGTCCATGAAGTGCTGCCGGCCTCCTGAACCTCCACGTGCAAATCTCCCATTCCCTGGCCGAACATATGATAGGCATACACCAGATATGGGGTCGTGGCAGAACTGACATCCACACAACGGCTCGTCAATGTGGCTTCGGTGCCTGTAAAATAGCTCGATTCTACATACACATATCGCGTCCCCATATACGGCATTGATGGCCCCGTATAGGCATAAGTCGGATGGCCGTCTTCGGTGCGCCAGCGATAGACAAAGTTACCGCCGCCTGGATTGACCCGCCAGCCGATTGCCAGCGTGTCTTCTCCTGTACTATTCGGCTCCCAAAGACCATTGGCCTCAAAGCCGTCGGACCACGGTGCCGAAGTGGACGCATAATGTTCCACCACAGCCGTAGCCGTGTCATTGCCGTTATCCGTATCAGCGCCATACTGAGTATAAACTTGCAACGTATAAACCCCGACACTACTCAAATTCACTAAACATCCCGTAATCGTAGTATCTTCACCCGGCACCAATGTCAATGTCACCGTGTCGTTACAAGTCACCGTCCCATTTACCTTCACTTCGTAAGGCACGGATACCGACGTCAATGATGCTCCAAGATTACGAACCGTAAAGTGAACCGGCTGGTTGGTGCCTAGTCCACATCCACTTAGCGGACTGACAATCGCTGTTACCCCTACGTCCGGCTGAAGGTCCTTGACCTGCACACTATCTATTGCTATGTCACTGGTAAAGCTGGTCCCCCGTTCTCCGCGGAAACGAATTCGAATAGGAGATGTATAGCTGCTCAAATCTAGGAAGTCCAACTTCCACGGGTCGGTCATTGAGCCCTGCTGTTGACCGGTCCAAGTCCGCACCGTCGTCCATGAAGTACTCCCCGAGCCCTGAATCTCCACATGCAAATTGCCCATCGTTGCGCCATACATATGATAAGCATATACCAGATAAGGCGCCGTTGCGGAAGAGATATCCAAACACCGGCTTGTCAGGGTCGCTTCCGTTCCAGCATAGCTTGCCTCGGCATATACATAGCGCGAACCGGAATAAGGAGCAGAGGGCCCCGTGTTAAAAGAGGCTGTTTGATTATTTTCCGTCATCCATCGATATACGGTAAGGCCCCCTCCCGGATTCACTTGCCAGCCGTTCGCCAACGTATCTTCCCCCAGCGTATTGGGTTCAAAAATGCCATTGTCCTCAAAGCCGTCGGCCCAAGGAGCCGAGGTATCCGTAGGCAATACCGTTATTACAGGGGTAATTGTATCATTAGAAGCATCGGCGTCGCCTGAGGTTGAAACGGCGATGCTAATCGAAGGTGACGATGAAAACAGGAAGGAGCAGCCTGGGTTGATTGTATCATTTTCCCCGACCGAAAATGTGTCAGAAAAGACGTAATACCCTGAACATGCCTGATTGCTGTTGGTATCAATGGAGTAGTACACCGTATCGCCCGGCGACAGTGTTACTCCCCAGTTAGAAATCACGAAATTAAAAGACAATGCAGCTGGTGCACATATGTCTCCCCCTTCCCCTATCATAGTCGTCACGGCTACATCCGTATCCGTAGGCGCTTTCAAAATCACTACGTAATCTTCTGTTTCCCCATAACTCCATGCTCCACAGTAATCGGCATTTGTTAAAGCCGTGCCCGCCCATTTACATAAAATCCGGATACGGGTTGTGTCATTGGTTAAAGCACCGCTCCCCATCGGCGTCGTGAAGGTGGGGGTCCATGTTTGCCCGGCGGGAATTGTCGCGCTGGAAAGAGCGATCACATCACTGGTGTCCCAACCGTTGGTGTCGGCATCCAGCCAGGCACCATACCACTCGGCATAGGTCGGGTTATTAGTCACGGTAAGCTGATAAGAGACCCCTTTAAGTAAGGTGATGGTATCACTACTCCGAAAAATATACCCCCGATTGGTGGTGGTGTTATTATCACATACGGATGCTCGAGTAAAGCCTGCCAACGACACGCCGGCAATATAATCGCCCACCCCACATCCACTGGTGTATGTCGGAATGCAGTAGGATTGCGCTTGGAGCAAAGCAGGCCATCCAAGGAACAGCCCGACAATGCTCATCCAGAAGAGTCGGAATCGGTTGTACATAACCTTATGGTTTTAGTGTAGTGGCAAATCTAATTAATCGAGTCGGGTTTTCTAAACTTCCTCATAAAAAAATGGGGAGCGCCCATCAGGACGCTCCCCATTTCACCCCTCGCTACGTGTTCTTTCTCGCTCAGCAGAAATCAGCTTCACTCACCTTAACAAGCCATCCCTTCTGATGCTTCTTCACCATTTTTGGACGGTGGCATGTTCTATTATCCCTCCTTCTCGATCCAATACTTTGATGATATAGGCTCCGGAAGGGAGGGCAAATGGCAGGTGTATTTCCGTCAATCCTGCTCCATCAATGAAATGGGAAGCCATCAATTTCCCCGTCACGCTGTATATCATCACGCGCGATGGCCCCGACTCCTGCGGTAAGAATATTTTCAATACATCCCCTTCAATTGGATTGACTACATACACACCATCCGATTTTTCGTTTTCATGTGGTGTTAGCCCCATTATCACTGGAGGTGACGGAGAGCCTGCACGTCCCATCAAGTGCGTTACAAATCCTTCCCAGCCATAAATAGAAACAGGAAGGAATGAATCTTGATACAAATGAGGATTAAAATCGCCCACATCTTGATAAAAACCAGCAAAGGCCAGTTCGTTTGTATGATACGCCAGAAGAGGACGTTGCACATACGTAGAGCATACACTGTTCCAAACAGAATACCACCCAACAGTATCAGCAGCAGCATAAGTAGCGATGGCCCCACATGAATCATAACCTTCCCCTCCCATTTGCCCTACTCCTACTAAATAAGGTCCGTTTTGACTCTGCAAACTATCCTGCACTATCACAAAAATATCAGTCCCTCCTGTACTTGACAAAAAACGACTTCTCGAAGGCTGAGGATCTACATCTGCTTGCTCCTCAAAAATACCTACTGTATATAAGTTACCGCTGCCCCCCTTTATTATAGCCGTCCCTTTATCATTACCCTCCCCCCCCATTGTCCCTAACCATATATCGTAAGATTGACTGGCAGAAGAAAAAGTCCAGACCAGCTGAAATGCGTCTATCCCTCCCACTGATGAAAGAGAGCCAATTAAGGGCGCGGTTAAAAGAGGAGGAGGAGGAGCATCTACTATTGCAGGTACGTGCACAGAGTCAGAGTCATTAAACCCATGAACTGTTGCGAAACGATCAAAAAACCCAGTGACATATACTCCTGCAACGTTATCTAAAAAAATATCTCTTCCTTCATCATCCCAGGGGCCTTGCACCAGACAAACCCTTCGATCTTTTCCCTGTGAAGCAATCACATAGCCCTTCTTCCCTGAATGAAGTTGATATTGAATTACGAACGCATCTCTTCCCCCCCTGCTTCGAACATACACAGGCGGCTCATTATAGTCTTCTTCAAACGTAAGCCCACAGCTATCTTCAAAAAAGCCCGTTATCCAAAACCCTCCAAAGTTATCTCCTCCATATGGTAAGATGGCATATCCTTTATCAGATCCTTGACCACCGATATGTCCTCCCCATATATATTGCCCGGTAGCGGCATTAAATTGTAACACACAGACATCTTCTGCCCCGTAGCTATGAACAGGAGTAGAAGTCGAGATATGAGGAAAGATAATACTGTCAGTAAAATACCCTGCCACATATACCCCATATGTATTTGCTGCTATACCTATACCCTCTCCCTGCCCTAACACATTCCCTTGTTGAAGCCAGACGATGCTTCCGGAATCCGGATCCATAGCCACAACAAATATATCAGAAAAGCCATGGGCTTTTATTACATATTGGGGTTGAGATACAGAAAACATCAAATCCATAAAATAACCGGTCACATAAAGAGTGCCTCCCCATATCTCAATATCTGCTCCCTCAGTCCTTTCTCCTCCAAATGTTTGTATCCACTTAATTTGTCCTGCTTTGTTAAGGCTTGCCACAAAAACATTCCTCATTCCTACTGAGGATCTAACCACAGCATTTCCTTGTATATCCACACCAAAGTTCACTGTCCCCTCAAAATATCCGGTCACGTATATGCTATTCGCATCAATAGCAATACCCCTTGCATTTTGAAATATTCCTGGCCCTAAAGAGTCTCTTATACTTCTACTAAAATTAAAATCCGGAAGCCCCTGCGCACTCAACGTCGCGGATAGCACCATGGCCCCCATCACCCACGCACACCACGTGCATTTGCGGATGGGGGCACACACGTAAGAAATGAGCTGTTTCATGACAATACTGATTTTAATGCACATCAAAGGTAGGCATTTTTATTTAATGCGTTTTAAATGTCACGCTAACAGGCGTTTTTCCATCCTATCCGGCTGTAATACGCTACTCCGCCTTCCACTCAAAATATGGATCGGGGCCTTCGGCGGTGATTTTGATGTCCATCAGGATGCCGTAGGGTTGGAGCAGGGAGTAGCCTTTCTGGAGGGCGGCCCATAGCCGGTCGGGCGGCCCCCAGATGAGGGTGGAGAGGGCTGCGGGGCGGAAGTGGAGGCCTTCTTCCCGCAAGAGGGTCCAGAAGCGGAGAATGGCTTCGTCGATTTTTTCCATCCGTCCGAGTGAATAGATGCTCACCTGCGCTTTATGGATTTTCTCACGCATATTCAAACCATTGTTGTGCAGGGGAAGAATAGATGCGGACGGCGGGACGGTCGGATGCTTCGCATCTTCCTATCACGCGGGCGCTGAGGCCCAGCGCCTGAGCGGCGGCGATGAGGACGTCGGCGCTTTCCGGTCGGACGTATAGCTCGAGG
>Ga0256832_1002443_pt1 | contig 12700 bp, 8 predicted proteins | sample 134614metaG_FD_190534 | JGI IMG/M metagenome (GOLD analysis project Ga0256832, IMG submission 190534) | Hydrothermal vent microbial communities from Lau Basin, Pacific Ocean - 134-614 | ecosystem: Environmental > Aquatic > Marine > Hydrothermal vents | place: Pacific Ocean: Lau Basin | collected... | reverse complement strand
AAAAGGAATCGCACATAAAATTGCCCCAACCTCACCTGCACGATTTTTTAAGGTGATAACTTGGTCATCCGTATTTTCCATCACCCCTGAAATAACCCGTGTATTTAAACAGGCAAGTAAATCCTTAGACTCATTTAAGGTCGCCACCGAATCATGGTTGCCACCCAATACCACCAACTCACACTGCTTACTTTGCATATCCACAATAAAACGGTTATACATCTCCCGCGCATAACTCGGTGGTGCGCCTGTATCGAAAACATCCCCCGCAACAATCAGGGCATCTACCTTATGAGACTCAATTTGATCTAATAACCAAGCAAGAAAAGCCGCATGCTCAGGCGCACGACTCTTGCCCATAAAATGTTGACCTAAGTGCCAATCGGAAGTGTGGAGAATACGCATAGTAGCAGAGGCAATCTTATGTTATTGCCTTCCTTAAATTGAGTGAAGTATCAAAAGGTAATAGTATAGGATTACCCTTACATAACTACTATGCTATAGGGAGTAATTATTTTAAAAAATATAAGTATCTAGGTTGGTTGCTCTATATCCGTCAATACAACGTATTGATGTACTAGAATTATTTGCTTACTGTTCACTGTACTACGGGATAATAAATACAGTCTGTAAATATAAGACTAAAGCATACTCTCCAAATTAAGCTGTTTCTTTATAATAAGCTTAACTGACTCTTCGGCACGATATAGTGATTTGATAAATTGCTTATGGATGACATCGGAGCCTCTTACAAGTGCTTGTTTATCGCGAGTGTCTCTTATTGAGCGGGCGATATGATAAATCTTACACTTTGTCACCAAATCAATATTGTTACTTTTAAGGGCTTCTTTAATTCTTTTGTCGACTTTTGCGAAAACAATATCAAACTCTGATTTTGTCTTATTTTTCATTGTTTTATTCATAGATATAAGCATGATTAATTAAATTTTGGCTATTTTATATTGATAGGCTTAACCAATGCTTAAATACCTCTAAATATATGATAGGCTGAGAGAATGAGCCTAATGTAAAGACACTTAAAAAAATATCGTAATTGCTCAGCATAGTCTATAACTGCTCAGATTGCGCTCTATTTTGTTAGTATCTTTATTTAATACCTGAATCCGTGACTTCAATGCGGATAACAGGGGATAAGATATTGGTTTAGCACGGGATTTTAAAAAATCTTAGCTTCACCCTTAGGTTAAGCGGGTATTTTTTAAACCCGTGATGAATCAATAGCTTATTCACTGTGCCGTAGTGAAGTCACTGATTCAGGTAATAGTGAGTGATTTTTAATAACACTGTTATGGATTTATTACCTTTAAAAGCTACTTCACGTCGTTTTAAATATATTTTACCGTTGTTATTTTTAATTATAGCTTTTTTGCTTTTTTGGTTTTCACTTCCCAAGCCATTATTTAATGAGCCCTTTTCCCGTATTGTTTTGAGCAAACAAAACCAGTTGCTTGGGGCGCATATTTCTAGTGATGAGCAATGGCGCTTCCCTGCATTAAAAAATACACCGGATAAATTTTCATCCGCCATTATTGCTTTTGAAGATAAGCGTTTTCGCAGCCATATTGGGGTTGATCCTTTAGCCATCGTGCGCGCTTTTTACTTGAATATCAAACAAGGGCGTATAGTGAGTGGGGGTAGCACTTTAAGTATGCAGGTTATTCGTTTGGCAGAGCATAACCCTCGACGCACGCTATGGACGAAGTTCAAAGAATTGTTTAAGGCGATGCGTTTGGAGTTAGCTTATAGCAAGTCAGAAATTCTTGCTCTCTATGCGAGTCATGCCCCTTTTGGTGGTAATGTGGTTGGTTTAGAAGCCGCTTCTTGGCGATATTTTGGACGCAAGCCTGAGCAATTATCATGGGCAGAAAGTGCGATGTTGGCGGTATTGCCGAATAGTCCATCGCTGATACACCTTGGTCGTCATCGGCAAAAATTACTTAAAAAACGTAATCATTTACTTGCCAAATTGTATCAACAAAAAATATTGTCCAAACTCGAATATGATCTATCTATTTTAGAGCCTTTACCACGCAAACCCAAAGACTTACCGCGTTTAACTCCCCATTTATTGGATACATTAATTTCACAATACCCGCAACAACAGCGTTTTTACACCACTATTGATAGCACTTTTCAGCAACGTATTAATCAAGTTGCTGAGCATCATGGAGAAACTTTAGCGTTAAATAATGTGCATAATCTGTCGATTTTAGTGATTGATAATCGTAGTTTTGAAGTACTTGCTTATGTTGGTAATGCACCCTCTGCAAGAGCAGAAAAATATGGACACGCAATTGATTTAATTCATCGCCCACGTAGTACGGGTAGCACCTTAAAGCCTTTCTTATTTGCGCGCATGATAGAGCAAGGACAGATACTTCCCGAGACACTGGTTGCCGATACCCCCGTGCGCTACTCTGGCTATCACCCCAAGAATTATGATCGGCAGTTTCAAGGTGCAGTTGCCGCGAAACAAGCTTTGGCACGTTCTTTAAATATCCCCGCTGTGAATTTATTAAGTCAACACGGCGTAGAAAGTTTTTTAGGGTTTTTGCGGCAAATGGGTATGACAACTTTGCATCGAAAATCGCGCGATTATGGTCTACCGCTTATTCTAGGAGGGGCTGAAACAACGTTGTGGGAGCTAACAAATTTATACGCTAATTTAGCTAATATTGCACAGCAAAGTAGGGCAAATAAACACGCGAATTATCGCTTATCAACCGTACTTAAAGGTGCAAATACCGTAACAAATCGACGTACAGAAATATCCCCTGCAAGTGCTTGGATGACTTTACAAGCTTTGCTCGAAGTGACCCGCCCTGATGAGTCTGGTTACTGGCGTAATTTTAGCAGCAGCCATAAAATCGCTTGGAAAACAGGCACAAGTTTTGGTCATAGAGATGCGTGGGCAGTTGGTACAACACCACAATATACCGTAGGTGTTTGGGTCGGCAATGCCGCAGGGGAAGGTCATCAAGAGCTGACAGGGGTAAAGGCGGCTGCACCTATTTTATTTGATGTGTTTAATCGTTTATCGCTTGAAAATATATGGTTTAAAAAACCATTAGAGCAAATGAAGCAAGTTAAAATCTGTCGTGATGATGGCTTTTTAGCAAATGAAAATTGTGAGTCTAAAGCTTATTGGATACCTAAAAACAGTCATTTTGATCGTATCAGCCCTTATCATCAACGTATTCATGTTGTAGCAGAAGGAGGCGAGTTAAAACGTGTCAACAGCCAATGCGAATCGGTGAGTAATATGCAGCACCTTTCATGGTTTGTATTGCCACCAGACCAAGCATATTATTATCAACAACACCATGCTAACTATAAGCCCCTCCCTGAATGGCGAGAGGATTGCAAAAGTTTAAATATCACCAAAGACAGTACCGCAATACGTCTTATCTATCCGCGTAGCAATACTCAAATCTATATCCCAACCGACTTAGCAGGACAGCGTAGTAAAGTCGTATTTAAAGCGATACATCAAAATAGAAATAGCCAGATATTTTGGCATATTGATAATGAGTATTTTGGTTCAACTCAGGTATTTCATGAAAAAGCGGTTTATTTAGCAGCAGGTAAACATAAGCTTGTATTAGTTGATGAGGCAGGAAATCGGGTTGAACAGGATTTTGTGGTTTTAGCAAAATAGTATGCAATGAGTGAGAGTATTTTACTTGGAACAAAAGTGAAAAATTAATCCATCATTTTAACGATTATTAAGAGAAAATCTGTTAATTTAGCGCCTCGGAAAAATGACTGATTTGCTAAGGAAGTGCAGATATGAATGCTGATTTTCATCGTGGACAACGCTGGATAAGTAATACGGAATCGGAGTTAGGATTAGGTTTTGTTGAAAAAATAGAAGGTCGGCATATTACCTTTGTTTTTCCTGCCGCAGATGAAACACGAGTTTACGCTTCAAACAATGCCCCTCTCAGCCGTGTTAAATATCCAATAGATGAAAAAATAACAAGTGAGTCTGGGGTCAGTATTACTGTAACCGAGCATATCGAACACAATGGGTGTATTGTCTATAAAGGTATCGACAACAGTACGGGAGAAGAGACGCATTTACATGAGTTAGAGCTCAATAGTTTTGCCCAGTTTAGTAAGCCACAAGACCGTCTTTTTGCAGGACAAATAGACAAAGACAGTTATTTTCGTTTGCGTGTAGAAACCTTGCAACACATTAAGCGACAGCAATCCTCAGATACTTACGGTTTATTAGGTCCGCGAGTACAAATATTACCCCACCAATATTATATCGCGCATCAAGTAGCGTTACGCCATGCGCCCCGTGTTTTATTAGCCGATGAAGTAGGTTTAGGTAAAACCATTGAGGCAGGTCTTATCCTGCATCAACAACTTATGACCGAACGTGTAAAGCGTGTCTTGATTGTTGTACCTGAAAGTCTCATTCATCAATGGTTAGTTGAAATGCTACGCCGTTTTAACCTTCATTTTTCTATTTTAGACAGTGAGCGTTGTCACTTATTAGAAGAGACTGAAGAAGGAAATCCATTTGAATCTTCTCAACTGGTTCTGTGTAGCCTTAAATTTTTAAGTGAAGAAAAAGAAAGACATCAACAGGCGATAGCGGCAGGTTGGGATGTAATGGTTGTCGATGAAGCGCATCATTTAATGTGGTCTGAAAAAGAAGTAAGTGAAGAATATCGATGTATCGAACAGCTAGCTCAATCTGTTGCAGGGCTTCTCTTGCTCACTGCAACCCCTGAGCAACTCGGTATAGAAAGCCATTTTGCCCGTCTACGTTTACTTGATCCTAGCCGATTTTATGATCTTAAAAAATTCCAAGAAGAGCAAGATAACTACCGACCTGTTAATGATTTAGTACAGGTTCTACAAGAGAATCCATCACAGGTACAACAAGATGCAGGTTTATTGACTGATTTAGAAAGTTATTTGGGCAAGGATATTGTTGCAGAATTTGCGCATGCAGAAGATGCCGATGCTAGTGCAGATCATCTTATTCAAAGTCTATTAGATCGTCATGGAACAGGTCGAGTGCTGTTTCGCAACACGCGTGATAGCGTGGCAGGGTTTCCAGAGAGAAAGTTGCATCAATACCCGCTTTCATTGCCAGAGCAGTATAAACAAGAAGTCATTGAAGATAATGTCGAATTAAATCTTACTTCTTTAGTTAATCAGCAACTTCATCCTGAGAGTGCATATTTAGATAATGATGCTTGGCTTGATTTTGATCCAAGAGTCGCTTGGCTGACAGATTGGTTAGAAAATCATTATGATGATAAAGTTTTATTGATTTGCGCTCAGGCAGAAACAGCATTGGCACTAGAATACTATTTGCGAATAAAAAGTAGCTCACGTGCCGCTGTTTTTCATGAAAATTTAAGTATTGTTGAGCGTGATAGAGCCGCTGCCTATTTTGCTGATGATGAGGATGGTGCGAATATTCTTATCTGTTCTGAAATTGGGAGTGAAGGCAGAAACTTCCAGTTTGCACATCACCTCATTCTGTTTGATCTTCCTTTAAACCCTGATTTACTAGAGCAACGTATCGGACGCTTAGACCGTATTGGACAAACTGAAACCATACAACTGCATATTCCTTATCTTGAAAATAGCGCACAATCGCGTCTTGCTAAATGGTACAACGAAGGATTAAACGCTTTTTTACACGTTTGTTCTGTCGGACATAGCTTATTTGCTGAATTAGAAGACGAGTTAATTGCCTCCTTACTTGCCGATAATAATGATAAAAATAATGATCTATTTGATGAGTTTATTCATCGTACTAAAACCATGCGTGAAGATGCCTTTGAGCAGATGCAGCAAGGACGAGATCGTTTATTAGAATTAAACTCGTGCCACAAAACTCAAGCTGCGGCAGTGGTTGATGATGTCAATTTCTCGGCAAATCCATCCATATTATCGCGCTATATGGACGGTGTATTTGATTATTCAGGTGTAGATCAACAGCCTCATAGTCAAAATTGTTTTATTATCAAGCCAACTGAGCACATGATGAATGCACATTTTCCAGGATTATCTGATGATGGAATAACTGCAACCTATCAACGTACCACAGCATTATCTCGTGAAGATGTTCACTTTTTAACATGGGAACATCCGATGGTTATCGGTGCAATGGATATGGTAAGTAGTGGTGAATTTGGTAATGCGACATTCTGCTCTATCACTTTGCCACCGCAATCGGAGCTACAACTCGCTGCGGGTACACTGGTACTAGAAGCAATATTTAGTGTTAACTGCCCTGCTCCAAAACATCTGCAAATACATCGTTATCTACCTGTCAATATGGTACGTATCGTTATTTCTAGTAATGGATTGAATTTAAGTGAAGCACTATCTCATGAAGAATTAAATAGTTTATCCGAGCGAGTAAGAAAACATACCGCTAATGAGATTATTCAATACGCAAGACCACAAATAAGTCAATTAGTTGAGCAAGCGAAAGCACTTGCTGAACCACAACAAACCATCTTAATTGATACTGCCTTAGCCGAAATAGCCAATGAAGGAAGTGATGATATTGAGCGTTTAGTGGCTTTAGCAAAAGTAAATCCAAATATTCGTCAAGAAGAAATTGACCAGTTAAGTCATAATGCGAGTCTGCTTAAGGAGTATTTAAGCACCGCACAGCTAAGGCTTGATGCGATACGTTTAGCTTTTGTGACAGATTGATAAAACTCACTCTGGACAAGCATTAGCCCAGTAACCATAAACTTTAGGGTCAGCACAAGCGGTACATGCATTTGAGGATGTCTTTTTAGTAGTGGAAGGACAAGGAGTCGTAACACATCTAACCCCTGTATCTACATTACTACAAACAGGTCGGAATTCCCTAGTGCAGGCTTGAGGTCGAGGATCTTTACATTCTGTATAAGCTCCCATTGAAGGTTTAGGATTTGAAGTCTTTGATTTATTATCTTGGCATGATGTTGTTAGCAGAGTAATTGCTAGTGCACCTAAAAGTATTCGTAGTGTCATTTATATTCCCTTTTTCTATCTATTCACTGCTAACTATAGAATAAGAAAGAGAAAGTAATGCTTTAATGAGTAATATTTGAGATAAAAAAGCAAAGTGAATAATATACATTCACTTTGCTATGGGATAGCAGGAGGGATTAAACCAAAAGACCAGGTATAACTTTGTAGCTATTTGCTGTTATTTGGGAAGTGGCAATAGAATTTAAGGAAGAATAACAACAAGTGTTTTTAATGGTATTTTTTTGTATAAATTAATAACCGCTTGATTCTTCATACGAATACAGCCATGTGAAGCTGGAGTACCTAACCTCCCTTCTTCATCAGTACCGTGTATATAGATATAACGGCTATGCGAGTCAACTCGACCACCTTTATTGATCCCTTTCTCTAGTCCAGAAAGCCAGAGAATGCGAGAGGTTACATTATCCGCATTACTGCGTTGTCCCTTTTTAGTTAAGATTTTTGCAATCTTCCCTGTATTTACACGAGCCTTAAAAATAGTGCCTATTTTGGCATTAGTACCAAATTTTTCAGTTACAATATGCACGCCTACAGGGGTTTTATTGCTACCTGCCTGGTTTCCAATACCAAACTCTGAAGTAGAGATAATATGTTTCTCTACAGGAATTCCGTTATGTAATAGGTAAAGCGCTTGCTCTTTAGCAACAATGACAATCACATTTTCAGATGAATAATGAGGAAAGCGATTTTTTAAGTCATTCATAATAGGAGCAAATGATGCTTTTGTTGCTAATCGCTTTTTTGGCTCTGCATTGAGCATACTGGTAGAGCTAATCGTTACTAGATAGGTTATCAATAGGAGCCATTTCAGGACTTGTTTTATTTTTAGCTGCATCACTTCGGCGTTCTCTTAATTTATTAAAATATTCTTCTGTTTCACCCGTGATATATTTACCTGTAAAGACAGAGCAATCAAAAGTAGATAAGTTAGTATTGCCTTCTGTAATAGAGTCAACAAGATCATCTAAGTCTTGATAAATAAGTTTATCGGCACCAATTAGCTTGGCTACCTCATCTTCTGTTCTGTCATATGCAATTAATTCGTTGGCTGCAGGCATATCAATACCATAAATATTAGGGTATCTAATCGCAGGTGATGCTGAGGCAAAATAAACCTTTTTAGCACCAGAATCTCTTACCATCTGAACAATTTCTTTGGAAGTAGTTCCCCTAACAATTGAGTCATCGACGAGCATTACATTTTTATCTTTAAATTCAAGATCAATAGGGTTTAGTTTTTGACGTACTGATTTTTTACGTTGCGCCTGACCTGGCATAATAAAGGTACGAGCGATATAACGATTTTTAATAAAACCTTCGCGGTATGGAATTCCTAATGTCATCGCCATTTCTAAAGCAGATGTTCGACTGGTATCAGGAATAGGAATTACGACATCTATATCATTATCGAACCACTCTCTTTCAATTTTTTTTGCCAGTTTGTGTCCCATTCTCATGCGTGCTTTATGTACAAAAACATTATCAATAATAGAATCAGGGCGAGCAAAATAAACATACTCAAAAATACAACTACTGTATTTGGGATTTTCTGCACATTGCTGAGTAAATACTTGACCATCAAGGGTGATATAGATAGCTTCACCTGGTTTAATATCCCGTACTATTTCATAGCCTTGAGTTGCTAGAGCAACACTTTCGGAGGCGATCATATAGCTAGTACCAGTTGCGGTTTCACGTTTGCCATATACTAAGGGACGTATACCATTGGGGTCTCTAAAACCGACAACACCATCTCGTGTAATCATGGCGGTGACAGCATAGGCACCTAGACAGCGCTTATGTACACCACTTACCGCTTTAAAAATATCATCGGGACTAACACGATAGACATCTTGTCGTTGAAGTTCCTGTGCAAAAATATTCAGTAATATTTCTGAGTCTGAATCGGTATTGATATGGCGACGATCTTGACGGAACATTTCTTTTTTTAGTTCGGCATCATTGGTTAGGTTACCATTATGAGCCATTGTTATGCCGTAAGGTGAATTGACATAGAAAGGTTGTGCTTCAGATGCAGAGGAAGAACCAGCAGTAGGATAGCGTACATGACCGATTCCCATGTTTCCTTGTAACATTCTCATATCTTTAGAGTGAAATACACTACTGACTAAACCATTATTGCGTCGACTATAAAGTCGTTTACCATCGCTGGTAACAATACCCGCAGCATCTTGTCCTCTATGTTGTAATATTGATAAACCGTCAAATATAGCTTGGTTGACAGGCTGCTGACTAACAATACCTATAATTCCACACATGTATCAATTGCTCATTATTGTGTTGTATTAAGAGAAAAAAATGAGTAACTACTCAGCTTGCACTCTATTTTGCCCGATTTCCACGTTAAAAGTACTCATTTACGCTTATAAACTCCGCTCATTTGCTTTGAACTCGAACAAAATAGAGCGCAATCTGAGCTGTTACCGATTACGCTGAGTAGTTACAAAAATCATTACTATTTTTGATCAGCATTTGGAATAACTGTAGCCTTAGAGTTACTTGGAATTTGTTGAGATATTTTATCAATCATCTCAGCTGGAACTAATGATTTAACCCAATCAGCAGATTCTTCCAGTTTAGGAATTAAACTTGAAGTTTTCCAATAATCTTCATCTGGTATAGGTGTCATAGTGGCAAGCATTGTGAGTAACGATAGAATAAGAATACCAAGTGCAATACCAAGACCTGTACCAAAAATACGGTCAATAGCACCAATACCTATAGCTTTAATAGCCTTACCAAAGAGGAAGTTAATAAGTGCACCTGCTAATAAGACACCGAGAAAAATGAGTAAAGCTGCAATAATGGTTTGAATAACTTCATTGGATAAATCAAAGGGAAGCATTTTGGCAAGATCGGGGGAGTAGGTGGCTGTTAAAAAGATGGCCGCTATCCACGTTACTAAAAATATAGTCATCCATACAAAGCCTTGTATCATTCCAACAAGTGCTGTCAGCAGAAGAATAACGAGAATACCAATATCTAAGTAATTTAAATCCATTCACAATAACCCTCAGTATTAAGGAGTTGTAACAAGCTGTAGCAAACTTGGAATTGAGCAACTTTTATAAGTTAACTCACTCCTAAGGGTATTAAGAGCATTAATAATAAGCTGCTAATAGCTTAAGGAACTTAATTTTATATAGGTTCCAGAGGTGGCGTATTGTAGTGATTTAAAGCTAACATTACAATAACAGCCAGACTTACGACAGTTTAGTTCAAATTATTGGTATGAGTAGGATGATTTAAGAAAAATAACTTGTAACTACTCAGCTTGCACTCTATTTTGCCTGATTTCTGTATTAAAAGTACTCATTTATACGATATGAGATAAACTTAGCCCCTTTGTCTTGAACTCAAATAAAATAGGAGCACAATTATAACTCTTAATATAAAAAAGCCATTGAGTAAAAATAACTCAATGGCTTTTTTTAAAAGTGTAAGAAAAGCTTATGCCTTAGTTGGAAACAACAAGGCTAGATATCACATACTGATTTTTCTTATAACGACGTTTCATTTTATTTTGAGTTGCTAAAGCTGCTTGACGACTTGCAAATTTTCCGACACGAACACGAAATAGTATTTTACCATTTTTTGTGGTTTTACTTACAAAGCTATCATAACCTTCTTTTATCATAGTCTTTTTAAGATTATTAGCTCGTGATGAGCTAGATGTTGCCAATAGCTGGATAGCATAATTTCCCGTTTTTTTAGTTGGCTTACGATGGGTGGTTTTCTCTTTTTTCTTGGTTGTTATTACTTTTTTCTGTGTCTGTGTATGTTTTTTATATTTTCTTTCTGTCGGCTCAGCAACAACGATTCCATAACCAGGTTTTCTTTCTCTTTCTCCAACTAAACGTGGACGATACGCAGGTTTAGTTGAGTGATGAATTGGTTTAGAAGCAGAGCTAGAGCTGCTTGCTACAACAGAACCATCTTTAGGGCGGCTTATAGCACCTGTATTTTGTTGTGCTTTATTATTAACACTGGTATTAATGCCTGTGTTGCTTGAGCTTGCAATTTTTTGTTTTTGATCTTCTTGTTTGCTTTTACCTATATTATCAATAATTTCACGTCTCTCACCTTTGGGTGGACGGATAGTAAAATCAAGATCCTTACCTTTATTCTCATAGGTATTAACGGCTGTCTTTGTTGTTTTTATATTTTGATTTGCAGCATTACCAAGAGCACTCGCAGATGCAATAACTGTCTCATCAGCCCCATCTGTTGCACTTTTCACTGCATCGCTAGTATTTTTTGCTGCATCCTTAGCCGCATTGCCGCCAATACTGGGGATATTTAGGCTTTGCTTAACGTCCTGTGCACCTGGTAAAGCCATATCAACAACATCTTGACGTTCCTGGTCTTTGCCTTTGAGTAAATAACCAAGCAATAAAGCAGCAATAATTGCGAGTGCAGCAGCGCCAATCCCACGTTTAACCATTGTTCTGTTCATTTTAAAAAATCCCTTTAACAAACATTTAATTCTAGATATTTCATTCTATAAGCAGAGTCGAATCTGAATGATCGAAGTAATAAACTCAGGGGGGGGGGTTAAGAGTAATTACATGCACATTCCTTAGCTTAGCCTCACGGATCCAGGTTTGTGAGATACGATGTTCCAATTGTTGCTATGCCATCTTGCAGAAAGAATATAGTTTTACTGAGGCTTATTCAAATAAAAATAACTTACTTTTAATAAGCTAAGTTGTTTTTGTGCAAGCATTAGTTATTAACAACAGACTCTAATACTTGGGATACTACCAGAAAAGAACCAAAGGCGACTACCCTATCTTTACATTTTAATGTGTTTTTAAGTTCTTGCGTTGTTTTTTTAAAATTTTTATGAAGTATAACAGAGAGCTTAGGTGCTATTTTTTGTAATTTTAGTTGAATTGCTGTTCCTGGCTGACCACGTTCACCTTCAAGGTCAACAATATGCCACTCATTAATAAAAGGAATTAATGGTGTGACGATTCCTGTGAGATCTTTATCGATAAAGACAGAAAAGATTGCGACTGTTTTTCCTGCAACAGGGTGGGTTTTTAAATAAATAGCCAGTTGTTCTGCCGCATGCGGGTTATGAGCAACATCTAATAAAATATCAGGACAAGATGATATATGTTGTAATCGACCTATAATATTAGCAGTTTTTAAGCCTTGATTGATTGAGTGATGAGAGACGGGGAGCTTATGTTGCAAGTGTTGGATAACAGCGATGACATTGGCGGCATTATCTAATTGAAATAAGCCTTTTAACTTAGGTAAATCAAATGTCTCTGTAGTGCCTTCAAGCAAATTATGCCATTGCCATTTTTTATTACTTTTTGATACATTATCAGGGATGGATAGGGAGAAGTCTCTATTGCGTTGAATTAAGCTTGCGCCAATACGTTGAGCTTCCGATGCAATGGTTTCAGGAGGATGTTTATCACCGCAGATAACAGGTCTGTCATGACGCATAATCCCTGCTTTTTCTATCGCAATATCGTTTCGATTATTGCCGAGCCAGCTTTCGTGATCAATAGCAATACTAGTAATCAATGCGACATCAGCATCCCATAAATTGACAGCATCTAAGCGACCACCTAGACCAACTTCAAAAATAGCTACATTGATATTTTCATCAACGAAT
>Ga0256832_1002442_pt1 | contig 12701 bp, 16 predicted proteins | sample 134614metaG_FD_190534 | JGI IMG/M metagenome (GOLD analysis project Ga0256832, IMG submission 190534) | Hydrothermal vent microbial communities from Lau Basin, Pacific Ocean - 134-614 | ecosystem: Environmental > Aquatic > Marine > Hydrothermal vents | place: Pacific Ocean: Lau Basin | collected... | reverse complement strand
CTCGGGACCTGGAACGGGCGCGACGTCGTCTGGAGGCAGCTGGAGAGGAGGAGTTGCGAGAGGCGGAGGCGCTCACCGGGCTCCGCTTTGAGGTTTCGGTGGTTGGCGGTCTTAGCGAGGAGGCGTCCCGTCCGGTTCCCACGGAAAGTTAGGCGGGGGGGCGGGATTTTGCTTGAGGATGGCGGCGAGCTCCTCGATCCCAAGGGCGGTGGCCTCTAGGCCCCGGGAGGTGAGCATGTTCAGGGCGGCCTCTTCGAGGGTAAAGCGGTCGCTTGGCAGCCGGGCTCTTTTGAGGGCCTTGCGGAGGTTCGGCCAGGGGCGTGTTACCGCCGGAACGTCCCTCCTGCTGACCTCGGAGAGCGCGGTCCGGGCTAGGCGGAGCGCGGGTTCGAGGTGAAGGGTCGGGAGCCACCCCACCGAGCGCCAGCGACCGTCGCCGCGCACCAGGACCAGGCTGCTCTCTGGAAACAGATCGGGGAAGGCGTAGAGGGCGAGGTCGAGTAGCATCCTGCCGTCAGGTTAGGGGGGCGTTTTTCCGTTCGTCGCGGGCGGACGGGCCAGCAGGCGCTCGAGGGTCGGGCGCCAGCGCTGGGGGTAGACGAACGCCCGCCCCAAAAAGAGGGCGGGGAGGCTGGGGAGCCGGTTTTCGGCGAGTTCCCGCTCGGTGAGGCGGGCGGCCGTTTTCCCCTCTTCCTGGCAGGGCGGCGGTGGGGGAACGGCGGTCCGGAGGATCCAGAGCAGCGTGGGGAGGTCGGGCTGGCAGCGCAGCCAGCCGGCGAGCACCGGGTCGGGGGTTTTGAGCGCAAGGCCGAAGCGGCCCTCCTCGGCGGCGAGGATCAGGCGCGGGGTCCAGGTGAGCAGGAAGCGGCGGCTTTTCGGGGTGAGGTCGGCGTAGATCAGGAGGCGGGGGGTTCCCTCCCGGGTGAGCGCGACCGCCTGGGGAGCGTCGAGGCCGAGGCGCGGGCGGCGGGCCAGGGAATAGCCCAGCGCGGCAGTCAGGGCGGCCAGGATCAAGAGCAAGGCGAGGGCTTCCTGCCAGTTCCGCACGCCTAAAGCATAGGGACGGTTCCAGCCAGGCGCCGGTACAATGAATCTGAAGAGGCCCGGCCCGGGCCTGGAAGGGCAGCAGCCCAGGGTCCCTGGCTCCTCGCCACGCGAGGCCGCGCAGCCAGGGGAGGCTCTTTGGTGCTAAGCCTCCCCGCGCGCGGCGGGGAGGTCCGGGGAGTGGGTTATGAAGTACAAGACTTGGCGCACGCCGTGGGGGGAGACCGTCAAGGTCTCCCTCGAAGCAGTTAAAAGGGCGGCCGCGCGGTTCCTCCGGGCGGCCGAGGTCAAGGACGGGGTAGTCGCGGAGCTCGACCGCGGCTACCTCAGCCCGCACCAGCGGGAGGTCCGCCTCCCCGTCTGGGCGCGGGTGTTGGCGTTTTCCCTGGGGCTCGTTTACGACCCCAGGGACCGGAGCGGGATCGCCCGGGCGTTTGCCCGGGCGAAGGCTGAGGCCAAGCGGGTCGGGGCCCTCGAGGCCGCCGGGCGGTCTTTTTGGGCCAAGTACCGCAAGGCTCGGGAGGCTCACCAGCAGGCCGAGAACGCGGCCAAGGCCAAGTCGGCTAAGGCCCGGGCTTACCGGGCCCGCATGCTGGCCGAGGCCAAGGAGTTCGCCCTCGAGGCCGAGGCGGCCTACGCCGAGGCCCTGGGGCTTGAGGCCAAGTGGTACGGCGTTTTGCCTCCCGAGGCGGCGCCGACCGCGGTCCTCTGGGCCTGGCGGGAGCTGAAGCGCCGGGCGCTCGCCCGCGTGCTGAGGCCCCGCCCCTGGGAAGGGGGGCTTCTCTGGCCGCGCCCCGAGCCCCGCCGACTTTTGGCTGAGGGGCTGGCTCTTCTGGCCCGGGAGGGGGCCAGCGAGCTCGCCCCCAAAGCCCCCGAGGCGAGCTGGCGCCCCGAGCCGCTCCGCCTCCTCGCCGAGGACCTCCTCCAGCGGTACCGGGAGGAGGGGGACAAGGACGCCGTCATCTACATGGCGGCGGTAGGGAGCGTGCTCGGCCTCCCCGGCGATCCCGGGGAGCTCGCCCAGGTGGCCATCGTGGGGGCCTGGAAGGCCCTCCAGCGGTGGAAGCCGGGCGGCATTCCCCGTGAGGTCTGGGGGATGGTTCACGGGCGCCGGGCGGCCCAGGTCTTCCTCTCGAAGCGGCCCGGCTTCTCCAAGCGGGACGCTGAGGTGCTCCGCAAGGCGATGTACCTAGGGGCTGAGGAGGGCCGGGCGCTGCTCGAGGCCCACGGCCTACTCGTCGAGATCGAGGGGCTCGTCAACTCCGAGACCGGCGAGGCGATCGACCTCGAGGCCGAAGGGGCGGAGCCGGGCGAGATCGCCTGGCAAAAGGAGGTGCGCGAGCGCCTCCTTCAAACGCTGGGCGGTGAGGAGCGGCTCGAGCTGCTCCTCCGCGTTTTCGTAGACGGCCAGGAGCCCGAGGCCCTGGCCCAGGAGCTCGGCGTCGACCCCAAGGCCCTCGCGGCCGGGGTCGAGGCCCTGGCCGACCAGGTCCGGAACGACCCGCACCTGCGGGCGCTCTGGGCCGAGGCCTAACCGCCGAGGAGGCCCCCTACGCCCCCGCCCACCGGCGGGGGCCCCCATTTTTCGCCTATCCTGAGGGCATGGAAGGGCAGGAGCTCCGGATGCAGCTGGCGCTCCGGGCAGCCGAGTGGGTGCTTGAAGGTCGCCTCGAGGAAGCCCTGCGGCTGGCGGTGGTCGCCTCCCTGGCGCCGCCGCACCGGCTTTCGGGGCTTGCTGGGCTTGAGGATGAGGAGCTCAGGACGATCCTCCCGGTGCGCGTGGCCGAGCTTTCCCCCCGACCCCGCTGGCTTCCGCCCCCCGAGGGGTGGGGGATGATGCGCGAGGTGCTCGAACGGGTGAGCTGGGAGCGAGCCGCTGAGGCCTCGCGGATCGCACACTTCTTTCCCCTCTCCCTGGCCCGGGTGGCCCGGGCCGCCTGGGACGCCTGGGGGGATAGCGAGAAGACCGGCGAGGTCTGGCAGCGGCTCGTGCGGGGGGCGGCGGAAGCGGCCCGGCGGGCAGGGGTTTTTGAGTTCGTACCCGAGCTTTACGCGGAGACGCGGTGAACCGGGGGCGTTACCTGACCGACGAGGAGGTTGCCGAGATCCGCAAGCGGGTCGAGGCCGAGGGGATGACCTACAAGGAGCTCGCCGATCTTCTTGGGCTCCGGAACACCACCCTGTCCCGAATCCTTGGGCGGAAGCAGCGGGCTTCGGAGAAGCTGATCGCCCGGTTGCACCTCCTGACCCAGCCAGGGAAGCTTCGGGAGGTTCGCAAGGAGAAGGCTCGGGAGTTCTTGGTAGAGGCCCTGGTCACGTTGGGGGGGCTCACCCGGGACGAGGCCGAGGCCGAGGCCGAGGCCCTGATCAAGCGCTACGGCCTGCGGCGCCGCTAGGCTGGCGGCGGTAGAGGCGGGCTTCCAGGGAGCGGATCTGCTTGCCCAGTTGCTCGATCTCTTCGGCGAGGGCGGGGTCGTTCAGGACCCGCGTCTGCTCCTGGCTCTGCCTCTGAAAGCGCACGAACGCTTTTTTCAGCCGCTCGAAGTCGTCGAAGAGGGCGTCCTCGGGATGGGGGGGTCTGCTGGGTTTGGACTTGAGCCAGCGGGGGTCGAGAGCCCCAAAGCGGGCGGCAATGCGGTGGATCTGCTCGAGGCGGTCTTCGGGAAGCTGGGTTAGCTTGATCAGGTCCCGAAGGGAGGGGTCAAGGCGGTCCAGGGCGCGGAGGGTGGCTTCAGGCATGAGCCCCACCAGGACGAGGGTTGGGAAGACCGTGCTGGGGGTGAGCCCGAGCCCGCGGACCAGCTGGACCATGGGTCCGGCGGCCGGGTGCAGGTCCTCGACCGGCTTCTTTTTCTTGATACGGGCGCGGATTTGGCTCGCTAATCGCTTTAACTCGGCGTCCTCGAGCTCGAACCGTTCTTTGAACAGCATCACCAGGGCTTGGGCGAGTTCGCCCCAGCGCAGGTCGGATCGGGCTAGGTTCTCGGTGAGGGCGAGGAGCTGCGGATCGGCGTCGTCGTTGCGGATCAGGGTGGGGGCGGTTACAAGGCCTGCTTGTTTGGCTGCTCTCCACCGGGTTTCCCCGGCAATGATGCGGTAGCGGTTTTCCCCTATAGGGCGGGCGACGATCGGCTCCAGTAGCCCGTGGGCTCGGATCGACTCGGCCAGCCGATCGACGTGCCCGGGATCCTTCAGCCTCCGGGGCTGGTTGGGGTCGGGCTCGAGCTGGTCGAGGGGGATTTCTTTCAGCTCGTATCGCGGTCCTGCAACCATAGCCGGCGTTCCTCCACGCGGTCCTCGTCTACGCTCGCGCCGACATAGTAGCGGCCGGCCGTGAGGGTCGCCGGTGCGAAGGGGAGGGGGCCGATCTCGGGCTCGAGCACCTGGCCCCCGGGAGGGGTGAAGACCTCGATCAGCCAGGCTAAGGCTCGCTCGGGAACCGCTCCTCCGTAACGGACCTCGTACCGGAACCCCTCGAGGTCGAGGGGCTCATTGCGCAGGATCATGGTGTTGGGGTCCTCGTCGGGATTGCCGGCGAGGAGGGTCTGGGCGGCCTGGCTCAGGGGCTCGTAGTACCCCTCCCCCTCCGGGTGAGGAAAGAGCTCGGCGATGAGATGGGCCCGCCGGGGAAGGCGGGAGATCGGGTAGAGGTCGTAGCGGATGAGGGGGAGGACGAACTCTACGCTTCGCGCCCGGGAGGATTGCGGAAGCTGGGCGCGGAAGGCGCATAGGTCCCGTACCCGCCCCACGTAGAGGAGCCAGCCCGTGGGTTTGAGCGACTCGAACGCGCGGGCGGCGTCCTCTTTGGGCCACTGGGCGGAGGGGTCGGCAACGATTAGATCGGCGTCGCGGTATTTGTCGAGGACGTAGCGGGCGGGTTCGAGCTCGATCTCCCAACGGGCCATCAGGCTCGCTCCTCGTATCGTTGGGCAATGGCTTCGATGGCTTCCAGCAGCTCCTTTGGGGGCGGGTCTACGGGCTTTCGGCGCCGGCCGTACCGCACCCAGGGTTCTTGGCTCCGGTACCTGCGAAGGAGGTCCCTCACCGAGGACACCGGCCTATCAAGTCGCATGGCCAGGTCCACCACCGGCACCCCGTCGATGAAGTGCCCGCGAAGGATCGCCCGGACCTCCTGGCGGGTCCAGGGCTTGGTCCGCGGCCGCTCAGGGAGGCCCTCGCGGTGCAGCGCGGCGAGGGTCCTCTTGAGGCAGCCCGGGCCGACGTCAAGCCTGCGGGCGATTTCCGCGAGAGGAAGGCCCTGGCGGTAGAGCTCGGCAAGTTCCCGTCGGAACCGCGCGGTCTTGGGACAGGGTTTGCGGGTCTTCGGCCCGGGCTGCTGCAAGCCGAGGTAGCTGAGCCGGGACTTAACCGAAGCCGGCGTCCTCCGCAGGATGGCAGCCAGCTCCGCCAGTTCCCAGCCCTCGACCCGGAGCTGCCGCAACCGGGCATCCTCGTCCGGGGTCCAGGCCCGCCGGGTCTTTGAGGGAGGAAACCCGAGCCTGCGAAGCCGTGAGCGCACCGCCTCGGGGTGGCGTCCCAGCCGCTGGCCGATCTCTTTGAGTGGGAGGCCTTCCTTGCGAAGGGCAAGGAGCTTTTCGTCCTCGGCCGGGGTCCAGGAGCGCCGGGGGGCGCGCTTTCGAGGCACGGCGTGTGACCTCCTTTCTCCCAGCTTACGAAGTCAGCGCGGCCCGGGCGGCGGCAACCGCGACCTCAAGGTGCTCGCGGCCCGGGCGGTGCACGGTGAGTCGTTGGAAGGCCAGGCCCGGGGCGAGGAGGAGGCGGGCCAGGGGGTGCTCGGGGTGCTTTCCCACCCAGGCAAAGATCTCGTAACTGAGCCCGAGGAGCGCCGGTAGGAGGGCCAGCCGCCCCAACGCCTGAGCCAACGGGGAGGCGGGGGCGGGAAGGAGCGCGAACACCAGGACGGCCAAGAGGAAGCTCAGCGCCAAGTAAGCGGTTCCGCAGCGCGGGTGGTAGGGGCTTTGTCGTTCAGCTGCGTCTGCGGTAGCCTCCTCTCCTCTCTCGATGGCGGCGATGATCTGGTGCTCGGCCCCGTGGTAGCGGAGGGTCTCCTTCCAGAGGGGATGGAAGCGGTTGAGGAGGAGAACGTAGCCGGCGAGCAGCGAGAACTTGAGGAATCCCGCCAGGAGGGAGACCGCAAGCGGCCCTGACCGACCGGCCAGCCCCGCGGCCATGGCCCCGGGAAGCGCCACGAAGAGGAGGAGGGCTGCGAGGATTCCCAGGACCAGCGAGAGCCCGGTGACCAGGCGGGTCTCCTTCTCAGTGAGCTGGGGGCCGTTCGCGAGGAGTTCCCGCAGGCTATCGGCAAACGCAGCGGCGGCGGCCCGGTAGGCCGTGGCCAGGGCGTAGAGCCCTCTTACAAGGGGGAGGCGGGCGTAAGGGGGCGGGGGTGGAACCGGGAGGGCGCGGGCTCGGATGCCTTCCCTGGTCCGTATCGCCCAGGCCCAGCGGTCGGGGAGGCGGAGCAGCACGCCGTTGGGAAGGGCCATTCCGCCTAGCGTAGGGGCCTCTTTCATCGGGCCCCCCAGCGCTCGAGGTTGACTGCGGACTTTCGCATGTAGGCTACGAGGACTTCGTCGTCGGTGAGACCGAGCGACCGTGCGAGCGCCCGCAGGGCGAGGAAGAGCTGCTCCGGGTTGAGCGCCCGGAAGCCCTGAACGGCGGCCTGCACCAGGTCAAAGACCTGGGGCGGCTCGGACGGCGGCTTGCGCCCCTCGACCAGGAACCACCCCAGGACGAAGTGCAGGACGTCGGCGAGCTCCTCGAGGACTTCGCCCCGCTCCCCTGCGGTGAAGTCCTTGTCGTTCCGCTTCCACCAGGCCCACCGGGCTTTGACCTTCTGCAACAGCTCTGCGAGCTCTTCCTTGGCGGCGAGCTCCAGTTGCAGGGCGTTGGGGCGGGCGCCCTGGACCCGGGCCAGGGCCTCTTGCAGGACGCGTTGTCGGTTGAGGGCGTCGGTCCAGGTCACGGGGTCATCCTACGGAGGCGGGCGCGGAGGCGCCGGTGAGCCGCTTTAGGGCCACATAGAGGGCACGGGCCGCTTTCAGGTCCTTGGCGTAGTCGCCGTGCTTGGCGATCAGCCTGGCGGCCTCGCGGCCCTTGCCTTGGCGCTTGGCCTCGTCGATCAGCTTCTCGATGACCGCCTTGGCCTTCTCGAGCTTGGCGGCTTCCTCAGTGGGGGGTTTGGTCTCGAGGGGCCGCCAGTTGGCCGGCGGTTGGAAGCGGCCGTCCTCACCGAGGTTGACCCAGGTGCCCGGGTGGGCCTGGAAGACTCGGGCGATGCCGAAGAGGCCAGCGGCGGCTGCCAGGGCCTCGCCGGCGGCGGCCTCAGGGGTGGGGCCACGGCCCACCCCGGCCTTCTGCACCCCCTGGATGGTGAGGCGGCAGACGGCTAGGGTTTCCCCGCCGTCCAGGGGTAGGAGGGTGAGGTCGGTCTGCCAGCCCTCCGGCCCGAAGGCTTCGTCCAGTCGGTCCTGCAGGACCTGGGGGTGGATACGGGGGACGATCCGTGCACGCTCCCTCCGTTTTTCCAGCACCCGCCAGTCGGGGTGATCGAGCACTTTCTCGTTGATCTCCTCTACCTTGGCTTTAAGCTCGTTCACGGCTCCTCCCAAACGGAAAGAGCGGCCTCAAGGCCGCTCGCTTCGCTAAAGAAGGGGCGCGGTCAGCGCCCCGGTTTTACCTAGTAAAGCTGTTCGCGTTCTCCGTAGGTGAGGGTACGGGCATCCACCACGCGGTCGACTTCGGTGGTGGGGAAGAAGGGCGGGGCCAGGCCCCGGGCGAGCCGCTTGTCGTAGACCAGCCTCCGGCTGTAGCCGGAGACCTGTTCGCCGGTGTAGGGGTCGTAGGTGCCGAAGGCGCCGTAGTAGTTCTCGATCATTCCCCCCAGGATTCGGACAGCGCCTTTGTCGGGGATCCAGGCGAAGTCCTCGACGTGGATCTCGCCCCGGGCGGCCATCAGGACTGCGTGGATTTGGAGGTTCCTGGGGGCGTATTTGGAAATCGCGATGTCGCCCCATGGTGCGTAGACCCCCAGGATGTTCTTCGCCGTCAGGTTGTCGCAGTTGGCGGGGGTGACCGTGCCGTCCCGGTTCCGCTTGGGGTAGCCCGTGCAGGGGGGGTCTTCGTAGGTGAGGTGCCCGGTGATCCGGACCCCCTCGGCCCCCACCACGGTGATCTGGCTGAACCGGGCCAGCGCTGGAGTACCCCCGCGCAGGCTGCGGATCCGTCCCTTGGCGTAGATCACCCCGTTGAAGCGGTAGGAGCTGGAACTCCCGTAGGAACGCCAGACGCCGCGCTTGAGGACTTCGAGCGCCCCGGTCTCGTTAAACCGGTAGACCTCGGTTCGCGTCCGGGAGCACCGGTAGTTCAGGCAAACGGTGGCCCGGATCACCTGGTAGGGACGGGCCCCGGCGGTGGAGCACGCGACCGGCTGGTCGGCGTCGTCAAAGCAGGTTTTCTTGAGGACCAGGTCCTTGAGGTCGCGGGAGAAGTAGAGCCCGCCTTGGGCGGCGGCCTGCGACTGGTCGTAGTCGGACAGGGGCATGCGGATGAAGGTTGCGGACCAGTCAACCCCGGCGGCGAACTCCGGGGCGGTGCGCCCGTAGCGGGGTTTCGCCGGGCTGGGCCGCATGTTGCGGGCGCGCACGAACCCCCGGCCGGCGAAGTATGCGCCGGCGGTGCGACGCCCGCAGCCGTTGGTGCTGGCGGCCCAGCACCCGGCGGAGGTCACCGCGCCCCCGAACCAGGGGCGCCGATCAAAGCGGAAGTGCTCGTTGGTGTGGACCGGACCGTCGAAGAGGGTGCGCGAGGTGAACCACACGCTGTCTCCGAAGCGGTTGGTGTGGTGGTTGGTAAAGAGGGCGTAGCGAGCGAACGATCCCCGCCCTACCGAGAACCGGTACTCGCCCGAGCTCACCACCCTCCGCCGGTAGTCCCCGATGCGGGCGTCGACCACCGCGACGAAGGGTAGGGAGTAGACCTGAACCCCGCTCGCGTCGGTGGTGCGGGGCGGGCCCTCGATATAGCGCGGGACCGCCAGGCGGGCGAGGGGGAGGGGTTGGCCACAGGCGCTTTCGGTGAAGTGGATTCGCAGGGTGAGGTGGGCGCCAGGGAGGCTGGAGGGGGCCAAGTCCTGGTCGCAGACGACGCGGTCCACCTCGGACTGGAGCTTCTCCGCGACCAGTTCCAGGTCCTGGGCCACGCTCTGTGGGGTGGGGGCGGTGCCAGTGCCGTCGTCCTCGCCGAAGGCCCAGGGAGAGGTGGTGTCGATCAAGGGGGCAACGATCTTGTCCAATTGCGCTCGGATGGTGGTGGCGAGGAGCGCGTTGGCGGTGGCGGTGCCCCCCCGAGCCAGGGCCAGGGTCTGCACGATGCGGACGTCGCCCCGGGTGTGGCGGGCCTCCTGAAGGGAGCGCAACGAAAGGACCGCCAGCACCGCAAGCACGACCGCGGTGACGCCGAGCGCGACGGGGAGCGCGAGGCCTCTTTGGTTCATGGCTTGCCTCCACAGACATATACGGTGCGGATGGTTTGCGGGGTGCCCCGCAGCAAGTCCACCGTGGCCGAGAGGGTGCGGGTCTTTTTCGCGTTGCGGCTGACCGCGTCCACCGCCAGGGTCAGGGTCAGGCGCTTGAGCCGGTAGGTGCGGCCGTCCAGCTGTACCTCTGTGGGCGGGGCGCCGGTGGGGCGGTCGTAGTCGTAGCTCCCCAGGTTGGTGCGGATGCGGTTGTCCGCGGATGAGACGTAGACGTAATCGAGATCGAAACGGCGGATCCCGTAGGCGACGGGGGCCTCTCCCCTGCCCCAGTTGCGGTAGAGGGTCGCGTTCTTCGGGTCGTAGCGGTACCCCAGCCGGATCACCTTGAAGAGGAGGGTGTTGGGGGTGTAATCGATGGCGTTGGCGCAACCGGAGTGGGTGACCTTGGCGCGCCCCCCGCCCACGAAACCGGCCTGGGTGGCCACGAAGAGAAGGGCTTCCCCGGTGGCGTTCACGAGCAGGCCTTCCTCCCCGGTACGGACGGCGAGAACGCGGTTTCTGGGTACGTATTTGAACTCGTCGGCGCGGCGGAAGCTCGCGTTCCGCCCGGAGTCATGGGGCAGGACGACGTTGCCCCCGGCGGCGTCGACGAGGAGGAAGGAGATCGAGTGGCGTCCCGTGGGATAGGGGGTGGGGGACAGGGCCCCAAAGGCAGCTGAGCGCAGGTCCTGGGTGAAGACCTGCAGGATGCGGCGGGCCTTTTGCTCGGCGGAGAGCGACGCGGAAAGGCCGTTATTCGCCTGAACTCCGGAGACGAGGCTCCTCAGCCCAAAGCCGACCAAGAGCGCCAGCAGGGCGAGAGCGACCAGCACCTCGATCAGCGTGAACCCGCGTCTCATGGCGCTCCCTTCGAGTTGGGCGGGGGGGCGAAGGTGAAGGCCTCCAAGCACCGCTGTTTTTCCCAGCAGGCCCGCAGCCGGTAGGTGTGCATCTCCAGCCCCCAGGGCTTGCTCCAGGGGGCGAGGCCGAGGTCGGCGACCTCGAGGGCCACCGCCGGCGGCCGCTTCAACTCGGGGAAAACCTCGCCTAGCTGGGCTGCTCCGTAGCGAACCGTTCCCTGGGTGGGAAGCACGCGGGGGTCCCCGTCTCCCACCAGGCGGGCGGTGATCTCAAGGAGCAAGGCCGCTTGGGTGCGGGTATCGGTGCCCTTCAGGGTGCGGAGGCCGCCCACCAGCGCGAAGGCCAGGCCGGCCAGGACGGCCGCGAGGATGGTGATGGCCACTAAGGTTTCCGTGAGTCCGAAGCCGCGACTATTCAACTTTCACCTCGCCGATGACGGAGACCGTGGCGGTCTTGGTGCCGCTTGGGGTGGTGAGGGTAAAGACCAGGGGGGCGTTGAGGTCGTTGCCGTTGGGGTCCTTGACCTCTCCCGGGGGCGAGAACCGGGCCAGGGGGCCGTCGGGGTGGACCGAGAAGCCGGGAGGGATAGGCCACCGCCGGAGAACCTTGGTGCCCTGGTAGAGCAGGAGGGCGTCGGGGGTGGCTTCCAGCCGCAGCTGGCGGCCTCGGGCGGCGGCTTCGGTAGCGCCGATCCAGAAACTGGCGGCAAACACCGGGACGAAGCCCTCCGCCCGCTCCCGCTGGGCCCAGCTTCGCCCAGAGAAAAAGCCGGCTGAAAGTACGCCGGCGATCAGGGCGAGGGCGACGAGCAGCTCGAGAACGGTGAATCCTTTTCGCTTCATACGTGCCCCACCGGTCTCGTTATAGGGGGAGTCCGGTGGGGGCGTTGGCGGTGGGCCTGCGCTCAGGCGGGGTGGGGTTGCGGGTAGGGGCTTTGCGGCTGGGCCTTGCGTTCGGCTTCCCAGATGCGGTAGGCGCGATCGGGCTGGTCCTCCCCTTGGATTCGGGGGACGAGGTCGAGCGAGGCTTGGGGGAGTTTCGCGAAGAGGGCGAGGTGGGCGGCCTCGATGGCTTCCTCAAGGGTAGCGGTGGAGGTAACGGGGGCTCCGTCGAGATCGAGTACCCAGCCAGAGAGCCCGGAGAGCAGGGTTTCGTCCACGACCACCGGGTAGCCCCGGCCGGGGTACCGGAACCGTACCCCGTGAGCATCCAGCACCACGATCGGGCGGAGCTCAGGGGGGTTGGGGGTGCGCCACTCGAGGGCGAGCTCCAGCTCTTCCGAGGGGTAGAGCGGGGAGATGGGGAGACTCGAGGCTTTTTGGCGGAGCGCCTTCAAGACCGCTTGCTCTAGGGGGTCGTGAGCGGTGGCGCCAAGGACGCGGGCTTCCCAGTCGGGGTCGGTGAGCCCGTAGGGGTGTTCCTCGTCGTAGAACCCCTGCAGATAGACGCGTTCTCCGTTAGGGAGCTGGGCGTAGATGGCTTCCCTGTGATACTCGAGCTTCAAGGTGCTACCGATCAGGTTAGGCATGGAGGGCCTCCCTCTTAAGGAGCGCAGCTTCTGGGCAGGAGCCAGCTCGCCGGTAAGGGGCTGTGGTGGAAGGGTTCCTTGTCAAGGAAGAGTTCGGGGCCCTGGACGGTTCGGCGCACCTCGAGGGTGTGGGGGGTACCGAGGGGTTCGAGCTTGGGGATGAAGGAAAAACCGCTCGCGGGGACTTGGGTTCTGGGCGCGCCGTAGGCACGGACCTGGACTTCCTCGAAGCGGGCCAGGGCCCGGCCGATGGCCCGCCAGTCTTCCTCGAAGAGCGCGAGGGGCTCGGGGTTTGCGGCCAGGAGGAGAAGGCCTTCCTCGCCTTGGGCCTTCAGGGCAAGGAGCAAAGGCCCGAGGCGAGCGAGGTGTCGTTGGAAGAAGGGTTCGAGGCTGGCGGCCAGGTAGCGGGCGACGTTGGCCGGCAGCGTGCGGATCCGGCGGCAGGTGTCCTCGGGATCGGGGCCTCTTCCCGCGAGGACCTCCTTCCCGAAGGCAAGGAAGGCCTGGATCCATCCTTTCTTTGAGAGCGTGATCTGGCCGTCCGGGTCGAGGAGCACGTCTTCCTGGGCCAGCCAGGTGGGCTGGAAGGGGGTTTCGACCAGGACGCGGTCGTGTCGGGTCTCTAGGACCTGGAGTGTGGGGGTGGTTTCTTTGATGGCTGCTTTCATGGCGGTAGAAAGGGGGCGGGAAACCCGCCCCCGTTTCACGATTGCGGATCGGTTGGGGTCTTGG
>Ga0256832_1002441_pt1 | contig 12701 bp, 9 predicted proteins | sample 134614metaG_FD_190534 | JGI IMG/M metagenome (GOLD analysis project Ga0256832, IMG submission 190534) | Hydrothermal vent microbial communities from Lau Basin, Pacific Ocean - 134-614 | ecosystem: Environmental > Aquatic > Marine > Hydrothermal vents | place: Pacific Ocean: Lau Basin | collected... | reverse complement strand
CAGGCGCGGGCGCATCTGCAGGGCTTCATTCAGGCCGTCGGTGGCGTAGACACCGGCCAGTAGCCCACTCAGGGGCCAGGGGGCACGGACTTTCCGGATCAGGGGTATACCGGCATTACCGGCCTCTTCCGCCACGCTCACGCGGGTATCGACCAGCGACAGGGTGCCCTGTGAAATGTCGGCCAGTGTGTCGGCCACGGCATCGCTACCATCAACACACACGGCTTCCAGGTAAAAGCCCAGCGCAGTTTCCACGGCACGTTCCCAGCCGCTGTCCACGTCGAGTTGCTTGGCCAGACGCGGGGCATCATTCAGACCCTGCGCTTCCAGCCAGTGTTTGATCTCGCCTTCGTTCTCACCCAGCGCGGCCTGCTGCAGGGCCTGCAGTGACGACAGGCGGCCACGGATGTCCTGCTCCTCCCCCTGCGCCTGGTTGAGCTCACGCTGCTGGGTGCGGGTGCTCTCACGCAGATCGTCGATACGGGTGCGCAGGGCCTCGAGCTGCTCCTGCAGGGCCGTCGCGACCTGCTGACGTTCGCCCGCCTGCTTTTCCAGTTCGGCAATTTCTGTTTCCAGCGCAGCGCTGTCGAGCTGCTTCTGTTCCTGCTCGACACGTTCGCGACGCTGCATCAGCTGGTTGAGGTGGCGCTCCAGATGATCGATACGGGTGCGTTCAACCTGTGCGGTCTGGGTAATTTCGTTGGCGCGGACGTTGAAGGCATCCCATTCGCCCTGCCATTCCTGCATGGCCTTCTCGGCAGCCTCGCGTCTGGCGCGCGACGCATCGGCACGGGCACGCGCCTGCTCACGGGCCGGGGTGTTCTCGGCCAGCTCTCTGGCCAGCTGTTCCAGCCGCTGCCCGTCGACCTTGATATGCGCCTGCACTTCGTTCCACGCCTGCTCGGTTTTCTCCAGCTCTTCCTGCTGGGTCTGGCGGGTTTCCTTGCCGTGCTGGATGGCCTGCTCGATACGCGCCACTTCGGCGCCCAGTTCGTAGAAGCGGCCCTGCACTTCATTGAAGCTGTCGGTGGCCTCGACGTGTGCCTCGCGGCCCTTTTCCAGGTCGGCCTCGACGGCACGCAGTTCCGCCATGACGGCTTCCAGCGCGGTCTCGTTTTCCTGGATACGCTTGCGGCGGTCGGCGCTTTCCTCGTGCAGCGCCTGGTAGCGCAAGGTTAGCAATTCAGCCTTGACCCGACGTTCCTGCTCGCGCAATTCCTTGAACCGTTCGGCGCTGCGCGCCTGGCGTTTCAGCTTTTCAAGTTGTTTCTCAATTTCCTCACGTAAGTCATCAAGGCGAGAGAGGTTTTCTTTCGTATGCTTGATACGGTTCTCGGTCTCGCGGCGACGTTCCTTATATTTGGATATGCCAGCGGCTTCTTCCAGGAAGGTGCGCAGGTCTTCCGGCCTGGCCTCGATCAGGCGTGAGATCATGCCCTGCTCGATGATCGAATAGCTGCGCGGACCAAGACCGGTGCCAAGGAAAATGTCGGTGATGTCACGGCGGCGGCAACGGGTACCGTTGAGGAAGTACGCCGACTGCCCGTCACGGGTGACCTGGCGGCGCAGGGAAATCTCGTTATAGTTGGCGTACTGGCCGCCCAGTCCACCGTCCGAGTTGTCGAACACCAGCTCGACCGATGCCTGGGCCACCGGCTTGCGCGCTGTCGAGCCGTTGAAGATGACATCGGCCATGGAATCGCCGCGCAGGTGCTTGGCAGAGCTCTCGCCCATGACCCAGCGCACCGCGTCGATGACGTTGGATTTACCGCACCCGTTCGGCCCCACCACGCCCGTCAGCTCGGACGGAAAATGCACGGTAGTTGGGTCGACGAAAGATTTGAAACCGGAGAGTTTAAGCTTGCTCAATCGCATTGCCGAACTGTACCGATACAGGCTAGTTCTGACAAGGTTGACATGGCCACTTCTGTCATTGCGAGCGCAACGCGGCAATCTCTCTCAGTCTGGCACCCGCTCAAACAGATTGCCACGCTGCGCTCACAATGACGGGGATCTGGATACCCCGGATTTCGTGCTGTTTCGACATACCAAACCCAACCCACTGTTCCCCTGAAACTTGTGTTGTTTGAGCCTGATCCTGTATCTTGCGCGCATGTCCACGAAGCCCAGCAAAGAACTCGAAACGTTCGACAACCCGCACCCGCAACGCGACTACACCATCCGTATTCGCATGCCGGAATTCACCTGCCTGTGCCCCAAGACCGGGCAGCCGGATTTTGCCGAACTGGAGCTGGAATACGTGCCGCACGAGTACTGTGTGGAACTGAAATCACTGAAGATGTATATCTGGTCGTTCCGCGACGAGGGCGCTTTCCACGAGGACGTCACCAACCAGATCCTCGACAAGCTGGTATCCGTCTGCAACCCGCGCTTCATGCGCCTGACGGCTGAATTCAACGTACGCGGCGGGGTTTACACCACCATCGTCGCCGAACACCGCGACCCGGCCTGGAAAGCCCCGGAGCCGGTCGAGCTGCCCTGAGCCTCATGACCGTCCGGCAGGCCTTCATCGGGATTGATGTTGGCACTTCCGGGATACGCGCCTGTGCGATCGATGCGCATGAGGCGGTACTCGCCTCGGCAACCACCCCACTGCCCGCACCACAGCGTGATGGCACCGACGTACAGCAGGACCCGGCGATCTGGTGGCAGGCACTGTGCGATACGCTGGATCGGCTGGCAGCTTCCCTGCGTGATACACAGGTTGCGCGCATCGCGCTCGACGGCACCTCATCAACGCTGCTGCTGTGCAAACCGGACGGCACGCCACTCACGCCCGCACTGATGTACAACGATGCACGTGCTGCCAGTGCAGCAGAACGGATCGCCTGCGTGGCCCCGAAAGACAGCGCCGCCCGCGGTACCAGCGCCAGTCTCGCCAAGTACCTGTTCCTGCGAGCACAACTCGATGACGCTGAATCCACCCACGCCCTGCCGCGGCACCAGGCGGACTGGCTGTGCGGAAAGCTCACCGGGCAATTCCACTGCAGCGACGAGAACAATGCCCTGAAACTCGGCTACGATCCCGTTGCCCGGCACTGGCCCGAATGGCTGGACGAACTGGGGATCGACAGGTCAGCCCTGCCGGAAGTCGTCGCACCGGGCACCCCGATCGGCCCCCTGTCAGATTCACTGGTGGCACGCTGGAACTGGCCCGGTGCACAGCTGGTGGCTGGCACCACCGACAGCACCGCCGGCTTCCTCGCCACAGGGGCAACCCGTACCGGCACCGGTGTCACCTCGCTGGGCAGCACGCTGGTGATCAAGGTGTTGTCCGATCAGCCGGTGTTCAACGCCAGCCATGGCATCTACAGCCACCGCCTTGGAGAGCGCTGGCTGACAGGCGGCGCCTCGAATGCCGGCGCCGCCGTGCTGAAACAGTTCTTCGGCAACTGCGACATCCACCGCTACAGCCGCCTGCTCGACCCGGACCACCTGACCGGTCTGGACTACTACCCGCTACCTGCCCCAGGCGAGCGCTTCCCGGTTGCCGACCCGGCACTGGCGCCACGACTGACGCCCCGTCCATCCTCAGACCGTGTGTTTTTTCAGGCTATTCTGGAAGGACTGGCAAAGATCGAGGCTGAGGGCTACCGACTGCTGCACGCCTGTGGCGCACCCACACTGGCCAGGGTATTGACCGTGGGTGGTGGAGCAGAGAACAAACGCTGGGAAATTCTGCGCGCCAGGAAGCTGGGAGTTCCCGTGTTACAGGCAACACACAGCGAAGCGGCATTTGGGGCGGCCAGACTGGCGCGGGGTTTGACGGTTTGATACAGGCAGAGAGGGGTGGCACCCCTCCCTGCCTGAACCTTACTTAGGTGTGGCCGTACAATTCTTGGTCACACTTTCAGTGTCGACAGTTACAAAGATAAACCCGCAGGAAACGTCGTATGTCGAATTGGAGTTCCCGAATACGATATAGGTGCCTGCTGTCACGTCAACGCTGTAGAAGCCATTCTGGTCGGTAAACGGTGTTTCCGAGAAACCGAAGTTATCGGCCACCTGTACAGCAATACCGGAGACTGGCTGTCCATTCGGATCCGAGACGGTTCCCGACAGGGTCGGCCCGGTCCAGGTGGCAGTACAGTTCTTGGTGATATCTTCGCCATTTACCCCAACGAAAATGAACCCACAGGAAACGGAATATTCGGCCGTGGAAGACCCGAATACAATATAGGTCCCGTTCGGCACAAGAGCACTATAGAAACCGTTTGCATCGCTTCTCACGTACGTACTGAGCCCGAAGTTGTCAGCAACCTGGATCCGTATGCCCTGCACCGGTGCACCGTTCGGTTTCGCCACCGTACCAGAGATGGTATGACATGCCTTCTCATTCAGATTTTTAATCTGGTTGATTCCGGCCGTGTAAACCTGACGACATCCTCCAGGCCAGACCACGTTAACCGATGTGATCTGATCATGATCGCCGAGACCGAACAAGAGTGGCATTGCTTTACTGGAACCATGTCCGCCACCGACGCCCACCTCGCGAACCTGTGTCCTGGTATCTGTACCATTGGTGGTGACAATGGCCACCCTTGCACCGAGGCCCCGGTGATTCGGGTTCAGACCAACCAGGTTGAACTCAACCCAGTTATTGGACGTTACCGTGTCATTCCGGAACAAATTGACCGCGCCATACTGGCCATGTACCACCACGTCCATATCACCGTCGTTATCATAATCGGCGGCAGCTATACCCAGGCCGGCATCAATACTTTCCAGGCCCGCCTGCTGCAACAGGTCCCTGGTAAACGTGCCGTCTCCATTATTCTCATAAAAGACATTGGGCTGACCACCGGGTGGCGAGAACCCGGCATTGGTGTTACCCCGATACAGGTCCAGGTAACCGTCATTATCAGCATCGAGGAATGTGGCGCCCCAGCCTTTGCCGTTACCTGGCAAACTGCTGGCTGTGAAGGTGCCGTCACCATTATTGGCGCTTAAAATCCCGTCACCAAACTGGGGCATGGAATAGTCCAGATCGCCATCGTTATTGTAATCCCCCACCGCAATACCCATGCCGGTAAACAACCCGTCAAACAGACCGATTTCGACCGCAGTAAACTGTGGCACGCCCTGTCCATTTACACCATCATTCCTGTACACCTTGGGTTGCGGGAATGTACCAACCAGGGTGTCATTGACCTCCAGGATATCCAGGTCGCCATCCCCGTCGTAATCGGTCATGGGATTATCGAAGGTGCATCCCGCATCGGCCAGACCGGCTTCTATAGTTTTGTCGGTAAATGTCCCATTGCCGTTATTAAGGTAAAAAACCGGTATCGGACAGGTAACTACGGGGCTTGTCTGAATGAACCACTTGCCAATAAAAAGATCCAGATCTCCATCGCCATCCACATCACCAAATGATGCCGCACCAGCCTGGCCAGCCTGGCTGTGGGTCAGGCCGGCTGCTGTCGATACATTCTCGAAAGTTCCGTCCCCCTTGTTTCGGAATAATGTATTGGTGCCGAAACCGACAACCAGAAGATCATCGAAGCCGTCACCGTCGTAGTCTCCCGCCGAGACCGCCAGACCACCTCCACCGGTAACACCCGCCGCAGCGGCTACATCGGTGAAAGTCCCGTCACCGTTGTTCCTGTACAGGCGATTGGGTGCCGAGCCAGCCGGAATATACAGGTCTTGCCAGCCATCATTGTCATAATCGATCCACCCTATGCCGGCTGCCATACCGTTGGTTTCTACCTGGGCATTTATACCGGCCGCAGCACTGACTTCGGTATAGGATGGTAGTGTTGCTGAAACAGGAGAAGAGATCACAGATAACAGTACACATCCAGCGATCCAGCTTTTAATACGAAACGAGTTTTTTCTTTGTGAATGTCGCATTTCCTACCTCCTTGTTATTCCTTGGTTTCAATGCTGTCCATGCCTTCAGAACCTTACAGTCAGACCGACATGTTTTCCTTGCACGAGTCCTTCGACAGGACAACACTTGTATTACGACACAAATACACCCGACCCCGGGCTGAGGGACTACAAGATACAGAAGGGAACTGCTGAACTACTACGGTTTCTTTAGACCGCTAGGCAACAGAATACGCCAGTAGATCTGAAAATCAAATCTGCCAGAAGTCGGGATCCGGCAATGCCAGTAATAATGTTCTTTTTCGTGAACGGTGGCTTATCCAGCCTGTAACTTACTCTCACGCACCCACATTACCGTGGCTCCCGCAACCGCCGCCGGCATGACAATAAAGTTCACTACCGGAATCATGGTGCACAACATCACCAGCCCGCCGAAACTCCATGCCAGCAAGGGACGCTTGCGCAACCGCGCGCGCTGGTCTGCAAAAAACAGCCGGTGATTACCCATCGGGTAATCGATGTACTGGACCGTCATCATCCATGCGCCGAACAGAACCCACAGCACCGTCGCCGGTACATTCAGCAGTGGAATCCACAACATGATAAACAGCGGGATGGCTCGCAGCAGGTAGTACAACAGCTTGCGCAGTTCTGAAAAGATCGCCGGTAATATGTCGCGCACCACGTCACGCCAGTTCGACTCGAAGGTCTTGCCGGTCAGGTGGGCTTCCACGGCTTCGGCCAGCAAGCCGTTGAATGGCGCACCGATGATATTGGCAACCACCGAAAAACTGTAGAAAATCACCACCAGGCTGGTGGTCCAGAACAGCGGCACAATAAAAAAGCTCAGCCAGTGTAACCACGATGGCAGGCGTGACAGCAGCCACTGGGTTGTACCGTCGACCCAGCTGTAGGCCCAGGCGATGAGACCGCCGAACAGCAGCAGGTTGATGAGCAGCGGAATGATCACAAAACGACGTAATTTCGGGCGCGTCAACAGGGCAGCACCTTGCAGCAGGTAACGCGGGCCGTTGAGGATGTCTTTCAATGTTCCTCCAGGTACTTCGCAATACGTTCTACACCAAGTATCAGATTGTCCATATCAGTTGTATAGGCAAAACGCACATGCTGTTTTGCTTTCCAGTCACCGAAATCGATACCGGGGGTAACAGCAACACCGGCCTGCTCCAGGAGATCCTGTGTAAAGGTGAAGCTGTTATCGGTCAGGCTTTCACAACCGGCGTAGAGGTAGAAGGCACCTTCCGGCTGCACAGGAATGTCGAAGCCCAGTGTGGTCAGGGCCGGCAGCAGGTAATCACGGCGCCGCTGAAATTCTTGCCGGCGTGATTCAATGATGGCCTGCGCATCATCCTCCCAGGCGGCCAGTGCCGCGTACTGGGCCAGTGTCGGCGCAGCAAGAAACAGGTTTTGCGCCAGCGCATCGAGTGCTTCGATGTGGGCGTCGGGCGCCACCAGCCAGCCGAGACGCCAACCAGTCATACCCTGAAACTTGGAAAAACTGTTGATCACGAAAATATCGTCGCCCAGCGCCAGTGCGGAACGGGGGCGCTCGCCGTAGGTCAGGCCCTGGTAGATTTCATCGACAATGAGGCTGCCGTCACGTGCACGCACGGCCTTGTACAGGGCTTCCAGCCGCTCCGGCGCGATCACGCTGCCAGTCGGATTGGACGGGCTGGCGATCAGGGCACAGCAGGTGTTGTCGGTCCAGTATTTTTCAATGCCCGCGACGTCGAGCTGGTAATGCTGTTCGGCGCCAACCGGCACGCGTACCGGCCGGGCGTCGAACAGGCGTACGAAATTACTATTACAGGGATAACCCGGATCGGTCATCAGCACCTCGCTGCCGGGATCGACCAGCAGGGCCAGCAGCAGTTGCAGGGCGCCAGAGGCGCCGGGTGTAACGAGAATGCGGCGCGGGTCGATGTCCAGCCCGTCGTGCTCCCGGTAGTCACGGGCTATGGCCTCGCGCAGTTCGCGCAGACCCACAGCAGGTGTGTAATGTGTACGGCCTTCCTGCAGGGCGCGGATGCCGGCATCGATAATGGGTTGCGGAGTGGAGAAATCCGGTTCACCGATCTCCATGTGTACGATGCTGCGCCCCTGCGCTTCCAGCTCGCGCGCCCGGGCGAGCAACGCCATGACATGAAACGGCGTGATGGATTCAATACGCCGTGCGGTCACTCAGCTGGCCCCGTCCCGGCTCGCTGCATGCAGCTTGCGGAGACATTCGACGTCGACACAGGGTTTTTCGCATTGCATGCCGGAAAGCACGGTCATGGGTGCCTCCGGTTCACCGAGTGTATCCACCACCAGCGCCGCCCCGGTGAAATCGTGGTCACGGGTATACTCATTGGTCGTGATAACGGTTTCCAGGCCGGCGTCGCGTGCGGAACGCAGGCCGTTAGCAGAATCTTCCAGCGCCAGGCATTCATCCGGGCTCACGTCCATGGCCTGCATGGCGTAATGATAGATATCCGGCGCGGGTTTCTTGGCCGGCACCACGGCCCCGGCAGCAATCACATCAAACCAGTCGAGCGCCTCGGGTGAAATACTGTGCTGCAACAGGGCCGTCACATTGGCCGGCGTGGTAGTGGTGGCAATACCCAGGCGCAGCCCCGCTGCACGTGCTTCCTCTATCAGGCGCAGTACACCGGGGCGCAGCGGCAGTTCACCGGCCGCCATGGTGCGGGTGTAGATATCAGTCTTGGCGGCGTGCAGGCCGGCCACATATTCATCAAGGTTCCGCGGTGGCTCGAAGTCCGGAAGGTAGGTTGCCAGGTAGTATTTGATGCGCTCCTTGCCACCGGTGACCCCCAGCAACTCACCATACAGGGCCTGTGACCAGTCCCAGTCCAGGCCTGCCTGCCGGAACGCCTTGTTAAAGGACTGGCGATGGATCTCCTCAGTATCCGCCAGTGTCCCGTCGACATCGAACAGCAAGGTTGTTAACCCACTCATAAAATTTTTCCTGCCCGTCAAATCTGTCTAGCCTACCGCACTGGTGAAACCCGCAACAAGCCTCTATGACCCGACACTTTTAACCGATTCATGCTTGACTCTGTGGATGCACAGCCGGAAACTACGCCACTTGGTTAGCCGGGGGGCATAAAGCTTGCCACGGTTACAGATTTCTGATATAGAGCACCGCTTGTTTTAATTTGGAGAAGTTGCATGGCTGCCAAGAAGAAGGCTGCGAAGGCGAAAGCGAAGAAAAAGGCTGTAGCAAAGAAAAAAGCCGTCACGAAAAAGAAAGTCGCTGCAAAAAAGGCACCGGCGAAGAAAAAAGTGCCAGCAAAGAAAAAAGCGGTCGCGAAAAAAGCCGCGGCAAAGAAAAAAACCGCCAGCAAGAAAGCTGTAACGAAAAAAGCCCCGGCAAAGAAAAAAGCCGCAGCGAAGAAAGCACCGGCCAAAAAGGCCACCACCAAAAAAGTGGCCGCCAAAAAAGTGGCTGCAAAGAAAACGACTGCAAAAGCCCCGGTTGCAACCAGTACGCCGAGAACCAGGGCGCCAAAGAAAAAATCAGCGCACAAACCTGCGCCCGCACCGCTGTCCGCCAATGCCGGGCCGGTACCCGGTATCGCGCCCTACATTGAAAAGAAGGGCGAGGAATACATGAGTGAAGGCCAGGTCGCGCACTTCCGCAAGATCCTCAATGCCTGGAAACACGACCTGATGGAAGAAGTGGATCGTACCGTCCATCACATGCAGGATGAAGCGGCCAACTTCCCCGACCCGAACGACCGCGCGACCCAGGAATCCGAATTCAGCATGGAACTGCGTGCGCGTGATCGCGAGCGCAAACTGATCAAGAAGATCGACGAGGCGCTGATGAACCTCGAAAACGATGAATACGGTTATTGTGAAGCCTGCGGTATCGAGATCGGTATCCGCCGTCTCGAGGCACGCCCGACCGCCACACTTTGCATCGACTGCAAAACTCTGGACGAAATCCGGGAAAAACAACGCGGCTAGCGGCCCCGGACATCACACCTCAAAAAAACCGGCTGCAAGCCGGTTTTTTATTGCGTACTGGCGCTGACAAGCCGCGGCCCGGACAAGTACTATCCCGGGTATGTCGGATACACCTTACATCGGCCGCTTTGCACCCTCGCCCACCGGCCCGCTGCACTTTGGCTCACTGGTTGCTGCACTGGGCAGTTATCTCGATGCCCGTGCACAGGGCGGACGCTGGCTGGTGCGCATGGAAGACCTCGACCCACCAAGAGAGATGCCCGATGCGGCCGACGATATTCTGCGCACGCTGGAAGACTTTGCACTGCATTACGACGGTGAGGTCATGTACCAGAGCCAGCGCCACGCGGCCTACCAGGCGGCACTGGAGACACTGACCGGGCAGGGCCTTGCCTACCCCTGTGCCTGCACCCGCCGGGAGATACGCGAGGCCGGCCTGCCCGGCAGCATCTACCCGGGCACCTGCCGCAACGGCCTGCCGGATGGCCGCGCGGCACGTTCGATACGTACCCGCGTCGACGACAGCGTGATCCACTTCAGTGACCGCCTGCAGGGCCCTGTCGAGGAACACCTGGCGAGCCGGGTCGGTGATTTTATCCTGCGCCGTGCCGACGGCCTGTATGCGTACCAGCTTGCCGTGGTGGTCGATGATGCTGAACAGGGCATCACCGATATCGTGCGCGGTGCTGACCTGCTGGATTCCACCTGCCGCCAGATCTGGCTGCAACACAGGCTTGACCGGCCAACACCTGCTTACCTGCACCTGCCGGTTGCAGTAAAAGCGGATGGCACCAAGCTCAGCAAGCAGACATTTGCCGCCCCGCTCGACCGCAGACAGCCAACAACACAACTGGTACGTGCGATGCGTTTCCTGGGGCACCCGGTGCCCACCGAACTGGAGCAGGTATCACCAACCGAATTTCTGGAATGGGCCACGGGGACATGGTACACCGGCCTGCTGCCGCGGGCAGCGGCCATAGAAGCCGGTTGAAGCAGAGAGAAGATTATCCGTACAATGACAAAAAGAACCTTCCGTTCCAGTTTTTCCGGGAAGTGGTCATGAAGTTTGTCAGGCTTGTTTTAACGTTTTGCAGTGTACTGCTGGCCACCGGTCTGCCTTATGCCTCTGCGGACGCCCCCCTCCTGCTGGGCGTACATCCCTACAAGACAGCCTCAAGACTGCTCACCGCTTTCACACCCCTGGCGGACTACCTGTCGAAAGAACTCGAAAGACGTGTGGAAATCCGTATCAGTCCGGATTACCAGTCGCATATCCAGGCCATCGGTGAAGACCGTCTCGATATCGCCTACCTGGGGCCGGCTTCGTATATTTCATTGACGGAAAACTATGGCAAAAAACCCCTGCTGGCAAAACAGGTGGTGCACGGGAAGGCCGCATTTCGTGGCACGATCATCACCCGCAACGACAACAGCCTGCGCACACTCGCCGAACTGAAGGGAAAACGCTTTGCCTTCGGCGACCCGGCATCGACCATGAGCAGCCTGCTGCCGCGCTACATGCTGTTAAAGGCCGGCGTCACACTCGACGACCTGGCGGCCTACCGCTTTCTCGGATCACACGATAATGTGGCGCTGGGTGTACTCTCCGGTGATTTCGATGCAGGGGGCGTTAAAGAGGCTGTGTATAAAAAATACCGCCCCAAAGGGATAAAGCTTGTTACTTACACACCGGAAATTGCAGAACACCTGTTCGTTACCAGCAAGCACATGAAGCGTGGCATGATCAGGCATATACGCCACCTGCTGTTTAATCTCGACAAGTCGGCTGACGGGCGTAGTGTCATGCAGGCGATCAAGCCCGGCATGACAGCCATGATTCAGGTCAAGGACAGTGACTACCAGACACTACGGGATATCCTGCGCACCCTGAAACGCGCTGACAGGAATCCCGGGTGACCGAAGAACTGTCCAGAACACGACGCTCGATTGTCGGACTTGTCGCTGTTCTCGGCGTCTTCATGATCATTGCCGACCTGCTGATCATTTCACAGATATACCAGCGTAATATTACCCAGCTGGAAACCTCTGTGCAGAACGAGGCCAGTATCTTCGCCAACCTGGTTTCAGAGAACCTGAACCGTGGTGACTACAGTTCTGTCGAAAGCGCTGCCCTCAACTGGGGCTCCCGCAGTACTCATATCAGCAGCATCGATATCGTGACGGCCAACGGCTTCGAGCTGGGCAGTTACAGAAAGTCCGAACACCCGGCGCACTGGAAACAGTTCAGCCAGACCATTCACTACGGCAACAATGCCTCTGCAACCATTCACCTGACTGTCGATACCTCTCATATCCGCCGCTATGTTCTGAACCTGTTCAGCCAGTTAATTGCCTTTTCCCTGCTGCTCATTGTTTTGCTCGGCTATTTCCTGCGACGCGTTGCCCTGCGTCCCCTGAACGAAGAAATCGAGGAACACCTGCGCACCGAGGAACAACTGGAAAAAAGCGCGCACGGGCTGAAACTGGCCAAAAATGAACTCGAAGCCTACAGCTACACGCTGGCACACGACCTGCGTACACCGCTCAGGGCCATTATCAGTTTTACACAGATTATAAAAGAGGATTGTTCAGACAAGCTCAACGAGGAAGACCTCGACCATCTGAGCCGTATCCACCACGCCGGCCAGCATATGAGTGCGCTGATCGACGACCTGATACAGCTGTCACGCATTTCACAGGCCACGGTGAAACCTGCCGACTGTGATGTCAGCGCCATCGCGGCGACCCTGCTCGAACAACACCGGCAGGCGGACCCGGATCGTGAGATTACCTGCCGGGTCCAGCCCGGCATGCGGGTTTTCGGAGACCCGAAGCTGATCGAGCAGCTGCTG
>Ga0256832_1002440_pt1 | contig 12701 bp, 11 predicted proteins | sample 134614metaG_FD_190534 | JGI IMG/M metagenome (GOLD analysis project Ga0256832, IMG submission 190534) | Hydrothermal vent microbial communities from Lau Basin, Pacific Ocean - 134-614 | ecosystem: Environmental > Aquatic > Marine > Hydrothermal vents | place: Pacific Ocean: Lau Basin | collected... | reverse complement strand
AGTCGAAGAACACCGCGACCGCGGCGATCGGAGGAGCCAGACCGAGGGCCGAACCGATCACATAGTCGCGGAAGCGCACGCCGCTCATCGCCAGGGTGTAGTTGAGCGGAGGCGCCATCCAGAGCAGCAGCCGCAGTAGGGCAACGACCGCAATGGGCCGCGCTTCGAGTCGGTCAAGCCATCGCCGAAGCAGCGGTCGCTCGACCTCCGCCAGAGGCTGGCCGCCGACCCCCCGGACCACCAGGAAGCTGACGGTCACCGAGACGAGGGCGCCGAGATAGCCGGCCAACCCTCCCCAGAGCTCGCCGTACGCGAGGATGGCGGCGGCGACGAAGACGAGCCCGGGCACGTGGAGCAGCTCCCCGACCGCAAAGACGCCCACGAACAGGAGGAGGCCCCACGCCCCCGCACCCTCCATGGCAGCCTGCACTCGCTCGCGGGAGAGCTCGTCTCCGACCCCCGTCAGCTCCGCGACGAGGTAGAAGCCCACGAGCAAGGCGACCAGCGCGCCGATGCGGGCCCAACGTTTCCATCCGGGGTCCGATGCCACGGCGCGAGCCTACAGCACATCTCAACAGCGATCGCCCATCGATCCGTGGACTGGGCGGAACCGCTGGCGCATCCGCGAGGCGAGGGAATGCCGAATCGCTCTCGCGACACCCGGCGTTGTTGCGGATCGGATACGACGACCTCGAAGGATCGCGGACTGGGGACACGGACCGAGGGCAGCCCTTTTCCGGTCGTCGCCACCTCCTGATCCCGGCTGCCGCAACAAGGATCAGCTCTTGCGGCGGGTGAGGGCGAGGGGCTCGTCCCCCGACGCTTCGGCGCTGTCGACCTCTTCGAGGGCGTCGAGGTCCAGGGTCTCCGTCCCCGCGCCTATCGGGCGCGCTTGCCCGAGGGTGTCCCGGGCAACGCGAACGCTCTTGGCGAGGACCTCGGCGCTCGTGGACTCCGGCGTCATCCTCAGGATGTTCGCGAGGGTGCGCACCATCGAGCGCGCAGATTTGAAGCGCCGTGAGGGATCGGGGTGCAGGGCCCGCAAGACAGCGTCTTCGAGGGAACGCGGCATCGTGGGGCGCACGTCCGCCAGCGGCGGGACCTCGCAAGCCTTGACCTTGGTCAGGATCTCCAAGGGACTGTCGCCCTCGAAGAGCTTGCGCCCGGCGAGGGCCTCCCAGAGCACGATGCCGACGCCGAAGAGGTCGGTCTGCACCGTCGGGTCCGCGCCCGTCGTGAGCTCTGGGGCGAGATAGGAGAGCTTGCCCTTGACCATCTGGGGCCGCGTCATGCGCGCGCGGTCCATCGCCCGCGCCAGACCGAAGTCCGCCAGGCGCACGATTCCGTTGGCGCTCATCAGGATGTTCTGCGGTGTGACGTCGCGGTGAAAGACGGGGACTTTCCGACCGCGCTCGTCCACGTTCTCGTGGGCAGCGCTCAGCGCTTTGAGCACCTCGATCCCAACGGCGGTGACCAGGTGCCACGGCGGCTTCTCATCGCGCCGCCGGTAGGCATCGAGCCACGCGAGCATGTTCAAGCCCTCGACCCACTCCATGACCAGGAAGTAGACGCCGTCCTCGTCCCGATCGAAGTCGTGGATCTGGACAATGTTCGGGTGCTGGAGCGCCGCCGTAACCCGAGCTTCTTCGACGAACATGGCCACGAACTCGGGGTCCTCGGAGAGATGTTCGAGCAGCCGCTTGATCGCGATGTGTCGCCGGAAGCCGGCCGCCCCATGAGTGACGGCCTTGAAGACCTCGGCCATACCGCCTTCGCCGGCGAGGGCGACCAGCTCGTACTTGCCCGCGAGCTTTTTTCCGATGTGAGGGTGCGCCACGAGACCCCATTTCAGCACGACGAGCGCCTCCTGTGCACGCGTTCGTCGCTTTCTTGACGCGGGCGCGCCCTGTGGGCGAAGGCAGGGCATGCGCCGGGGACCGATCGGGCTGGTCGTGGGGATCACTCTTGCGTCGACGCTGGCGGCCGTCGTCGTGGTGCGCTGGCGCTCCGCCCGAGCCGAGGAGGCGCTGGCCAAAGCGCGGGCGATCCTCGCCATGCCCATCACCGCCGCACCGGAGCTGCACGAGATCCCTGCCGGCGACGCCCTCGACGCCCTCGACCGGGCAGCGGAGCTCGGCCGCGAGGAGCTGGCCCTGCGCCACTACGCCCAAGCGCTGGCACACCTGAGAGCCGGCGACCTCATCTTCGCGGAAGGCTCCCTATCGGCCGCCCGCCATGAGCTGGGCGGCTGGACGGCCGACCTGCGCGTGCTCGCGGGGGCCATCGACCGAGCGCGGCTGAGGCCTGCGCAGGCCCGTGCCCACCTGGCCGACGCCCTTTCCCGCGACCCCGACAATCCGCGGGCGCTGCTCTTGCACGCCGACCTCGCCCTCGACGCCCAGGACGGGCGCGCGGCGGCGGTGGCGCTGGCGCGGCTGTTGGAACAGGCCCCCGAGCTCCCCGCGCTGCACAACCGCCGGGGCCTGGCCCTCGAGCTCAACGGCGCCCCGGAGGCCGCGGAGGCTGCCTTTCGCCGCGCCGTCGAGCTCGACCCCTCCTTCCCGAGCGCCTGGATCAACCTCGGGCGCATGCTCCGGCGACGGGACGCTCTGGAGGAGGCCAGCGCGGCGTTCGCGACGGCCACGGAGCACGCCGTCGGCGACCCGGATGCCTGGCTCGGGCGCGGGCTGTGCGCTCTCGACCGCGGCGAGCTCAGCGAAGCCCGCGCCGCCTTCGAGCGTGTCCGGGAGCTCGCCCCGCACGAGGTCGGCGGTCGCGTGGGCCTGGGTGACCTCGCGCTGGCCGAGGGGGACCTGCCCGCGGCCCTCCAGAGCTATCGCGCGGCGGTCCGGGAGCTCCCCCGGGAGGGACGACTCTGGGTCAAGCTCGGCAACGCCCTGGTGCGCGCAGGGGCCCCGGCCGAGGCCGAGCAGGCGTTTCGGGAGGCGATCTCCGTCGAGCCAACGCTCGCGGCGGCCCACAATGGGCTGGGCGCCGTCCTGCTCGGGAACGGCCGCAACGAAGAAGCCGCGACCTCGCTGCGCCGCGCCGCAGAGCTCGACCCGGCGGACCCGCACCCGCTGATGAACCTCGCGCTGCTTCACGAGCGCAGCGGCGAGCGAGACCGCGCGGCGGAGGCTTGGCGGGCGGCCCTCGCGCGGGACCCCTCGTCGCAAATCGCCCGACGTCGTCTGGCGACGCTCTGAAGGCAGCGCAAGCTTCGAGCGCGGCGGTCGCGGTCAGAAACGATACGTCACACCGGTCAGCGCTTCGGAGACATCCCACAGGCGCTCCGCAAGCGCCGGATCGCGCGCCTTGCGCGAGGTGCGGGCGGGGCCCGGTCGCCCTCGCACGCCGAGGGGCCCCGCCGGGCCGATGAACTCGCCGCCCCGCAGGTCCGGGTTGTACGCCGCGTAAAGCGTCGGCAGCGCACCGTCCGCCGCGGACTGAGCGATGAAGCGGTTGTTGAGCTCCATCAGCTTCATCGTGAGGCGCGAGCCTTCGAGCCGAGGTCCCACGAACTGGAGGTTCGTGCTCGCGAAGCCGGGGTGGCACGCGATCGACCGGGCCTTCGTCCGCGTTGCGGTGAAGCGACGCTGGAGCTCGAAAGCGAACAGGAGGTTGGCTAGCTTGCTCTGCGCGTAGGCGGGCCACTTCGCGTAGCGGCGCTCCCAGTGCAGGTCCCCAAAGCGGATCGAACCGAACCAGTGCGCCAGGCTGCTGACGGTCACGACCCGAGGCGCCGGAGCGGCGATCAGCGCGTCGAGGAGGAGCCCCGTCAGCGCGAAGTGGCCAAAGTGGTTCGTGCCCATCTGCATCTCGAAGCCATCTTCGGTGCGCTCGTAGGGGATGGCCATCACGCCGGCGTTGTTGACGAGGCGGTCGACGCGACCGTGCGCCTGTCCGATCCGTTCGGCGAACGCCCGGACCGAAGCGAGGCGGCTCAGGTCAAGCTCCTCGACCTGCGCCGAAGTCGATCCCGTCAGGGCTCGGATGCGCTCGAGGGCTCGCTCGCCCTTGGCCACGTTGCGGCACGCCATCACGACCGTGGCGCCGCGGGCCGTCATCGCGCGGGCGGCCTCGAAACCGATGCCGCTGTTCGCACCGGTCACGACGACGACCTGCCCGCTCAGATCGGGGATGGAGGCTTCGGTAAAGACCATGGCCATCGACTATAGGGCAGCTGCGGGCGGTTTGCGCGTCCCGCTCGGCTCCCGCAGCTTTCCGGGGGTGCGCCGCCTCGTTGCCTCGATGCTCCTCCTGTCGGCGGTCCTCGTCGGAGGCGCCGTCGGCAGGGCCGACCGCCGGTACACGGTGCGGCCGGGCGACACCCTCAGCCACATCGCGCGGCGCTTCCGGGTGAGCGTCGACGAGATCAAGCTCCGCAACCGCCTCCGCAGCGACCGGGTGCGGCCCGGTCAGTCGCTGCGTATCCCTTCCCGGGGCGACCGGCGGGGTGCGCGCCGGGCCGGCTACCACGTCGTCCGGCGAGGCGAGACCCTCACGAGCATCGCGCGGCGCTACCGCGTGCCCCTCACGTCGCTGCGACGACTCAACCGCCGCGCGGGGGACCGGCTCCGGGTAGGGCAGCGCCTGCGCATCCCCGGGCGGCGCCGTGAGAATGCGATGCCGGCCGTTCCTCAGCGCCCTCTTCGGCCCGATCAAGAGCAGGCCCAGGATCGGGCCCGCGAGCTCGGGATCGGCACCACCCCGGTCGCACAGCGGCTGCTGAAAGCACCGCCGGATCCGCGCTGGGTCTCTGCGGCGGCCTCCGCCCCCGAGACGATCCCCCCCTTCGCGTTCGGCGTCGGTGCTCCGGCTCCCGGCCCGGAGGGGAACGCCGCAGCCGCCGAAGAAGAAGTCGGAGAAGACAACGCCGCCGAGCAGACTGACGACCGGCACGCCGAGGGAACCGAGGAGCCGCTCGCGGAGACCGAGGAGCCGCTCGCGGAGACCGAGGAGCCGCTCGCACGAATGGCGGAGCAAGAAACCGAGCCCGACGAGGACGAGGCGATGGAGCCGCCGGCCGGTGAGGGGACCCTTCGCCTCCCCATCGACGGCGCCTACTACATGCGCGGCTGGGGCTCAGGGCCCGGCGGCTACCACCTCGCCGTCGACTTCGGCTCGCCGCCCCGGACCCCGATCCGCGCCGCCGACCGCGGCCTCGTGGCGTACGCCGGCCACGGTGTCCGGGGTTATGGGCGCTTCGTGATCCTCGTGCACCCGAGCGGGCTCGTGACAGCCTACGCGCACAACCACGAGCTGCTCGTGGTGCCCGGCGAGCTGGTGGCGCGCGGCCAGATCATCGCGCTCCTGGGCAACACGGGCCTCAGCCGCGGCCCGCACCTCCACTTCATGCTTCTCCATGACGGCCTGCACTGCGACCCGCTTCCGTTGCTGAGGCCCCTCGCCCGCTACCGGACCGGGCGCCGCGTTCCCACGGAGGTCGCTCGCTACGAAGGCGAGCTCCCCGAGCAGGTGCGTTGTTTGCCACGGACCGCGCGCCCACACCCGGGCGTGAGGCGCCGCCGACGTGGCCGCCGGCGCGGCCGACGCCAGCGCTGAGACGTTCAGTCCTCCGCGAGGAGCTTCTGCAGCTCCCCGCTCTCGACCATCTCGCGCACGATGTCGGAGCCGCCAACGAATTTTCCGCGGACGTAGAGCTGGGGGATCGTGGGCCAGTCGCTGAACTCCTTGATGCCCGCGCGGATCTCGGGGTCCTTGAGCACGTCGACGTCGAGGAAATCGCTGACGCCGCACATCTTCAGCGCATGGACGGCCGTCGCCGAGAAACCGCATCGTGGAAAGAGCCGCGTCCCCTTCATGAACAGGACGATGGGGTGCTCGTCGATGAGCTTTTCGATCCGCTGGCGAAGCGCTTCGTCCACGGTCAACCCTCCTGCTGAGCGCGCCAGCGCTCCGGGGTAAAGGTCCGAAAGGTCAGCGCATGGATGGGCCCCTGCATGAGCTCTCCCAGCGCGCCGAACACCATCCGCTGCTGGTCCACGCGCGACTTCCCGTCGAAGGCGGGTGACACGATGACGGCCTCGTAGTGATCCTTGGTCCCGGTGAGATCACGAACCTCGATGTGCTGCACGTCGGGGATCCCCCCGCGGATACGCTCCTCGATCACGCTCGGTTCGACCATGGTTACGAGCTAGAGCGCCCGCTCGCTCCTGTCAACGGGCCGCCCCAGCGTGCCGAAGGGCTACAGACGGATCACAGGCGGATCGCCTTCAGCCGGGCATTCACGTCCCGCGCGAGCACGAGCTCCTGGTCCCGCGGGAGCACCGTAGTGGCACTGAAGAGGGCGAAGGCCGCCAGCTCGTGGAGAGCCTGATGCAGCGCCTCCAGCGGGTGGTCGGAATCCACGCCCGCGAGGGCACGCGCCACGTGGTCGGGGTCGATGGTGCCCAGCTCGTCCACGCCCTCCCCGAAGTACGGAGCGTAGCCACTCCCCTGAATCCAGGCGTCGAGGGTAGCGCGCGTCTGAGCCATGCCGCCGTACGTCGCCACGGCCAGGAAGATGTCCTGCAGGACCTCGTTGAAGAGGCCGACGAGCTGCTTCACCTTCGCCGGATCGAAGCGGGAGGGCGCGTGGAGCGTGACCTGTTTCTGCGAGAGCAGGTGGTAGACCGCCTTGGTCGTCGCGAACTCCCCAAGGCCCGAGATCCGCGAGATCTCCTCGATGCTGCGCTCTCCATCGCAGAGATCGAGCACGCTCGCGGCCGCTTCGTCGAGCTTCTTGGGGGGCGGCGCGTCGGAGTTGCGCACCGGGCACAGGTCCGAGCTCGGGATCTTGTCGCGGAACAGCGCCATCTCGTCGATGCGCTGGACCCCTTCCATCAGGAGCCCCTGGACCGAGAGGTGAACCGTGGTACCCCCCGGCTCCTCGTCCCCCTGCACGAGGAAGATGTAGTAGCCGTCGGCGACGAGCAGCGACCCGAAGAAGATCTCTTCGGTCTGCCGCGTCAGGTATTGGAAGAGCTGCTGCGCGTCGACCAAGCCGCGCTCGACGGCCAGCTCGCCGAAGCGCTTGGAACCCGACTCCTCCGCGAGCTCCTCGAGTTGCTGCCGCGTAATGGCTCCCGCGCGGTACAGGAGCTCGCCGAGGCGATCGTCGGCGGCGGTGCTGCGCGCACCCTTCAGTGCCCCCTGATCGAAGACAAGGGTGCGGATCTCCTCACCGCCCACCACATAGAGCTCGCCGCGCCAGCCGCTCGTCGCGATGATGTTGATCACCTCCATCACCGACATCCGCGAGAGGATCTCGCCAGCCATCTGGACCCGGGCCGAGCCCTCCCCACGCAGGAGCAGCAACCCCGGCAGGTCGACGACGAGCGCCCATCGGCCCTCACGTCGGGCCAACCGCTGGCGAGCCGCCGCGCCGAGGCGAATCGACCCATCGGAAGCGATTTCGATCCCGTCGGGATCCGTCACGAGTCGAAGCGTACACGCCCCACCGCTTTGGGTGGAACCAATCGACGAAGTACATCATGGGGTGTACCTGCGGGCGGGCCCTGAGGGGCCGCCGAGGAGGTGAGGATGGGCAACAAGGTCGCGTTCGTTTTTCCCGGCCAGGGGAGTCAGTCGGTCGGCATGGGCCGGGCGATCCACGACGCCAACGCCGCGGCGCGGGCTGTGTTCGAAGAGGCCGACGCGGCCCTCGGCGAGGCGCTGTCGACCCTCTGCTTCGAAGGCCCCGCCGAGGACCTCGCCCTTACGGCGAACACCCAGCCGGCGGTGGTCACCACATCCATCGCGCTGCTGCGGGCGCTCGGCGAGACCCCTGACGTCGCCGCCGGTCATAGCCTCGGGGAATACTCCGCCCACGTGGCCGCCGGCACCTTCTCCTTCGCCGACGCGGTCCGAGTGGTACGGGCCCGGGGCACCTTCATGCAGGAGGCCGTCCCGGTCGGTGAGGGGGCGATGGCAGCGGTGCTCAAGGCCCGCACCGAGGACATCGAAGAGGTCTGCGCACGGGCCGAGGGGGTAGTCGAGGCCGTCAACTACAACTCCCCTGGACAGGTCGTCATCGCCGGCGCCCGCGACGCCGTCGAGCGAGCCGGGGTTGCCCTCGAGGAGAAGGGCGCCCGGGTGATCCCTCTGCCCGTCTCGGCGCCCTTTCACTCCTCGCTCATGAAGCCGGCCGAAGAGCGGCTCGCCCCGCTCTTGGCTGAGCTTCCCTTCACGGATCCTTCGGTCCCCATCTACGTGAACGTCGACGCGGCGCCTGTGACGGAGGCCGAGGCCGCACGGCAGGCCCTCGTACGCCAGGTCAGCCGCCCCGTCCGCTGGGAGGAGAGCGTCCGGCGCATGGTCGACGACGGAGTCGCGCTCTTCGTCGAGATCGGTCCAGGGAAAGTGCTCTGCGGCCTCATCCGGCGCATCACCAAGGGGGTGAGCTGCCTCTCGGTGACCGGCCCAGGCGACCTGGAACCTGCGCGTGCGGCCATCGCCGAGGCCCGCGGCTGAGAGCTCGCCCTGGGCTTGCCCGACGGTCTCAGCGGTTGACCCCCGCCCAGAATCTCGTAAATACGCGCCCGCCGCCCCCCTGGAAGGGCGCACCAGAGGAAATTCATGCTCGACAACTTGATCTACGCCGCGCCGGCCGCGGGTGTCCTCGCTCTACTCTTCGCCGTCTACAAGGCGGGCTGGGTCAAGAAGCAGGATGCCGGCGACGAGACCATGAAGGACATCGCGTCCCTGATTCAGGAAGGCGCCATGGCCTTCCTTCGGGCCGAGTATCGCGTCCTCACCCTCTTCGTCCTCGGTGTCGCCGCGCTCCTCGCGCTGGGCAACCTGGACACGGAGGCGGGCCGCAGCCCGCTCATCGCCGTCTCCTTCGTGGTCGGCGCCATCGCCTCGGCCTTGGCCGGCTGGGCGGGCATGCGCGTCGCGACCAACGCGAACGTACGCACGACCGCCGCTGCGCGCAGCAGCCTGTCGGCTGCCCTCGACGTCGCCTTCAGCGGCGGCGCGGTGATGGGCATGACGGTCGTCGGCCTCGCGCTCGTCGGCCTCGGCGGTCTCTATCTCCTCTACACGACCGCGGTCTTCGACGCCGAATCGCACCTCGGGCAAGCCATCTCGGTGCTGACGGGCTTCTCCATGGGCGCCAGCTCCATCGCGCTCTTCGCGCGCGTCGGCGGCGGCATCTACACCAAGGCGGCGGACGTCGGCGCGGACCTCGTCGGCAAGGTCGAGGCCGGCCTTCCCGAAGACGACCCCCGCAACCCGGCGGTCATCGCAGACAACGTCGGCGACAACGTCGGCGATGTGGCCGGCATGGGCGCGGACCTCTTCGAGAGCTTCGTCGGCGCGATCATCGGCGCCATGGTCCTGGGCCTCGGCTTCGACGTCGTGTCGATGGACCACCCGAACCACACGATCACGCCCGTGACCATGCCGCTCGTCATCGCCGCCGGCGGCATCCTGGCGTCGATCGTCGGGACCCTCTTCGTCCGGGTCAAAGAAGGCGGCAACCCCCAGCACGCCCTCGATACGGGCGCCTTCGGCTCCGCGGGTGTGATGGCCCTGGCGACCTTCGGCATCGCCTACGTGATGTGGCCGAAGGACGGCGCGCTCGCCGCCGGCAGCACCGACCCCGTCGAGTGGTGGGAGGTCGGTGCCGCCACCGTCATCGGCCTGGTCGTCGGCGTCGCCATCGGCATGATCACCTCCTACTACTGCTCGATGGAGAAGGCGCCGGTCGACAGCATCGCCGAACAGTCGAAAACCGGCACGGCCACGAACATCATCGCGGGTCTCGGTGTCGGTATGCGCTCCACGGCGCTGCCCATCCTCTGCATCGCCTTCGGCGTCATCGCCGCCTCCCAGGTCGCGGGCCTCTACGGGGTAGCCATCGCTGCCCTCGGCATGCTCTCGACGACGGGCATCCAGCTCGCCGTCGACGCCTACGGACCCATCGCGGACAACGCCGGCGGCATCGCCGAGATGAGCGAGCAGGACCCGAAGGTCCGCGAGCGAACCGACAAGCTCGACGCCGTCGGCAACACCACCGCCGCCATCGGAAAGGGCTTCGCCATCGGCTCGGCGGCCATGACGGCCCTCGCCCTCTTCGCTGCCTTCGCGCAAACCGCAGGCATCAGCGGCATCGACATCTCCAAGCCCATCGTCATGGCCGGCCTCTTCGTCGGCGGCATGTTGCCCTTCCTCTTCAGCGCCTTGGCCATGAGCGCGGTCGGCGACGCAGCCATGGAGATGATCGAGGAGGTCCGACGCCAGTTCCGCGAGATCGACGGGCTCCTCGAGGGCAAGGCCAAGCCGGACACAGCGCGCTGCGTCGAGATCAGCACGACCGCTTCGATCAAGCGGATGATCGCGCCGGGCGCCCTCGCCGTCTTCACCCCGGTCGTGGTCGGCTTCGCCGGCAAGTTCGCGGGCCAGGCCCTTGGGATCCCCGGCCTTGGCGCGGAGGCACTGGGCGGCCTGCTGGCGGGAGTCACGGTCAGCGGCGTGCTCATGGCGATCTTCATGTCGAACGCCGGCGGCGCCTGGGACAACGCCAAGAAGTCCTTCGAGGGCGGCGGCTTCAAGATGAGCGACGGCTCCGTGCACCCGAAGGGCTCCGACGCGCACAAGGCGGCCGTCGTCGGCGACACCGTGGGCGACCCCTTCAAGGACACGGCGGGCCCCTCGCTCAACATCCTCGTCAAGCTCATGAGCGTCGTGGCTCTCGTGATTGCGCCGCTCATCGCGGGCTGACGGACAACCGTCCGAACGAAAGGAGGCCGCCGGACAACCCGGCGGCCTCTTTTCGTGGAGGGTCGGACGCTGCTCGGGCGGAGGACCGTGTTCGCGCGACCCTCGCTCGCTGCCAGGCAAAGCGAGATGCAAGGCGACGGATCGCGGAAACCGAGCCGCCGAAGCCGGGTGCCGCCGCGAAGCGCGCTCAGCCTTCGAGGAGGCTGCGGAGCATCCAGGCCGTCTTCTCGTGAACCTGGAGGCGTTGGGTCGCGAGATCGGCGGTCACCGGGTCACCGACCCGATCGGCCAGCTTCTCAACGGAGCGAGCGGTGCGGGCCACCGTCTCGTGACCGGTGACGAGCTGGCGGATCATCTCCTGAGCGGGCGGGACTCGCTCGGACTCCTCGATGCTCGTCAGCTTCGCGAACGCCTTGTAGCTGCCGGGGGCGGGGTGACCGAGGGCGCGGATCCGCTCGGCGATGAGATCGACCGCCAGCGCCAGCTCCGTGTAGTGCGTCTCGAACATGAGGTGCAGCGTCTGGAACATGGGGCCGGTGACGTTCCAGTGGAAGTTGTGGGTCTTGAGGTAGAGCGTGTAGCTGTCGGCGAGCAGCTTGGACAGCTCCGCCGCGAGCTCGGCGCGGTCCTCTTCACGGATGCCGATGTCGATGGTCATGCGGCCATCCCTAGGTACGCGAGAGACCGATCGCCGTGATGTCGCTCACTCGGACCGCGAGGCCACCGCCCCCGGGAACCCGCGTCCGCCCGAGTACCGTGATGGATCGCGGTCGTGAGGATGCCCCTGCGTCATGCAGCCGAGCGACGACATCTTGACGATCCCTGAGGCGCGATGCGCACCCTCAGTGACCGCTCAGTGGCCGGTCCACTCCTCGCCGACGAGGAAGTGGTGCAGCGCCCGGCGCAGTTCGAGGTTCGACAGCGACTCGTGGTGGTTCATGCCTTCGAGGGTGAGCAGCTCGCAGCGCTCGCCGCAGCTCTGGACGATGTCAAGGGCCTGCGGGTAAGGAATCGTCTCGTCGTCACGGCTGTGCACGACGAGCATCCGGGCGGAAGCGGGGGCTTCGGCGACCCGTCGCTGCGGGGACGCCTCGTCCGGGTCGAAGCCACCAAGGGCGCCGGCGCGGTCGACCAAGACATCCGTGAGGGCGTCGGGGATGAGCCAGGCCATGGCCTCCCACTCTTGCGCCAGGAGCGGGCGCACGAGGCGCCGCATCGACGCGAAGGCCGCGACGGCGACGACCCGGGCAACCCGTCGGTCCCCGGCGGGGAGCTGGAGTGCCACGGCCGCACCGTAGCTCGGCCCGTACGCGCCCACCTCGCCAACGGGCGCCACCTCCGCCTCGACGGCGTCGAGCACCGCCGCGATGTCCTCGACCTCGCGCGCGCCGTAGGTGATGGGGACCGCGGAGGAAAGCCCGTGGCCCCGCAGATCGATCAAGACGGCCATGACGCCGTGGCGCTGGAAGCGACGGCCGAGGGAGATCATCGTCCGCTTCTGATCCGAGATCCCGTGCAGGACGACGACCGTGTCCACCGCGCGGGGCGGCTTGGGGGCGGTCGGGAGCAGAACCCAGGTGTCGATGACGGCGCCGTCGGGACGCTCGACGCGGAGGACCCGGTCCACCCCATCGGGAATCGAGGTGTCGGGGTTCTCTGGATTCCGGGGCCGGATCAGGTCCTCGGCCAGGTGCCAGCTCGTCACCAGGTACGCAGCAGCAGCGCTGGGCAGCAGCAGCAACAGGGCGGCGAAGAGCCGGCGCATCCAGCGCGTCACCGGCAGCCTATGGCCTCGCTCACGGGCCGGCGCAACGCTCCGGGCCGTGAGGCCGCTCCGAACGAGTATGGTGGGGGAGCGCACGAGCACAGGAGGTTGCGATGGAGTCGCGAGAGCCAGTGAGAGTTGCCGAGTGGGGGTCCCTCGTGGATCGTACGCCAGCGTATGCCTGCGTCGAGGACGTGGACCTGGTCGT
>Ga0256832_1002439_pt1 | contig 12707 bp, 9 predicted proteins | sample 134614metaG_FD_190534 | JGI IMG/M metagenome (GOLD analysis project Ga0256832, IMG submission 190534) | Hydrothermal vent microbial communities from Lau Basin, Pacific Ocean - 134-614 | ecosystem: Environmental > Aquatic > Marine > Hydrothermal vents | place: Pacific Ocean: Lau Basin | collected... | reverse complement strand
CGCCTCCAGGAGAGGAGAAGGGACGCCGCGTCACCCGGCATCAGTCCATGGGCTAGTGAGCCCACTTGGCGATCCAGCCGTCGCCGGATCCCCCGGCGAAGAAGGGCTGGTAGGCGTTCAGATAGGGGAACCCGGACATGCAGTTTTGGAAGTTGATCTCGGTGTTTTGGCACTGCCCGTAACCGGCAATGACGATGCCCGTTTCATTGACGTCGAGGGTGAGTCCTTCCTCGAAGAAGGGGCCGCCGATGGCCGTCGTCGAAATGAGCGCGCCGAAGTCGCCCAGAATCGTAAGGAACCCGTCGGCGCCGAAGATCCCGGTGATGATGCCGGTGACGTAAACCTGATTGTTGTAGAAACGGATGTCGTATCCGACGTCGTAGGCCGTCCCGCCGATCACCGTGCTGAATCGAATGTCCGTGAGCCCGAGACCGTTGGGGGTGATCCGTGCGGCATACATGTCGCCGCCGCCATTGATCGTGAAACTCGACAGGTCGAGCGGGAAGTCCATCGAACCGGACAGTCCCGTGATGAAGGCATCTCCCGTATCACTGACGTCCATGCCCATGAGATTGTCGGGCCCGGAACCACCCCAGAACGTGGCGTAGACGAGGTCGGCGGGTCCCTGGTTGCGGGGGCGCAGGATCGCAAGGAGTGCATCCGAGAATCCTGCGTTCGTGGGCTGGGGGGAGATGATGTCGACGAGGTTCGGAAACGTGGAGAAGTCCACCGTGGAATCGCTGAATCCGCCCACGTAAACCAAACCAGACCCCTCGGGACCGAGCTCGATGTCGAAACACTCCTCGACACCGCCCCAACCCAGGTAGGTGGCGTACGTGTACAAGGACTGCCCCGGCTTGAACTTGACGAGGAACATGTCCTCGACGCCGCCGAAGAGCGCCTGATAGGACTTGGAAAGCGTCGGGAAATCCGAGGAGTAGGTGTATCCGCCCACCCAGACGTAACCGTCTGAATCGACTTCGACCGCCGTGGCGAAATCCAAGCTCGTCCCGCCTATGTAGCTGCTGTAGAGGATGCCGTCACCGTGAGGCGTAACGATGGTGATGAAGGCATCCATGGCGACGCCATTCCGCTGGGGCTGGATGGCATCCGCGGTGATGGGGAAGTTCGACGACTCGGTGAAGCCCACGACGTAGACATTGCCGAATTGATCCACGTCCAAGTCGAGGCCCCAGTCCGCGCCTCCGAAGATACTGAAATTCGTCGGATCGCCGCCGCCGAGGTAGGAGCTGAAAATGAGGGTTTGTCCGTCCTCGCTCAGCATCATCACAAAAGCATCCGCAACCTCCCCGTTGTAGGTGGGGTCGAACGCCTGCGGTGTGACAGGCCATCCCTGACCCGCATTGATCGCGGGGTTCGAATGGGTCCGGCCGGCCATGTAGATGCGACCGTGCTTGTCCATCTTGGTGGAGATGCAATGATCCGTGCCGTTTCCACCGAAGTGGGTAGCGAAAATCATGGTGGGATCGATCACCAGATCATGATGCGGGTCGTACGTTCCCAGCAGGAAGCTCACTTCACCGTTCTCATGGAGTCGGAACTTGACATCCACGTCGAAGCGCTTCCCGTCAATCTGCTGCCACGCCACGGGGGCCAGCTCCCTCAGACGACCACCGACACCGTAACGGGAATCACCCAAATCAAGGACGAGGTCACCGGTCTTCTTGTCCAACGCGACGCTTCTCACGCCATCGTAGCGCCACCGGATCGCGCGCGGGTCCGCACCGGTGCCCACGAGAAAGGTCCCCTTCAAGCGACCATCTCGTCCCGTGTAATCCAGATCGATGCCGTCATAGAGATCGTCGTAGATCACCTTCCTATAGGTGGCGAGACCGGTCAGCCATTTCTTCTTGTCAGACCCGGAGAAGAAGTTCACGGTCCCTGGGAGGCGATCGACCGGTGAGAGACCGGGGGATGGGCGGGCATTGACGAAACGAACCGCCACACGGAAGTCGGGGAGAGGCGAGGCCTGGCGAGGGGCGCGGAGCCCGGGGGCCGCGGCGGTCGGCGCGAGGCTCAACACCGGCCCCGAAGGCAGCAGGGCCACGCTTCCCGAAAGGCCTCGCGCCTCATAGCGGACGAGGGGATGAGACTGGCCCTTGTTCTCCATGAAGCCTAAAGGCAGGGACGCCAGCGCCCGCGGAGGCGCGGGAGAGGGAGCGCTCTGAGCGCAAAGGGTCCCACCAACGAGAAGAAACCAGAGGATGAACGAGAGATGGGGGTGCTTGGCGCTCATGCGATCACTCAATCCAACCGACTCGATACCTGTCCCTGGAAACCTCGTCCAGGCGACGCCTTGAAGTCCATATAGAATAGGAAACTCGGGGCTTGCAGCTAGAGAAAGCGGAATTTTTGCCTGTTTCGGTGGGAAAAAACCCGACTTTTCTTTCTTCCTGGCCAACAGCCACCGCCGGATCCTCCGATTCCGCGGGGAGATCGAGGGCAGAACCGCCAGCTCCAAGATGGTGGGGCTCACGCCCAAAGGGCGGTGGTCAGGGAGACGCCGCGTCGGGGTCCCCAGTCAACTCGAGCAGGAGATCCCCGGCGTCCACCGTCTGCCCGGCTTCGACGGCGATCCTCCCCACGATCCCCGTCGTGGTGGCGCGGATCTCGTTTTCCATCTTCATGGCTTCGAGGACCAACAGGGCCTGCCCCCGTTCCACGCGATCGCCTTCCTCCACCTGAATGCGAACGACGATTCCGGGCATCACGGCCCGGACGTCCTCCTCTCCGGCCTCCCCCCCCGCCGCGGAGACCATGCGGGCATGGTACTCGCGCTCCGTCTCCACCAGGAGTTCGACACCCAGACCATGATGGATGACATCGACCTTCGGACCGTCGGTCAGGACGAGCAATTCGTAGGAACGGCCATCGAGGATCAGGGACACGATCGGCCCCGCCCCGGTCGAACGGAAATCCGCGTCGAAGACCTTCCCGTCGACCTCGACGCGAAAACCGCCATCACCGAGATCCTCGATCTCGAGGGTGTGTTCGGCGCCATCGTGGCTCACCAGATACTTCATGGTCTCCCCAGCCTCTTCCACCGTCCGAGCGCCTTCCACGGGTCCATCCCACAAGACGGGGCCGACGCCGCGCGTGCCGTCGCGCCGAGGGCGCCTCCGTGGCGGGTGAGAACCGCGGCCACGAGAGCGGCGCGCAGAAGATCCTCTCTCATCTCCGGCGGTTGGAAGTCACTCAGGAACCCCGTGTCGTAATGTCCTTTGGCGAATCGCTCGTCCCGAAGAATTGCGCCGAGGAACGGGATATTCGTCTTCAGTCCCGCGACCTTGAACTCGCTCAGGGCCTGCTTCAGGCGCCCGAGAGCTTGGTCGCGATCGGTTCCCCAGCAGATCAACTTCGCCAGCATGGAATCGTAGTGAAGTGTCACTTCCAGCCCAGGCGCGAGTCCTGAATCGACGCGGACCCCCGGTCCCGCCGGCACCGTCAAGGCCTGCACCGTCCCCACGGCGGGCATGTAGTTGCGATCCGGGTCCTCGGCGCACACTCGGACCTCGATGGCATGTCCGTGAGGGACGAGATCCGTCTGGTCGAAGCTCATCGGCTCACCGGCCGCCACGCGAAGTTGCTCCGCCACGAGGTCAACGCCCAAGACCATCTCGGTCACAGGATGCTCGACCTGGAGCCTCGTATTCATCTCGAGGAAGTAGAAATTGCGGTGCTTGTCGACGAGGAACTCGACCGTGCCCGCGTTGTCGTAGTCCATCGCCTTCGCGGCGGCGACGGCAGCCTCCGCCATCTCCGCGCGCAGAGCCGGAGTCAGAAACGGGCTCGGCGATTCCTCGACGACCTTTTGATGCCGTCTCTGAACGCTGCACTCGCGATCGAACAGATGGACGACGTGTCCATGACGGTCACCGAAGATCTGAAACTCCACATGGTGGGGCTCCTCGAGCGCCTTTTCCATGTAGACCGTACCGTTGCCGAAGGCCTTCTCGGCCTCGCCCACCGACTGTTCGTAGGCCGACCACAGTTCGGACTCCTCCCAGACGATGCGAATGCCCTTGCCGCCCCCACCCGCCGTCGCCTTGAGCATCACCGGATAGCCGATGGACTCCGCCGCTTCGGCAAGTGAATCCCGATCGAAGGCCTCCGCCTCCTTGCCCGGCACGACGGGCACTCCGGCTTCCTTCATGCGACGCCTGGCGTTGATCTTGTCGCCCATCGCATCGATGGCATCGGCGGACGGCCCCACGAAGACGAACCCAGCTTCGCGAACGGATCGCGCGAACTCGGCGCTCTCGGCGAGAAAGCCATAACCCGGATGGATCGCATCCGCACCGACCTGCCGCGCCGCGTCCAGAATCCTCTCCGGGTCCAAGTAGGAAAGGCGCGCCTCGGGCGGGCCGATGCGCACGGCCTCGTTCGCCAGGCGCACGGCACGCGTCGTGCGATCCGCATCGGAGTACACAACCGCGCACTCGACGCCATGGGTGCGACAGGCACGAATGATTCGAACCGCGATTTCACCTCGATTCGCCACGAGGACTTTCTTCAGGGGACGGACTTCCGGGCTCATAGCGGGAGGTTCCCGTGTTTCTTGGGCGGATTGTCGTCCTTCTTGTTCGCGAGGACGGCCAGGCCCTGAATGAGTCGCAGCCGGGTCTGATGGGGCTCGATGACGTCGTCGACGTAGCCCCGCTCCGCGGCAAGATACGGGTTGTTGAATCGTTCCTCGTATTCTTGAACGAGCCGTTGCTTCTCGGCATCCGGGTCCTCGGCGGCCGCGATCTGCCGGCGGAAAATGACCTCGACGGCGCCCTGCGCTCCCATGACGGCGATCTCCGCGGACGGCCAGGCAAGATTCAGATCTCCGCGCACGTGTTTGGAGTTCATGACGTCGTAGGCTCCACCGTAGGCCTTGCGGGTGATGACGGTGATCTTGGGGACCGTCGCTTCGCAATACGCATAGAGCAGTTTCGCGCCATGACGAATGATCCCGCCATGTTCCTGCGCGACACCGGGCAGAAAACCGGGAACGTCTTCGAAGGTGACGATCGGAATATTGAATGCGTCGCAGAAACGAACGAACCTGGCCCCCTTCACCGACGCGTCGATGTCGAGGCAGCCGGCCAAGACCGACGGCTGATTGGCGACGACGCCCACGACACCTCCGTCGAGACGCCCGAAACCGATCACGATGTTCTGGGCGAACTCCTTCATCACTTCGAGGAAGCTCCCTCGGTCCATCACGCGGTCGATGACCTCGCGGATGTCGTAGGGTTTGTTGGGGTTCTCCGGAACGAGCGTGTCGAGCTCGGGATCGGCGCGATCGATCGGATCGTCCGACGGGACGCGAGGCGGGTCCTCGGCATTGTTGAGGGGGAGGTACCCGAACAGCAACCGCAGAAGATTCAGCGCGTCGGCATCATTCTTCGCGGTAAAATGCGCCACGCCGCTTTTCTGCGCGTGGGCGCGGGCCCCACCCAATTCTTCGGACGTGACATCCTCGTGGGTGACGGTCTTCAGGACGTTGGGGCCGGTGATGAACATGTAGCTCGTCCCCTCGACCATCGTGACGAAATCGGTGATGGCAGGCGAGTAGACGGCCCCTCCGGCACAGGGCCCCATGATCGCCGACAGTTGCGGAATGACTCCCGAGGCGAGCGTGTTGCGCAGAAAGATGTCAGCGTATCCGCCCAGGCTGACAACGCCCTCCTGAATGCGAGCGCCTCCCGAATCGCAAAGACCGATGACGGGTTTGCCCCCCTTCATGGCCATGTCCATGATCTTGCAGATCTTGGCCGCGTGCGCCTCGGCCAGCGAACCGCCGAAGACCGTGAAGTCCTGAGCGAAGACGTAGCAATGCCGGCCACCGATGAGGCCGTAGCCCGTGACGACGCCATCTCCGAGAGGGCGCTGCTTCTCCAACCCAAAGTCGGTGCACCGGTGGCGGACGAAAGCATCCAGTTCCACGAATGAGCCCGGATCGAACAAAAGATCGATTCTCTCACGAGCGGTCAACTGCCCACGCTCGTGCTGCGCGGCGATACGGGCTTCGCCTCCGCCCAGTCGGGACTCTTCTCGGAGTCGTCGAAGTTCTTCGATGCGATCCTTCATCGGGGCGCCTCGGTCAGTTCCAGGAGAACTCCACCCATGGTCTTCGGGTGGACGAATGCGATGCGGTGGCCTCCCGCGCCGATACGGGGTTTCTCGTCGACGAGCCTGAGCCCCTTGGCGGCGAATGCCTCGAGAGCGACCTCGAGGTCTTCGACCTCGAGACAGATGTGGTGAATCCCGCCGCCCGAACGGGCCAGGAAGCGGCCGACCGGAGAGTCCTCTTCCGTCGGCTCGAGAAGTTCGATGACACTTTCTCCCGCGCGGAGTTTGGCGACCTTCACCTTCTGGTCGGGAACGACCTCGATGTCTTCGACCTCGAGCGCCAAGACGTCTCTCCAAACGTCAAGTGCTCCTTCCAGGTCGGGGACGGCCACGCCGATGTGATCCACTTTCATTCCCACGGGTCTCTCCTTCAAAGCACTCGCGCTTCCTCGTACTGGCCGAACTCCTCCTCGAGGACGCCGCAAATCTCACCGATCGTCGCGTCCGACTCGACGCACGCGAGAACGAGAGGAAAGAGGTTCTCCGACCCTTTCGCCGCCGATCGCAACGCGCCGAGATTCTCCCGGACGACCGATGCGTCGCGGCGCTCGCGGAGCGATGCGAGGCGACGCATCTGCTGCTCACGAACGCTCTCGTCGATACGCAGAAGCGGGGGCGCAACGTCCTCGTCGACCTCGAAACGGTTCACGCCCACGACGACATCCTCCCCCGACTCGACGCGCTTTTGCGCAGCGTAGGCGGAGCGATGGATTTCCTTTTGCACGAATCCGTTCTCGATGGCCTGGACGGCGCCGCCCAACTCGTCGATGCGATCGATGTACTCCTGCGCCTTCTTCTCCATCTCGTCGGTGAGGGCCTCGACGAAGTAACTGCCCCCCAGAGGATCGACGGTTCGGGTCACACCGCTCTCAAACCCGATGATCTGCTGGGTGCGCAGGGCCAATCGGGCAGATTCCTCGGTCGGAAGCGCCAGCGCCTCGTCCCGGCCATTCGTATGCAGACTCTGCGTCCCACCCAGAACAGCGCCGAGAGCTTGCAACGTGACGCGAACGACATTGTTGTCGATTTGTCGACTCGTCAGTGTCGAGCCCGCGGTTTGGGTGTGGAAACGCAGCATGCAGGATCGGTCACTTTTGGCGGAGAACCTGTCCCTCATGATCCTGGACCACATGCGACGGGCGGCGCGAAACTTCGCGACCTCCTCGAACAAGTCGTTGTGGGCGTTGAAAAAGAACGACAAGCGACCGGCGAATCGGTCCACATCCAGCCCGGCGGCGACCGCCGCTTCGACATAGGCGATGCCGTTGGCCAAGGTGAAGGCCAACTCCTGGGCCGCCGTGCTCCCGGCCTCCCGAATGTGGTACCCGGAGATGCTGATCGTGTTGAAGCGGGGAGCGTGATCGGCACACCACGAGAAGATATCGGTGATGAGTCTCAAAGAAGGCGTCACCGGAAACCGGTAGGTGCCCCGCGCCGCGTATTCCTTGAGGATGTCGTTCTGGATCGTTCCGGAGATCGACTCCGGCTCCACGCCCTGCTCCTTGGCCACGGCAACGTAGAAGGCCAGAAGAACCATGGCGGTGGCGTTGATCGTCATCGACGTCGAGACTTCATCCAGCGGGATGTCGGCCAGGAGGCGGCGCATGTCATCCAGGCAGCAGATGCTGACGCCGACCTTGCCCACCTCCCCCTCCGCAAGGGGGTGATCCGGATCGTAGCCGATCTGGGTGGGCAGATCGAACGCGCACGACAGCCCCGTCTGCCCCGCTTCGAGCAGATAGCGGAAACGACGATTCGTCTCCTCGGCCGTCGAAAACCCGGCATACTGACGCATCGTCCAGAGACGTTTGCGGTATCCGGTGGCGTAGACGCCGCGAAGAAAGTCCGGCGACCCGGGGACCCCCAGGGCCTCGGGGGGCACCGATTCGAAGTAGCAGGGATCGAGTTCGATCTCCGACGAAGTGTGGACGGGAGGCAGACCCGCAGCCTGTTTCTTCCAGGCCTCAAGACGCTCGTGGAAGTCGGAGGAACTCATCGACACACCCGCTTCAAACTCTTGGGAGATAACGGTTTATTGGGCGGAGAATCCTACGGATAACCCTCCCTCCCATCAACGTCGCGAGCGAGGGGGTTTCAATCCTCGCTGAACACCTTGCGTTGGCGAGTCGACGGGATTCCCAGGGCCTTGCGATACTTCGTCACGGTCCGACGCGCGACCTTGATTCCGAAGTTGTCTCTGAGGCGGCGAACGATCTCCTCGTCGGACAAGGGATCGTGCTTGTCCTCCTTGTCGATGATCTCCTTCACCCGCTGTTTGACCGCATTTCGGGATTCCATGCCACCGTTCACACTCTCCGCCGCCCCGGCGAAGAAGAACTTCATGGGGAAGATCCCCCGATGAGTCTGCATGTATTTCTCGTGGGTCGCGCGGCTGACGGTGGAGACGTGAATCCCCAGGTCGTCGGCGACCTGCTGCATTTTCAAAGGTCGCAGGTAGTGGGGGCCGAATTCCAAGAAATCGTATTGGTAGTGCACGATTCGGCGCGCGACGCGCAGAAGGGTGTTCTGGCGCTGTTCGATGGCTTGAACGAGGAGTTTCGCCTTCTCGAACTGCTCCTTCGCCTGCTCCTTGAACTCGGGATCGGCACTCTTGTCGCGGCTGATCAGACGGTACGAGGTCTCGTCCACTCTCAGAGGCGGGAGATTGTCCGAGGCCAACCGAACGTCGTATCCGTTGGGTGTCCATTCGACGACCACATCGGGATAGATGTAGTGGGGCTTGACGTCGACGGCTGAACGTCCCGGCTGGTCGTCCAACTCCGCCAACTCGCGGACCAGCTCGTCCAGTTGTTCGAAGGTGATCCCGAGGGCCTTGATGATCTTGGGGCGACGATTCTTCGCCAGGTCCTCCAAGTAGTCGGTGATGAGTTCCCGCTTCAATTCGTAGTTGGGGTCTTCGGGACGCAGCTGAAGAAGCAAGCACTCCTGGGTGGTTCGTGCTCCGATCCCTCGCGGTTCGAGAGCCTGAACGCTTCTCAAAGCCTCCTCCGCCTGCTCAGGCGTGATGTCCGGGAACTCCTTGGCGATCTCCTCGAGGCTCCGATCCAGTCGGCCGACCTCGTTGATGTTCATGATGATCGCTTCACCCACCGGCCTCAGTGCCGGGTCGACGTCCAGGAGCCCGTACTGTTCGAGGAGGTATTCATGGAGGGAAGGCCCGCGTCCCGCCGTGTTGTTCATCGCCTCCATCTTGCGATCGGAAGCTTCCCAATCGAGGGCGCTCTTGACGCGCGGCATCTCGTTTTCGAAAAGCCCCTGTTCTTCCATCCGTTCCAATTCTTGAACGGCGATCTTCTCCTCGGGTTCCAGTGCGGGGCGATCGTCCGGCGGGGGGGGCTGTTCGTCTTCCACGTCGTCGGGAGCCACTTCCAAGTACTCGTTCGTGTCGAGTTCCTGATGGACCAGGTCCTCGAGATCGATACTCGGGAGCTGAAGGATCTCGATCGACTGAATGATCTGCGGTGAGAGTTTCAGCTGCAGATCAAGCTTTTGGTTCAGTCGAAGTTCGAGAGCCATCGGTATCCCCATGGGTTGCTGATAGAAGAACACCCCCCGGCTCGGTCGCCCGGCCGGAGGGCGCTCTCATTATACGGAAGCCGCGGCGTGTGCGGTACTCCCGAGAGCATTCTTCCTCGGACTCCTTGGGGCACCCCTCGCCGGCATCAGACCGGATCACGGCCCTCGAACGCGTCCTTCAGAATGTCGACGTTCGCGAATTCGATGGATCCCCCCGTGGGGATTCCTCGCGCCAGACGTGTCACCTTGCGCCCCATCCCCTCCAGGTGCTCTTTCAGCACGAGCGCCGTCGTGTCTCCTTCGGCGTCGGGGTTGGTTGCGATGACGATCTCGCGGATCCTGCCTTCGGTGTCCTCTTCCAAGCGCTTCAGGAGTTTGGAAAAAGTCGAAGTTTCCAAGCTCCTCCCTTCCAGGGGAGCAACGCGGCCTCCCAGGACATGGTATACGCCGTTCCAAGCCCCCGACCGTTCGATGGCGACGAGATCCCTCACGGATTCCACCACCGCGATTCTCCCCTGATCGCGCGTCGGCGACGCACAGATCGAACAGGTTTCCCCGTCCGTCACGTTGAAGCACACGCGACACGGCTTGAGTTTCGTCTTGATGTCGCGAATCGCTCCGGCGAGGGCCAAGACATCCTCTGTGTCCGCGTTGAGGAGGTGGTAGGCCAGCCGCTCCGCCGTCCTTTGTCCAACGCCAGGCAGGCGGCCCAACTCATGGATGAGGCGGGTCAGGGGCTCCGCAAAGTCCTTCACGGCAGATCACCTTCGCCGTTTTCGACTTCGAGAACGCCGCCGTCGAAGTGTTCGACGAATTTCCGGACCACCGGGTCGTCCTCGGGCCGCACCTTCGGTGCCGACTTCGCGGGTGATTTCGCGGAACTCTCTCGCAGATCGAAGGCGACGGGGCGCCCGACCAACTGTTCGAGAACGTCGCGGATGGCCCGCTGAGCATCCGGCTCTCGCAGCTGGCGGCCCAGGAAGGCCTGCCCCGGAGGAAGAGACGCCACCAGACGTTTCTCATTCACTTCCACGGGCTGGAGTTTCGCCAAGCTCGACGCGAGCAGAGCGCTTTTCGTCTTCATCGCCCGGCACACCGACGCCCAGAGTTCCCTGAGAGAGGCCTCGTCACCCGGCGCCAGGGAGACGGAGCGAGGCGCTGGGTCGGCGGGCGCAGGCTGGGATTCCTTCTCGACGACGGGTTCGCTGGCGTTCGTCTCCACGATGGGCTTCGTCTCGGCCTGCTCCGGGGGGGATGGCGACTGCGCAGGGCGAGCCGCGGGCCGGGGCGGCGAGGAGGATCTGACCGGGACGGCGGCGGGAACTGTGGCTCCCGAGTCCAGACGCGCCAAGACGTCGTCCAGACCGAGAAGAGCCGTCGAGCGGGCCGCCTTCAAGCAGGCCAACTCCACCTGGATGCGTTCGTGTCCCCCGCGACGGATGTCACCCCGAGTGTTCAAGAACAACTTCAAGACGTACATCACCCGATCGAGCCCCATCTCGCTCGCGACGTCGTCCAGGGCTTCATCCTGGAGCCCACCGGGCGCCCCCCTCGGATCCGCCAAGCGGAGCATCATCCCCCGCATCGTTTCCGTAAGTTGCTGCAGCAACTCCTGAGGGTCGATCCCAGCCTGATCGGCTTCCGCGAGTCTCTCCAGCACGGCGCTGGCATCCCCCGCGGCCAAGGATCGCACGAGTCCCTGGAGGCGTTCTCGTGGCAAAAGCCCCAGAGCCCCTTCCAGGTCCTGCTCGTCGATCTCATTCCCCGCGAATGAGACGACCTGATCGAGAATGGAGATGCTATCGCGAAGGCCGCCCTCGGCCTTGACCGCAATCGCCTTCAAGACCTCATCGCCCGCCGCGATCCCCTCCTTGTCGCAGATCTCGCGGAGCCTCCCCACGATGTCCTCAATGGAAATGCGACGGAACTCGTGCCGCTGGCACCGGGAGAGGATCGTGTCGGGCAGACTGTTCGGATCGGTGGTCGCAAAGACGAACAGAACGTGACCGGGAGGCTCCTCGAGCACTTTCAGCAAGGCGTTGAACGCCTGGATCGTGAGCATGTGAACCTCGTCGATGATGTAGATCTTCCGACGAGCGCGCGTCGGCACGTAGCCGGCGCTGTCACGGATGCTGCGAATGTCATCGATTCCGCGGTTGCTGGCCCCGTCGATCTCGACGACATCGAGATCTTCTCCGCGACCGATGGATTCACAGATTTCGCAATGATTGCAGGGTTCGCCCCCCACGGCGTTGGGGCAGTTGAGGGCCTTCGCAAGAATGCGCGCCATCGATGTCTTGCCGACACCGCGACTCCCGCAAAACAGGTAGGCGTTGGCGACCCGATCCTGCTGGACTGCCCGCTTGAGGGTCTCAGCGACCGCTTTTTGGCCGACGAGGTCGTCGAAGTTCTTCGGCCGATACTTGAGCGTGTAGACCTCATAGGTCATGGGGCGCAAACCTCCAGAGCTGGAGCACCATCTTGCCTGAATGAGAAGGGGGCGTCTGCCCCCTTCGGGAAGAGGAGGCCGGGTGCGGGGGGCGCCGTCCGCGTCGGAACCGGGTCGTGGTGCTCGCGGCACACGAGCAGCATTGCTTAGGGCTGCTCCGATCAAGGCCTGACCCGGTTCGCACGTGCTCGTTGCGCGAGTCACGGCCCGGATCCCACGCGGACGGACGTTCAACCACCGCCCCGTGTGACGGCGGGACATCCTACCGCCTCTTCCGAGCCAGACAAGCACCAAGGGAGGTGAAGACCCGACCCCTTCCCCCTTCAAAAGGGCTGGACAAACTGCACAAGATTGAATTAATATGAGTTTTGCTGGGTTGAAAACGAGCATGCCGGAATCGAGGGCGCAACGTCTGCACTGCCCTCGCACGGGCATCTCGGCCTCCCCCCCACAGCCAAGTGCGAACGAGGCACGGGCCGACGCAGACGCGAAGTGGAAGGGGGAGCGATGCGACACGAAACCAATGGGACCAAGCAAACGGGCGCCGGTCTTCCCTTCCATCCCTTGGCGGGCTGGCGAC
>Ga0256832_1002438_pt1 | contig 12709 bp, 17 predicted proteins | sample 134614metaG_FD_190534 | JGI IMG/M metagenome (GOLD analysis project Ga0256832, IMG submission 190534) | Hydrothermal vent microbial communities from Lau Basin, Pacific Ocean - 134-614 | ecosystem: Environmental > Aquatic > Marine > Hydrothermal vents | place: Pacific Ocean: Lau Basin | collected... | reverse complement strand
ACGTTTTCCCCGCATGCGCGGGGATGGACCGACATCCCGCGCATAATCGCGGGCGTAGGCGGCGTTTTCCCCGCATGCGCGGGGATGGACCGAGTAGCTTCTTGCCGTCAGGAAGCTCAAAGACGTTTTCCCCGCATGCGCGGGGATGGACCGAGTAGCTTCTTGCCGTCAGGAAGCTCAAAGACGTTTTCCCCGCATGCGCGGGGATGGACCGACATCCCGCGCATAATCGCGGGCGTAGGCGGCGTTTTCCCCGCATGCGCGGGGATGGACCGGTCGGGTGTGTCGTCATTGATGATTTCAACGGCGTTTCCCCGTATACACGGGGATATAGACCGAAAAAAGGGCGTTATGGCTGCTGGTCTACACGCGGGCCGTATTTGAAGAGCTTGACCACGTAGCCGTCCGGGTCGCGTAGGAGAAAGCCGTAGGGGCCGGGGCGGTGGGTGTAGTTGGGGCGGAGGTCACGGACGACGGGGGCCCGGTCCTTGAGCCGTTCAAACCAGGCGTCCACGTCGGCAAAGCTCGGGAGCTCGAGTCCGAAATAAGAGAGCCCGGCAGGGGTGAAAGCTTCTTCGGTGAAGTCAAAGCGGAGCACGAAGCCATCCTCGAGCCGAAAGGCGATGAGCGCTTGTTCCCGTAACCCCGCCACCTCGAGCCCTAATAGCCCGTGATAAAAGCGCCCCGTCGCCGCGAGTTCGCGGCTTTTGAGCGCCAGGTGCTGCACGCGCATGGCCTATTTTCGCATCCTTGGAGGGTTCTTTCATTTTCCCGGGGTAGGCTTACAGCATGCGCAAGCTCTGGTGGATGTTGGTCTTGGTGCTGGCGGCCTGTGGGACCGACCAGGGGTTGCCGGCAGAACCGCTCCGGGTGCAGTCGGGCGCCCTGCCCCCGGCCTACCTGGGTGAGCCCTACGAGGCCACGCTGGAGGTTTCCGGAGGGCTGAGGCCCTACGAGGTCACGCTTGAAAGGGGCAAGCTGCCCAAGGGCTTGCGCTTTATTGGCGGGCGCATTTACGGCGTGCCCCAGGAGAAGGGAAGCTTCAAGCTGACGGTGGTGGTGAAGGACGCTGGGCTTTCCTCGGTGACGCGCACCGTGGAGCTTTCCGTGGGGGACCCGCCGCCGCCCAGGCTCGACCTCGCTTTACCTAAAAGCGAGGTCAAGGACCCCTTCATTCTCGTGGCCCGGGTAGCGGACCGGGAGACGCGGGGGTTCGCGGCCCGCTTCCTCTTGAAGGAGCTCGAGCCCGACCTCAAGACCCTGAAGCTGCCGAAGAACGCGCGCTACGTGGTGCGCTACCTGCCGGAGAAGGGGGCGTTGGACCTCGACGTGGTGTTCGCGAAAGCGATGAAGAATAAGGAAGCCTTCCGGGTCTATTTGAAGCCGAAAAAGCCCCTGCAGCCGGCGGTCAGCTACCGGGCCTTCTTCCTCGATAAGAGGGCGAAGCCTTTTCCCGGGCAGGAGGACTTGAAGCGCGAGGGCGAGGGCCGCTTTGCCTACAAGGACCTCGTCGCCCTGGCCCTGGCCTGGGGGAAAAAGGCGGGGAAGGGGAAAAAGCTCGAAATGGATCTGGATGGCGATGGCGCCGTGGGGGCAAAGGACCTCGCCGCGCTGCGGGCCGGCTACGGCTGGCAGCTGGGCTTTACCGCGAAAAAGGGGAAGCCCCCGGCTAAAAAGGAAACACCCTCCCCGGCTAAAACGCCGATGCTCCCCGGTAAAGCTCCAGGGGGCCTGCCTTGAGGTCGTCCTTGCCGTAGTCACGGGCCTCGATGACCTGGGGCGGGCAGCTCTCCAGGCAGGCGTTGCACCCGGTGCAGCGGCCGAGCTCGAGGGTGAGAACGACCTCGTCCCCCTCGTGGACGCGGTGGATGGCGGCGGTGGGGCAGACGTTCTCGCATACCGGGCAGAGGGTGCAGCCCTCGTGGACGGCGATCCCCGGCCAGCGCACCTCAGGGGCGCGCTCGGCGGCCAGCTGCCGCAGGCGAAGCTCGGCGGGAAGCCCCTCCTTCTCGGCGGGCAAAAGCTCGGGGGGCGGCTCGGGCAGGGCCTCGGCGGCGACCCTTTTGGCCACGCCCAGCCAGCCGGAGAAGATCTCGCGGCGGGCGAGGCGGGGACCGGGGAGGGCCTCGGTGGTGACGCGGACTTCAAGCGGCGGGTAGTAGCGCCGGGCCTCGGCGATCATGCGTTCGAGGTGCTCGGGCACGCTGGGCCCCCCGATCTTGCAGGTTTCGCACCGGCCGCGGGCCAGCGTGAGGGCCCCGAGCCGGCTCCCGGCCTCGGCTAAGAGCCCCGGGGTGAGGCGGCCGAGGCAGAGCACCTCCTCGCCACCGCCCTCGGCGCGACTGCACTTGAGCTGGCCGCGGCCCTTGGTGAGGGCTTCCTGGACCGGGCCAAAAGGGAACTCCAGCGCCGTCCCCGGGCAGACGCCCACGCAGAGGCCGCAGCCGGTACAGGCGGTTTCCTCGATCTCGACCGTGTAGCTTTCGAGCCGAACGGCGTCGTGGGGGCAGGCGTCGGCGCAGGCGGAGCAGCCGCCGACGCTGTAGCGCTCCAGGATGCAGCGCTCGGGGGAGAAGTCCGGCGTGGGATCGGTGAGCTTGAGGAAGACCTCGAGGAAGTTGTCGAAAAGCCCCATCCGGCCCCCAGCTTAGCCCTTTTCGCGACCCCTTGACATAAGTAAGTATTTACTTATATAATGCAAGGCGAAAGGAGGTGGGTCATGAAGAACACGCTGGAGTGGGTGAACGCGGTGCTTGGGGCTTGGCTTTTCATCGCACCCTGGGTGCTCGGGTTCAGCGGCAATAGCGCTGCGGCCTGGAGCGCCTGGATCGTCGGTGGCTTGGTGCTGATCTTCGCCCTCTGGGCGCTCTCGGACAAGGGCACCTGGGAGGATTGGGTTAACCTGGCCATCGCCGTCATCGGCTTCTTCACGCCCTGGCTCTTTGGCTTCGCTGGCGTGGCGGCGGCCGCCTGGAATATGTGGATCGTCACCTTGCTGGTCGCCATCGTGGCCCTGTGGGCGGCCTACACGCCGGCCGAGCCCAAGCAGTCCGCGTAAACTAGCGGGGGAGGGATGGGGGCGGGTCCTCCGCCCCCACACCTTATTTTTGAGGAGGGAGGGGTTATGCAGCTACGCCTGGCATCATCTAAGCGCATGCGCGGCGAGGAGCGACGCCGGCAGATCCTGGATGCGGCCCTGAGCATTCTTCTGGACGAAGGCATTGCCGCGCTGCGAACCGAGAAGATTGCCCGCAAGGTGGGGCTTTCCCCGGGTGGGATTTTCCGCCACTACCCCAGCAAGAAGGCCATTCTCACCGCGCTCGCGCAGGATTTGATGACCCACCTCGAGGCCACGCTGCCCGCGTTCTCCGCGGAGGAGGCCCCGCTGGACTGGGTCGAGGCCTTCGTGCGATCGCGGGTACGTACTCTGCGCGAAGCCCCCGGGGTGCGGCTCTTGTTTGCACCGGAGTTTGAGAAGATTCTTCCCGAGCACACGAAGCACGAGCTCCGCGCTTCGCTCAAGGCCACCTGGCAGGCGCTGCTTCAGGCCCTGATCGCCGGTCAGGCCAAGGGGGAGATCCGCGCCGACGTGCCCGCCGAGGAGCTGGCGGCCGCCATCGCGGCGCTGATCCAGGCCCAGAACACCCTGGCCCTCGCGCATCTCGAAAAAGAAGGGGAAGGCGCAGACTGGGTCTGGCGCACCATCCGCGACCTGGTCGAGGAGCGGCGGCCGGTGGCGGCGGACTAGCCGAGCAGGTCGCGGATGGCCTCGAAAAAGCGCTCGAAGCCGGCGAAGTCGAGCTGCTGGCGGTTGTCGGAGAGGGCCACCAGCGGGTTCGGGTGCACCTCGACGTGGACCGCGTCCACCCCGGCGGCGAGCGCCGCCCGGGCGAGGGGAGCGAGGAGGTCGGTGCGGCCGGCGGCGTGGGTGACGTCCACCACCACCGGAAGGTGGGTCTCCTGCTTGGCGAGCACCGCCCCCGAGAGGTCCAGCGTGTTTCGGGTCCACTTCTCGAAGGTGCGGATGCCGCGCTCGGCGAGGATCACCCGGTCGTTGCCCTGGGCCAGGATGTACTCGGCGGCATAGAACCACTCCTCGATGGTGGCGCTCATGCCGCGCTTTAAAAGCACCGGCTTTTTGGCGCGGCCCACCTCCTTCAAGAGGGCAAAGTTTTGCATGTTGCGGGCCCCGATCTGGAGGATGTCGGCGTACTCGGCGACCACCTCGACGTCACGGGTGTCCATGACCTCGGTGACGAAGGCCATGCCGTGGCGATCGGCGGCGGCGCGGCCGATCTTTAGCCCCTCGACCCCGAGCCCCTGGAAGGCGTAGGGGCTGGTCCGGGGCTTGAAGGCGCCGCCCCTCAGCACCTTGACCCCCTTTTGGGCCAAAAAGGCGGCGGTTTCCTCCATCTGGGCGGCGGATTCGATCGAGCAGGGCCCGGCGATGACGAGCTTTTCGGCGCCGAACCGGGCCGGGCCGGCCTCGACAATGGTGGGCTCGGGGTGGGCCTTCTTCGAATAAAGGAAGGTCTTTTGGTCCTCGGCCTCCTCCAGGGTTAGGCTGGCCTTGAAGATTTCCTTGAAGAGGTGCTTGATGGTCTCGGCGGGGAAGGGGCCGGGGTTTTCCCGGGTCAGGTAGTCGAGCATCTCGGCCTCGCGCACCGGGTCGTAGTGGGAAAGGCCGAGCTCGGTCTGGAGCCGGCCGATCTCACGGGCGATCTCGCCCCGCTCCGAGAGCAACGCCAAGAGCTCGCGGTTGATGCGGTCGATCTCGTCGCGGAGTTCCTTGATCCTAGCCTTCACGGGCGGCCTCCGAGCGCTTGTAGGCCCGCTCGCCCATCCGGGCGACGATCACCGCGATCCAGTAGAGCAGCAATAGGGGCACGCTGACCAGGGTGAGGTTGATCACGTCCACGGTGGGGGTGATCAGCGCCGCCAGCGCTACCACCGCGACCACCGCGATCCGCCAGTTCTTGGCCAAAAACGCCGAGGAGAGGATCCCGAGCCGGGCCAGGAAGTAGGCCAGCACCGGCATCTCGAAGAGCAGGCCCATCACCGCCATGTAAGTAAGGATCTGGCCGATGTAGCGGCCGATGGAGATCTGGGGCGTGACCACGTTGCCCAGAAAGCCGAGCAAAAAGGGCACGGCAAAGGGCAAGAGCACGTAGTAGGCGAAGGCCACCCCCACCGCGAAGGAAAACCCCGCGATGAGGATGAAGGGCCCCGCCAGCCGGCGCTCGTGGGGGTAGAGGCCGGGGGCGATGAAGGCCCAGAGCTGGTAGACGATGAAGGGCAGGGCGATGACCAGGCCGCCGAAGGCCGCCACCCTGAGCGCGGTGATGAAGGGCTCGGTGATGTCGAGCACGATCAGGTTGACCTGGATGCCGTTTTGCTTGGCGGCGGCGTCCAGGGGCACCTTGAGCCAGGCGAGAAGCGGCACCCGGTAGGCGTAGGCCACCATGGCGCCCAAGAGCCAAAAGCCCAGCGCCTTCAGGATCCGGGCGCGGAGTTCCTCCAGGTGCTCGACGAGGGGGGCCTCTTTCAGGCCCCCCGGGGGTGAGGGCTCGGCCACTTAAGCTATCCCTCCTGGGGCTTTTGGTCGGCGCTCTTGCTGGGCTTTTCCTCGGCGGGCTTGGCCTCCATTGCCGACTCCAGCTCTTCCTTGATCTCGGAGGCGCCCTTTTTAAACTCGCGGATGGACTGGCCCAGGCTGCGCCCGAGCTCGGGCAGCTTCTTGGGGCCAAACAGCAACAAGGCGATCACCAGGATCACCAGGATTTCCGGCATGCCTAGGTTCATTCCTCTACCTCCTGCTCTTTAGCATAGCGCTTTTTCCGCTTCGCCCAACCCTCGATGTTGCGCTGGCGGCCACGGGCGATGGCCAGCGCCCCTTCGGGCACGTCCTGGTTGATGGCGCTTCCCCCGGCGACGAAGGCCCCGTCCCCGATCCTGACCGGAGCGATCAGCACCGAGTTGGAGCCAATGAAGGCCCCTTTTCCGATGTAGGTGGGGTGCTTGTTCTCGCCGTCGTAGTTGGCGGTGATCACCCCGGCACCGACGTTGGTGCCCGTCCCCACCTCGGCGTCGCCCAGGTAGGTGAGGTGGCCGGCCTTGACCCCGGGCCCGAGGCGGCTTTTCTTTACCTCCACGAAGTTGCCGACGAAGGCCCCCTTGGCAAGCTCGGCGCCGGGGCGGAGGCGGGCGAAGGGGCCGGCGACGGCGCCTTCGGCCAGCCGGGCCCCCTCCAGCACCGAGTGGGGGCGGACCTCGGCGCCGGGGGCCAGTTCGCTATCGCGGATCACGCTGTAGGCGCCGATCCGCGCGCCCTCGCCGACGCGGGTCTGGCCGGTGAGGATGACGCCGGGCTCGAGCACCACGTCAGGTGCGAGCTCGACCGTGGGCTCGAGGTAGATGGTTTCGGGCAGGTGCATGCGCACGCCGGCCTCCATCCACTGCCGGCGCAGCCGGGCGAGCAGCACCCCCTCGACCTCGGCGAGCTGGGCCCGGGTGTTGACGCCGAGGAGCTCGCTTTTGTCCTCGGCCACCAGCATCCCGACCGGCTTTTGGGCTTCGCGGTAGAGGGCCACCAGGTCGGGGAGGTAATACTCGCCGGCGCGGTTATCGTTCTTCACCCGGGGCAGGAAGGTCCAGACCTCGGGGTCGAAGGCGTAGACGCCGCTATTCACCTCCTGGATTTGGCGCTCCTCGGGGCTGGCGTCCTTTTCCTCCACGATGCGCGCCACCTGGCCCTGGGCGTCTCGCACCACGCGGCCGTAGCCGAAGGGGTCTTCGAGCTTGAGGGCGAGCAGCGCCATGCCCCCGCCCTGGGCCTCAAGCGCCCCGGCCAGCCGCTTGAGCGTCTCGGCCGAGAGCAGGGGGGTGTCGCCGCTCGTCACCAGCACCGCCCCGGAAAAGTCCGAGAGCGCCTCTTTGGCCGCCAGGAGGGCGTGGGCGGTGCCGAGTTGTTCTTTTTGCTCGACGAAGGTCACCGGGGTATCGGCGAGCGCTGTCTTTACCATTTCGGCGCCGTAGCCGACGACCACCACCACCCGCTCGGCGCCGCTTTTTGCCGCCGCCTCGACGACGTAGGCGAGCATCGGCCGCCCCAGGAGAGGGTGCAACACCTTGGGCAAGTGGGACTTCATCCGGGTGCCCTTGCCCGCTGCCAGGATCACCACCGCGTGCTTCATCCTTTGGCCTCCAACTTTCTCTTCATGTACCACGCCAGCAGCATCAGGGGCAGGGAAACCAGCTGGGTGGCGGTAAAGAGGCCGATTCCGAGGTCATCGTTGACGTAGACCCGCCACCACAGGGGGTTGAGCCTGAAGGGCTCCTCGAGGACCGAGCGCAAGAGGCTATACCAGAAGATGAAGTTCCAAAAAGCCCAGCCGGGGGGCTTGTTGGCCTTGAGCCAGCGCCAGGTCAGGATAAGCAGAATGACGCCGATCAGGGCCCCGTAGATCTGGGTGAGGTGCACCGGCCCCCGCACCACCTCGCCGGCGCAGTAGCCCCAGGCGAGCTGGCCGGTGCTGGTGCAGATTCCCGGGAAGGCCCGCGCCCACTCGGGCCAGGTGAAGCCGATGGGCAGCGAGGTCAGCCGGCCCACGGTGTCCGTACCGTTCATCAGGTTGCCGATTCTTCCGGCGATGATCCCGAGCGCCACCCCCGGGAGGGCGGCGTCCAGGTACTCGTAAAGGGGCGCGCCGTAGCGCTTGGCGAAGTAGTAAAAGGCCACCGTCCCGCCGAGGATGGCCCCGTGGAAGGAGAGGCCCCCTTCCCAGATGGCGAAGACGCGCGCCGGGTTGCCGGCGAACTCGCCCCAGCTGGTGAGCACGTAGACGAGCCGGGCCCCGATCACCCCGAACACCACCGCCCAAAACGCCGCCCGGGAGAAGAGCTCGACGTCAAGGCCCCGCGCCCGGATCCGGCGCTCCGCCAGGGCATAGCCGGCAAAGATGGCAAGGGTTAGCAAGAGGCCGTACCAGCGGATGGTGAGGGGGCCGAGCTGGATGAAGATGGGGTCCATGTCTTCTCTAGGCTAGAGGAACTTCGTGAGAAGCCAGAGGCCGAGCCCGAGCTGGAGGATAAGGCGGAGGCCGCTACCGGCCAAAAGGCCGAGCAGGCTGCCCCAGGTGGCAAGGAGCGCCTTCTTTAGCCCCTGGCCTCGGGCGAGCTCTACCACGAGCGGGCCCAAAACGGCGCCCAGCAAGAGGCCGAGCGGCCCCATCCAGAGCGTGAGGAGCAACCCGGCTCCGAGCGCCGCGAGGATCGCCAGGCTGCTGCCGCCATAGCGCCGGATGCTCCAGGCGGCGGCCAGGTTGTCAAGGACGAGGCTCAGGGCGCCAAGCAACAAGAGCAGCGCCCAGTCCCCGCCACCTAGATGCTGGAATCCGGTGAAGGCCTCGTGCAACAGGGCCCCGAGCCAGAGGAAAAGCGGCGCCGGCAGCAGGGGAAAGGCGGCGAAGAAGAGGGCTAGGAGCCAGCCGGCAAGAAAGAGGAGGAGCGCCAGCGTTTTCATAAGGAAAATGCCCCCGGCACCCCGACGGCGCCCGGCCCTGACCGCTTAGGGCTGCTCCCTTCCGGGCCTGACCCGGTTCACGGCGGGCCGCCGCGTCGGACCGGAGGCGAACTTTAGTCTAGCAAAACCGGGGGGCATTGCCTAGACTTCGGATGTGCCGGTGTTGGAAGCCCAAGACCTGGGCAAGCGCTACGGACGCCGCTGGGTGTTGGAGCGCGTCTCTTTGACGCTTGAGCCCGGTGAGGTCTACGCCATCGCCGGGCCCAACGGCTCGGGCAAGACCACCCTGATCCGGCTGGTCACCGGCCTCGCCTTTCCCAGCGCCGGGCGGGTCTCGCTCTTGGGCGAGAACGTCCACGAGTCCGGCTGGCGGGCGCGCAAGCACCTGGGTGCTGTGGTCGAGGCGCCGGCGGCCTTCTACCCCCACATGACCGGGCGCCAGAACCTGGAGCGGCTGGCCTGGATGAGCGGGCTAAAAAACGCCGAGGCCCGGATCCGCGAGGTCTTGATGCGGCTGGAGGTGATCTCGGTCGCCGATCAAAAGGTGGGGGCCTACTCGCTGGGGCAGCGGCAGCGGCTGGGGCTGGCGGCGGCGATCCTCGCCGAGCCCAAGCTCCTCGTGCTCGACGAGCCCACGAGCGGCCTAGACCCTGACGGCATCCAGAAGGTGCACGAGCTGCTCGCCGAGGAGGCCCAAAAGGGCACCGCGGTGCTGCTCTCCACCCACCACCTGCGTGAGGCCAGCAGCCTGGTGCACCGGGTGGGGATCCTCTCTGGAGGCCGGTTGGTGGATGAGGTGCGATTAGGTGGGAAGGGGCGTCGCTACCGGTTAAGGGTGAGCGAGCCCGAGCGCGCGGTGGCTTTCTTGAAGACGCTTGCCGACGTCGAGGAGGCCTTTTTACGTGGCGAGTGGGTGGTGATCGAGGGCTCGCTGGACCGGGCGTTGGCGGCGCTGGTGACGGAGGGCTACAAGGTCTACGAGGCCACGGCCGACTACTTTGACCTCTACGAGTACTACCGGGAGCGGGTGCGCCGTGCTTAGGTTCTACTTCTGGGAGCTAAAAAAACTCTTCTACCTGCGGCCGGTGCAGATCGGCCTTTTGGCGGCCTTCTTGCTGCCCATTCTCTGGTCCCTGGCCCCGGGGCTCAAGGACGTCTACAACCTGGTCTTGGTCTCCGGCTGGCAGGTGCCGGCGCTGGCGCTTTTGGCCGGGATGGAGTTTCTCTTTCCCTTCCTGGTGGCGATGGCCGCCGCTGAGGTGCTGGGCAGCGAGGTAAGCATGGGCACCTTGAAGCCGCTGTTGCTGCGGCCCATCTCCCGCACCCGGCTGGTGATGGTGAAGCTGGCGGCAGCGCTGACCTTCCCCTTCATCCTGCTTGCGGTGAGCCTTTTAGCCGGGCTTTTTTCCGGGCTGCCCCACGGCTTTGGCGGGTTTTTTGGCGGCACCGGCCTGGGGGAGGGGGGCTTTGCCGGCGTGGGTTTTTTAAGCGCGGGTGAAGCGCTCAAAGAGGTGCTTCGCGCCTACCTGTTGGCGGCGGCGACGCTACTCCCCATCGCCGCGCTGGCGGTGTTCTTTGCCGTTCTTTTCCTTTCCACCACCGCCAGCGCCCTGGCCACGCTGGCCAGCGTGCTCTTGATGCGGATGCTGGTGGTGTTTCCGGCGGTGGTGCCGCTTTTGCTGACCACCTACCTCAACCTCTACCTGCACCCGGAGAAGGCCGGGCTCGGGCTCTTGTTGCTTTTCATCTACACCCTGGGCTTTGGGCTTTTAGCGGTACTCTTCTTTGAGCGAAAGGACGTGTGAGGCATGGGCAAGCTCACCCACTTTGAAAACGGCAAGCCCAAGATGGTGGACGTCTCCGGCAAGGACAAGACCGTGCGCGTCGCCCGTGCCGAGGCCTTCGTCACCCTGCCCGAGGCCGCGGTCACGGCCCTCGCCGAGGGCGGCGTGGGCAAGGGCGACCCGCTGGTCGTGGCCCAGCTCGCCGGGATCATGGCGGCCAAGAAGACCAGTGACCTCATCCCCCTTTGCCACCCCCTACCGCTTAGCCAGGTGCGGGTGGAGGTTGAATTCGACCCCGAGGCCCGGCGGGTGCGCATCGAGGCCGAGGCCAAGACCAAGGCCGAGACCGGGGTGGAGATGGAGGCCCTAACCGCCGCCAGCGTCGCCGCCCTCACCGTCTACGACATGCTCAAGGCCGCCGCCAAGGGGATCGAGATCGGCCCCGTGCGGCTGCTCTACAAGTCCGGCGGCAAGTCGGGGACCTGGGTGCGGCCGGACTAGGGCGCGTTAAGCAGCTCCTTTAGCAACGGGGTCAGGCCGTCTCGGCCGTTATAGATCAGCATTCCGGTCCAGACCTTCACGACCCGGCCGGCGCGGTCGATGAAGACGCTGGTGGGCAGGGCGCGCACGCCGTAGGCGCGGGCCACGTCGGCGTAGTAGTCCACCACCACGGGGAAGGTCCAGCCCCACTCGCGCACCCGGAAGGCGGCCATCTTGGGCGGGTCCTGGACGTCTACGGCGATGAAGGCGATCCGGCCCTTGAAGCGCTGGTGGATGGGCTCGATCTCCTTTCCCTCGATCAGGCAGGGGGGGCAGTGCGAGGCCCAAAAGTGCAGGAAGATGGGGGTCTTCCCGAGCAGGGGTTTGAGGTCGAAGGGCTGGCCGTCGAGGGTTTTGCCGGAAAAGGGGATGGCTGCCCGTGGCGCTGCCCCTAGCGCCAGGGAAAGGGCCAGGAAAAGTGCCCAGATCGCCTTTTTCATCGCCTATCTTCATACCCTAGGCAGCGAGGGCAAACGTCCTCTAAAATGCCGGGCATGGACCTCAAAGGGCTGCTCTTTGACTGGGGCGGCGTTTTCACCCACGGCACCTTCGACGGCCGGGTCACCGAGAACCTGAGCCGCTACTTCGAGCGTCCCCTGGACGCCGTGCGCCGGGCCTACTTCGCCGAGGTCGAGCGGCTGGAGCTCGGCGAGTGGAGCCTGAAGCGCTTTTGGCAGCACCTGCAGGAGGCGCTGGACCTCCACGCGCCCTACCCGGTGTTCGAGCGTCTCTTCTTGGGCAGCGTCGCCCCCAACGCCGCCATGTACGACCTGCTCGCCGCCCTGCCCGAGGGGCTGGTGGTGGGCCTTCTTTCCAACAACTACCCGGTGATCTCCCGCTACCTCCGGGCCGGGGAGGGGTTCGACCGCTTCGACGCGGTGGTGTTCTCCAACGAGGAGGGGGTGAAAAAGCCCTCGCCCGAGGCCTACCTGCTCGCCCTTGAGCGCATGAACCTGGCCCCCGGCGAGGTGCTCTTCGTGGATGACAACCCCGAGAACCTGGTCGCCGCCGAGCGGCTGGGGCTTTTAACCCATCACTTCACCGACGCCCGCACCCTCAGCACGGAACTTGCCCGCCGCGGCCTGGCGCTGCCGGCGGGGGCGCGGCGGCCTTGAGGCTGGTCCGGCTTCTTCAGGGCTACCTCTGGGCGCCGAAGGCGCTGGGCTTCGACCCCCGAACGCTACCCGACAAGCTCGGTGAAGACCCGGCGCTCTACCTGGCGCTGGACCGCGTCGAGCCCCCCTTCGCCTTCTTCGACGACGGTACCCCCACCGCGACCCAGGACTTCTACCAGCTCACCGTGTTGGTAAAGACCGAGGAGGACCCGAAGACGCTTGCCCCCCTGGCACGCCAGGCGGCAAGGGCGCTTGAGCCGAGCCTCGAGGCCCTGCCCCAGGGCGTGGGCTGGATGATTTTCGAGGATTTGCGAGAGGTTTAGGGCGTTTATCCCATACAAGTATAGAGTATTTTAGTCACGTAAACGATTTGGGGAGGATGTTATGGCAAAGAAAGTTGTGGTTATCGGAGGAGGGACGGGCGGCCTGGTCGCGGCCCGGATGCTCAAGACCGAGTCCGCCCGCATGGGCAAGGATCTCGACGTCACCCTGGTGACGGCAAGCGAGCGGCACTACATGCCCCCGCTCTGGTCGGAGGTGGCACTCGGCACCGCCTCGGTGGACGAGACCTGGGCCCCGATCAAGAACGCCGAGCGGGTCTACGGCTTCAAGGTGCTCGTGGACCCGGTGAAGAAGATCGACCTCAAGGCCAAGAACGTCGAGACCGAGGGGGGCGAAAACCTTAGCTACGACTACCTGGTAATCTCGCTCGGCACCGCCTACGGCTGGTCCGACTACCCCGGGCTCGA
>Ga0256832_1002437_pt1 | contig 12710 bp, 10 predicted proteins | sample 134614metaG_FD_190534 | JGI IMG/M metagenome (GOLD analysis project Ga0256832, IMG submission 190534) | Hydrothermal vent microbial communities from Lau Basin, Pacific Ocean - 134-614 | ecosystem: Environmental > Aquatic > Marine > Hydrothermal vents | place: Pacific Ocean: Lau Basin | collected... | reverse complement strand
CTATTTGAATGGCTAGACCAAATCAACTCTTCTGTTGGTGATGGCAATGCATTTCCTTTTGTTTGAATATGTATTGGGCGAACACTATGAACATTAGGGTTATTTTCAAGGTGTTTTACAATTTGTTCTAACATCTCAAAACTTGTTGACGAGTTTAATCTTAAGAGCAGTAAAAGCCCTCCTATTTCAGGTACATCTGACCTACCAGGCATTGACAAAAGAATATCAGCGTCAAGTTCTGCCAAAATAGTATTTGCTTCACCAATAGTAGTGTCAAACTCTAGAACAAGCTCAATTATATTTTTGGGTACATAGTAGCCCTGCAACAACTCATAATCTCTCTGAAGGCTTTCACCGACACCAGGAAAATACTTGCTATTATAACTCAAGGCATTCCATGCTGGTGAATTATCATCTCCTGGGATTTGTTTAAGACTAGCACTACTGTTCTTTTGTATCTCATCCTTATCAAACTGTGCCCGTGCTACATCTGTATTGTTGCCACAAGCTAGCCCTAAGTTGAATGGATTTAACAATGTGAGGGTGATTGTAGCTAACAGTATCCAATTCACATTGTTCTCCATCTCTGTTGGACTATCTGAATAATAAACATCTATCTCTTTATCCTCTCTTTTTAGTTTCAACCAGACTGGTAAAGACGTTGTTGTATGTGTGCTTGTTTGTATTTCACTTCCCTCTTGTTAAGATTCAACAACTAACTGAGACTAAACTTTAAAAAAAGGCTTGAATGTTGCCATTGGTCAATTTTACGCTACCGGGTAAGCTAATAAAAGCACTGTCAGTAGTAGCGACGCCAATCCAATATTTGTTTTGGCTAACTATGCCTGCTAGAGTGCCGCCACCAATAGAAATATTTTGGGCTATGCCAGACTTAAGCTGGATTATTCCAGATATTTTTTTATCAGCATTAGATTGGCTCAGTATACATTTTAGAGGCGAGCCTGGTAAGGGGTCAGTTTTGCGGGCAAAGACAACAATATTTAGTTGCTGAAACTTGCCCAGACTACTACCAGACTTATACAAGGCTTTAGCATTGTATTTTACGCTTGTAAAATTAACTGGGGCTGACTCTGTGACCTCGCTATAACAAATTGTGCCAAAGGTTGTACCTGCTGGTAGATTGATATCCGGCACAGCAATACCCAAAGGTGCAAAAGAACAACTGGCTAAGAATAGCGTTGCTATTAATGCTGGGTATAGTTTTAAGTATTTAGGCTCGAGCCGAAACACCATCACCACTAGAGTCTTCCGCTAGGGGCAAGTAATTTGCTTTATTATCTTCTATAAGCATAATTTCCAAAACTTCGGCAAAATCTTTAACCGTAGATACCGTTAGCTCTTTTAGTACCAATTCTGGAACATCTTCCAAATTCGCTTTGTTGGCGTCAGGGATAATCACATGTTCTATACCGGCTTGATGAGCGGCCAATAGTTTTTCTTTTACGCCACCAATTGCCAATACCCGACCACGCAAGGTAATCTCACCGGTCATAGCAACATCACCTCTAATTGGCCTATTGGTCAATGCACTAACTACCGACAATGCCATAGCAATACCGGCACTAGGGCCATCTTTTGGCGTAGCTCCTTCTAAAACATGAATATGTAAGTCATGGCTTTCATGAAAATCTAAAGGTAGATTAAATTCTTGAGCGTGCTTACGCAAATATGCAATACCAGCCTGAGCACTTTCTTTCATAACGTCACCTAGTTGCCCTGTTAGGGCCAGTTTACCTTTACCGGGTAGGCTGACGGTTTCTATATCTAAAGTCACACCACCAACTGGGGTCCAGGCTAAGCCATGGGTTAAACCAATCTGAGGCTGTTTTTCTGCCTTGGTATCACGATATGGTGCTACACCTAAGAGTTTAGAAATATCCTCTGGTTCCAAAGTTTTTAAGCCAGACCAACTTTTATCCAAATATTCTTTGGCAGCTTTGCGAGCCACTTTGGCAATCATACGGTCCAAATTACGTACTCCAGCCTCACGGCTATATTCGGTAATTAACTTTCGCAAAGCAAGGTCAGAAATCACAAGCTTATCACTCATACCGTGGTCTTTTAATTGCTGTGGTATTCGGTAAAGTTTGGCAATTGCCATTTTCTCTTCTAAGGTATAACCAGAAATACGGATTATTTCCATACGGTCAAGTAATGGCCGTGGAATAGTGTTTAGGCTATTAGCAGTAGTTATAAACATTACTTGCGATAAGTCATAAGGGATTTCTAGATAGTGGTCATTAAATTCATTATTTTGCTCAGGGTCCAAAACTTCTAACAATGCTGAAGAAGGATCACCACGGAAATCACTAGTCATTTTATCAATTTCATCTAACAAAAATACCGGATTTACAGTCTGAGCGGTTCGCATGCCTTGTATTATGCGGCCGGGCAATGAACCGATATAGGTTCTTCTATGACCTCTTATCTCAGCTTCGTCGCGCACGCCACCCAAGCTCATTCTTATAAACTTTCTATCCAAACTACGAGCAATTGATTTTGCCAAAGAAGTTTTGCCAACTCCAGGTGGCCCGACCATGCACATAATTGGCGGTTTATAGTTTGAGTCTTCAATATCTTTGGTCAGTTGTCTAACTGCCAAAAATTCTAAAATACGCTCTTTAGGTTCATCTAAAGAAAAATGATCTTCGTCTAAGATTTTTTGAGTGTGTTTGGTATCTAGATGTTCGTTATCTTTTTCGCTCCAAGGCAAATCTAATAAAACTTCTAAATAACTTCTTACAACCGTTGCTTCTGGTGAACCAGAATTCATTTTAGCTAGGCGGTCTAATTCTTTAGTAACACGCTCTAAGGCTAGTTTGGGCATGTTTTTCTCTTCGGCCCGTTTTTTAAACTGATCTATTTCTGAGATTTCATCATTGCCAAGCTCTTTTTGAATAGCCTTTACTTTTTCACGTAAATAATATTCACGTTGGTTAGAATCCATCTGTTTTTTAACCTGAGCATGAATGCGTTTTTCAGTATCAAAGCGTTCTAAGTCTCTGGTTAATAATGTTAAAACAAAATCTAATCGTTTAACAATATCTAATTCTTCCAAGATTTTTTGTTTTTCTGGAGCCGTCCACATGGCATATTTGGCAACAATATCAGCCAAAGCACCTGGTTCTTTAATATTACTAAAAGTTTCTAAATGAAAAGCATCTAGCTTGAGAGATTTGTTAAATTGCACATAATCTTGAAAAGTTGATTTTGTACGCGAGACTAAAGCATTTATATGGTTTATATCATTTATGCTTTTATGTTCAGACACGGTCTGAACTCTTGCTCTTAGAGTTCTATTATTGATATAAGTACCCACTCTTACTCGCTCTTTACCTTCAATTAAGACTTGCAAGGTGTCATCGGGTAAACGAATGACTTGTTTAATTAGGCTTAAGGTGCCAAAACGATAGAGCTGTTTTCCATTGGGGTCATCAACCTTGTGGTCTAGTTGGGTTACAAGCAATACTCTATTGTCACTAGCTTGTGCGTCTTCTAGGGCTTGTTTTGATTTTAGGCGGCCGACATCTATATTTTCTAAGGTGCGAGGTAATACAACTTGACTACGTAAGGCTATTACAGGTAATTCCCAATCCATAGTCACTAGTAAACCCGAATTTAGCTACAATTACCGTAAGATGGCTAACTCGGTGGCAGATATTGTAAGAAATATTAAAGTTCAATGAGCAGTGATTATACCAAAATCAATTAATGGCTTTTATGAAATTGCCAAGTTCCTAACAAGCGAAATGTAGAAAGAATTAAGAAGTTAGTAGTCGGTAACTAGTAGTCTATCACCTTGTAGCATAAGAAAACTAAAACTTGTATTAATTCCAGAAGCCTAATGCTTTGTGGGCATTAATTATGAAAATACTAATATTTATGAATAAGCTAACCACTAATGAGTCAGTTAGTTAAGTTTTATATTAGTAGTTATGCAGGGGGTGAAATCGATATTTTAGCGGTAGTTTACTTCTTGGGTATTTGATTGTAAATTGTTAGATATTCATTACCACATATCTGATTAATTTAGCTGGTACTCTTTGCCCCATTTTACAATTTCGGCTTTGCGACCTGTTTCATTTAAAGATTGTTTAAAAGATTTCATAACTTTTGGTTCACCATGCACTAAATAGGCTTTGGCGTTGCCAGTAGTAGAAATCCATTTTAATAAATCATCTTTATCAGCATGTGCCGAGAAGCCACCGATAGTTTTTATTTCGGCCCTTACTGTGATTGTTTCACCGTGGATTTTTACTTTTTTGCGACCATCAACTAATAATCTACCCAAGCTGCCCTCGGCCTGATAGCCTACTACTATTAGGCAAGCATTTTTGCGCCATAAATTGTGCTTGAGGTGATGAGTAATCCGGCCGCCAGACATCATGCCTGAGCCAGCAATTATAATTGTTAGACCTTTTGCACTATTGATTGATTTTGATTGCTCAGTAGTTACAGTGTACTCGAGCACATCGGGTTCAAAGGGGTCTATACCCCGCTCTAGCTCTTGTTTGATTGGCTCAATAAATTCGTTGGCACAAGCTTGGTAAAGTTTGGTAAATTTAGTTGCCATTGGTGAATCAAGATAGATTGGTAATTTGCCGATTTGCTTATTTTGTTGCTGTTTTAATATTTGGTGCAAAATTACTTGAGTACGTTCTAAGGCAAAGCTAGGAATCATAATTTTGCCTTGTTTTTGAACTGCATTTTGCAATAGCTCTCTAAACTCAGCTTCAGTTGCAGCCATTGAGCGGTGGTTTCTGTTGCCATAAGTTGTTTCTATTACGACAATATCTGCTTCTGTTGGTGGTCTTGCATCTGCCTGAAGCGAGCTTTCATAGTTACCTAAATCTCCTGAGAAAATAATTTTACCCTCGGGGCTATTTATTTCTATAAAGGCACTGCCCAAAATATGACCCGAGGGGCGAAATTTAGCAACGACTTTATTACCAAGATGAATATCTTCATTGAATTCAATTCTTTTTAGCGAGCTAAGTACTTGAGGTATATCGTCAGTTGTATAAAGTGGCTCTCTTACTTTACCTTCTTTGCCTTTCCGCTGGGCTTTACGGAGATTACGCTTGTAGTCCTCTTGTTGGATTTTAGCTGAATCTTTTAAAATCACTTCGGCGATATGATTTGTTGAGTTAGTGGCTAAAATATCACCCTTGTAGCCCTTATTTAATAATATAGGCAATCTACCAATATGGTCTAGGTGACCGTGAGTGATTAAAACAATGTCAATATCTTGCACATTAAAAGGAAAATCTTCGTAGTTTTTTTCTTCAGTTTTTTTACCACCCTGAAAGAGTCCACAATCTATTAATACTTTTAGACCATTAATTTCTAAAAGATGACAACTGCCTGTTACGGTTTCTGCTGCACCTGCACTAATTAGTTTCATATTATCTCCTAAGTTAATTTTATTATACTTGTACCCAGTTTAGTCGGTTACTTACAAGACTTAATTCTATTTTGCCAGTTTCACGCAAATATGATAGATATGCTTGAATGGTACATAAATTTAAGTAGTAACGCGGTATGTCGGCAAGATTTATTGATAGTTTATGGCAGGTTTGCTCGAGCACATCCTCAGTACTACCCCCATTGCAGCTATCTTTTACTGTATTTAGAACTGTATTAAATATTTCTATATTTTTACCTACTAAGTCTTTTATTTCAGATGTTGGGCTACCATGCCCTGGCACTATAATGTTACAGTCATAATTTAATAATTTCTGGCAAGATTCAATTTGCTTGCCAATATCTTGGCCGAAGGGCATAGGGTATTTTTCAAAAACTTCAAAGCCAAAAATGGCATCAGCAGCTAGTAAAACCCCATCAACTAATACCGAATAGTGGCTGTGAGCATGACCAGAGGTATCAATAATTTCAAACTCAAAATCATCTATTAGTAGTTTGCCAACTCTTAAAATATGGTCAACATGGCTTGCTTTGGCCATCAACCATTTAGACATCAGTTCATTTAGAGGTTTGGCACCATTAAAAAGATAAACTGGTTCTAGGTAAGGATTTTGAATAATGGCCGCTTCAAACCCAGGGGCATAAACTTGGGCGTTGTCATATTGCCGAAGCAAATAGTCGTTACCACCGTAGTGGTCGGCATGTGAGTGAGTATTGATAATAGCTACGGCTCTTAGCCCTAAGCTGTCTAAGGATTTACGTAGATTTCGACCATAGTTTTTATCTTGCCCAGTATCGATTAAAACCGCATTATTTTCACTAGTTTTAACAATTACACAATTCACAGCACTAGCAAGATAGTAAACATGCTCAGTTAATTGTTCTAAGTGCATGCTATAGCATAACAAATGTATATAAAGCTATCATTAGTTTTTTAGTTTGGCAATAAAAAAGCCGTCTAGGCCGTTGTAGGGTAACAAAAATGTACCATAGTCGGTTTTAAAATGGGGCAGATGGGTCTCAAAATCTTCAATAGTAAAATTGCTATTTTCTAAGAATTCTTTAACTACATCAATTGTTTCTTCTTTGCTAATAGCACAAACGCTGTAGATAAGCGTGCCTTTTTTATCGGTTAGTTGGGCAGCATTATTGAGCATTTGTTTTTGTAACTTTGCTGAGGCAACTAAATCTTCATTTTTTAATCTCAGTTTAATCTCTGGGTTACCCCGCAAGGTGCCTGTACCACTACAAGGTGCATCTAGTAATACTTTTGAAGCTGGCTCTATAGCAGGGAGCTTAGTTAAATCAAAACTAATGTGCTCAGCACTAAAGCCAAGGCGTTTTAGGTTCTTTTTAGATGCTTCTAGTTTGCGTTTGTCAAGCTCTACACAAACAACATCTGCACCCGTGGCAGCAATCTGGGCAGCTTTTATGCCGTTACCGCTAGCTAAGTCCAATACTCTTTGATTAGGTTTAGGCTCGAGCAAACGCACAGCTATAGTTGAGCAAGGGTTTTGGGGCTGGATATATCCCTTTTTAAAGGCACTTAATTTATTTAAAGATTTAGAAGGTTTGATTTCCAAACTATCTTCCAAAGGACCAGCTTTTACACTGCAAGCTTCAGCAATTAGTTCTTCTTGGGCGTTGTCGTTATAGCTCATGAGCCATAGTGGTTCAGGCTCGAGCATTCCCTTGGCAATATTTATAGCAATCTCTTCGCCAAATAATTCTAGCCAGTTATTATAAAGCCACTCAGGAATGCTATAACGTATATTTTCAGCTAGTTCAATATCTTCTACTCTACGCAATACCGCATTAGCCAAGCCGGACAAACGACCATATTTTTGTTTTATTATCTTTACCCATTCATTTACTGCGGCTCGCCTTGGTGTTTCTTTTATTAAAATTTCATAGCTAGCAATAATTAAGGCATTCATAACTTCGTTTGGTAACTTGTCAGGTCGTTTTAATAGAGGTCTTAAACAAGCCTCTAAATAGATATAGTTCCGTAAGCTGCCATAGCTAAGATTAGTAACAAAGCTTTTATCTTGGCCACTATACTCACTAATTTCAGAATTAATGACATAACTAGTAAATGCACCGTTTTTGACACGGTGCATTATTTTTAAAACTGTTTTTCTAGGGTTTATTGTAAACTCATCTACGGCTACGAGAAATGTAATACAACAACCACATTATCGAGGTGGCAGCAGCGGCAACATAAGTCATAGCAGCTGCTGTTAAAACATTTTTTACTCCAGCAGAATCTTGCTTTGTTACTACTCCTAATTTATTTAGTTGTACAGCAGCCCGACGGCTAGCATCAAATTCTACGGGTAAAGTAACAACTTGAAATAGTACAGCTGCTGAAAATAAAACAATGCCAATTTGAGTAAGCCCAGTGAAGCCAATGAATAATCCAGCCATAATTAATAACGGGCCAAATCTAGAACCAATATTAGTAACTGGCACTAAAGCCGAGCGAATATTTAATGGTGTATAAGCTTTGGCATGCTGAATTGCATGCCCAACTTCATGAGCTGCAACTGCCATACCTGCAACTGTATTATGGCTATAGTTTCCTTCTGATAAATTAACTGTGCGGTCAGCTGGATTGTAGTGGTCACTCAATTGACCAGGTACTGCTCTTACTTGCACATCTTCTAAACCATTGGCATCTAAAATCAGCCGTGCAGTTTGTGCACCTGTTAAGTTTGATGCATTAGCAATTTTTGACCATTTGGCATAAGTTGATCTTAACCACATACTGGCTAAGCCTGTTAAAGCCATTGAGGCAATGACTATAAATAAATATCCTGGTGACATATACATAAGAATCTCCTTTTATACAAAAATTCAAATAAGAATAATAATTATGAGCTAAATAATCCTATTGACTAGTTCTTTAATCCCCATACTTGATAATACCATACTCAGATATTTTTAGCCTAAGAACAAATAACAAATTAGTAAAATAGCAAAAATCTATTGTGTGAGTAAACTGGATAGATTTTTGCTATCTTAAATCATTTAGCTATTCAGATTTTCGTTCAATAGATTTTACTAAAAATCGGACTGCTGTACGCTCTTCATTTTGTAATTGTAGTTTTACAAATGATGGCTGTGTATATAAGTCTAGCTGATCAGCCTCGATATAGCTTCTGGCAATTGCCATTGCTTTTACCGCCTGATTAACCGCTTGAGGACCAATAGCTTGTACTTCTACCGCAGACTCAGACCGCAAGAGTGCTGCGATAGCACCCGCTACTGAGTTTGGTTTAGAATTTCCTGATACGCGTAATGTTTCTATCATACGCCCCCTTGCCCCCCCGAGAAATAGGACATTAATCTATCTAGCTAATAAATATAGCATTATTATTTAATAAGCATAAGACTAAATGATGCATAAATTATTATATTAATACACTTTAGCTCCTGATAAGTTCAGAATTTAAGATTATCGCAACTCTTTGTATAAGCCGCACAAAGCAGTATTCATAGTAGTTTTAAGGGTATGTTTTATAAACTACCATCTTTGACTTTAGCCTTTCCACTTTCTTATAACTATTGACTACCAACTTCTTAAGTCTAACTTCTAGCAACAATCTTCTAACCTTCTAATCAGCTCAAATTGCTATTGTTTGTATGTTTCGTGAAAATTATTATTAAGGCTAAGTCTTTCTTCTGTATTGCTTGTATAGCTGCTAAAACCTAAGTTTTTTGTAAAATATCACAATTATGACCTAAAATAATTACTAAAGGCTTGACAGTTTGAATTATGCTTCGTATACTCACGAGCAATGAGCAACTTAGTCACAATTATTATTCTGCTGGTTCTAGGGTCTAGGGGTGACGTTTAGTAGCTTTACAAATTCTAAACAATTACGCCCCGCCAAAAATTGGCGGGTTTTTTATTGGCGTATTGGAGGTAATAGTGACAGGTGCAGAAGTAATTATAAAAGCTCTCGAGCGTGAGGGCGTCGATACCATTTTTGGTATGACGGGTGGGGCAATCATGGTTGTCTATGATGCAATGTATGATTCTGACATTAAGCATATTTTAATGCGTCATGAACAAGGGGCAGCCCATGCAGCTGATGCCTATTATCGAACAACAGGCAAAGTAGGAGTTGCATTAGCAACTAGTGGTCCAGGGGCAACAAACCTAATTACTGGTTTAGCCAATGCAATGATGGATTCATCGGCAATGGTGGCAATTACTGGCAATGTGCCTAGTGGCCTAATCGGTACAGATGCCTTTCAGGAGTCTGATATTTATGGCATTACTGGCCCTGTTACCAAACATAACTATTTGGTAAGAGATGTAAATGACTTGCCAAGAGTTATAAAAGAGGCCTTTCATATTGCTTCTACTGGTCGCCCTGGTCCGGTATTGATTGACATACCCAAAGACTTGCAAATTGAAGAATTTACCGGTGATTTTGATGTTGAAATTGACTTGCCTGGTTACAAACCTACTATAAAAGGCCATGCTGGTCAAATTAAAAAAGCTGCCGAGGCATTAAAAAATTCCAAAGAGCCAATTATGATAGTGGGTGGTGGTTCACAAAGTGCAGCTGATGAACTCTTAGCATTTGTTGATAAGGTTGATATTCCGGTTATTACAACCTTAATGGGTATTGGGGCCTTCCCAACGGCAAAAGAGCAATGGCTAGGTATGCCTGGTATGCACGGCACCGTTTCAGCTAATAAGGCTATCTCAAATTGCGATTTGATTTTAGCAAGCGGTATTCGTTTTGATGATAGAGTAACTGGCAAAATCTCTACTTTTGCACCAGAAGCTACTATTATTCATATGGATATTGACCCAGCTGAGATTTCTAAATTAGTTAAAGCTCATGTGCCGGTTGTTGGTGATTTGAAAAATATTTTACCAAGACTAGCTGAGCACTTAGAACGTTTAGATATTGATGATTGGCGTCAGCAAGTTGCCCAGTGGAAAGCCAAATATCCTGAACGCTATGAGACTGAGAAGCCATTGGTCAGCCAAGAAGTTATTGAAATGCTACGTAAAGAGACAACTGATGATTGCATTGTTACTACTGAAGTAGGTCAGCATCAGATGTTTGCAGCTAGATTGTTCCCTACTGAGAAACCTAGAACCTTTGTTACCTCAGGTGGCTTAGGAACGATGGGTTTTGGTTTACCTGCTGCTGTAGGCGCTTCTTTGGCAAACCCTGGTACACAGGTGGTTTGTATTGCCGGCGATGGCAGCGTGCAAATGAATATTCAGGAGCTAGCTACAATCTACAAACATCAGTTACCAATAATTATTGCCATTATTAATAATGGCTGCTTAGGTATGGTGCGTCAGTGGCAAGAAATGTTTTTCTCAGAACGATATGCCGAGATATATTTAGCAGATTCTAACCCGGATTTTGCCAAGTTAGCTGAGGCTTATGGTATAGAAGGTCATAATATTCATGACCGAGCTAGTGCTAAAACTGCTATCGAAAAAGCAGCTAAATCTAATAAGCCAGTTTTACTAAACTTTTTTGTTTACGAAGCTGAAAATGTATTTCCTATGGTGCCGGCTGGTGCTGGGGTTGGCGATATGATAATTGGTGACCAAATGCCAGAAGGCGACTATGATGATGTTATCTATGAAGCGGAAGTAGTAAAATGAGTATTGAAAAGCATGTTTTAAGCGTCACCGTTAGAGATAAACCCGGAGTATTGGTGCGAATTGCCAGTCTTTTTGCCAGACGTGGTTTTAATATAGAATCGCTATCAGTAGCTAAATCTAATGTGCCTGGCTACTCAAAAACTACTTTTGTTGTCAGTGGTGCTGAAAAAACCATAGAACAAGTAGAAAAGCAACTACAAAAGCTAATTGATGTAATCACAGTAGTGGATCACTCAGAAGCAAAATATGTTGACAGGGAGCTAATGCTACTTAAGGTGACTATTAATTCTTCAGAAGAGCGTACTGAAATTAGACAAATTGCTAGTGATTTTAGAGCTAGGATTGTTGATGTGCATAGAAATGCTCTTGTTTTTGAAGTAACTGGTGATGAGGGCAAAATGGAAGCATTTATTGAGCAGATGCAGCCTTTTGGAATTGTTGAACTAATAAGAACTGGCCGAGTTGCTCTGACCAGAAGTGCAGCTGACCCCAAAATTATAAGAAAAGCAAAGATTACAACGAAGGCAGTATAGTCCAAACTAAGCTGTAAATAGGTTATATTAAAAAGAAATTATTTAAGGAGTAAAAAATGGCAAATATTTATTATGATAGTGATGGCAACTTAGCTCATCTAAAAGGCAAAACAATCGCGGTAATTGGCTATGGCTCACAAGGACATGCTCATGCCTTAAATGCCAAAGATTCCGGTATGGATGTGGTTGTGGGTTTACGCAGTGATTCTTCTAGCGTGGCACATGCTAAAGCCGAAGGTTTAGAAGTCTTAAGCGTGGCAGAAGCTACTAAAAGGGCTGACCTTATTATGATTTTGCTACCTGATGAGGTGCAATCAAAAGTATACAAAGAAGAAATTGAGCCAAACTTAGAAGCTGGTAATGCTTTATTATTTGCGCATGGATTTAATATCCACTTTGGGCAAGTAGTACCACCTGATGATATTGATGTCTTTATGATTGCTCCTAAGGGCCCGGGGCATTTGGTACGTAGAGTTTATACCGAGGGTGCTGGTGTACCTTGTTTAATGGCCATTCATCAAGATGCTAGTGGTAATGCTAAAGACTTGGCACTTGCTTATGCAAAGGCAATTGGTGGGGCTCGAGCCGGTGTATTAGAGACCAGCTTTAAAGAAGAAACTGAGACCGACCTATTTGGAGAGCAAGCTGTTCTTTGTGGTGGGGTATCTGCCCTAATGCAAGCTGGTTTTGAGACCTTAGTAGATGCTGGTTATGACCCAGAAATAGCCTATTTTGAATGTATGCACGAGATGAAACTGATTGTTGACCTAATTTATGAAGGCGGGCTCGAGCGCATGCGATATTCAGTATCCAATACTGCGGAATATGGCGATTATCGTACGGGTGAACGTATAATAACCGAAGAAACCAAAAAAGAAATGAAGCAAGTCTTAAAAGAAATTCAAACTGGGGTATTTGCCAAAGACTTCTTATTAGAAAATGCGGTAGGACAACCAAGGTTAAACGCTAGCCGCAAACTAACTTCTGAGCACCAGCTAAGTATTACAGGTCGTCGTTTGCGTAAGATGATGCCGTTTATTAGTGGGAAAAGCTAGGCAAAAAGTCAGAAGCTAGTAGCTAGTAGA
>Ga0256832_1002436_pt1 | contig 12713 bp, 9 predicted proteins | sample 134614metaG_FD_190534 | JGI IMG/M metagenome (GOLD analysis project Ga0256832, IMG submission 190534) | Hydrothermal vent microbial communities from Lau Basin, Pacific Ocean - 134-614 | ecosystem: Environmental > Aquatic > Marine > Hydrothermal vents | place: Pacific Ocean: Lau Basin | collected... | reverse complement strand
ATTGAAAAAGATTTCAGAAATACCGTTGTTGAATGAGCTAGTGTCAAAAGATTCTGCATCTTTTTTGATACTTTTGGATATTAATAAAGAAGTCGATACTTTGGATATTGTTTCTATAACAAACAATGTTTTATCCGGCGATTTTGATCACATAGAAGAACTGAAAGTTGTTAGCCCAAAGCATATTGAAGCGGGAATTGCACAGTCAATCAAGAGTGATTTGGTCAATACCTCTTTATGGATTCTCCTTGTTTTTTCGATTGTGATTTTGCTATTTTATCGTAGTTTTAAAGCTATTGTTTATATCTCTATCAATATGATATTTACGCTCATACCTACCGTTTTTATTTTGGGTTTATATGGATATAAATTAAATATGATTATAGTTTTGATTATACCAATTGTCTCAATTTTGGCATTGGCAGACTCTGTACATATATTGACCGGTTTTCTGGATTCACCGAGACAAGGGTTTAAAGGTAAATTGCTTGATACTTATAGTAAGTTTATCGTACCGTCATTTTTAACTTCATTGACTACAGCGATTTCTTTCTATTCATTATTTTTGAATAGTACTAAAAGTGTCGCTGTTCTTGGTGTTATTACCGGACATATGGTTATGATATCCTTTTTTTTATGTTATTTGATTAGTCCTTTTTTATTAAAAGCATTAAATATTGAGTCGAAGATTAATTTTAAAATGGTTTGGCTTACGAATTGGTTGGATAATCACAAGAAATATATTTCTATTGCACTTTTTGCAATCTTTATATCAGCTGTTTTTCTATTCAATTCGCTTTCGTATAATAATGATTTTGAAATATTTTTACCAAAAAATTCAATAATAAAAGCAGATCACGATTCTATAAAAAGACATTTTTATTCTCAATCTACAGTTGATATCTTGTTAAATTTTGATAATGAAACAGAAAATAACTATATTGTTGTTGAAAAATTGGCTGGTGAATTCAGGAAATTGAAGCATGTACGATTGGTGAAAAATGCAAAAGGATTAAAACTACTATCAATTTTTTCGCCGGCGGATTTGAATGAAGGTAATAGGTATTCTAAGGAAAATGGCAAAAAACAGTTGATAAATCTGAAGGTTGATAATCCAAATAGCATAAAGTCGTTAGAAAAAAATATTATTGATATTTTGAAGAATGAAAAAGGATTTGAATACATTATCAGTAGTCCGGCGTTAGCTTTTGAAGAAGTTAACGATTCGGTTGCAAGGTCATTGATTCGTTCACTATTTGTCTCGGCATTTTTGTTATTTTTACTTTTCATAATATTGACAAAATCATTGCCCAAAGGCGTCATCGGTATTATTGTTAATATAGTACCATTGTCTTCCATTGTTTTGATATTTATTATTTTTGGTATGGATATTAATATGTTAACGGCAATTACCGGAGTTGTAAGCATAGGGTTAATCGTCGATGATACTATTCATGCATTTTATAGAAGAGCGGTACTTGGGTATGACAATCTTGAAGAATTGGGCTTTAGTATGGTGACAACAACGACAGTATTATTTGTGAGCTTTATATCCTTTGTATTTAGTGATTTTACTCCAACGGTCACATTTGGTGTGATTTCTTCAATTGTTTTTATTCTTGCTCTGATAAGTGATTTGACGATGCTACCTTTTCTGTTAAATTTAATAAAAAGAAAATAATGCTTAGTGATAAAAATTATAAATTGTTGAATGGAAATCAAGCTATATCCCAAGCTGCATTTGATGCGGGAGTTAGTTTTTTCTCTCATTATCCGGGTTCTCCCGTGAATAATATTGAGCCCGAATTGAGAAAAATAAACACTGAAAATAATGGCAATATTTTCTTCAATGATGCGCACAACGAACACATCGCCACTTTGTCTTGTTTGGGAGCTAGTTTTAGCAAGGCAAGGTCATTGGTAGTTATGAAACATGTGGGTATGAACATAGCTGCTGATCCATTGAGTTATGCCGGATATGCCGGAGTGAAAGGGGGAATGGTGATAATTGTGGGGACTGACCCGGGTGCGAACTCTAGTACAGGAGAACAAGATGTGCATTGGTATGCTAAAAGCTTTAATCTTCCATTGTTTGAACCTGTATCGGTACAAGAGGCGTATGATATGACAATAGATGCATTTGATTTGTCTGAAAAATATGAAGTGCCTGTTTTGATTTTTTTGCCAGTTGCTTATAGCTATTCTATCGAACCGGTAGTGTTGAGAGGAAAAATCGATATAGAATGTACATTTTATTTTGAAAAAGATAGAAATCGCTATATCAATGTTGGAGAAAGAGCTGTAGAAAACCATAAAAAAGCATTAGAAAAATTGGATCTTATTGCGAAGGAGCAAAATTATACTAAAACTTTTTTCAACCCTAAAGCAAGTCTGGGAATAGTTACAAGAGGATTGACATTTAATCATGTTTACGAATATATACACGAATTCAAATTGGAAGATAAAGTTCAACTTATTAATTTTGGATTGGTGTTTCCTATACATAAACAGGTTTTTTTGGATTTTATAAAAAATAAAGAAAAAATTATTTTTATTGAGGATCAGGATGGCTTTTTGGAGATTATAGCGAAGCAAGAATTTTTTAATCATTTTAATTGCAAAATACACGGAAAAAGCATATTCCCTGCTTACGGAGCGATTTCTAAGGATCAGGTTAAAAGCTTTATCAGTAAGGAATTTGATTTGCCAGGAGTAATAGATACAATCAATGCTCCCGGTATATTAGAGAGATTGGGAACTTTTTGTGAGGGGTGTCCACACAGGTCATTTTACCATGTTATTTTTGAAGGCTTGAAAGGATATGATGGGATAGTAGGAGGAGATATTGGGTGCTCATCGCTTCCCCCTTTTAAGGCTGATTGGTTATTGTGCATGAATGCAGGATTAGGTGTTTCTCAAGGAATTGCAAGTGTGAATAAAAGTCAAGTAGTAATATCTACCGGTGGGGATGGTAGTTTCTTTCACGGAGGAATGATGTCTCTTCAAAGCGCTGTTGAAAATAATATAGATTTGATTCATTTTGTATTTGATAATAAATATGTTGCTATGACGGGACATCAGTATTCACCCTCTTCAGGTACAAAATTTGATGAATCTGCATTTTTGGAGTCTATTGGTGTTACGAGGTATTATGTTTTAGACGTTACTGAAATCCAAAAAGCAATTTATTTATTAAAGCACGAAATAAAACGAAAAGGGGTAAGGGTTTTTTGGATGAAAGGAGATTGCGCTTTAATGCCAAATCCCGAGAGAGAGATGAAGAAAAAGAATATGTATTTGGACTTGCAGAATTATTTATGTGATGGTTGCTCTATTTGTTATGATGATTTTGCTTGTCCTGCAATCAATAAGAATGAGAATGATAAATTGAATATAGATTCTGAATTATGTGTCAGATGTGGAGCATGCAGGATAGTATGCCCTAATGATGCTATAAAAATAGTTGAAAAATGATTAAAAATGTACTTATAGCAGGAGTTGGTGGTCAAGGGGTAAATGCCTTGTCAATTGTGATACAAAATGCATGTTTAAATGAAGGTTTGTATTGCAAAAGCTCTATATTCAAAGGAGGTGCACAGAAACGGGGAGCAATCTACTCTTTTATTAGAATTTTTGAAAATAAAAATGATACGGTAATTAATTTTAGTGGAGAAATTGGGGGAGGTGAATTGGATGTGATGATTTCTTTGGAGTATATAGAATCATTGAGATATATCAAATATTACAATCGAAATACTGAGCTATTGATTAATCAAAATGAAGTTGCTTTTTTTTCAAAGAGATATAATACTGAATTGCGTGAAATAAATCCTGTTGAGATTTTGAATGCTAATTATAACAATGTTAGAATAGAAGATTTTTCTATGCAAAGCAAAGATTTTTTTGGCAAAGAAAAAATGTTGAACTTCGTTATGGGATTTGAAGCGGTGAAAACCGGATTATTGCCTATTGGAAAAGAAACTTTTATAGATGAATTTTTAAAGAAAAATATCGTAACCGAAAATATTAAAATTAAAATGAAAGAATATGTTGATGAGGGAAATAAATAACGGAAATAGAAGAATTGCTAAGTATTGGTACAAAGACAAACAAAAAAATGCTGTCGTGTGCAAATTATCACCTCGAAATTGCGTAATAAAAGATGGACAAATGGGATTTTGCGGTGTTAGAGGAAATGTGATTGGAGAATTGAATACCTTTAATTATGGAGTAGGGGTCGAAGCCACTATTGAGACAATTGAGACTGAAGCTGTTTATCATTTTTATCCGGGAACTAGGATATTAAGTCTTGGTAATGTGGGGTGTATGATGTCTTGTAAGTTTTGTCAAAATTGGACTACTTCTCAAGTTAAACATCTAAATAAAAATAATTTAAGATTTTATACCCCGGAGGAGATAATTGATATGGCTGTGGAGAATAATATCGGCGTGATTTCATGGACTTATAACGATCCTGTAGTCTGGCATGAATTTGTAATGGACACATCAAAACTAGCTAAATCAGCCGGGATAAAAGTACTGTATAAAACAGCATTGTATATCGAACCTGAGCCATTAGCAGAACTAATTGAGGTTGTCGATATTTTTAGTGTGTCATTAAAATCAATGAATCCCGATATGTATCGCAAATTTACCAAAGGAAGGTTAGACCCGGTTTTGAGAGGTATATTGCAAATTGCAAAATCCAATTGTCATTTGGAAATAAGTCAATTGATTGTAACCGGATTGAATGATAGTAAAGAAGATGCAAGGAAATCTGCAAGGTGGATAGTAGAAAATATAGGGGACCATATTCCACTACATTTTGTCGGATATCACCCTGCCTATAAGTACAATAAGCCTAGGACACCATTATCCGCCTTACTGTCTGCAAGGGATATTGCTAAGTCAGAGGGTATTAAATATTGCTATTTAGGCAATGTTTACCGGGATGATGTTAGTAATACTTATTGTGATAAATGTGGCTCTTTGCTGGTACAGCGTTTTGGACTTACTGTCAAAAATGCCGGTTTAAGTGAGGATAACAAATGTTTGAAATGCGGTGAGAATTCTCCTATTAATGGTATTGAGTTCAAAAGTCAATCAGGGCTAAAACCTGAAGGAATTTTGTTTAATGATGAAAAGTCATTTGAATGGAGTAGTGAGGAAAATAGCTTGCATATTATTCAGCAGCGAGGGGATATTATCTATATCAAAGTAGAAAGGGGAGGGGGTATTGAATATTATGAGTTAAATAAAGGGATTGAGCGATTAATATTGTCAAAATCAGGAAAGGAGGAGAAGTTTATTAAGATATATACTGAGAATATTGATGATATTGCAATTGTTCCGGTGTTGGATAGGGCTCATTATCCTGTATTGAATGATTCTATTGATAAAAGCAAATATATAAACTAATAGTTATGGACAAAATTACAAGATCTTTACATGCAAAAGCAAACGTTGAAAGAGACGCACCAACTGCAACCCCAATTTATCAGGCTAGTGCTTTTGAAGCCCACTCGGATTATTTTTATACAAGGAATGATAATCCAAATATCTCTGAATTTGAACAAGCGGTTGCGATTTTGGAGGAAACAGAATTTGCATTGGGTGTCACTACAGGGATGGCAGCCATACATATCGTATTGAATCTGCTTAGACCAAACCAAACCTTATTAATTAATAAGCATTTATATGGTTGTTCTTTTAAATTGTTTCAATGGTTTTGCGAGAATTTTGATATAAACTTGATCGTCGAGGATTTATCAATAAAAAACAACTGGAACAATCTGCCAAAAATTGATATGGTTTTGTTTGAAACCCCTACCAATCCATTTTTGTTTTCAATAAAAATAAAAGAATTATCAAGGTTTATCAAAGCTAAAAACGAAAAAGCACTTGTTGTAGTGGACAATACATGGGCAACACCTTTTTATCAAAAACCTTGTTCTCTTGGGGCTGATATCTCCTTGCACAGTGCTACTAAATATTTTTCCGGACATAGTGATGTGATGGGTGGAGTGATCTTGACCGATAGGAAAGGAATCTATGATAAGCTTAGAAGTTTGAGGTTTTATTTTGGTAGTATATTACCGCCATTTAGCGCATGGTTATTGAGGCGGAGTCTGTTTACATTGGAAATTAGATTGGAGAAACATCAGGAGACGACAAAGAAATTATTAGAATTTATTGAAGGAAGAGCGGAAGTTAAAAAGCTGTATTACCCTGATATTGATGGAGTGCAATTGATGGGTTATCCAACATTAATATTTTTTGAACTCGATGAAAAGTGGAAGTCAAAATATAAAGAATTTTCAGAGAATTTAAGGCTTTTTAGTACTGGGACAGGTATGGCTTGTGTTACTTCAATGGTCGCTCAACCATTTACGGGAAGTCATTCTTCTATGGAAGATGAAGAAAAATATTCCATTGACCTAACTCCTGCCTTGGTAAGATTGAGTTTTGGTATGGAAAAGGTTGATGATTTAAAAACAGATTTACAAAGAGCTTTTGATGCTATCAAATAAAGAAGAGAAATATTATTACCAAATCGATACATTACGTGCCACAATGCTTTTGTTGGGACCTGTAATTCATTCAGCACTTTCTTTTATGAATTATCCTGCCGGAGATTTATGGCCATACAAGTACGATAGAACCAATTTGTTTTTTGATGTAATTGTGTTATTTCTTCATTCATTTAGAGTACCTGTTTTTTTTGTCTTAGCAGGCTTTTTTATGGAAAAGGGACTTCGTAAATATAGTAGGAAGGTTTTGTTTATAAAAAAGCTGAGAAGGATTGGCATTCCCTTGGTATTTGGAACTTTGCTTTTGTACCCAATTATAGAATTTGGAATGATAAACGCCAAATTAGGAAGTGTAAGCATATATGATTTTTTTGATTATTTCGATATATCGCATTACAAATTTGCTCATTTGTGGTTTTTGTACTATTTACTTGTTTTTTATTTTGTGCACATAATTGTCAGTGGTTTTTTAAATGGATTAAGAGAGTGGGTTTTAGACAAAAATTTTGTTCAACTGACCTTAATTATCGTTGCTTTGATGATTGCTTCATTTTTTATTTTGATTTTTATTGACCATAATGCTTTTGACGGTGATTATGCCTTACTACCGCATATTGGTTCTGTTTTATATTTTATATTCTTTTATTTTATGGGATTTGTCGCATACAATTCAAATAGATGGTTTGGCTATCTGAGAAATTATTTCATATTATATTTCATTGTGGGTGCTATTAGTTTTATTCTATTATTGGCTAGTAGAGCGGGAGCACGAGTTGTAGAAACTGATTTTTCAATAGTAGAAAGTCTTTTATTTGTAATAAGTGCATATTCCTTTGTTTGGGGTTTCTTTGGTATGTTTGAGGTGTTGTTGAGAAAAAATAGGTTAGTAGCTTATATTGCCAAATCATCATATTTTATCTATATTGTCCATTTACCTGTTTTAACTTTGGTATTAGCCTTAACCGTAAGTTTCCAACTTAACGAATTTTCACTATTTGGGATTATTTTTACTGCAACTATATTTATATCTTATTTGCTGTATTTTGTAGCGAGTGTTATATCCGGATACATTGTAAAAGATTAATAAGCACTCATAAGGATTAATCGTTCCGTAGCTCTCTTTTGCATTTATTATCCTCACTCTAGTGTCAAGTCAAGCATACTCTTTCACGCCAAGTATTTGTTCTTTTTGCCGATAACTGCATTAATAATTTCCACCATAGCTACGGCTATGCTGAAAATTATATGCTTTGTTCTCGACAAAAATAACATCAACTTACCCGAAACATTACACTTGACTTGACCCTAGTGTCAAGTCAAGCATACTCTTTCAGACCAAGTATTCGTTCTTTTTGCCGATAACTGCATTAATAATTTCCACCATAGCTACGGCTATGCTAAAAATTATATGCTTTGTTCTCGACAAAAATAACATCAACTTACCCGAAACATTACACTTGACTTGACACTAGGGATTGATTATACAATGTGTTTTATCTTGATATATTGTTATCTAGATTTATTAATTCATAATACCAGAACTCTATTCGAAGGTGTTTTATACTAAATATCCGGGGAAATTGCTTTATTTTTATGATAAGTCGGATGAAAACTTATAACTTTGCGTAGTACAATTAATAAAACACATATATGATAATTTCCTGTATCGTTGCTAAAGCTAAAAACAATGTTATTGGTCTCGATAATAAGATGCCATGGCATATATCAGAAGATTTGAAATACTTCAAAAGGGTGACATCCGGACATAGTATTATTTTGGGGAGAAAAAACTTTGAGTCTATAGGGAAAGCACTTCCGAATCGTACGAATATCATCGTGACAAGAGACAAAGCATTCAAATGTCCCGGTTGTGTGGTGGTAAACTCAATCGAAAGAGCACTTACATACGCATTTGACCAAGGGGAAGATGAGGCTTTTATTATTGGTGGGGGACAGATATATGAGCAGACCAAAGAATATTGGGACAAGCTGTATATAACTGAGATAGATGAAAGATTTGAGGGAGATGTGTATTTTCCTGCATTAGATAGTACCGATTGGAAATTAGTATCACAAGAATGTCATAATAAATCTGACACAAATAAATACGATTTTTGCTTTAATGTATATCTAAGAAAACATCCGAGATGATAAAAGAAGACTTTTTGCACTATCTATGGAAATTGAAGAAATTTGATTTGTCAAATTTGATATCTTCCGGTGGTCAAAAGTTAAGTATAATTGATTTCGGGACATACAATACTGATAGCGGGCCTGATTTTTTCAATGCTAAAGTGCAAATTGACGATACTCTTTGGGCTGGAAATATAGAAATGCACGTTCGTTCATCTGATTGGATCAAACACAATCACCAAACCGATAAAGCATATAACAATGTAATTCTACACGTCGTATATGAAGATGATTTGAGTATCAGTACACAATACGATGTAAAAATCCCGACTTTGGAGTTAAAAAACAGGATATTTAAGAATGATCTGAAGAACTATAAACTTTTGCGATTCAACAAAGATTGGGTTTCTTGTCAAAAATTGTTTAATATTTCTAGCGGATTTTCCCGGATTAGAGCGGTTGAAAAAGCTCTGACCGATAGATTACTGACTAAATCAAGCAGGCTAAAAAATATTTTGACGAATAAAGACAATGATTGGAATGATGCTTTTTTTGTGTATTTAGCAAGATATTTTGGTATGAAAGTCAATGCAGATGCTTTTGAGATGCTTGCTGGCTCATTGCCTTATAAAACTATCCTAAAAGAAAAAGATGAACTCATAAAAATAGAAGCCTTGCTTTTCGGTCAATCGGGTTTGTTGGAAAAAGAATTTGAGGATGACTATCCGCAAAGTCTAAAGCAAGAATACGAGCACTTGAAAAAAAAATATAAGCTTAGTCCGATTCCTGTGTCTATTTGGAAATTTTCAAAGCTCCGCCCTGCTAATTTTCCAACTATAAGAATAGCCCAATTGGCAAAACTATTGTTTGAGAATACTGCAATTTTCGGTTCGATAATCAAAAGCGAAGATGTTGATAGTATAAAAAGATTGTTCAGAGTCAAGGTATCGGACTATTGGTTGAATCACTATTTATTTGATGAAGAATCAATACACAGGCAAAAATCGCTTGGGAAATCGGCAATAAATGTTTTGATTATAAATACTGTAGTTCCTACTGTCTTTTTGTATGGTCTTCTTAATAATGATGAACAATATAAGCAAAAAGCTGTAGATTATTTATCTGAAATAGCTCCTGAAAGCAATTCTATAATAAACAAATGGGCAGATATGGGGTTTAGTATAAGTTCGGCTTATGATACTCAAGCGCTACTTGAATTGAAGCAAAACTATTGCAGTAAATACAGATGCCTCGAATGTCCAATAGGCAATGACTTAATGAATAAATAATCTATGGTAAGGAATATAATTTTAAAAGTTTTACTTTTTCCGCTTTCGCTTGTGTATGGTATTTTTGCTTATTTATACGGTCTTTTGTATGAAGCCGGAGTATTAGCTTCTATAAATTTTACAATTCCGACTATTAATGTGGGGAATCTTACAGTTGGAGGTACTGGAAAAACACCCCATACCGAGTATTTGATAAATACGCTTCAACCCTATATCAAACTTGCCGTATTGAGCAGGGGGTATAAGAGAAAAACTCAGGGATTTAGAGAAGTGTTGAACGGTGATACTGTTAATGAAGCCGGAGATGAGCCTTTGCTTTTTAAGAGAAAATATCCAATGTTGAATGTTTACGTTGCGGAAAATAGAGTCGAAGGGATATCCCAAATGCTGATGAAAAGACAGGATATCCAAACCGTATTGCTGGATGATGCATACCAACATCGTGCAATCAATCCTTATATAAATATTTTGCTTACTGAATATCATTTTCCTTTCTTTAAGGATTTTTTCCTGCCGACCGGAAGATTGAGAGAATGGAGATCAGCCTATAAAAGAGCTAATATAATTATAGCTACTAAGTGTCCAATGGACTTATCTCAGGAATCAAGGGATGAGTTTATTGCCAATTTGAATCCACTTAAAAAGCAAAATGTATTTTTTACATATTACAGATATTACAAACCTTATTTCCTATATGATCCAAATCAAAGAGTAGAATTAAAACCGGATATGTCTGTTTTATTGATAAGTGCTTTGGCTTCTTCTTCCTATCTTTACAGCTATTTGGAGCAAAAGACCGATGATCTCCATTCCTTGGAATTTACGGATCACCATGTGTTTACTTTTGATGAAATGGAGAGATTTAAAGAAATATTTGATAATTTGGATAGCGGTAATAAAATAATACTTACGACAGAAAAAGATGCAATGCGTCTTGATGCACATAGAGATTTTATAATAAAAAACAAATTGCCGGTATTTGTATTACCCGTATCAGTTGACTTTCTATTTAACCAAAAGGAAGAATTTGACACGCTTATCAAAAACTATCTGTTGGAGTTTAAGTCATAGATTCATGGGCATAGAACCCACCTCAACTCTCCCTTGCAATGGAGGAAGTTGCAACTCGCAAAAGCACCTCATTTTATCCTGAAAGACTAATCTACTATTTATAGCAATTCGCATTATTTGGTATATTTAATTATCTGAATTCTGCATTGAACTCGGGTTTTAACCCAGTTTGTACTACCTGAGCAGATAATCTACAATTGTCTGTTTTCTTTCTGTCACTAACTTATACCGCCTCTAAATAAATAAGCTAAGTTCTCTATTTAGCAATTACCCTGTATTTAGAATTGTTATTTAGGCACAATAACCAGATTATTGATATTATGAAATTGCAAAGTCTTTTTATTCTTATTATCTTGATCTTTTTTTCTTGTAAAAAAGATAAGCCTGATATTGTATATGATCCAACACCGGTCGATTTAAAAATACCTGTAGTTTTTAAAGACAGAATACTGCCTCCTGTTATTCCTAAAAACAATCCATTGACAAAAGAGGGAATAGCATTGGGTAAAAAGCTATTTTACGATCCGGTATTGTCAAAAAATCATTCTTTAGCTTGTGCTTCATGTCATAGACAAGGTAGTGGGTTTACAAACAATCAAAGATTTGCGAAAGGCGTAGAGCAAAAAGAAGTAAAACGCAATACAATGCCGCTGGTAAATGTAGCGTGGAACTATTACGAAAAATACGCGTGGGATGGTCATGCCAATAGTATTGAGATTGTGGCAGAGCATACGATAACAGATCCTTTGGAGATGAATAATACTTGGGAGAATGCAATTGATGATTTGGAAAATGATGATGAATATCCTGAATTGTTTACCAAGGCATTTGGTACTGAAAAAATAACTAAAGAATTAGCTTCCAAAGCAATTGCACAATTTATCAGGACAATATCATCAGCCAATTCAAAATTTGATAAATATCTTAGAGGTGAAGCAGAACTTACATTTGATGAAAGGATGGGATATTTTATTTTTGAAGCTGAAGAGAAAGGCGATTGTTTCCATTGTCATGGAAGTATAGACAATCCGCTTTGGACAGACAATAGGTTTCATAATAATGGAATGGATGATGAATTTAAAGACCTTGGATTGGAGAATGTGACAGGTTTGAAAAGCGATAGAGGTAGATTCAGAACCCCCTCATTGCGGAACTTGAAATTTACTGCACCGTATATGCATGACGGAAGGTATGCTACATTGGATGAGGTTATAGATCATTATAGTGAAGGCTTGGTTTTTTCTCCTTCGATAGACCCATTGATGAAAAGCGCTTATAAAGGAGGAGTTCATTTGACAGCCAAAGAAAAAAAGCAGTTAAAAGCATTTTTACTCTCATTGTCCGATGACGAATTGGTCAATAATCCTGAATACGAACCCGGTAAATAGCAATTTTACAATTGTTTTTCTGCGTGATATGAAGACCTGACAAGTGGACCACTCTCTACGTGTTCAAAGCCTTTATGAAGCCCGATTTCTTTATATTTAGCAAATTGATCCGGGTGTACATATTCTTTCAGAGGAGTATGGTTGAGAGATGGTTGAAGGTATTGTCCGATTGTGAGTATCTGAGTTCCAGTTTCAACCAAATCATCCATTAGTCTATACACCTGTTCCGGAGTTTCCCCAAGACCAACCATAATACCGGATTTAGTCCTTTTACCGTATTCTCTTATTCTACGCAATTGTTC
>Ga0256832_1002435_pt1 | contig 12714 bp, 12 predicted proteins | sample 134614metaG_FD_190534 | JGI IMG/M metagenome (GOLD analysis project Ga0256832, IMG submission 190534) | Hydrothermal vent microbial communities from Lau Basin, Pacific Ocean - 134-614 | ecosystem: Environmental > Aquatic > Marine > Hydrothermal vents | place: Pacific Ocean: Lau Basin | collected... | reverse complement strand
AGATCGCGGCGCACGCAGCCGATATCGCCAGAGGACGCAAGGGAGCGCGCGATGTGGATGATGCCATGAGCGATGCGCGCTATCAGTTTGACTGGAACAAGCAGTTCGAGCTGGCCCTCGATCCCGATCGCGCACGTGAATACCACGACGAGACGCTGCCGCAAGATGTCTTCAAAGAGGCCGAATTTTGCTCCATGTGCGGCCCCAAATTTTGTAGCTATAAAATCACCCAGACCATCCTCGAAGAGCATGGAGCCTAAGGCTCCGTGCAAAATGCGACAAGAATTACAAATCGAACGAATGCAGCTAAAAAAGCGCGCCAAACCCGAAGGGCAGCGAAGCTGTTCGCGCTTTTTAATACGCCTCACACAATGGTCGTTAGCGAGCAATCGCAACGCGCATGAGTGAGATTGGGTAATTGATGAGTGACAAAGCATTCGCTTGATTTGTGAGGCTCGTTTATATATTTCTTATGCACTAGGTATAACTTCTACTATTTTTCTTAATCTTCCTTAAAGATAAATAGGATAAAATCTATCCGAATTACTTCCCTAAAGGAGCATGGATGCTATCAAATGAAAAGGTGCAACAGGTTCTCGCTACCGTTGCATATCCTGGATTTACCAAAGATATCGTCACTTTCGGGTTTGTGAAAAACATCGAAGTGAACGGCGATAGAGTGGCCGTGGAGCTCGATATCACCTCCAGTGCGCCCGAAGTGGCTCAGCAGCTGCGCGAGGAGATCACCAAGAAGCTGGAACTCGAAGGGGCAAAAGAGGTGATCGTCAACATCAAGCAGCCAAAGATGCCTAGAGAGACCTCCAGCCGCGGCAAGAATCTCGCTCCACAGGTGCAAAACTTCGTGATGATCAGCAGCGGTAAGGGGGGCGTGGGCAAATCCACCACCACCGTCAACCTCGCCATCGCCATGGCGATGCAGGGCAAGAAGGTAGGTATACTCGATGCGGACATCTACGGCCCCAATATCCCGAGAATGCTGGGGATACTCGGCGTTCAGCCCGAAGTGGTGGGTAACAAGGTCAAGCCCATCGAGACCAAGTACGGTGTGGAAGTGATGAGTATGGGCGTGCTCATGGAAGAGGGGCAGTCACTCATTTGGCGCGGTGCCATGATCATGAAGGCGATCGAGCAGTTCTTGCGCGATATCTTGTGGAGCGACTTGGACGTGCTCTTTATCGATATGCCTCCGGGCACCGGCGATGCGCAGCTGACATTGGCCCAAAGCGTTCCCGTCACTGCCGGCGTGACGGTCACCACGCCGCAGATGGTGAGCCTGGATGACAGTAGACGCAGCCTCGATATGTTCAAAAAGCTCCATATCCCGATAGCCGGTATCGTGGAGAACATGAGCGGCTTTATCTGTCCAAATTGTCAGACCGAAAGCGATATCTTCGGCAAAGGCACGGCGCACGACGTGGCGCTCGAATACGGCACGAGCGTGCTGGGTGAGATTCCTATCGAGCCGGCCATCAGAGAGGGAGGAGACGAGGGCAAACCTGTGGTCTTTTATCATCCCGAGAGCGAAACGGCCAAGCGCTACCACAAGGCCGCCAACAAACTGTGGCACTTCATCGAAAAGGTCAACGAAGAGGGTGGGGCGAGCAACGAGATGATCCAGCCCACCACACCTCCCGGCGTTTCCGCATGCTCCACCGGCGCTGCACCGAGCGGCGGTCATAGCGGGCATGGCGGTGGCGGCAGCTGCGGCTGCTCCCACTAAGCGCCGCTTTTGGTATAATTACCCCAAGACCAATAGACGGGGTAAGAATGCCAAACTTCAAAAAAATCGCAGTCATCAACACCAAAGGGGGCGTGGGTAAGAGCACCATCAGCATGCAGCTCATCGTCCCCTACCTCTACCAAAAATCCCAAAATCCCGTATCCTTTTTCGAGTTTGACGACGAGAACGAAGATAGCATCTCTTTCGAAAAGAGCAGGCTTGTGTGGCTCGAGCGCGTGGGCGTAGCGAGCCAAGATCTGCGCGAAGAGCTGCGCGATATCTTGCTACTAGAAAACAACATCGTCATGGATATCGGCGCCAACAAGACCGCCGTCTACGTGCTGGACGCCCTTGTAGAGAGCGGTATGGTATACGCCCTCGATAGCGTGGTGATTCCTCTCATGGACGGTGAGCTGGATGCCACGAGCGCTATCAACATCTACCAGAAAGTCAAAAACGCAAACCCCGATATCAAAACGATCTTCGCCCTCAACCGCTGGAACGAAAACCGTGAGATAGAGTCGCAGTTCGATATATTCTTGGGCGACAAGTACGGCTTTTTCGATACCAAGGGAGTGATCAACTACATCGACGAAAAAGATCGCAACTACCTGGTGCTAGCCGATAGCGATGCCATCAAGTATTCGCGCGCTTTTGGCATCACGCTCTGGGAGTTTGCCAATATGGATATGGATGTGGATGCGGAGTTGCGTGAGGCCATCAAAGAGGGCGCATCCAAAGAGGAGATCAAGCGCCTGAGCTTCAAAAAAGCCCTCAAGAGCGACTGCGAAAAATATAACGAACGCATCCTCAAGCCGGCTTTCGCCAAACTCGAGGAGATTTTAGGTTAAGCAAAGAGGAAGCTGTATCGTTTTTGCAGTCTTGCGATTTTTTGCTGTGCTACATCTGTAATGAGATTTACAGTGAGATTCTCTTCGTTGGCGTTTGCTATGCTTGTCTCGAGATTGATGATCTCGTTTTTGGCGGCTTCGATGAGTTTAAGCATCTGTGAGAAGATGATGGTGAAACCTCCGCCGTCATCTTTAGTATGCGCCGACTCGATGAGGCCGTTGATATGGATAAAGTCGAGGCGGTTGATGAGGACGTTGAGCTCTTGGATGTTGTAAAACATCGAGCGCAGCTGGCTTTTGGAAGCATCGATATTGGTGGAGAGATTTTGGGAGTAGTGCACCAACAGGGCAAAGAGGTTTTTGAGATTTTCTATAACCTCTTTTTGGCGTGTATCTTCTACCGACATGCGCGAGAGATTTTGGATCATCTCTTTGATAAAGAAGGTGATCATCTCTATGACCAGCTTGGATGTGAGGATATTGAAGCCGATATCCTCGATATCCTTTTTGGTATCCTCGATGATGTCGCTCAGCTGCAATATCTTACGTTCGCTCAGCTCCGCGTTCTTGCGCATTTCGTGCGAAAGGGTGGAGAAGGAGACTCCCTCTTTTTTGACCTTGTAGCTTTCGATGGAGGCATTGAGAGAGAGCAGCCGGATATCTTCTGCCAGCTCGTAGATGAACTTACTCTTTTTGTTGAGCTCTTCGTTGAGGTTCAAGAAGAGATTGACCTTGCCGAAAATTTCGTTGAAGTAGCGATTGATGCGAAAAAAGACCGTCTCGAGATTGCACAAAAGATCGATAAACTCGGCATTTTCCGCTATCACATTTGAAAGATCTACCTGGCAGTTGACATTGTCGTCGCTTTTGATCAGCTTTTCTCTGCTTTGCACCTCTTCGAAAAATGCGCGCTTGGAGAACTCTTCGTAGCTCTCAAATCCTAGCTCCTTGAGCTTTTTGCCAAGAAGCTCCAAAGCCGCGTCCATATCGTTTTTCAGCTCATATTCGAGGAGTTCACGATAGAGCTCGGGGATGCGTTCGAATATCTGGGAGCTTGGTTTGAGGCGGATGGAGATGTACTTTTCTATTTCCCCTTCATCATTCATTACGGGGTAGATAGCGGCCAGCACCCAGTAGTAGCTGCCGTCTTTGGCCATATTTTTGACATATCCCACAAAAGGCTTGCCCGCTTTGATGGTATCCCACACAGCCTTGAAGATAGCGCGGGGCATGTCGGGATGACGGATGACGTTGTGGGGTTTGCCGATGAGCTCCTCTTTGCTCATCTTCGATACCCTGACAAACACGTCGTTGCCCGTAAGAATCACCCCTTTGGGATCTGTGATGGAGAAAAAGAGCTCGCTCAGATCGAAAGGTGATTCGATATTCTTGGGCTCGATTCCTCTTTTGTTGTAGAGGTTTTTATACATTTTTCAGCCTTTAGTCGAGCTCTTTTGCCGCGATGATCGCGTAGATTTTGGTCAGCTCTTTCACGAGTGCCGTGGCCGCTTCGGCGAGTTCTTGGAACTTGTCGAAGATATCTTCTCTTCTGTTTTCTCGCTTGAGGCGCACAAGCTCTTGGGCGATGTTGTGCACATCTTTGTGGAGCTCTTCCGTGCCTTCCAGTAGCGCTATCACCTCGTCACCATAGGGCTTGAGCGCTTTGAAGGCTTCACCCGAGTAGAACCACTTGCCGTAGTCGCATGCAGTGAAGTCCTTGAGTGAAATATCTTCGTATCCCTCCAGTACTTTGGCTACGTTGGTGATGTAGACGGAGTGCGCCTTGATGGCGTCGAGGATCTTCGTGACCGCTTCATCTTTGGTAAACTCTGCACACTTCTCGATGCCATCTGTCATGTAATCTATGGTGGAGAGGATGCGTAGTCCCGTGACGTTGGCCAGTTCTTGCGCCTCCTTGAGGTCTTTGTTGAGCTTTTGGATCTCTTCGCTAAAGGTGTAGATATTCTCTTTTTGTCTATTGGTGTACTCGATCTGCTGTTTGATAAGGTCCGTGACGTTCGCGCTGTTTTGCTTGATTTTGTGGAAGGTCTTGAGCACGCCGCTAGCACCCTCCGCGCTATCTTCGACGATGGTTTTGGCGTTGTTGACCACTTTGGCGGTGTTGTCCATCTCATCCATCACCGAGATCGTCACTTCGCGGATCTCGCTGGCGCTCTTGCTGGTCTTTTCCGCGAGTTTGCGCACTTCGTCGGCCACCACGGCAAAGCCTCGTCCCACTTCACCTGCGCGCGCCGCTTCGATGGCGGCGTTGAGTGCGAGGAGGTTGGTCTGCTCGGTGATCTCCAAGATGACGTTGAGTACGTGATCGATGCCGCTGATTTTTCGTTTGAGCTCCTCGGTGGTCTTGGTGAGGTTGTCCATCGCCTTGACCGATTCGAGGATGTCTTGGTTGGTTTTGTTGAGGATCGTCTCGCCGTAATCTATCTGATCGGTGGTCTCTTTTTGTGCCTGTTCGATGGCGGCGATACTTTGCATGATGGTATCGGTGGTTTTGAGACTCTCTTCGCTTGTTGTGGTGATCTTTTCGAATGTTTCGTTGAATTTGTCGAAGCGGTTTTTGAAGCGATAGATCCCCGTTTTGACCAGTGCCGCGTTAAAGATCGCTTCGCTGAGTCTACCGCCGCTTGCTATCCAGCGCTCCTTGTCCTCTTGCAAGACCTTCGCGAGCTTCTCTTGACACTCTGCAAGTTGGGTATCTTGTGCTTCGTTTTTGATCTCTTTTTTGCTCATGGTCGGCTCCTATTTCTTTGATTTGGCGCTAAAGATTGCTTCGATTTTGGCTTTGACGTTTTCGGGTGTGAAGGGTTTGACTATATAGTTGTTCACCCCGCTTTTGAGTGCGAGGATGATGTTCTCCTTCTTCGCCTCGGCCGTTACCATCATTATCGGCAGGTGCTTGAGGTTGGGATCTTTTCTGATCTCCTGGACCAGCTCGATGCCCGTGAGATTGGGCATGTTCCAGTCGGTGATGACGAAGTCGTACTTTTGGCTGCGCAGTTTTTGCAGCGCCACCATGCCGTCTTCGGCTTCCTCTACGTTGGTAAATCCCATCTCTTTGAGCAGATTTTTGAGAATTCTTCGTATCATCGGTGCATCATCAACCACTAAAATCTTTATGTTTCTATCGGGCAGTGCCATTGTTCCTCCTATTTCTTGATCGCATATTCACGGACTATGTGCAAGAGATCTTTCGTATCGAATTTCACCAGATGTGCATCGGCGTTGACAAACCTTGTCTTGTCCACCGTCGCCTTGTCCGAGAGCGAGGTGTTGATGACGATAGGGATCTTGGAAAAGATGGGATGCTCTTTTACTTTTTTTGTAAATGTCAGACCATCCATCCCCGGCATCTCGATATCGCTGATGATGAGCTGGAGCTTGTCGGTGATGTCCACCCCTTCGCGCTCCGCATCTTCGAGAGTCTCTTCGAGAAACTTGAGCCCCTCGATACCGCTTTCGACTTCGTAGATTTTGTGGCCATCTTTTTCCAAGATCTTGCGGATGATCTTACGAGCCACCGGGCTGTCGTCGAGCACGAGGATATTGTAGGACTGTTCGCTTTTCGCATAATCCGTTTTATCTTCGACGTTGAAGACCTTGATCATACCGAGCTCATCAAGGATGCCCTCAAAATCGAGCAGCAAGAGCAGCTGTCCCTCCTCGATCTCGATGACGCCCACCACCTTGCCGCCGAGTTTTTCGTCGATACTGGCGGGCGGCTTTTTGATATCGGTCCATTTGATGCGGCGTATCCGTTTGGCCTCGTGCACCACCACGCCGATGATCTCGCGCAAAAACTCCATCACGATCACATATTTGTCCGGTTTGTGCTCGGGCGCTTTGATCTTCATCCATTTGGCAAGATTGACTATCGGCACCACATCTTCGCGTATTTTGGCCAGACCGTCCACTTCGGGCGGCATACCGGGAGAGCGAAAGATGTTGGTGGGTTTTTGGATCACCTCCTTGACTTTGGCCACGTTTACGCCCAGCACCCACTCGTATATCGTGCCGTCCTCGAGCTCTTCGTACATGCGAAAGTCGATGACCTCCAGCTCGTTGGCACCCGTTTCCAAAATTTTCGGTAGATACTCTTTCTTTCTCATGATGCCCTCGCTTCCGCTTCTTCCTCGTTTTTATAGAAGAGCTTGTCGATATCGAGGAGTATCAGCAAGCTCTTGTTGCCTATCTCCTCGTCTGTGACGATGACGCCCGTGATATATTTGGAGTCGATGCCGATGGAGTTGATGGGGGCGGGGAGAACCTCTTCATCCTCTATCGTGATGGCTCCCACCACTTTGTCTATCATGAGGCCGATGTTGCCCAGCTGGGTGTCGATGATGAGTATGAACTCCTGTTCATCTACATTGTCCGCATTGGGCAGACCCAGCATCTTCTTGATGTTGACCACGGGCACGATATTGCCTCTGAGGTTCATCACGCCCATGATATATTCGGGAGTTTTGGGCACGGGCGTGATGTCGAGCTTTTTGGTGATCTTGATGATGTTTTTGATGTTGATGCCGATGAGCTCCTCGTTGAGCAAAAAGGCGATGACACGCTTTTCCTCTTTGATATTCTCTTCGAGAGCTTCGCTCAGCCCCAGTACTTCCATCTCTTTCATTAGATGACTCCTATGAGATCGTTGCGTTTGTCGTTGATGAGGGATTTGATATCGAGGATCAGCACCACCTTGCCGTCACCCGTGATGGTGGCGCCGGCGATTCCCTCCACATCTTTGAGCATCTCCCCAAGAGGCTTGATGACGATCTCCTCTTCGCCGTAGAGATCGTCCACCGCCACTGCGATGTTTTTCTCCCCGATATTGATGATGATGACGAATTTGTTTTCGTTGCTCCCTTCCATATCGAACAGTTCGTTCAGATGGAAAAAGAGATAGACCTCGTCGCGCAGCATCAGCGATTTGTAGATGCCCACATCCTTGATGTCTTCGGGGCGATACTTGATGATCTCCACCACGCTAAAGAGCGGGATGGCGAAGATCCGCTCACCCACGCCCACCATGAGGGTGCGGATGATGGCCACTGTGAGTGGGAGCTTCATGGTGATCTTGGTGCCTTCGCCGGGCTCGCTGTCGATCTCGATGGCGCCGCGCAGCGAGTGGATGACGTTGGCCACCACGTCCATGCCCACACCGCGACCGCTGAGATCACTCACCTGATCGACGGTGGAAAATCCCGGCAAGAAGATGAGCTCATACGCCTCCTTGTCGCTCATCTGTTCGGCTTGTTCTGGTTTGATGAGACCGCGCTCTATCGCTTTTCGCTTGACCTTTTCGGCGTCTATCCCGCGTCCGTCATCCTCGATGCTCACGATGATGCGATCGCCCTCTTGGAGCGCGGAGAGTATGATGGTTCCCGTTTCCGGCTTGCCTTTGGCGATGCGCTCTTCGGGCGGTTCGATACCGTGGTCGATGGAGTTGCGCACCAGGTGGATGAGGGGGTCTTCGAGCTGGTTGAGGATGCTGCGATCGATTTCGGTATCCTCGCCTTCGAGTTCGAGATTGATCTTTTTGCCCACTTTTTTTGCCAGATCGCGCACGATGCGCGGGAATTTGCTAAAGATGCGCTTCACCGGTTGCATACGCAGCTTCATTACCACCTCTTGGAGGTCCGAGACGGAGCGGCTCATGCCGGCTATCGCTTCGCCCAGTTCCTCTATCGCTTCGATGTCGCCGCAGTTGGTGCGAAAGCGCGATGTGAGTTTGACGATGCGGTTGCGATCGAGCACCAGCTCGCCCACCAGGTTCATGAGGGTGCTGACGCGATCGATATCGATGCGGATGGTTTCGCTCTCCTCCTTTTTCTTCTTCGGTGCCGGTTTGGACTCTTTTTTTGGTTCCGGTTTTGGCTGAGGCTGCTGCGCCTCATCTTTTTGGGGCGCAGGAGCCGGTGGAGTCTTGGGTGCGGGAGCGGGCTCTTTCTTGCGGCGCTCCTTGACGAGATCCTCCACATCCTTGTTTTGGGCTATGAGATCGTCCAGTTTCATGATGAGATCCATATCCCGCTCTTCGGGCGGCAAAAGGATCAGCTCATCGAGGATTTCGGTGATGTTTTTGTCTGGATATTGGCGGATCAGGTTTTGGATCGCCGGATCCACATCCTCGTGAAAGATGATTTCGATCTCTTCGCCCTCCTCGCTATTCTCTTCATTTGCCGCAGCCTCCGTTTCTAGCGTGGGATCCGCCTCTATCGCGCTCTCTTGGGGTGCTTCGGTTGTGGGTGTGGCGGACTCTACCGCCTTGCCTTCCAAAAGGTCGTTCAGTTTCGCCATGATATCGGCGATATCTTCCATGTCGGGGATTTCGTTGGAGGATTTGAGAGTTTCGATAGAGTTTTTGATGATGTCGATGCCTTCGAGGATGATATCCATCTTGTTCGAGTCGAGCTGCATCTCGTCGTTGCGGAGCTTATCGAAGATGCTCTCTATTACGTGTGCGAGATTGATGATGCTCTCAAGCCCCAAAAATCCTGCACCCCCTTTGAGGGTGTGCATTCCGCGAAAGATCTGGTTGAGCAGCTCTTTGTCGGTAGGGTCGTTTTCGAGCTCTATCAGTTCCTGGTCGAGATTTTCGAGGATCTCTTCGGCTTCTTGGATGAACTCGTCCAAAATCTCTTGCATATCTTCTGTGACGTGTATATGCATGGACTATCCTTTGTATTCGCTAAACATTGCGTCTATATCATCTTGGTTCACTTCGTTCTCCCATGCGAACTCCTCAAGATACGCTTCGTCCGCGGGGAGTGTGACCTCGTTATCGAGGAGTGCGAGAAAATCTTGTACTTTACGCAGGCGCTGTGTGATGATATCTTGCATCTGCAGTGCCGCGAGAGCATGCAAGACCCGATCTTTGAGCTCGCTTTCTTGGAGCTCCTCTTCGAGTGTGGTGAGCGTTTCGTAGAGCGTATCTGCGCACGCTCCCAGCTCTTGGGCACTGAGGTCGAGATGGTTGTGTGCTATTGCCAGATGGTCGTTGCGTAGGCTCTTCGTTGCCATAGGGATGCCCTTTTGGGTGGTTTGTGCCATTATCGGTCGTTTCATTTGATTTTTAATAAAAAAATAATAAAATTAGATAAATTAATCCAAAAGGCGAGATTTGGCGGAACAAAAGAGCGGCGGCAATCTCAGCGGCATCCAAAAAGCGGCGATTTTGGTATCGTCCCTGCCCGAAGAGGTGACCGTCAAGATCTTCAAAGGGCTCAAAGAGCACGAGATCGAAAAGCTGATAAAGACGATCCTCACCCTCGAGCCCCCCACGAAAGAGACCCTCAAACAGGTGCTCGATGATGCCTATGAGTATCTGCGCACCGTCTCGCCTCTCAAGATCGCTCCCGACCATCTCAAGAGCATCCTCGAAAAGGCGCTGCCCCAAGACGTGCTCCAAAAGCTTCTGGATCAGACTTTTGACGAGCAAGAGGGCAAGCAGATCTTCAAGGAGCTCGAAAAGCTCGACGCTAAGGTAGTGGCCAACATCATCAAAGACGAGCACCCCCAGGTCATCGCCCTGATACTCTCTCAGATCAAACCGGGCAAAGCCGCCGAGATCTTGCAGTATATCCCCAAGCGCGTGGGTGTTACCAACGTGCGCGAAGAGGTGATCAAGCGCATCGCCTCTATCGAGAAGATCTCTTCGCAAACTCTCAAGATCGTGGCCAATACCCTCGAAGAGGAGCTCCTCACCATAGGAGCCGGCAACGAAGAGAGCCTCAGCGGTATAGACGTGGCCGCCGAGATCGTCAACGCCCTGCCCAAAGATATGCAGGTGGAGCTTCTTGAGGATGTGCGCAAAGAGGATGAGATCCTGGCCGAAAACATAGAAGAACGGATGTTCAAATTCGAAGATCTCGTCAAGCTGGACAATCGCGCCATCATCGAGATCCTCAAAAACGTGGACAAAAACGATCTCATGCTGGCTCTCAAGGGCGCTCCGCAGGAGATCCTCGACAAGTTCCTCTCCAATATGTCCAAGCGTGCTGCCGAGATGTTCCTCGAGGATATGGAGGTGCTGGGACCTGTGAAAAAGAGCGACGTGGAAAAGGCCCAGAAAAAGGTGATCGAAGAGGTCAAAAACCTCATCAACAAGGGCGTCATCGACTTTGGCTCCGGCGAAGAATACCTCTGATTCTCCAACTTTGTAACAGCTTTCGTGTGAACGCTAGATTTTTGCAAAAAAATCCCTTAAATTATTGCATTGCCCCTGCTTTTTCATTATAATAAGAACAAATGTTAATTTTTTGAAGGCTGATCCATGTCCGATCAAGAGTTCCTCTCCCAAGAAGAGATCGATGCACTGCTTGGCGGCGGCGACGTAGAAGGGGGCGAAGAGGAGGAGGTTTCCGACGTCCGTCCCTTCGACTTCAGCGAGCTTGAGAGCATCAAAAAGGGTGGACTGCCCGGTCTCGATCTCATATATGAACGATGGGTCAAAGCCTTCAGAGACGATATCCGCAAGATTTTGCCAAAAATCAATATGGTCTCCAAAGAGAGCATCTACGTCACCCGGTTCAACTCATTTATGTTCAAGATCCCCATGCCTTCAAGCTACACCACCTTCACTATGAAGCCGCTTAAAGATACGGCGCTTTTGGTGGTGGATTCGCGCCTGGTCTTTACCATCATTAGCGTGATGTTCGGCGGTCCCGCAAAGCCTTTCAAGGTCGAGGGGCGCGAATTTACGAAACTCGAGACCTACATCATCAAAGATTTCATCGACCTGGCACTCCAGACCTTGCAGACCACCTTTTCGCAAGTCCACCCCGTGCAAGTTGAAAAGAAGGCCACCGAACTCAACCCGGCTCTGGCCAAAATCACTTCCGGCAACGAAAAGGTGATCATCGCCGAGTGTATCATAGATATCGACGGTTTTGAAGCTCCTATCTACTTTTGCTTCCCGCAGGGAATGTTTTTGCCCATCAAGGATGTAATCTATAGCGAGTTTAGCGGCGAAGTGGACGAGATCTGGAAAGAGAAACTGAGTGAACTGGTGCTCGAGACCGACGTGCGCGTAGCGCTGGAGCTGACCAAGAAGACCTTCTTTATGAAAGAGGTGCTTGAGTGGGAAGTGGGCAGCGAGATCATGCTCGATGTGAGCAAGGAAGATCCCGTCAAGCTGATCATAGAGGACAAAGAGAAGTTTATCTGTCGTCTCGGCAAGGTGCGCGATCGCTATGCGGCGCTCCTGCAGCAAGAGGTGCAAAAGGAAGAAGATGAGTGAAGAGAACAAAGAGCTGAGTCCCGATGAGTTGATGGCGCAGCAGTTCGGTGATCTTGCCGGCGAAGAGGGTGAGGAGAACGCGACGAGCGAAGAAGCGCAAACAGATGCGGCCGGCGAAGAGGAGCTGAGCCCAGACGAGCTGATGGCGAGGCAGTTTGCCCAAGAGAGCTACGGTGATAGCGATGCCGGCGAAGAGCAGTTCGTCCAGCACGAAAAAAGCGAAAACGGCAAACTCTCGATGCTGCTCGATATCCCGCTGGAGGTGACTATCGAGGTGGGATCGACGCAGATGCCCATCGAGGATATTCTCAAGCTCAATCCCAACAGCGTCATCGAGCTCGATCGCTATATCAACGAACCGATCGATCTCAAAGTCAACGGCAAGACCATCGCCAAAGGCGAACTCTATACCGTAAAAAACAACTTCGGGATACGTATCACCCATATCATCACGCCCGAAGATAGACTCAAAATCTTAGATATGTGAGGCGACCATGGCACTCGATATGCAATCTATATATATACTAGCTAGCGGTGGATCGCGAGCGATGGAGCAGCTCGACGCCACCTCCAACAATCTCGCCAACGTCAATACCGACGGATTCAAAAAGATGGTGATCAAAGAGATGAGCCAGCGCCTCGATGCAAATGGGGGTGATGCGAATCATCTCTTCGTCTTTCCGCGCTTTGCGCGCTCTATGCTCGATCTATCCCAGGGGCAGCTCAAGCAGACACACCGACCTCTCGACATGGCTATCGAGGGCAACGCCTACTTCGTGATCCAAAAGGGTGGTGAACAGCTGTTAACACGAAGCGGACACTTTTTCATGGATACCGACGGCAGACTCCTCGATCGCAACGGCAAT
>Ga0256832_1002434_pt1 | contig 12715 bp, 7 predicted proteins | sample 134614metaG_FD_190534 | JGI IMG/M metagenome (GOLD analysis project Ga0256832, IMG submission 190534) | Hydrothermal vent microbial communities from Lau Basin, Pacific Ocean - 134-614 | ecosystem: Environmental > Aquatic > Marine > Hydrothermal vents | place: Pacific Ocean: Lau Basin | collected... | reverse complement strand
GGTCTATCGATTTAAAGTGCTGCCGCTCCAGATAGTAGGCCATACCCAGATTATGGTGCACATCGGGATAGTCCTTATTAATACGCAGAGCGGTTTCGAAGGTACGTATGGCCGTATCATAATTTTTTAACTTTATCTGGGCCAGTCCCAGATTATTATAGGCGTCGATTTCGTTTTTGTTGAGCTCAATGGCTTTTTCAAAATGGCGGATGCCGTCGTTGATGAGATTGTTTTTTACAAACAACAGACCCATTTTAACATGGGAGGGGGCGTGTTTTAAGCCGTTGATCTTCTCCGCGATGCTGAACATCAGTTCGATTTCCTGCAACGTTTCATCGTGAACGGACTCGACAACGTTGCGGATACGGTTTTCAAACTTTTCCATGTCCGTCTGGTGGCGCCGTTCAAAAGTGACATAGTTTTTATTGATCAACCGGCCTTGTTCAAACACCTCGCAACTGGCGGTACCCTGGGCCAGGTGGCTTGCCGTTTGAACATGAAACTTACGGCCGCCAACATTCACATCATCATTAAATCCGATATCGGACATGTAAATACTCCAATTGAATCGCTAAGATTCCAACGGTTTAGCTTTCATTGTAAAGCGTTAAACAATTACGCCCGGCACTTTTGGATTTATACAAAGCCTGATCGGCCTTGTAAACCAAATCCTCAAAATTGTCGGCATCGCTGGGAAAACAGGAGCCGCCCAAACTTACGGTAAGCTTGCCGCCGGGTTGCACATTTTCCTTATAGAATGGATACTCGTCAATCTTGGAACGGATACGTTCACCTAAAATGGGGATCACTTCCTTGGGGATTCCCGGAAGAATTACACAAAACTCCTCACCTCCGTAACGGTTTACGATATCTTCTTCACGGACGGCGTTTTTCAATATCCAGCCTACGCTGCGTAAGGCTTCATCTCCCGCCTGATGGCCAAGTGTATCATTATAATTTTTAAAATGGTCAATATCAAGCATTAACAACGAAACCTGCGTATTATTTCTCCGGGCACGGTTAATTTCTTCTTTTAAACGGTCTTCAAAATAACGGTAGTTGTTAAGGTTGGTCATTCCGTCGGTAAGGGAAAGGTTTTTAACCTCTTCATAGGTTTGGGCATTGCTGACGGAGATGGAAATCATATTTATCAGAATGTTCAGGATATCCAGTTCATCCTTACCGAACTTTTGCTCGGAAAGCAGTTGCCCGCTGCCAATAATGCCCTGTACCCTTTCACTATGAATAATGGGTGCCAAAACTTCGATTCTTCTTTTGGCAATATATTCACTAAAAGGACGGAACTCTTCCTTTTCGGCCAGATGTTCCACGGTCACGGCCCGACGGTTGTGTTCGAAATAGGTAATAATGGGATGATCGACCGCCAGTTCAAAGTCCGATAATTCAAGAGGGTCCACCCCTTTGGCGTATTTTTTGGAGTAACGGCGTAAATTATTATCATAGAGCAGGGCCAGACTGCGTTGGCAGCCAATCTGCCCGACGATGATCAGCAGCGCGGAATTGATCAGTTGGTTGAGGTTTAAAATGGAGTAAAGCTCGCTACTCACTTCAAGCAAATTATGAATTTCATAGACCCGGCGGCGCAGATTACGCTCTACACTAACCAGATGCCCTTCCTTTTTTATCAACTGCTCTTCAAGCCGTTTAATATTCTGATGCAGCTCCCGGGTCTCGCGGCGCTCATTGTGAATAGCGGAAAGGGTGCGCACCAGGCTGTCGACAAAGCGAACAAAGCGTTTGGCTTCCGGTTGGCTGTTATTATAGGAGAAAAGATAGTAGCTGTAAGGGGTGATCCTGAACAGACAGGCCCAGTAGTGTGCCGGCATCATCTGCTTTTCTACAGCCCATTTCTGTTCGGTGCTTTGGGCGCTAAAGAGCTTACAAACCGCCTGTCCGTCAAGCTGTTTGATCAGAATGCGCCCTTTATCAAATGGAACGGATATGTTTTGTTCCGCGGGGCGCCAATCCTGATCCGCATGAGCCAAGGCGTAATATAATTTACCGACTCCCCGAATATTGACACTGATTTTTTCAAAAAACGAAAGGAAATGCAAATGGTACTGAGTTTGGGCCTGAGGATCATCCAATACATCACGCAGACTGTTTATCAGCTTCAGGAATTCATTTAAAGCTTTGGAAACACCGCTTTGCCCCTTATAGCCATACCGGCCGATCAGTCGTTCTAAAAGCTCCGTCATGCTTTGTATACTTTCTTCCTGCAATACATGGCTATCCTGACTATTATAGTTTATTAGGATATAAGGCTGATGCCGGTATACAAGCCGGTAGCGGTCCCTGCCGGAAAAAAAGTGAAACACCTGTTTCTACGAACAACCTTTCACCGGTATGGAAAGGATATAATATAGAGGTACAGATTCAACCAGCTCCCCGAATCCTAATTATTAAGACAATGATCCACGGCAATATAAAACCGTCCCTCAAAAAGATCATTGATCATAGTCGCCTTTTTTTCTAAAAAATCAGACGATCTCTCATTTTCGCTCTAACCGGGCAATTTGTTTAACTTTTATCGTAAAATAATTACCCGGCGGAACCCGGTGAATCCTTATTTAGCCATCCAATCGATTTTCGATAGGGATTTGTTTCTTTAAATCCTCTATCCAATGACGATATTCTTTTTCCAGTTTGAAGTTCTTGGCCATTTGTTCGATCTTCTGCCAATCCTCCTCCAACGAGAGGGGACGGGCATCCATATGACGATTTAATTTAACGATATGATAACCGAAGTCGGTTTTAAAAGGCATACTGATCTCTCCGGGCTTCATCCCCTCGAGAACAGATTTAAATTGCGGAACCACAAGTTTATCCACTTCAAATACGCCCAGGTGGCCGTGGTCCTGTTTTACATTCTCATCATCCGAATACTCGATGGCCAGTTCCTCAAACGAGGAGTCGTTCAGGGCTTTGTTGCGGATTTCCAGCAACTCATTCACCACCCGTTGTTCATCATCGGCCGTCGGGGCCACCCGTATCAGAATATGCCGCGTATGAATTTTTTCTCCCCGCCGTTCCATCATTTGAATGATATGAAAGCCGAACTGGGTTTGAACAATATCCGATATCTGCCCGTCATTCAGGGAAAAGGCTACCGTTTCGAATTCCGGAACAAACTCTCCCCGGCCAATCAAGCCCAAATCACCGCCGCGAATGGCCGAGGCCGGGTCATCGGATTCCTCTTCGGCCAGCCGGGCAAAATCGGCACCGGCCTCCAAAAGAGCCTTTATGGAATCGATTTTTTGATAGGCCTTAGCCTGAGCCTCGGCGGAAGGTTTTACGACCTTAAGAATATGACTGATATCCACACTCTCTTTTAAGCGCGGCAAACTGTCACGAAATTGATTATAGAACTGTTCCACTTCCCGTCGGGAAACTTTTATATCCTGAAACTTTGACTGGCGTACTTTTTCCACCAACAATTGTTCTTCCAGTACCCGGCGCGTATCCTTGCGTATCTTTTTCATCGGGCTGTGGAAGGCTTTTTCCAATTGTTCCTCCGACCCCACACGCTGAATAAGATATTGAATTCGTTCGTTCAGTTTCTGATCCACATACTCCGGGTCCACGGTAATGGTATCGATCGTCGCCTGTTCTTTTAAAAGCTTTTGCTCCACCAGAGAGTTGATGGTCCTTACCCGTATCCGCTCCACCATTTCCGGATTTTTTTGCGGATCAATGCGGTTCTGCATCAACACATTACGCATATACTGCTCTATCTCGGAGCGTAATATTATCTCCTTGCCCACCACCACGGCAATTCCGTCCACCAATTGCTGGGCCGGCAATAGCTGGGTCGTCAGCATGATGGCCAGGAATATTTTCATCATCCTTTTCATAAAATACCTTTCTAATCCGCTTTACTCAGATAGGTCTGTATCTGATATTTCTGTTTCCATTCGTCAAGCAATCTGCCATACTCCTGCTCCCTCTTTTGCCATTTGAGGCGCAGGATAATTTGATTTTTAACCAGATCCAGATCGCGAACGCTGCCTTTCTTGGCGGCATCCAGAAGCTGGACAAAGTGGTAGCCCTCCTTCACCTTAACCGGCGGGGAAATAGCACCCGTCTTGAGCCGTTTCAAGGCTTTTTCGATAAAGGCCGGCAGTGTGGAGCGCTCCACATACCCCAGATCCCCGTTAGGCATAATCTCAGAGGAACGGGTATTGAAATAATACTTGGTGATGATGGCCATCAGATCCTTGGACTCGCCGATCTCCTTAAAAATGGCCCGGTCGCGATTTTCCACAAACAGATGTACGATATGCACTTCATCGGCGGATCTTACAAACTCCGCCTTGTGCTCATCATAATAGTCTTCGATCTGTTTTTGGGCAATACGATAATTTTTATTGAGCTTGCTGTCCAGAAAAGATTCGGCCAGCAGCGCCTTGCGGTATTGTTCCACCATCACCTTTTGGCGTGGGGTAAGTTGCAGACCTTCCTTTACGGCGGTTTGATAGACGATTTCATCGTTTACCCATTTTTTAATGAGCGTACGTTTCAGCGCCAGACGTTCTTCATCGGAAAAGCCGTCAGGCACCTGGGCGTTAAGCTGATCCTTAACCAGAAAAGCGTCATTTACCTGTGCCAGCATATCGGGCGGCACTTGCGGACTGTTCTCACAGCCGGCCATGAACAATGCACCGGCCATCACCGGCCACAAACTATATCTTTTCCAATAATTCTTCATTGATTTTTACCGTGTATCTGTTTTTCAGTTTTTCCATCCAGGCGGCGCGTAATTTGCGCAGTTGCAGTTGTTTGTATTTTACCCGGATTTGATTATAGGCATCCTCGAAGCTGCGCAATACCCGTTCCTTCTTAGGTCCGGTTTTTATCACGACCCAGCCTTCCCGGTAAGGAACCGGCTTAATAAGCGCATTGGGGCCATGTTCAAAGGCAACTTCCGAAACGCCTTTCATACCATTCCTGGTTTTAAACCCGGCATATCCGCCGCGCTTGGCATAGAATTTATCATCGGAATACCTTTTGGCCAACTCTTTAAAATCCGCCCCGGCCCGGGCTTTTTGGTAAACCTTTTGCGCTTTGGCCTCCGACTCACAATATATATGATAAATTTCAATCTCCGCGGGCAGTTCAAACTCCGAAGGATGCGCATCATAATAGGCACGCAGGGAATCCTGATCGAGTATTATCTTATCCCTAATTTCAATTTGTTCAATTTTTCGGGTGAGTAAAGCATTTCTATACAACTTTAAAATACGAGCAAGGTCAGGTTCCTTATCTATGCCCAAGCGTATTGCCATAAATCCAAATAACTTTGATTCTCCACGTGTGTCAACCTCTTTTGTTAAGCGTGACAAACTTAGTAAACCTTCTTTATATCGATCCATATTATTGCCATATGCTAGTATTAACTCTCCTGTTTTAAGATTACCTCCATCCCATTTAACCAAAACAATATTCTTTTGCGCTTCACTAAAATTATCCGGCTTTAATCCCGGTCCTTTGTCCAACTCTTTGATGATAGAATTAAATTCCAAAACTGCAGAATTAATACGTTTATAGTGATATTTCTTTTTCTCTTTTTCTACTATTACCTGCCAATGTTTCATACCAGTCTCATTATAATTTCGAAACAGCGAATGTTTGATCTCCCGTTTTTGCGCCTCATACAGGCTTTCCTTCCACCCCTTATTGGGCCGGCGCTCGTGCAATAAAATAACATGATAGCCGTAACGGGTTAAAACCGGATCGGAAATCTCACCTTTCTTTAAGCCATAAGCCGCATCCTGAAAAGCGGGCACCATGTCCCCCCAGGTGAAGAAACCGAGCATGCCCTTGTTTGTTTTGGCGGAGGGATCATCGGAATATTTAACGGCCAGTTGTTCAAAGCTTTGCCCCTTACGCGCTTTTTGCGCTATTTCCAATGCCAGTTTATAGGCATTGCGCCCGTCACGTTTTTCGTTTTTGACTTCGCTGCTGTTAAAGCCTATCAGAATATGACTTACCTTAAGCTGTTCTTTCCTTTTATTAAAGGCCTCGCGGATTTCCTCTTCCGGCACCAGGCTGTCGATGATGATCCGTTCAAAAAGACGATCCGTCGTGATACGCGTGCGCCGGCGGTTGTATTTATAGTTGATCTCCGGGTCTTCATCCAGCCCGGCGTCCAGGGCGGCATTTATTTTTAGCACGCCGTTTATCAGTTGATTGAGCACAACCCGTTTTTCCTTCAGATCCACGGTGGTAAACTCTTTTAATTTGGGAAAGCGCCGTGACAGAACATCCTTATATTCCTCCTGCGTTATCTTCAAATCGCCCACTTCGGCCACCGTATCCGGTGACATTCCACAGGACACTAATCCTAATAAACCCACTAGAGCGACTAAAAATTGACGCATATTATTCCACCTCCATTTTATCAAGCTTTAAATTAGTCCTATTGGATAATGCTTTGCAATACTTTTTTTGTAAACTCCAGTCGCAAACGATCATTCTCTCCCTTCAGGGAAATGGCCACCCCTAAATCCTTTTGCTGATCCAGAAAGCGTACCTGTGCCTCTTTTTGATTCATCAGCGCCGGAATGGTATTCCTGAAAAAACCTTCATCTTCCCGGGCTTTGGGATCAAAAATAATACGGGTTGTTTTAGGGCCGACGATGACCCGACGCGCGTATAAACGACCGGCAAGGATTTTTAGTTTCATCACATTAAGAAAGAGTTCCACCTCTTCGGGAACCGGGCCGAAGCGGTCCCGCAATTCCATTCTTAACTGACCGATCTGATCCATGGTTTTGTAGTTGACCAGCCGGTGATAGATGGAAATACGCTCCAGATCGTTTTCAATGTAATCGTGCGGTATGAGCAGATCGAAGTTGACGTCGATTTCAGGATCGGTCAGCATATAATCCGCCGCCCGGGCCTGTTCCGGCGCGTCTTCGGGCAGACTTTTCTTCAACTCAGCCACGGCTTCGTCCAGGATGCGGCAATACAGATCAAAACCCACCGTTTGCACAAAACCGCTTTGTTCCTTGCCCAGCAAGTTTCCGGCACCGCGGATTTCCAGATCGCGCAGGGCGATTTTATAGCCGGAGCCCAGGTCGGTAAAATCCTGTATGGTTTGCAGGCGCTTGCGGGCCAGATCGGTCAGCTTATCCAACGGCGGCACCAGCAGGTAGGCATAGGCCTGACGATTGGATCGCCCTACCCGTCCCCGCAATTGATACAGCTGCCCCAGACCGAATTTATCGGCCCGGTTGATAATCATGGTGTTCACGTTGGGTATGTCCAGACCATTTTCGATGATCATCGAGGCCACCAGGATGTCATATTTATGATCCATAAAATCCAGCATTACTTTTTCCAGTTGCCTTTCCGGGAGCTGCCCGTGCCCCACGGCAATGCGCGCCTCGGGCACAATTTCCTCCAGGCTCTGTTTCATGGCCTCGATGGTTTCCACGCGGTTATGCACAAAATAAATCTGTCCGCCCCGTTCCAGCTCACGCTTGATGATATGATGGATTTTGACATCGTTCCAGTGCAGGATTTCCGTATGCACCGGCAGGCGGTTGGCGGGAGGCGTTTCTATATTAGAAAAATCACGCGCCCCCATCAGCGCCATGTGCAGCGTTCGCGGAATGGGGGTGGCCGTCATGGAAAGGATGTCCACCGACAGGCGGTATTTTTTCAGCTTTTCCTTATGGCGTACGCCAAAGCGCTGCTCTTCATCGATAATCAACAGTCCCAAATCCTTAAACTGAACATCGCCGGAAAGCAGACGGTGGGTGCCGATCAGTATGTCTACCCTTCCCGCCAAAACCCCTTCCAGAATTTCCCGTTGCTGTTTCGGCGTGCGAAAACGGTTTACCATCTCCACCTGAACAGGGAAGGAAGCCAGCCGCTTACGGAAATTTTCATAATGCTGAAAAGCCAGAATCGTCGTCGGCACCAGTATAGCCACTTGTTTACCGGACATTACAGCCTTAAAGGCGGCACGCAGAGCCACTTCGGTTTTCCCAAATCCCACATCACCGCACAACAGACGATCCATGGGCTTGGGGTGCTCCATGTCTTTTTTAACACTTTCGATGGCCGTGAGCTGATCGGGGGTTTCCTGGTAGGGGAAGGAGGCTTCCAGTTCCTTTTGCCAATGGTTGTCATCGACAAAGGCAAAACCCTCCTGGGCCTTACGCCCGGCGTAAATCTGCAACAGCTCGGCGGCGATTTTTTTAAGTGATTCTTTTGTCTTCTTTTTAGCCCGTTCCCAGTCCCTGCCTCCCAGTTTGGAAAGCTGCGGATGGCCCCCTTCCTCGCTGCTGTATTTTTGCACCCGGTTCAGGCGATCCACACTTACCAGCAAATGATCACCGTCCCTGTAGGCTATCTTCAGGCATTCCTTGCGTATGTTCCCGTAGCTGACCACCTCCGGCCCCAGATATTGGCCGATGCCGTAATCGACATGCACCACATAATCGTACACATGCAGTCCGCCCAACTGCCTCAGGTAGGAGCCGCTTTTAAAACTGCGATAAACCTTATGGCGCCGCGAACGGTTAAAAATCTGATGATCGGTCAACAACTCCAGACCGGCATCGGGCAAAATAAATCCGGCATGTAATCCGCCCTCCGTATAGCGCAAGGGCAGCAAAATATCCTCTTCCTCTATGATTTCCCTTAACCGTTGGGACTGTTCGGCATTATAGGATTGGATCACCAGCCCGCGCCGGGCGCCGGTCTCTTCCTGATGCCTGAGATATTCAAGGAACTTCTTTATGGAGCCGTTAAAATCGGGATGGGGACGGCCCTTAAGGTCGACAACCGCCGACCGGTCATCCTGTACCAGATCCGTGTGCGCCAGCGGGTGATTTTCCATAAAGCCTCGCACATCGGCGGGACGGGCATATTTTTCTTCCGGCGGCGGTTCGGCCAGGCCCAGGGAGGGATCATTTTCGTAATTACGGGCCGCCTGCCGGGCAAAACTTTCGATATGGCCTAAAAAATATTCACGGTCTTCAAAAAACAGAATGGTTTCCGCGGGCAACAACTCATGCAAAAAGGCCTGTTCGGCGCTACCGTTGGTGTGCGGCAGGATCACCACCTCGTCATATCTTCCGGTGGTACGCTGGGTGATGACGTCAAAACGGCGGATCGACTCTACCTGGTTGCCAAAAAACTCGATGCGCAGGGGCTCGTCATAATTAAAGGCAAAAACATCCACGATGCCGCCGCGCACGCTATACTCGCCCACCTGTTCCACGATATCCACGCGCTCAAAGCCGGCGGCGGTCAGTTGTTCCTGCAACAGTTCAAAATCCTGGCTTTTGCCTGCGCGCAGGTAAACCTGTAAATCCAGAAAACTCTCCGGCAGGGGCAGGGCCTCCATCAGGGCCTGGGCCGTGGCCACGGCTATAAAACGTTCTTCCTCCAAAAACACCTGCATGGTTTCCAGACGCATACTGACCAGTTCCGGGCGGGCCCGCACCCGCTCATAAGGTTCGGTTTCCAGGCCGGGTAAAAAGGCATTGGGCACCCCGGGCAGGATGCGCCGGATGTCCTCATGGATCACCTCGGCCTGTTCCAGACTGTTGGCCACATACAAAACCGGATGGCGGTGTTGACGGTAAAGCGCGGCCAGACCAAAGGCAACCAGCGCACCCGGCGCATGACGCAGATGGAGCGGGCGTTTCGGAGATATATGTTCAGCCAGGGTGACCAGAGGCGGCCATTGCAATATCTGCTCAGTCAGCTTGTCCATCAGCCTCGGTATCGGATTCTTTTTTAGTCCCTTTTTCAATCGTGGCCTTCAGCTTGTCCAGCTGTTCGCGATAGGGACTTTCAGGGAAGTTTTTTACCATTTGATGATAATACTGTTCAAAAACATCATGACGCCCCAAATGATAGAAAGAGGCGGCCATTAAAAAGCCCAGCGCTTCCTTATCATGAAAAGCGGGATGTTCCCGGGTGATCTGCTCGCACAGATTGATCACCGCCAGATAATCTTTTTTATCAAAAGCGATATAGGCCAGCCCGTAATGGCCGTTGGCTTTGACCACATCATCCCGGGCAATATCCACCAGATGGCGAAACACTTCGCGGGCTTCATCCAGCTTTTTGGTATAGTAGTAGGAAAAGCCCTTGATGAACAGGGCGGAGAGCCAGTAATCGGGATTTTTATCTTTCAGGATTTCCTCCACCCGGGCCAGGGCCTCCAGGGTTGCCGCATAGTCCTGCTTGCGGAAATGGAGTTTAGCCAGCTCGTAGTGGATAAGCTTTTGTTTTTCCGAGGCATTATCGATTTCCAGGGAACGAACCAGGTATTTTTCAGCCTCGTCCAGATCGTGAAGCATCATATGGCTGTAGCCCATAATACGGTACAGATCCTCGCGGGCGCCGTATGTGGGATCGAACTCCAGGGTGCTTTCCGCCGCTTCCACCGTTTGCCGGTAGTTGCCCATGCGGTAAAAGGTCCAGGTCAGCTCGGCCCAAATGTGGGCGGTATCCTTATTGCTGGGAGACTGACTCAGGGCCTGCAGATACAATTTCGAGGCGGCGGAGAAGTTGCCCTCGTCATAGGCTTTGCGCGCTTTCTCCGTTATTTCGATAAATTCATTCATTCTTGTTACTCCGTATCAAATAGCCAAGCAGTTTAGGGAATCCGCGCACATTGTGCAAATGCTTGTGCCGCCCGCCCACACAATGCCCATTTTTCACAAAAAAAAGGCTCTGTTCTTTACCCCGGCTTGACCAAACGCACCGAAAGTATTTTTTACACATATTGGATTGCCTGTTATGTTCAACACGGGAGCCGGCCTGTGGCAATATTTCTGCCTTTCCACGGATTGTATCGATACCCTGAAAAATGAAATATCCCCCGATTTTAAGATATTGATCTTAAAACCGGAGGCGAAGGTTGGCGACACCTGGACCAGTACAAGAGGCCTCTCGCAGTTGGAGAAGGTCCTTGATGAAATCAGCTTTAGCAACGGGGTCAGTCCGCGTGCCTACCGGGACGTGCTGGTTATAAAAAGGACGTCACCCCCGGACGGGGCGCTTTACACCTCGCCGACGGTCGGGGAGGGGGTGGGGGTGGGGCCGGTACCATCCGTCATTCCGGGAAGCGCAGCACCGGGAAATCTGATACTCCCGTAGTCCTCAGCCAATCCGTTAAAACGGATGGCGGGAGTTCTGCGTCACTTACATCCTCCCGGATGAATCCGGGCGTTAACGTTTTACACATATACTACTCCCATCCCCGACGGTCGGGGAGGGGTTGGGGGTGGGGCCGGTACCATCCGTCATTTCAGGAAGCGCAGCGTCGAAAAATCTGATACTCCTTTAGCCCTCAGCCAAACCGTTGAAACGATTGTTGGGAAATGGACGGCTCGGGCATCAAAGGCACCTAAAGTATTTGTTAGCAATAGAAAAAACAGCGGCTGTTCAAAAACCTTATTCTTCTTTTTCAACCTTAGTAGATAAACCTTCCCAAAATAAAACAACCTTATTATTGAATGTGTGCCTAAAATGACGGTTCTACAAGGAAGACGACCGAAAGCTATGGTTTCGCCGGGATGTCCGGCAGAGGCCAATCCGTTGAAACGGATTGGGAAAAATTCACGTCCTTTCCATCCACCCGGATGAATCCGGGGGTTAACGTTTTACCCATAAACTACTCCCCTCCCCGAGGGTCGGGGAGGGGCCGGGGGATGAGTTCCCAACCCGGGCCGGACACCAATGGACAACGGTAAAACTTCTCACACCGAAGATGCCTCTCTTTGGTCGGCATGACACATTCCGGGCCATCCGTCATTCCGGGAAGCGCAGCGCCGGGAAATCTGATACTCCCTTAGTCCTCAGCCAATCCGTTGAAACGGATGGCGGGAGTTCCGCGTCACTTACATCCCCCCGGATGAATCCGGGGTTACTGCCCTACTCCCCCGCATTGCGGGCAGGGCTGCCGGATTCTTTTTGCCCCTTAAGATATTTATCCAGAAAACGCAGCACCTGGCCATAGCCTTTGATCTCATTTTCCTTTTTACGGAAACCGTGACCTTCGTCGGGAAACAAAACATACTCCACGGGAACGCCATTGGCCCGCACCGCTTCCACAATCTCATCGGACTCCACCTGCAGCACACGCGGATCGTTGGCCCCCTGCAGCACCATCAGCGGCTTTTGCACATTGGCGGCATGAAACAGAGGCGATATCCGTTTTAGACGGACGGAATCGGCCGTAAAGGGATCGCCCAGTTCGGCATACAGCGCCTTGCGGAAAGATTCCCAGTAGGGTGGCACGGACTTCAGCGTTCTCAGCCAGTTGGTCACACCGAAAATATTAACACCGGCATCAAACTCTTCCGGCGCGAAAGTCAGCGCGGCCATTACCATATAGCCGCCGTAGGAACCGCCGATGATGCCGATCCTGTCCCCGTCCACCACATCCAGTCCGGCCAGGTAGTCCTTGCCGGCAATGCAATCCTTCAAATCCTTTTCACCGTGGTTGCGGTCATCCATTTTATAAAAGGATTTCCCGTAACCGGAGCTTCCGCGGTTATTAACCGCCAGGACCGCGTAGCCGTGATTTACCAGATACTGTATCAGGGCAAAATAATTTAAACGCGATTGTCCGCCGGGACCGCCATGCACCCAGACCAGGGCGGGAACCTTATGTGACGCGGAGGCCTGATGCGGCTGGTACAAGATGGCCGGAATCTCCAGC
>Ga0256832_1002433_pt1 | contig 12716 bp, 10 predicted proteins | sample 134614metaG_FD_190534 | JGI IMG/M metagenome (GOLD analysis project Ga0256832, IMG submission 190534) | Hydrothermal vent microbial communities from Lau Basin, Pacific Ocean - 134-614 | ecosystem: Environmental > Aquatic > Marine > Hydrothermal vents | place: Pacific Ocean: Lau Basin | collected... | reverse complement strand
GGTCAGGGTATGTTGGCATACCGCAAGCACTGTGCAGGTTGTCACGGTACGGACGGGCGGGGGCTGGAGGACTTGATACCACCGTTGCGGCAGTCGGATTATCTGCGGAACCACCAGCGGCAATTGCCCTGCCTGATCCGCTACGGTCTGGATACGCCTGTCGTGGTCAATGGGCGCCGGTTTGATTTGCAGCGCATGCCGGCTAATGAAGGGCTGGATGATATCTCCATTGCCAATATTATCAACTTTATCAACAATGCCTGGGGCAATAGGCAGGACTATGTGCCGATAGATTTTGTGCGGGAACGGCTGAAGGAGTGCGATACGGATAGATCAATTAAAAATGAAAAATGAAAAAGTAGCTGTTTGGGTGCTCCTGTTTTTAGCGCAAAAACAGCGGGTACCTAAACAGTTACGATAAAATATAAGTGTTTTGCGGGGCGACGGGGCGCCGCTATCTCGTACGGTGGGCCATTTGGCGGGCCATTTGGGCGAAAAATTGCTTGTCGGGTTCGGGGATAGAGGATTTCGCCAGGCTTTGGAGGCTTTTTTCTAAGAAATCGTCCCTTTTGTTGCGTGCATCGTCCAGGGCTCCGGAGGTGACCATCAGGGCCTTGATGCGGGCAATTTTTTCATCGGGATTGTCGCGTTGGTCCAATAAATTATGGATTTCGCGGGGGGCGGGTGTATTTTCGATGCAGCGGAGGAGGAGATAGGTTTTTTTGTTTTGCACGATATCGCCGCCGATGCGCTTACCTACCTGATCTTTGTCGCCAAAGCTGTCGAGGATGTCGTCTTGTATCTGGAAGGCCATGCCGGCTTGTATGCCGAAGTCGAAGAGGTTGTCGGCTGCGTGCGAGGGGGCTTGGGCCAGTAAGGCGCCGATCTTGAGAGCGGCACCGAGAAGGACGGCCGTCTTGAGCCGGATCATTTCCAGGTATTGGGCAGTAGAGACGTCGTTTTGGGTCTCAAAGTCCATGTCCATCTGCTGGCCCCGGCATACGTCCATTGCCGTTTGTGAAAAGGTCTGCAATACCGCGCCGAAAGATGGGTGTGTGCGGTACGACTCCAGCCACTGGTAGGACTTGATCAGCATGGCATCACCGGACAGGATGGCCCGATTGGTGCCAAACAAGCGGTGTGCCGCCGGCTGGCCGCGCCGGGTAGTGGCTTCATCCATGATGTCGTCATGAAGCAAGGTAAAGTTGTGGAAAAACTCAATGGCCGCGGCAGCGGCCATACCCTTCTCCCAATTTTCGTCAAAAGCACGCATGGCGGCCAGGAGCAACAGGGGCCTGAACCGCTTGCCGCCGCTCGCCAGTATGTGGCGGACCGGCCGGGCCAGTGTGTCGGGGTGGATATCGAAGGCATTTTGGTCGAGAAATGCATTAAAACGCATGCGCAATTGTTCCATACCTGCGGCTTTTGGTCAAAGGTAGGAAGTATCCGGCCATTGTCAGGCATATTATTTGCAGCGGAGGGGAGAATAGAAGCTATCGGGATGCGGAGAGAACGCCAATATATCGTGGTTTTGGATCGAAGCGTGGAGCAGGCGCGCCGCACCATCGAATGGCTCGAAGACTTTAATGTACCGGGCCGTTTTAAGGCATTGGACAATTGGCCGGATTTTGAACGCTTGACGGAGCGGGAGGATATAGACCTGGTCATTGCTGAGGTAGGCCTGGAAGGGCGGCGCCCTTACCGGATGTTTATGGACTTGCGGGAAAAACTGCCCGGTGTGCCGATTCTGGTGTTTTCTCAAAACAATAACGAGGTCATTATTTCCCAAATCCTGCGGGCCGGTGCTTTGGACTATTTGGTCAAAGAGGAGACCACGCCGCGTCAATTGGCGCGTGCGGTAAGGCATGCTGCAATCCGCTTTCAGTTGCATTTGGACCTGGCCGATTTACGTGCCCGGCTGGAAGTGGCGCAAAACCGGATGCGGGAGGCGCAAAAAATGGCTCTGTTGGGTGACTGGACGATGGATATTGTCAGTGGAGATGTCACCTGGTCGGATACAATGTACGACTTGTTTCGGTTGCCGGCGGGTCGCCGGGTGGAGTGCCGGCAAGATTTTATTGAGTTGGTGTATGATGAGGACAGGGCAGTGGTAGAGGCGTTTTTTAATGACATCCTTCGTACCGGCCAAGTCCGTCAGATAGACTTTCGAATCCGGGATCAGGATGCCGGCTTTCGCCATATCCGTGCCCGCGGCAAGCTGAGTATGTACGACGCTATCGGCGGTATGGTATTGGTGGGCACCTGTCAGGATATCACGCAGGAGGTGCAGAGCCGGTCGGCGGTACTGTCGCAGCAATTGACGGTGCACAGCAAACAGAACCAGCGGCGGATGATGGCCCATCTCGGGTTTAATATCCGGACACAGATGGGCATACTGACCAATTTGTTTTACTTGTTGGAAGAATCCGGGGTGGCCAAGCGCCAGCAGGTACTGCTCAGCGGTATCCGGTCGGCTTTTGATGCGTTGAATGAGGACTTGCATCAGTTTCTCAACTCTACGGTGGCCTGGGTGGATGAGTGGCGTGTGGTGCCGCAGCAATTTTATTTGCCCAAGTTTTTGTCCAATTTCAAGCAATTTATTGAACTGAAAGAGCAGGTGCGTGTGGAACTGGAGGCGAAGCTGCCCAAAGCATCGGCCGGATATGTGTTGATGGATGGAGACAAGGTGCAGCAGGTGTTGCTCAATGTGTTTCATGCGTTTAGTGAGACGGCTTCCCTGATGCAAAAGCCTGTCCGGCTCAAGGTCCGGTTGCGCCATTCAAAGCCGGCGGCTGAGCTGTCCTTTGCGATTGAGTTTGATGGATACTTTGCCTTTGGGCATGACAAAGACATCATTGAGGAGACGGACAAATTCTTGTCGCGTGTGGCAAGCGACCCGGATAAGCTGGCCCGGCCGGATATTGATTTGGCGGTAGCGGTGCGGCTGATACGCATTCTGAAAGGAGCACCCGGGCTGGTGCATCAGCCGGGCAAGACACGTTTTGAGTTTTCCATTCCGGTGCACCCGGTGTCTGCTGACCAGCCGGTAAGCAGCGCCAAGCCGCTCTTTGCGCTTCGCATTTTATTGGTAGAGGACAACAAACTCAATCAGATCGCCACGCGCAAGATTTTGGAAAAATGGGATGATAGTATCCGTGTGGATAGCGCGGCACACGGCAAGGAGGCCATTGAGAAGGTGGAGCAAAGGGACTACGACTTGATATTGATGGATTTGCAGATGCCCGTACTGGGAGGCATTGATGCCACTACCATTATCCGCAAGACATCGGACGTGCCCATCGTCGCGCTTACGGCCCATGCGTCCGGTGAAGAAGAACAAAAATGCCTGACAGCCGGTATGAATGGATATTTGACCAAGCCGGTGCGCCCCAAGGCCTTGTACCGGGCGATCAACGACGTCCTGCTCCGGACGGTTTCAAAATCCGGTACGCCGGGTTCGCATTCCGCCTGAGCCCAAACCCGTAGGGCCTTAATAGTCGCAAAAAATCTATATAATTTTTATTTTGTGACTTGGTAAAAGATCAGGCTAAAGGGCCAAAAAAAAGAGCGACCACGAAACATTTTCATGGTCACCCTTCACACTATGAAACACTATATAAGATTCTCTGCAAGATAGGACTTATTTTTGAATTACAGGGGATAACCTGTATTTTTTTCGGGTAAAGGCCGAAAAAATTATGGTTTTGCCCTTTTTTGTACGAAAAATTTGACATTCCACCAGTCTTTTTCGATGATGGCACCCATTTTTTCGTAGAATGTTATGGCTTCCTTATTCCAATCCAGTACCTGCCATTTTACGATGTTTGCGCCTTTCAGGCGCGCGGTATGGATGAAGTGGGTCAATAACTGTGTGCCGATGCCTTTCCCACGGTGCTTTTTTGTGACAATCAAATCGTCCAGATATAGCATCTTGCCCTTCCAGGTGGAAAAGGCCGAATAGTATAAGGCGATGCCCACAATGTTGCCGTCCAGTTCGGCGACGAGACAGTCAAAAACGCCTTCGGCGTACCACTGCCGGTAAGTATCAGGTGTGGTGACCACCTCTTCCGGTGCTTTTTCAAAGACGGCCAGCTCTTTGACCAGTAGCCAGACGGCCTCCATATCGGCCGGGGTGGCGGGGCGGATGTGTGCGGGGACGGGGTAAGCCATGGTGTGATATTTTGGTGGGCCAAGATAGGGTAAGGCTTGTTATACTCAAAGCGATTTGTTTTGGGGACGGAAAGAATATCGAACAAGGAACACCGATTTGAGATTTTAGAAGGAATCCCTGAGCTAATCGAAACGCCCACTTCACAAATCTTCATTCGTTACTTCGACAAGCTCAGTACAAGTAATCGGTGTTCGACATTCCCAAGTCCCAAACCTGTTCGTGACGAGTATAACCCGCACCTGGGGCAGGTAAGTGCGGGACCGTCTCTTATTTTGCACATAGAGCGCCGGGCGCGCGGGATGAATCAGGTATTGCCGTCGGCTTCAGCCGACGGTAAGAAAGTCCAAAAAACAATCGGGGCTTTAGCCCCATCAGCCGGCAAAGTAGCCCAAAGTCCAACCCCAAATCAAGCTCCGTAGGAGCGAAACAAAAAAGATAAGCCTGGCAAACACCAGCCCCCGGAAATATACTCAAAGCGATTTGATCTGTACATACACCCTTCGGCATCCATGAAAATGCCTATTTCATCCCAGGAAACAGGAGCACCCAAACAGATACAAAAAAAAAGGTAACTGTTTAGGTACCCGCTGTTTTTGTGCTAAAAACAGGAGCACCTAAACAGTTACAAAAAAAGCTGCCCCGCCGGGGCAGCTTTTTGCTGAGTGTGTCAAGGATTAGTTTCCAAGAGAAGTCTTCTTTTGCGGAAGGCTCTTGACCTTTTTAGTCGGTTTGACTTCTCCTTCAATGATCAGGACAGTTTTGGGATTGTCCGGCTCATTGGTGGTCAGCGTGACGGTTTTGTGGAACTTACCGATACGCTTGGTGTCATAGCGTACTTCCAGGTCGGCAGACTCGCCCGGCATGATGGGATCTTTCGGCGGCTTAGGTACGGTGCAACCGCAGCTGCCTTTGGCATTTTTGATGATCAAAGGCTCGGTGCCGACGTTTTTGATCTTGAATACGCGCAGGGGATTGGAGCCACGCTCAATCACGCCGTATTCGATTTTCTTTTTATCCACTTGAAGCTTGGGCTGTGCATAGGCAAAAGCAGCCGCAAAAACGACGAAAGCAAAAAGTGCAAGGAACTTTTTCATTTTCAGAGTTTTTTTTGACGCAACCATTGCAGGCGCCGCAGTTTTACCATAAAATGGCCTCTTTGCGCCCCAATAGTTGCTTTTTGATTAACTGATGGGGCAAAGGTAGTGCCTTGTTGCCTGGGGCTCAAATGGTTTTATGTTAATAGCGCGTTAAGTTGTTAAGTCGCTGATTCTGAGAGCCTAACATTTTAAGAAACTAACGAAGTGTGCTACGTTGCAAGGCCGAGGAAAGTGGTATTTAGAGCCAAAAGCGGAGGCCGGCTTGAAATTCCAGTGCGTTGATTTTGTCTTTAGGCAGGCCGATGCCATTGTTGCTGAGCTGGAAGTCATAGTGCAAGCCCAGGTTTAGGTCATAATTGTAGCGGGAGAGACTGTAGTCTATGCCGATGCGTCCGAGAGCGATGAGCTGATCTTGTACCACAACAGCCTGGTCGCTTTGGGTGGACAAGGATGGATTGGCGGGGTAGGCGGCCTGTCTGTCGGTTTTGGGAGCGACGTAAGCGGTTTGCTGGGATGTGGACAGGTCGCTGTCCAAGAGGATTATTTGGTTTTCATCGGGGTCGCCGAAGTAATATCCTTGTTGATGGAATGAGGCCCTGCTGATGACGGGGACAGCCCCGGCTTTCCAGTAGAAGCGATGCTTGCCGCGGTGGAGCAGCTTGCCTTCAATAGAGACGGGGATGCGCAATTGCTTGACATGGATGTCGCGGGTGGCCCAGCCGGCGTAGCCGGTAGCCGCATCGCCGTTGGTGATGCGAATGATGGGCGCAGGCCTGTAATGCAACTGTGAGAACGAGATCCCGACTTTTGCCAGGTATTTTCTTGCCAGTGTTTTGCCGATGGTGATACCCGCACCGGTGGAAATCGCTGCCAGGTCGGGCGGGTTGATGTCATTGAAAGGCTCGGTGCCGGTGATGATCCGGCATCCGGCCAGGGCCGTGAAGACGTCCAGAAAGAAGGCGTTTTGGCGCTGTGCCGCCACGATGGAAGGCAAAGGAGCGGAAGGGGGCTGGACGTGTGTCCCGGTCCGGGGTAAAGCGGGAAGAATGGCTGCGGTCTGCGGGGCCGCATGCGTCTTCCGGGCGGGGAGTGCGGGGGGAGGGGCGGGAAGCGGTCGGATAAGGGGGGCGGCAATCGGTGGGACGGTCTGATGGTTGGGTCTATGGGCAAGGAGCCGGGGCGTATGCCGCCCGTCTTTTGGTGCCATGCGCCGGCGGGGCGATGGGCCCGGCGGTATTTGATCTGCACGGGCATAATTCCGGTCGGTATTGTTGTGAGTGGGCGGTGCGGGCTGATGGATGGATGGCGGGATAGGGTTGCCATTGTGCGGATAGACGTGGAAGCGGTTGGTCTGTACAAAGGACAGGGCCATGATCAAAATGAGAAAGGCTTCGGTGATTTTGGTGGTGATGACCCATTTGTTGATGTAGGTTTCCCGCACCAGTCGCCAATAAAGGCTCAGCCAATGGGCTTCTACAAAAGGCGTTTCAAAGTCTTTTATTTTGTGGGAAACTTCTTTGTCAAAAGCCGTTCTGGCATCGGGTGTGTTGGCTTCTTTGACTTGCCGGAGCCGGTGGCTCAGGTCATCCCAATGCTCGGCCTGAAACGGGACGTCCAAATCCCGGAGCAGGTGGCGGATTTCGTCGTCAAAATGCTCTCTTCTCATACGTGATTCGCGTTTGGCATTGTGAGCGGACTCATTTTTCAATGCCTTTTTTCATCAGTAATGCTTTCAATTTTTGCCTGGCTTTAAGGAGATTGGAGCGGGATGTGCTCTCCGTAATGCCCAGCATCTGACCGATTTCCCTGTGAGAATAGCCCTCTATGACGTAAAGGTTAAAGACAGCGCGGTACACGGGGCTGAGCTCGGCCAGGGCATCCAGTACTTCTTCCCTGCCGATTTGGTGCAATACATGCGGTTGATAGGACAGATAGGGCTGTACTTGCTCGAAGTCTTCAGTCTGGCGCCGCTGTTGGCGGCGATAATAATCAATGCATGTATTGACCATGATGCGGTGTATCCAGGCGCTTAGGGATGTACCTTCATTGTACTTGTGGATGTTCCTGAATACCTTGAGAAAGCCGTCTTGCAGGATGTCCAGTGCGTCTTCCGGCGTGTTGGCGTAGCGTAGGCACACGCCCATCATGCGGCCATAGTAAGCCTCGTACAGCTTGCGCTGCGCCCAAGCCTCCTGGCGAATGATGGCCCGGATGACGGCTTGCTCTTCCTGTAATACTATTTGCAATGAAAGGCTCATCCCTTGCGCAATATAACGCTTTTGTGTCGTTTGGCGCTGCTTTTTGGGAAAAAATTGGGAGTAACTGTTTAGGTACCCGCTGTTTTTGCGCTAAAAACAGGAGCACCTAAACAGTTACAATTGGGAAAGGGACCCCGCCCGCGTGTATGGGCAAAATGCTTTGGATAAGCCCGCCGGCTGCCAAAGGAGGCCCTGGCCGGTGTCAGTCCTGCTCCAGGGCATTGAATTTGGAGAGGAGGAAGTGAGCGGTCAGGTCATAGTGAGAGGGCACGACAGAGACGTAGTTGTGGGCCAGGGCGTGGTTGTCGGTGCCTTCTACCATGTCGTCATGGTCAAAATGGCCGGTGAGCCAGTAGTAGCGAAGTCCTTTGGGGTCCACGGCTTCGACGTATTCTTCGATCCAGCGGGATTCTGCCTGACGGCAAATGCGAATACCGCGGATGTCCTTTGGGGGAACAGCGGGTATATTGACGTTGAGCAAGAAATTGCGTGGGTAGGCGTCCGGCTGATGGATCAGCTTGGCCATCAATTTTTCGGCATATAGGCGGGCGCCGGTCAGATCGGCATCAAAGGAGTAGTCCAGGAGCGAAAATCCGGCGGAGGGAATGCCTTCCAGGTAGGCTTCCATGGCCGCCGACATGGTGCCGGAATAGATGATATTGATGCTGGCGTTGGAGCCGTGGTTGATACCCGAAAAACAGTAGTCTATCTGCCTGTCTTTGAGCAGGACGGTCTTGGCCAGCTTGACGCAGTCCACCGGTGTGCCGGAACATTCGTAGGACTCTACATCTTCGAATACGTCCACACGGCGAAGCCGGATCGGATCGGATATGGTGATGCCGTGTCCTTTGCCTGACTGGGGTTTGTCCGGCGCGACGACGATGACTTCGCCAAATTGCCGGGCCACTTCTACCAACGCTTTGATGCCGGGGGCGACGATGCCGTCATCGTTGGTGACCAGTATGAGGGGCTTGCTCATGTTTTTTCGGGCAAAGGTAAGTAAATACGGTACAAGGTGAAGGGTGAAGGGTCAAGGGTCTGAAAATGAAAATGCCTGAATGACGTTGACCGTTTTGGATGGAGCTTACCGTCAGCGTCCTCGCGACGGTCACGTCGCAAACTTTCTTCTTTTGTGCCCGGCCGGAGCCGGCCCGTTGTGCTGTTTGCGGGTGAAGTCCCGAAGAACACCGGTACAGAATTGCTATATTTGCGGGATGGAACAAGTTCTACAAGGCAAGAGCGCCAAGCTATTTGTCCTGTTGGCGGGTGTGTTTGTGACGACGGCACTGGTGGCGGAGTTTATCGGGGTCAAAATTTTTTCGCTTGAGATGAGTTTGGGCTTTGCGCCCGCCAATTTGCGCATACTGGGCTACGGGCAGTTGAGTTTTAACCTGACGGCAGGAGTGCTGCTGTGGCCCGTGGTCTTTGTGCTGACCGACATCATCAATGAGTATTTTGGGCCGCGGGGTGTGCGGTTTTTGTCGTGGATGACGGTGGTTTTGATTGCCTTTGCCTTTTTGGTGATTTATGTGGCGATCCGCCTGGAGCCGGCGGGCTTCTGGCCGCGGTCTCACTTGACGCGGCTGGCTACCGAGGCACAGAGAGAGGCGATGGAGGCGCGCGTCTCCGACTACGATGCGGCTTTCGGGATAGTTTTTGGGCAGAGTCTGTGGATCATCATCGGCTCGTTGGTGGCCTTTCTCGTGGGGCAGATTTTGGACGTGGTGAGCTTCCACCGGATCAAGCAGTGGACGGGGGAGGAGAAGATCTGGCTGCGCGCTACGGGCTCGACGCTCATTTCCCAGTTGGTGGATTCTTTTGTCGTGCTCTTCATAGCCTTTTATCTGGGTGCTCACTGGCCCTTTACGCGCGTGCTGGCTATCGGTCTGATCAATTATATGTACAAGTTTGTCATGGCCATCGCCTTGACGCCGGCCATATACGCCATGCATTACGTCATAGAGCGCTACCTAGGGCCGGAGGAGGCGGAGCGTCTGCGCCAATTAGCGATGCAAAATACATGAAGCGGTACGTTTTTCCGGTGTGGCTTTTGTTGTGGGCGGTACCGGCCTTTGGGCAGATAGATGATTCGATCGCGGCGATCATCATGCTGGACAGTGACTTAGTGGTGGCTGCCAAGCGGGATTTTGATGTCAGGGACTTTATCCGGGTAGTCCGGCAAGACACGGTGTTTGAGCAGAGTTTTAAGCGGCTGCGGCGGGTGTCGTATCACAATACCAACGCCTTTCGCTTTTTTGCGCGGAAGCGCAAAAAAGTCAAGGCGACTTACGAGAGTGAAGTGCAGCAACGCCGGGAGGGGTACTGCACGGATTTAGAGGTGATCTCCGAAAAGACAACGGGCAATTTCTACACCCGGCGGGGCCAGTATCGCTACTATACGGCCAAGATGTTTGCCCGATTGTTTTTGCGAAAAGGCAGGCACTGTGTGCGTCCGGACCGTGCAGGTGAGCAGGCGAAAAAGACGTCTTCGCGGATGGAAAAGTACGTGGCGCAACTCAAAAAACTGATCTTCAATCCGGGGCGACCGGTGGACATACCGTTGATCGGGCACAAGACGGCCATTTTCGACGAGAAGATGCTGCGGTACTATGACTTTAAAATCCTTTCCCGTCCCTATCAGGACGGGACCGCTTGCTATGTATTCTCCGCGCGTGCCAAGCCCGGCTTTCCCTCCGGCAAGACGGTGATCAAATCGCTGGAGATGTGGCTCCGCAAGTCGGACTACGGCATTATTGCCAAGAAGTATCACTTGCGAAACCGCAACCTGCTTTTTTGGTTTGACGTGCGTATGGATGTGGCGCTCACGGACACGCCTGCGGGGACGGTGCCGGCGCGCATTGATTATGACGGGGCGTGGAAGGTGCCGGGATCGCGCCCGGAGATAGCGGCATTTCATCTGCGATTTGACTATCCCGACGACGGTTCTTCTGCCGGTCACGAATGATGCGGCGCGTGATGAGAAGGGAAAAAGTTTTCGGCACGGAGTGCCGAACGGTTTGTGTAGAGGTGGGTGCATAGTGGCCGTCAAATCGAACTAATGCGTAACTTCGCTGCCCGATGAAAAGAGATGCAACCATATTGGTGACAGGGGGGACAGGCTTTTTGGGCAGCTACCTGTTGCGGCAGTTGTTGGCATCGGGCTATACGAATATCCGCGCGACGCGTCGTGTGGACTCGCGCATGGATCTGGTGGCGGATATCCGGGACCGCATCGAATGGGTGGATACGGATGTGCTGGATGTGGTGGGCCTGTACGATGCGATGTCGTCGGTGGATGCTTTATATCACTGTGCGGCGGTGGTATCTTTTGATCCGCGCGACAAGCGGCGGATGTACCGTGTCAATGTGGAAGGCACGGCCCATGTGGTCAATGCGGCCTTGGAAGCCGGCGTGGGCAAGATGGTTTTTGTCTCTTCGATTGCAGCCATTGGTCGGGTGAAGGGCAGGGAGAAGGTGACCGAAGATTTGAAGTGGGACGGCAGCAAGCTGAACTCGGCGTATGCACGCAGTAAGTACCTGGCGGAGAAGGAAGTGTGGCGTGGCATTGGTGAAGGACTCAATGCGGTCATCATCAATCCGGCGGTGATACTGGGTAGTGGACGATGGCAGGAGGGGCCGGCGAAGTTGTTTTTAGAGGTTTATCGGGGTTTGCGCTTCTATCCGGTAGGCAGTACGGGCTTTGTGGACGTGCGCGACGTGGCCGATCTCATGATACGGATGATGGCGTCGGATGTGTCGGGTCGCCGGTTTATAGCCAACGGGGCCAATGTGACGTACCGACAGGCTTTTGCGGATATTGCCGCTGCATTGGGCGTGTCGCCGCCCGCAGTGCCGTTTGTGGCGCCATTGCGCGCTTTGGCCTGGCGTGTGGAGTGGCTGCGCACACGGCTGTTTGGGGGCACTCCGCTCATCACACGGGAGACGATGCGCACGTCCATGCACCGGTTTTATTACGATAATACGCTGTCGCGGGAGGTCTTTCAATTCCGTTACCGACCGTTTGAGGAGACGGTTCGGGAGACGGCAGAGAAGTTTTTGCTGTCGCAGGCGGACGATTTTCGACATTATCCATTGGAAATAGGCTCGTAGTGTATTCATTTGTCGTATTCTGTGTAACTTTGGGCCGACAGGTGGGGCATATTTTGGCATCCGGGCCGGGCATCGCCTTTGGCGTGGAGATTAAGTCATAACTACTTTATGAAGTTCCAATTTACCGAGAATAGTGCGGAGTTGCCTTCAGTTGTATTGGTGCCTGTGTGCAAGGATTGCACCACGGCGCAAATTGAGCGGGATATCCGTAAAACCTATCAAATTCCGTCTTCTTTTGAATTTGATGTATGGCAGCCCGATGAAAAGGATTATTTGATTGTCTTTGCCGGAGACAAGACGCTTTATTTGGTCGGTATTACTGATGACCGGAAAAAAATAATTTGCAGCATTCGCAAGACGGTCAAGTCAAATCTCAAACGATTGCCGGCCACGGTTGGTGTGGACTTGAGCTTTGTACAAGATGAAATGAAAGACGTGGCCGAAGACTTGCTCTTTGGTGTCGTCAATGGGGCCATACTCGGCAAGTACGATATCCACTTGTTCAAGAGCAAAAAGGAGAAAAAGAAGGGGTTTGCCGCAGCTCGTACGGGGATGGTGGTACGCACCAAGATAGCGCCGGCCAAGGCGCGGCGCATCGCCAAAGAGGCAGCGGATCTGGCGCAGACACAAATGAGCATTTTTGATCTGGTCAATATGCCCGCCAATAAAAAGAAGCCGCTGACGCTGGCGGCGACGGCCCGAAAACTCGGCAAGGCATCGGGATTCAAGGTGCAGGTCATCTCCGGCAGTGCGTTGGTAAAAAAGGGCTTCCATGCCATCCATGCCGTGGGTCAGGCGGGTCCGGACCCGGCGGCATTGATCATCATGGAGTACAAACCGCGCGGTGCTCGCACCAAAATCGCGCTTGTCGGCAAAGGTGTCACCTTCGACACCGGCGGCGTCTCTCTCAAGCCACCGGCCAATATGCATCTGATGAAGGGAGATATGGCCGGTGCGGCGGCTGTCCTGGGGGTGATGGATGTAGTGGCCAAGCGCAAGTTGCCGGTACATTTGATCGGTATCGTGGCCGCTGCCGAAAACAACATTGGCTCCAGGGCCATCAAGCCCGGTGACGTCATC
>Ga0256832_1002432_pt1 | contig 12716 bp, 15 predicted proteins | sample 134614metaG_FD_190534 | JGI IMG/M metagenome (GOLD analysis project Ga0256832, IMG submission 190534) | Hydrothermal vent microbial communities from Lau Basin, Pacific Ocean - 134-614 | ecosystem: Environmental > Aquatic > Marine > Hydrothermal vents | place: Pacific Ocean: Lau Basin | collected... | reverse complement strand
GAGATTTCTGTAAGGCGTGACGTGTTTCGTCTGGCGCGGGTGTTCACCATCTCGCGCGGCAGCCGCAGCGAGGCGCGGGTGCTGACGGTGCGGCTGCGCGATGGCGGGCATGAGGGGTGGGGCGAATGCGTGCCCTATGCGCGCTATGGCGAAACGCTGGAGAGCGTGGAGGCGGCGATTTCGGGATTGCCCGAGGGGATCACGCGCGAAGAGCTGCAGGAGGCGCTGCCGCCGGGAGCGGCGCGCAATGCCGTGGATTGCGCGCTGTGGGATCTGGAGGCGAAACGCGCCGGGCGGCGGGTGTGGGAACTGGCCGGCCTGCCCGCGCCCGGGCCGGTGATCACGGCTTTCACGCTTTCGCTGGATACGCCGGAGGCCATGCGCGAGCAGGCGGCGCGCAATGCCCATCGCCCGCTGCTGAAGATCAAGCTCGGCACGGCGGATGACATGCCCCGCCTCGAAGCGGTGCGGGCCGGGGCGCCGGATTCGGCGATCATCGTGGATGCCAATGAGGGCTGGAGCGCGGAGATCTATGCCGATCTTGCCCCGCATCTGGCGCGCCTCGGGGTGCGGATGGTGGAGCAGCCGCTTCCAGCGGGCGCGGATGACGCCCTGCGGGGGCTTGAGCGCCCTGTGCCCGTCTGCGCGGATGAATCCTGCCATGACCGCGCGAGCCTTGCGGGGCTTGCGGGCAAGTATGATCTCGTCAACATCAAGCTCGACAAGACGGGCGGGCTGACGGAAGCGATTGCGCTGAGGCGCGCGGCGGAAGCGGCGGGTTTCGGCATCATGGTGGGCTGCATGGTCGGCTCTTCGCTTGCGATGGCGCCAGCCACCTTGATCGCGCAGGGCGCTGCCTATACTGATCTCGACGGGCCGCTTCTTCTGGCGGAGGATCGCGAAGAGCCCCTGAGATATGATGATGCCGGCGTGCATCCGCCAGCGACACGGCTTTGGGGTTAGGAGAGAACCGGATGAGCAGAACCGTTTACGTGAATGGCGAATACCTTCCGGAGGAAGAGGCGAAGATCTCCATCTTCGACCGCGGCTTCCTGATGGCGGATGGTGTCTATGAGGTAACAAGCGTTCTGGATGGCAAGCTGATTGATTTCGAGGGCCATGCGAAGAGGCTCCAGCGATCGCTCGATGAGCTCGACATGCAAAGCCCCGTCAGCATGGATGAGCTTCTGGAGATCCACCGGGAGCTGGTGGCGAAGAACGGGATCGAGGAGGGGCTGGTCTATCTTCAGATCACCCGCGGCGCCCCGGCGGACCGCGATTTCGTTTTTCCCGATCCGGCCGAAACGCCGCCCACGATCGTGCTTTTCACCCAGAACAAGCCCGGCCTTGCCGAAAGCCCGGTAGCCCGGAAGGGCATCAAGGTCATCTCCATTCCCGATCTTCGCTGGCACCGGCGCGACATCAAGACGGTCCAGCTGCTCTATCCCTCGATGGGCAAGATGATGGCCAAGGCGGCGGGTGCGGATGATGCCTGGCTGGTGGAGGATGGCAAGGTGACGGAAGGCACCTCCAACAATGCCTATATCGTGAAGGGCGGCAAGATCATCACCCGTGAGCTTTCAAATGACATCCTGCACGGCATCACCCGCGCCGCGGTGCTGCGCTTTGCCCGCGAGGCGCAGATGGAGGTGGAGGAGCGCCCGTTCACCATCGAGGAGGCGCAGAGCGCGGACGAGGCCTTCATCACCTCGGCCAGCACCTTCGTGATGCCGGTGGTGGAAATAGACGGCGTGCCGCTTGGCAACGGCAAGCCCGGCCCGGTGGCGAAGCGGCTGCGCGAGATCTATCTGGAGGAAAGCCGGAAGGCGGCGGTCTGAATTTCTGCCGGCGCGGCTTCAGCCCTCTTCCTTGCCGACATTCTCCGCAAAGGCCTTTCGGAAGGCTTCCTGCTTCTCGGGGCTGGCTTCCTTCTGGTATTTCGCCTTCCACTCGCTGTAGGGCATGCCGTAGTAGATTTCGCGCGCCTCGTCTTTTGAAAGCTCAATGCCGCGCTCGGCCGCCGCTTCCTGATACCAGCGCGAAAGGCAGTTGCGGCAGAAGCCGGCGAGGTTCATCATGTCGATGTTCTGCACGTCGGGGCGGTCTTCCATCAGGTGCTTTCTGAGCCGGCGGAAGGCGGCGGCCTCGATCTCGATGCGGGTCTGTTCGTCCATCTTGCTTCCTTTCTTCAGATGCCGGTGCTTTCCAGCACTTCGGTGAGGATGGGGGCCAGGCGCTCGGCCCATTCCTTCTGCTGCTCTTCGGTGCGGATCAGATCGTTTCTGAGCTCGATCAGCGCATTAGGGCGGCCTTTCTGCAGGGCGTGGCGATCCACGCTGTCGCCCGGGAGGTGGCCGCCGTAGGGCTCGTTCTCGCCGACGCAGAGATCGGGCTCCTCGCGCAGGCGCGCCAGCAGCGGCGCGGCGAGGCGGGTATCGTCTGCATGCAGGATGCCGATGTGCCAGGGGCGGATGCCGTGGCCGTTGAGGCGTGGCGTGAAGCTGTGAACGGCCACGTAGATCGTATCATCGCGCCGCGCCGCGAGGCGGGCGAGCGCCTCGTGATAAGGGCGGTAGCAGCGGGTGAGGCGCTTCTCCAGCTCCTCCGGCCCGGCAAGGCGATTGGCGGGGATGATCGAGCCATCGTAGATCTTCATCAGGAGCGTCGGATCATCCTCGCCACGGTTGGGATCGATCACGAGGCGGGAAAAATTGGAGAGGATCACCGGCGCATCGAGAAGCTCGCCAAGCGCCAGGCTCACCCCGGCCGCGCCTACATCATAGGCGATGTGGCGCTCCATGTCTTCCGAAGGGAGGCCCAGATCCCCTCCATTGATGAAATCGGGCACGAAATTGCTCGCATGATCACAGGTAATCAGCCAGCGCGCCGGGCGATCCTCGCCGAAAATGTGATAGGGGTGGTATGTCATGACCGTTTTACTTATTGCTGTTGTGGCAATCCATAGGCCGAGGCGCGGCAAAGCGCCAGATGTTGTCGGATGCTATTTGGTGCATTCGGCTACGAGCCGCAAGGCGGAGTTGAACAAGATGAGGAACGAGGCAGGATGAAGCGCCTTCGCAATGTGAAGATCGTGGCCACGCTTGGCCCGGCATCGAGCGATTACGAGATGATCCGCGCGCTGTTCGAGGCGGGGGCGGATGTTTTCCGGCTCAACATGAGCCATGGAAGCCATGAAGAGCAGGCCGCGCGTTACGAGATCATCCGCCGGATCGAGAAGGAAACCGGCAGGCCGATTGCCGTTCTTGCGGATCTTCAGGGGCCGAAGCTCAGGGTGGGTGTGTTCGCCAAGGGGCCGGTGCAGCTTGAGGAAGGGCAGGAGTTCCGTCTCGATCTCGATCCTGCGTCCGGTGACGAAACCCGTGTGCAGCTGCCTCATCGCGAGATTTTCCAGGTGCTGAAGCCGGGGGCGCATCTGCTTGTAAATGACGGCAAGATCCGCCTGCGGGTGGAAGAGAGTGACGAGGCCTCGGCACACACGATCGTTGAGGTGGGAGGCACAATTTCGGATCGCAAGGGGGTGAATGTGCCCGATGTGGTGCTGCCACTCGCCGCGCTCAGCGAAAAGGACCGCGAAGATCTGGAATTTGCGTGCGAACTCGGGGTGGATTGGCTGGCGCTTTCCTTCGTGCAGCGGCCGAAGGATGTGGAAGAGGCGCGTGACCTCGCGCGGGGCCGCGCGGCGATCCTTTCCAAGATCGAGAAGCCTGCGGCCGTGATGGCCTTTGAGGATATCCTGAGGGTATCGGACGGGATCATGATCGCGCGCGGCGATCTCGGGGTGGAACTGCCGGTGGAAAGCGTGCCGCCGATCCAGAAGCGGCTCGTGCGCGCCTGCCGCAGCGCCGGCAAGCCGGTGATCGTGGCCACCCAGATGCTTGAAAGCATGATCGAGAGCCCGGTGCCCACCCGTGCCGAAGTTTCGGATGTGGCCACCGCCATCTACGAGGGCACGGATGCGGTGATGCTGAGCGCGGAATCGGCTGCCGGGAAATATCCGGTGGAGGCCGTGCGCACCATGAACAACGTGGCGATCGAGGTCGAGAGCGATCCCAATTATCGCGAGATCATCGAGGCTGCGCGCAAGATCGATCGCAAATCGGTGGCTGACGGAATCGTCTCTGCTGCCCGCGAGATCGCCGAAACGACCGATATCAAGGTGATCTGCTGCTTCACCCAATCCGGCACCACCGCCCTTCGTGCCGCGCGCGAGCGCCCGAGCGTGCCGATCATCGCGCTTACGCCCCTGATCGATACCGCCCGCAGATTGTGCCTGAGCTGGGGGGTGAATTGTGTTCAGTCCGGTTCGGTCGAACGTTTCAAGATGGCGGTTGTAGCCGCGGCGCGCGCGGCGCGCGAGAGCGGGCTCGCCAGCGAGCGCGATCAGATCGTGGTTACCGCCGGTGTGCCTTTCAACATTCCCGGAACCACGAATATCCTCAGGGTTGCGCCATGTGACGAAAGGTTGATTTTCAGCGCTGATCCGGAGTAATGCAATAAATCATATGTGCCCGAGGTATTGTGTATGGATGCGGATCTTTTCTTTGTTACCGGGTTCTTTGTGGCTCTTCTGGCATTCCCCGCCTTGGTAAGCGCATTTTCGGAGGGGCGCTCGCCGCGCGGCGCGGCAATCCTCGTGATGGTCGGCGGAGGGCTTATCGCCCTCGCGGTATCTCGCCATCCTGGCGGCTACGGCATCGAGGATCTGCCTGATGCCATGCGCAATGTATGGAATCGATATGTGAGATAGCGGACAGGCGCGATTTCGCCTTGCCAGAGCGTTGCATGCGCCTTATAGAGCCCACTCCACAGCGCGGCCGGCCCGGGAGGCATGCCGAGTCGCGCTTCATGACCGCCCGAAGAAGAGGAGACGGAAATGCCCAAGATGAAGACGAAATCGAGCTGCAAGAAGCGGTTCAAGATCACGGCCTCGGGCCGCGTCAAGGCCGGCCAGGCCGGCAAGCGCCACGGCATGATCAAACGCTCCAACAAGTTCATCCGCAAGGCTCGCGGCACCACGGTGCTCTCGAAGCCCGACGAGAAGATCATCAAGAAAATGATGCCCTACGGCGACTGAGGGACTGAGGAGAAAAGATCATGGCACGTGTAACATCCGGGAAAGTCACCCACGCCCGTCACAAGAAGATCATCAAGGCCGCCAAGGGCTACTACGGCCGGCGCAAGAATACTTTCCGCACCGCCAAGCAGGCCGTGGACAAGGCCAACCAATACGCCACCCGCGACCGCAAGCAGCGCAAGCGCAATTTCCGCGCGCTTTGGATCCAGCGCATCAATGCGGCCGTGCGCGAGCGTGATGCGGAGCTGACCTATTCGCGCTTCATCAACGGCCTCACAAAGGCCGGTATCGAGGTGGATCGCAAGGTGCTTGCCGATCTCGCCGTGCATGAGCCCGAAGCCTTCGGCGCCATCGTAGAAAAGGCAAAAGCCGCACTCGCCTGATAGCAATCAGCGACGAGGGACAGGAGAACCGCGCGGACCAATGAAGGCCGCGCGGTTTTTTCATGCTTTTCAGCCATGGGCCCTTGACCTCGATAGGATATGCGCATAAGTGCATATGCGTTATTACGCATATGCGGAAAGGTTGAAACATGGCGCTTGAAATATTGCAGGCTCTGGCCGAACCCACCCGCCTCGCAGTGATGACCCTCTTGTGGGACGGGCGGGAATATTGCGTTTGCGAACTGATGGAGAGGCTTGATGCGACCCAGTCTCGCATGTCGCGCCACATGCAGGCCCTGAAACAGGCCGGGCTGGTGAAGGATCGGCGTGATGCGCAATGGGTGCGCTACCGCCGTAATCCCGACATGCCGGCAGAGATCGAAGCCCTTGTGGAAGCAGCCGTCAGACTGGCGGCAAAGGAACAAAGGAAAGCAGCATGACAGATACAACCGGCGAAAGCTGCAAGATCGCAGCCGCCCCCGCCCCGAAATCTGACAAACCGGCGTGGATGTGGCATACCGCCGTTATTGGCGGGCTGGTGCTCTGGTTTCTGATTTACCGGCAGTTGCCCGCGCTTTCGGAATGGCTCACTTCGCTTCTGCCGATCGAGCGTGACAGCCACCTCGGCGATGCGGTGGCCTTCTTCCTCTATGATGTGCCCAAGATCCTGATGCTGCTCTCGCTCATCGTTTTCGTGATGGGGGTGGTGCGCAGCTTCTTCTCGCCCGAAAAGACGCGGGCGCTGCTTTCGGGCAAGCGGGAGGGCGTTGGCAATGTGATGGCGGCGCTTCTCGGTATCCTGACGCCTTTCTGTTCCTGCTCGGCGATCCCGCTCTTCATCGGCTTCATTTCCGCCGGCGTGCCGCTTGGTGTGACGTTTTCATTCCTGATCGCGGCCCCGATGGTCAATGAGGTCGCGGTGTTCCTGCTCTGGGGGCTGGTCGGCTGGAAGGTGGCAATGATCTATCTCGTATTCGGCCTGCTGATCGCCATTTTCGCCGGGATCGTGATCGGACGTCTGCATCTGGAGGGCTGGCTTCAGGACTGGGTGCGCGAAATCCACACCGGCGCTGCCATGCCCGCTGCGCATGATGAAAACATCACCATGGTTGATCGTTATCGCCAGGGGCTGGAATCGGTGCGCGAGATCGTGGGCAAGGTCTGGATCTGGATCCTTGTCGGGATCTCGCTCGGCGCCTTCATTCATGGTTATGTGCCTCAGGAAACCCTGGTGCAGCTCATGGGCAAGGACGCCTGGTGGTCGGTTCCCGCTGCGGTGGCGCTCGGCATCCCGATGTATTCCAATGGAGCCGGCATGATCCCTGTTGTCGAGGCCCTGCTGGCCAAGGGCGCGGCGCTTGGCACGGTGCTCGCCTTCATGATGAGCGTGATCGCGCTTTCGCTGCCGGAAATACTGATCCTGCGCAAGGTGCTGAAAACCAGGCTGATACTCACCTTTGTCGGGGTCGTCGGCACCGGTATCCTGCTCGTGGGTTTCCTGTTCAACCTGATATTCTGAAACATCGAAGGAGTGAGAAACATGAAGAAAGTGAAAGTATATGGCCCCGGCTGCAAACGCTGTGAGACCTTGGCCGGGATGGTGGAAGATGCGGCGGCGCGCCTCGGCCAGGAAGTCGAGGTGGAGAAGGTCACCGATTACGCCGAAATCGCCATGGCAGGGGTTGTTTCGACGCCGGGGCTTTCCGTGGATGGCAAGCTTGTCCATGCCGGGGGCCTGCCCGAACAGGGCGATGTCGATGCCTGGATCGGGGCCTGAGCATCTTGCAATCGCCGCAGCGGGGCGCTAGCAGGTTCTGAACGTCAGGTTTGGAGCCAGGGCATGGAAGAACTGCGGCAGAAATACCTTGAAGCGATTGCGGGCGCGGCTGATGAGGCCGCGCTCGAAGCCGTTCGGGTGCAGGCGCTCGGAAAGAAGGGCGAGATCAGCCTGAAGATGCGTGAGCTTGGCAGGATGAGCCCGGAGGAGCGCAAGGTGGCCGGGCCGGCGCTCAATGCCCTGAAGAACGAGATCAACTCGGCAATCGCGGCGCGCAAGGCGGCCCTTGAGGATGCCGCGCTGGAAGAGCGCCTGCGCGGGGAATGGCTGGATGTCACCCTGCCGGGGCGCCCGCGGCCGCGCGGCTCGGTGCACCCGGTAAGCCAGGTGACGGAGGAGATCACGGCCATCTTCGCAGATCTCGGCTTCAAGGTCGCCGAAGGCCCGCAGATCGAAACCGACTGGTACAATTTCGATGCCCTCAACATCCCGCCTCATCACCCGGCGCGTCAGGAGTTCGATACCTTCTACATGCACCGCGCGCCCGGCGATGACCGCCCGCCGCATGTGCTGCGCACCCACACGAGCCCCGTGCAGATCCGCGCCATGGAAAAGGAAGGGGCGCCGATCCGGGTAATCGCGCCTGGGCGTGTCTATCGCTCCGATTACGATCAGACGCACACGCCCATGTTCCATCAGGTGGAGGGGCTGGCGATCGATCGCGATATATCGATGGCCAATCTCAAATGGGTGCTGGAGGAATTCTTCGCCGCTTTCTTCGGCATCGACGGCATCAAGACCCGCTTTCGCGCTTCCCATTTTCCCTTCACCGAGCCCTCTGCCGAGGTTGATATCCAGTGCTCCTGGGTGAACGGCCAGCTTCGCATCGGCGAGGGCGACGGCTGGATGGAGGTGCTGGGCTCAGGCATGGTGCATCCCAAGGTGCTCGAGGCTGCAGGAGTGGATCCCTCTCAGTGGCAGGGATTTGCCTTCGGCATGGGCATCGATCGCCTCGCCATGCTGAAATACGGCATCCCGGATCTACGCGCCTTCTTCGACAGCGATCTGCGCTGGCTCAGGCATTACGGCTTTGCGGCGCTTGACGTGCCAACGCTGCACGGAGGGGTCAGCGATTGATCGATTTGCTCCCGCCCGGGCGCATGAACACCGCAGTGCCAACCTTTTTCAGACCATTAACATTGCTGCAGCCAAGCCTGCCAAACGGCGTTTCGACGCTCTTGGCCCTGCAGGCGGAGAGCTTGCCCGAGATCGTCTGAATCTCTGTCGGCGATCCCGTGTGATCCCGATTGTTATCAATCAACCCGAAAACCGCACCACTGAAAAGCAGCAGAATCCCTGCCACCAGCCGCATGTTGCAGTTCTTAACAAATCTTATCATTTTTCGGCCTCGCAATGAGCGCCCACCAATTCCCCGGCGCAAATCATTCACTGAAAAGCGGCGGAATTTCGTCAAAATCTAATTGATTTGATGCATTTTTCCCTTATGCAGCGCCCCGCCTCTTGGATCGGATCAAGGCATGAGGTATGAGCGGCGGGAATGCGGATCAGAAGGAAATGTTCCATGAAATTCACCCTTTCCTGGCTGAAGGATCATCTCGATACGGATGCGAGCGTGAGCGAGATCGCAGAAACGCTCACCGATCTCGGCCTTGAGGTGGAGGAAATCGTCAATCCGGCCGAAACGCTTGCGGGCTTCACCATCGGGCGGGTGGTGAAGGCCGAAAAGCATCCCGATGCCGATCGCCTCCGCGTATGCCAGGTGGAAACGGATGAGGGCGTGAAGCAGATCATCTGTGGCGCGCCCAACGCGCGAGAGGGGATCACGGTGGTTGTCTGCAAACCGGGGCAGTATATCCCCGGTATCGATACCACGATACAGGTGGGCAGGATACGCGGCGTCGAGAGCCACGGCATGATGGCCTCGGAGCGCGAGCTCGAGCTTTCGGACGAGCATGACGGTATCATCGAGCTCCCTTCCGGCGAGGTGGGGGAAAGCTTCGCGGCCTGGCTGGCCGAGCATGAGCCGGCAAAGGTCGATCCGGTGATCGAGATCGCCATCACACCGAACCGCCCCGATGCGCTGGGCGTGCGCGGCATCGCCCGGGATCTGGCCGCGCGCGGGCTCGGGAAGCTGAAGCCTCTCGATGAGGTGACGGTGAAGGGGCGGTTCGAAAGCCCGGTCAAGGTCGGTATCAATGATGATACCCGCGACGGCTGCCCCCTTTTCATGGGGCGTCTCATCCGCGGGGTGAAGAATGGCCCTTCGCCGCAATGGCTTCAGGATCGCCTGCGCGCCATTGGCCTCAGGCCCATTTCGGCCCTTGTCGATATCACCAATTTCTTTACTTACGATCTCAATCGCCCGCTGCATGTGTTTGATGCGGCGAAAGTGAAGGGTGATCTTCGGGTGCATCGCGCCAGGGGCGGCGAAAGGCTCGTCGGGCTGGATGAGAAGGAATACGAGTTCGCCCCCGGCATGATGGTGATTTCCGATGAGGCAGGCGTTCAGAGCATCGGCGGCATCATGGGCGGATTGCCGACAGGCGTGACGGAAGAAACCACCGATGTTTTCCTCGAAGCCGCGCTCTGGGATCCGATCGAGATCGCGAAAACGGGCCGCGCCCTCAAGATCAGTTCCGATGCCCGCTACCGCTTCGAGCGGGGCGTGGATCCGGCCTTCAACGCGCCCGGCCTCGAACTGGCCACGAAGATGATTCTCGATCTGTGCGGGGGCGAGGCGAGCGAGGTGGTGCAGGCGGGGGAGGAGCCCGAATGGCGCCGCGCCTACCGGCTGGATACCGATCGCGTGCAATCTCTCGTGGGGATGGAGATTCCGGCTAAAGAGCAGCGCCGCACCCTCGAAGCGCTCGGCTTCCGGCTTGAGGGCGACATGGCGCATGTGCCTTCCTGGCGGCCCGATGTGCAGGGCGAGGCGGATCTGGTGGAGGAAGTGGCGCGCGTGGCTTCGCTTACGAAGCTCGAGGGCAAGCCGCTCGCGCGCCCGCATGAGGGCGTGGCGCGCCCGATTCTCACCCCGATGCAGAAGCGCGAGATGCGCGCGCGCCGTCAGGCGGCGGGCCTTGGCTACAACGAATGCGTGACCTACAGCTTCATCGATCGTGCGAGCGCCGAAATGTTTGGCGGCGGCGAAGATGCCACCATGCTGGAAAACCCGATCTCGAGCGAGATGAGCCACATGCGCCCCGATCTTCTGCCCGGCCTCCTGCAGGCAGCGGCGCGCAACCAGGCGCGCGGTTTCATGGATCTGGCGCTGTTCGAGGTCGGCCCGGTTTTCACGGGTGGAGCGCCGGGCGACGAGCAGCAGCACATCACCGGCCTTCTCGTTGGTGCGGCGGGCCCGCGCGATCCGCACGGCAGCCGGCGTGCGGTGGATATCTATGACGCCAAGGCGGATGCCGAGGCCGTGCTGGCCGCGATCGGTGCGCCGGCGAAGGCGCAGATCCTGCGCGATGTGCCGGGCTGGTGGCACCCCGGCCGGGCCGGGCGGATCTGCCTCGGGCCGAAGAAAACCTTGGCCGTTTTCGGTGAAATTCACCCGAAAATCCTGAAGGCGATGGGTGTGAAGGGGCCGGCGGTGGCCTTTACCGTCTATCTTGAAGAGCCGCCGCTGCCGCGCCGCAAGGGGGCGACCCGCGCCGCGCTGAAGCTCAGCGATCTGCAGGCGGTCGAGCGCGATTTTGCCTTCGTCGTTGATCGCGATGTAGAAGCTCTGAAGCTCGTGAATGCCGCCGCAGGCGCCGACAAGGCCCTGATCGAGAGCGTGCGGGTATTTGATGAATTCATCGGTGGTTCACTTGGTGAAGGCCGCAAATCGCTGGCAATCACCGTGCGCCTGCAGCCGCGCGAGAAAACCCTCACCGAGGAAGAGATCGAAGCGGTGAGCCGGAAGATCATCGAAAAGGTCACCAAGGCCACCGGGGGCACGCTGCGCGGATAGTATTGCGTAGTCGGCAGCTTCGCCTGGCTTTGCTCCAGAAGATCGAATGCCAGGCGTATGCGCCGGCTGGTAAACAGCTCCCGGCGCGTGACGAGCCAGATCGGGCCTTGGCAGGGGAGTGCAGGGCTGGAAATTGAAAATCCCCCGGAACGCGCCCATATCTGGAGCATGTTCAGGAATCGCGAAGAAGCTGGCGAGGCACTCGCCGAACGGCTTGCCGCCCTTGCCCCGAAGGATCCGGTAATCCTGGCTTTGCCGAGGGGCGGCGTGCCGGTGGCGCTGCCCGTTGCGCGCGCGCTGAAGGCGCCGCTTGATCTCCTCTTGGTGCGCAAGATCGGCATGCCGGGGCGCGAGGAGGTGGCGGCCGGGGCGATCGTGGATGGCTCGCCGCCGCAGATCGTTTTCAACGAAGGCCTGCTGCGCGCCACCGGGCTGAGGCGCGAGGATTTTGCCGAACAGATTCGCAAGAAGCTGGCCGAGATCGCAAAGCGCCGGGAGCGCTGGCTTGGCGGGCGCGGGCATGTGCCCGTGAAAGGGCGCACGGCAATCGTGGTGGATGACGGCATCGCGACAGGCGCCACGATGCGTGCGGCGCTTGCAGCGCTGCGAAAGCGCGAACCGGGCGAGATCATCCTTGCCGTGCCCGTGGCTGCCCCCGATGCACTGGCCGAGATAGAGCCGCTCGTTGATCGGATCGTGGTGCTCGAAACCCCGCGCCCCTTTCTCGCAGTTGGCGCGCATTACATTGACTTCAGCCAGGTTGATGATGATGAAGTGACGGAAATGCTGAAAAGCGCCAATGCAAGGGAAGGGGATGGCGAATGAAGCTGAATGTCTATCTGGCCGGCGAAATTCATACAGACTGGCGCGAGCGGATCATCGAAGCCGCGCGTGATCTGCCCGTTACCTTCACGGCCCCGGTAACGGATCACGATGCCAGCGATGATTGTGGGGTTGCGATCCTCGGGCCCGAGACGGACAAGTTCTGGCACGATCACAAGGGGGCGAAGATCAACGCGATCCGCACCCGCAAGGCGATCGATGATGCCGATGTGGTGGTGGTGCGCTTTGGCGAGAAATACAGGCAGTGGAACGCGGCGTTCGATGCGGGTCAGGCAGCCGCGCTCGGCAAATCGCTGATCGTCCTGCAGCCGCCCGAGCACGATCACGCCCTGAAGGAAGTGGACGCCGCCGCCCAGGCCGTGGCGCGCACGCCCGAACAGGTGGCCCAGATCCTGCGATATGTGCTGACGGGCGAACTGCCGGGCTGACGCTCAGAGCGCACCGAGCTTCTCTAGCCCTGCCTGCACGGCCGGGCGGGCAAGGAAGCGATCGAGATAGGCCGGCACGTTTGATAGCTCCTTCCAGCCCACGAGATCGCTCGCACTGGGGATGCGAATAACGGGGCGAAGCCAGGGCGCGATGGCCATGTCGGCGATGGTATATTCATTCCCCATCACCCATTCGCGGCCTTCAAGGCGC
>Ga0256832_1002431_pt1 | contig 12718 bp, 13 predicted proteins | sample 134614metaG_FD_190534 | JGI IMG/M metagenome (GOLD analysis project Ga0256832, IMG submission 190534) | Hydrothermal vent microbial communities from Lau Basin, Pacific Ocean - 134-614 | ecosystem: Environmental > Aquatic > Marine > Hydrothermal vents | place: Pacific Ocean: Lau Basin | collected... | reverse complement strand
ACTATTATAAAAACTAGCAAGATGGGGCTACAAGCCCGCATCAAGCTCTGTTATTTTAAACTAATACATCTCGTTTTAGGATCAGAAGCTTCTAGTAATTGCCCGATTGGTTCTAACACTAGATTATTTTTTTGAGTAATATTTAGGAACTCCTCAATACCCTCATCACTTACCATAACCAGTAACCCTCCGCTGGTTTGAGGGTCGCATAATATTTCACGTTGTCGTTGGGTTGTCTCTCCTAAAACATGTCCAAAGCTTTCAAAGTTACGACCTGCTCCCCCTGGGGTACAACCCATATCAAGGTATTCATTGACATGGCTCAGTAGTGGTATTTTATCAAAATCAAGGATAGCATTTAGCCCGCTTCCTTCACAGACTTCACGTAAATGACCTGCTAAACCAAAACCCGTCACATCAGTAATGGCATTTACCCCTTTAATTTTTGATAATTCAGAGCCAATTTTATTCAGTTGGCACATGGTTTCAATCGCAAGGTTAATATGCTCTTCTTGAATTTTTTTCTTCTTTTGAGCGGTGGTTAAAACGCCAATACCCAATGGCTTGGTTAAGAAAATATAATCGCCTGCTTTTGCGGTATTATTAGGTTTTAAGTGATCAATATTGATCATTCCTGTTACCGCTAAGCCAAAAATAGGCTCAGGTGCATCAATACTATGCCCGCCTGCTAAACTAATTCCCGCATCTTGACAAACCTTTCTGCCCCCTTCAATCACTTGCTGTCCAACCTCAGGAGCTAGTTTATTAATAGGCCAGCCAAAAATTGCAATCGCCATAATCGGTTTGCCACCCATTGCATAAATATCACTGATTGCATTGGTTGCTGCGATTTGTCCAAAGGTAAAGGGGTCATCGACAATAGGCATAAAAAAATCGGTGGTGCTGATAATGCCAATACCATTTCCAATATCATAGACAGCAGCGTCATCGCGTGAGCTATTACCCACTAATAAGGCACTATTTAATGGCTCGGTTAACTGCGTTTTTAACATCAGATCTAAAACAGCAGGGGATATTTTGCAACCACAACCCGCTCCATGACTATACTCTGTTAATCGAATTTTTTTATTCATCACTAAAATACTCCCAAGCAAGCTTATTATCCTTGCAATTATGATTTATTTACAAAGTAACCCTTCATCTTAAACGGCTTTAGGCATTAAGTATATTAATCACTAAAGGTCAATAAAGATTGACAAATAAACTTGTTAATAAAATTTAACCCTATATATTACTAGCTACTTATATTTTTTAGTTACACTTCCTATATGAACACAATAAATACAATGATTGCGATTATTTTTACTTTTTTAATAAATGGTATCGCTACTGCTGAGCCTTATCAACGTTTAGCGATGTTAACGGAAACTCCTTCCGTTGTCGAAAAAGCTAAAATTCGTAAAGTGACATTTAAGCCTAAAAGCAAAGCTTGGTCTTGTTTAAGTGATATTGAAATAATTAAGCGCAGAGCCTCTAAAATAAATCACACCATTATGAAGAATTCAAGGAAGTATTCAGTTGATAGTAATCTAATAAGGGCAGTGATTGCGGTTGAATCTTGTTATAATAGTAGGGCGGTTTCACCTGTAGGAGCACAGGGGCTAATGCAACTTATACCAGCAACTGCAGAACGTTTTGGTATCAGTGATAGTTTTAATATAGAGCAAAATATTAATGCAGGAACAAAATATCTTCGTTTCCTACTCCAGCGTTATAATGGTGATTTGCGAAAAACAACGGCTGCTTACAATGCAGGTGAAGGCAAAGTGGATCAGTATAATGGTATTCCTCCTTATAAAGAGACACGTAATTATGTAAAAAAAGTATTGCGTATTTTTGGCATTTTATCAGGCAATCCAGAGCTTGCTACCTTAGTGCTAGAGGATGGATTGGTAAATAAAAACCCTAATAATTACAAAGGAATGTCCGCAGAAGATAGGGAAATCCTTAATAGGATACGTTCATTAGGCGTAAAATCCTCCTATCCATCTGCTGTAAAAAACAATAAAACAACTCACCGTTTTGTTAATAAAAATATCACAAATTATAAAGGTATATCCACTGATAAAAGGGCAGCTTTGCAAAGAATACGTGCATTGCAAATAAAATCCTCTCGACAAGCCAAGAGAAGATCTAGACAAAAACCTTATAATAGAATTGAGGCATTAAGAAAAATGTTAGTCACTAAGCGACTTGAAAATAAAGCACGCGCCTTATCGGCTAAACCAGGTCGGCAAGGTTTAAGTTATAATCGTCAACAAGCACCTCATTTGTACAAAAGAATCTTGCACTAAATAGAATTAGTGCTTTCAATTTTAGTTAAAAAGAGTAAAATTGCGCGATTATTTTTTCGGTCGAGATTGTTCAGGTTTTGCTTGGCGGTCTTTTTAATAGATATTATTTAGAGTCCAACGTAGAAGACAAATATATGGTTACTATTCGTTTAGCAAGAGGCGGAGCAAAGAAACGTCCTTTTTATAGTGTTGTTGTTACAGATTCACGTAAGCCACGAGACAGTGGATACATTGAACGTCTTGGGTATTACAACCCTCAAGCAAAGGGTCAAGAAGTACCTTTACATTTAGAGCTTGATCGTATTAAGCATTGGATGGATCTAGGGGCTCAACCTTCAGCTAGAGTTGCTAAATTAATCAAAGATAGTAAGGCGGCACGAGAGGCTTCTGAGTCTGTGGCTTAAAATATAGCGTTAGATTTATATGAAACAGTCTTCTGATACGATTCACTTGGGGGAAATCTCAGGTGTTTTTGGTGTAAAGGGGTGGGTGAAAGTGTTTTCCCATACTATGCCAAGAGAGAATATTGTTAAGTATAAAACATGGCAACTATCTTCTGCTGAGGCGAAGCATCAATCTATTCGGGTGCTTAATGGTCGTCGTCAGGGGAAGGTTATTGTTGCTCAGTTAGAAGGTATAACTGATCCCGATCAGGCACGTCAATTGATTGGTGTTAAGATTTTTATTGCTAAAGAGCAATTAGCTAAGCTTAAAAAAGGTGAATATTACTGGTCCGAGCTTGAAGGTCTTGCTGTTGTAACAACTGCTGGTGTTGATTTAGGTAAGGTTGCATGGCTATTTGAGACTGGAAACAATGATGTCTTAGTGGTTGAAGGTGATAGAGAGCGTTATATCCCTTATATTACTAGGGATGTTATTATTAATGTTGATTTAAAATTATCAAAAATAGTGGTTGATTGGGATCCTGAGTTTTAGGGTAACCTTAGCGAGATTTCATGGTGCGTTTTGATGTCATCACTTTATTTCCAGAACTGGTTCAAGCGGTAACGGCATCAGGCATTGTCGGTCGTGCTGCTAAGACTGGATTGATTGATTTGCATTGCTGGAATCCACGTGATTATACAAAGGATGTGCATCGAACTGTTGATGACCGTCCTTATGGTGGTGGTCCTGGCATGGTGATGAAGCCTGACTGTCTGGTGGCAACCATTAAAGCGGTTAGAACGGTTAATTTAAATAAGGCAATAAAAACAAAAGTTATTTATTTAAGCCCACAAGGAAAAACACTGAATCAGGCAGCAGTTAAGGAAATGTCAACAAAGCAAGGTTTAATTTTTCTTTGTGGTCGCTATGAAGGTGTTGATGAACGCGTTTTAGAAATGGAAGTTGATGAAGAATGGTCTCTTGGAGACTATATTCTTAGTGGTGGTGAGTTAGGTGCAATGGTGTTGATTGATTCGATTACTCGCTTATTGCCTGATGTGCTAGGTCATAAAGATTCGGCAGATCAAGATTCCTTCTCAGATGGTCTTTTGGATTATCCACACTATACACGCCCTGAAATCTTTGCAGAAAAAGAGATTCCTGCGGTGCTTAAAAGTGGTAATCATCAGCGTATTGCAAGATGGCGTAGACAACAAGCGTTAGGACGGACTCAACTAAGAAGACCTGAGTTATTAGAAAACAGAATTTTAGATGCAGAAGACAAAAAACTTTTGCGTGACTTTTTACAAAATATTAAAGAAATAGAGGACAAACCATGAGCAATATTATCCAACAGCTTGAAGCAGAGCAAATGAATAAAGAAATTCCTGACTTCAACCCAGGGGATACCGTAGCTGTTCAGGTGCGGGTAACAGAAGGTGATCGTGAACGTTTACAGATTTTTGAAGGGGTTGTGATTGGCAAGAAAAACCGTGGCTTAAACTCTGCTTTTACAGTACGGAAAATTTCTCATGGTGAAGGGGTTGAACGTGTATTTCAAACTTACAGTAAGGCAATTGCAGGTATTGAAGTGAAACGTCGTGGTGATGTGCGTCGTGCTAAATTGTATTATCTACGAGGTTTGACAGGTAAGGCAGCGCGTATTAAAGAAAAGGTATAACGCTTATATTTATTTCAAAAAGGTCGATTCCTTATTTAGGTTTCGGCCTTTTTTTGTTTGTGAGGTCGATTTTTATACAGGTTGTATTTAGTTTTTTTGTGCTATAAAGTTTTTTAATAAATAATAATAATATTAGGAATAGTCGAAAGAACTTCCTAGGAACTAAGGATGGAATATTCACCAATGGAGTTTTTATCTTCCCATTTTATAGAATCTTTATTGATCGTCCTATTATTCATTTGTTTCCTTATTATTTGGCTTATTATAAGGCAAAGAAAATACTCAGGTGGCGTACTTGTCGGTAAAACAGGGATGGATTATAAGCAAGAAGCGTTTAAGGTTATTCCGTACCCAGTTGTTATTATTAGCGATAAAGATATTATTTTGTATGTCAATCCTGCCGCAGAAAAGATATTTTCAGCTCGATTAAGACAACTGGTTGGCAAATGTTATCAATCGGTGTTCTCTTTAGTTGCTTCTGATACCGAGTTAGCGATTAATGATTTTTCAAGCTTAGCTGATGCCTCTGCATGGAAAGAATGTGAGCTAAATGTTGATGATAAGAATATTCTTACGGTAGAGCTTAGTGTGATTACAATGGATTGTGGTTATCATCGTCCAGGTTTATATTCTAATGTATTAAATTTTAAAGATATTACGCAGCGAAAAACCTTAGAAGCACAACTGGAAATTTTAGAAAAACGTGATGCATTAACCCATCTATTAAATCGTAAAGCATTTGAAATTCTATTAAACACGGTTATTAATGATTCGAAAAAACATGGATCGAGTCATATCTTTTTTCATTTGTCGGTTGATCAGTTTAAAAATATCAACGATACCATTGGCTATACAGCGGGTGATGTATTGATTCGTCGTATTGCAGAATTACTGCAACAAAATATTAATAAATCGATTGATTTATTATCACGTTTAAATACAGATGAGTTTGGTGTCTTATTTCGTGAGCGCAATATTTCTTCAGCAGTGAAGGCGATGAAAGAGATTCGAAATGCTGTGAATGAATTTCAGTTTTCATGGAATACTACCGTTTATCCTGTCACAGTGAGCGGTGGTTTTGTTTTAGTTAACAAATTTAGCACTACAGCGGCTAAATTACTCTCAGAAGGGGATCTCACCTGTCGGATTGCACGTAAGAAAGGAGGTAATCGAATTCTTGCCTATCGAAAAGATGATCCCGATGTTCAGCGAGCGCAAAATGATGTAAAGGGAGTATGGAATTTAAAAGAGGCCTTTAAAGATAATCGTTTTCGTTTATTTGCACAGCCGATTCATGCTTTAGAGGCAAGTCAATATACATTGCCTTATAGTCATTATGAAATTCTAATTCGTATGTACGATGATGATAATAATATTATCCCTCCTGATGAATTTATTCCTGTTGCTGAAAATAACGCAATGATGCCAGAACTAGACCGCTGGGTTGTCAAAGATGTGATGCGCCAACTGAAAAATATTAAAAAACAATCCCCGATCCCTGTTTTTGCAGTCAACCTTTCAGGTACGAGTCTGGATGATGAAAAATTTCTGGATTTTGTCTTAAAACAGATAGATGATGCTCAAATAGATCCGCGTATGTTGTGTTTTGAAATTACCGAACAAGTCGCAGTGAGTAATCTGAAAGTGGCAGAAAAATTTATTGAAACATTACGCGCAAGAGGAAGTAGTTTTTCTTTGGATGACTTTGGAACAGGTGTTAGTTCTTATGGTTATTTACGTTTACTTGATGTTGATTATTTAAAGATTGATGGCATCTTTATCAAAGATATTTTATCAGATAATGTCGCAAGAGCCATGGTACAGTCAATTGTTCAAGTGGGTCACAGGATGGGTTTGAAAATTATAGCCGAATATGTAGAAAATGATGAAATAATGGAGATGTTAAGGATGATATCGATTGACTATGGACAAGGTTATGGTATTTCAAGACCTCAGCCGTTAGAAGAAATGATTCAAGCTCATACCTAGTGTAAAAGACTGTGCAAAGCGTTTGCCTCACTGAACATTATTGGGAATTTATTATTAATGAATAAAAAATTAATTGTTATTATTCTGGCATCTCTTTGGCTAACTGCCTGTTCTTCTCAACAAATTGACTTAACAAGCAATAAGTCCCCTTCAGTAGATGTCTCTAAACCCCCCTCATTAACCGCCTTTAATCGTGATGCCTATCTATTTAATAAATCCATTGATACAGGAGTTATCAAACCCTTAGCAAAAGGTTATCGAAATATTACCCCTGAATTTATCAATAGAGGTATCACGAATGTATTTTCAAATTTAGCAGATGTACCTAATGCGCTTAATGGATTATTGCAATTCAAGCTCAAGGATGCGGCTTCTGACACAGGACGTTTTGTGGTGAATAGCACTCTTGGTCTGGGGGGCGTTTTCGATATTGCGACTAAAATGAAATTACAAAAGCACCACGAAGATTTTGGACAAACATTAGCAGTATGGGGTGTGCCTTCAGGGGAGTATATTATGCTACCTATTTTAGGCCCTTCTACGATGCGAGATGGTGTAGGGACCATTATTGATACGGTCACTAATCCTTCTTTTTTCTTTAAAGACTCTCTTGCTTATTATACCTTGGATAAAATAGATCAACGTGCTGATCTTTTATCAGTCGATGGTCTGTTAAAGGATATGTCCGATGATGATTACAATAGTCTACGCGATGCTTGGCTGCAAAAACGTAAATATCTAATTAGTGATGGAAAATTAGATCAGAAGGCAATAGAAAAAAAGAAAAGCCTTATCGATGAACTAGAGGATTTAGATTAAAACATGAAAATACATATTTTAGGCATCTGTGGTACGTTTATGGGTGGGGTTGCGTTATTAGCGAAGGAATCTGGGATTGAAGTGACAGGTTCAGATAAAAATGTTTATCCGCCAATGAGCACCTTACTTGCTTCTCAAGGTGTGGATGTTCGAGAGGATTTTCTGACTGAAAATATAGACGATGATAGCGATGAAATTGTAGTAGGCAATTTTATGCGACGTGGTATGGGCGTGATTGAAGATATGCTAAATCAAAATCGTTCTTATACCTCAGGGCCTCAATGGCTTTACCAACATATCTTAAAAGACCGTTGGGTATTAGCAGTGGCAGGGACGCATGGAAAAACAACCACGGCGAGTATTTTAGCATGGATTCTTGAATACGCAGGGATGAGTCCTGGTTTTTTAATCGGTGGTGTACCAGAAAATTTTGGAGTATCAGCACGTTTGGGTGATACGCCTTTTTTTGTGGTTGAAGCGGATGAATATGATACCGCCTTTTTTGATAAACGCTCTAAATTTGTACATTATCATCCCAAAACATTGATTTTGAATAATCTTGAATATGATCATGCCGATATCTTTCCTGATTTAGAAGCGATTAAAATCCAATTTCATCATCTGATGCGAATTGTCCCGAGCGAGGGTTTGGTTGTCTCTAATGCAAACGAAGAAAACCTTGATAATGTATTAGAACGAGGCTGTTGGACACCGATTGAAGAGTTTTCCTCAAAAGAAGACAATGCTTTTTCTTCTACTTGGAGTGTCAAATATATTCAAGCTGATGGTAGTGAGTTTAAAGTCTTATTTGAGGGTGAAGAGCAAGGCATTGTGAAATGGGATCTACTCGGGCAGCATAATATTAGCAATGCACTGGCCGCGATTGCAGCAGCACGTCATGTCGGCGTTCCTATCCAACATGCAATTGATGCACTAGCAGAATTTAAGGGCATTAAACGGCGAATGCAATTGCGTGGTGAAGTCGATAATATTCGCGTTTATGACGATTTTGCCCATCATCCTACCGCTATAAAAACAACGCTAGCAGGTTTACGTGCCAATGTAGGCGATAAAAAAATTATTGCTATTTTAGAGCCACGTTCTAACACCATGCGTATGGGAATACACCAAAATGCATTAACTCAATCTCTAATGATAGCGGATCAAGTATTGCTATATCAGCCTGCTGATGTTGATTGGGATATGCAGGGAGTGCTTTCTGAGCTGGGAGAAAAGGCCTCTCTTTATCATAATATTGATCAACTGGTTGCTGAAGTAGTAAAAACAGCAACTTCAGGCGACCAGCTACTGGTAATGAGCAACGGTGGTTTTGACGGTATACATGATAAATTATTGCAAGGTTTAGAAAACAATACCTTCGCCAAATTTAAACCGTAAGGTGAATAAGTGTAACGCATCCACCGCAACACCTTAGCGGTTAAAAAAGCAAATCAAAGGAAGAAGAATGAAAGAAAGCAGTTATCTGAAAAAAGTTAAGGAGCAATATGAAAACTATCCCTATCCTAAAAGGGAATTAAAAGATGAAAAAGGGGGCATGTATACCTCAAATTCTGAAAATTTAACTCGCTTGAATCACTACGGCTTTAAGGGTGATATGCCCTTATTTAAAAAAAATAAAGGAAAGCCATTTAGAGTTTTAGTTGCAGGTGCAGGAACAGGGGATGCTGTTATTCATATGGCAGAACAATTGCGAGACTTTAATGCAAAAGTAGTTTATTTGGATATGAGTCAAGCAAGTATGCGTGTTGCGAAAAAAAGAGCCAAAATGCGTAAGCTAAAAAATATTGATTGGATTCTCAATTCATTGCTGGAGCTTCCTAATATGCAAATTAAAAAATTTCACTACATTAGCTGTACGGGAGTGTTACATCATCTTGAATCGCCAATAGAGGGGTTAAATGCATTAAAATCAGTGCTAAAAAAATCAGGTGTTATGAGCATTATGGTCTATGGTTTATACGGAAGAACAGGTATTTACCAAATGCAAGAGTTAATGAAGCTTGTTAATAAAAATGAAAATAATATGCAAAAGAAAGTTGATAATATAAAAAATATGTTGCCAACATTACCTGCTAAAAATTGGTTTAAGCGTGATGAAAAAACATGGCGGGAAAAACTTATTCAAGGGGGAGATATAGAAATTTATGACATGTTCTTGCACTCGCAGGATAGGGCATACACTGTTCCACAACTTTATGATTATATTGAAGAACAAGGTGGCTTAAAAATAATAGAGTTTATTGGAAGTAGCGCCCATACAGGAAAATTAGCTTATCGACCTGAAAACTATATTAGAAATGAAAATATATTAAAAAAAGTTAAAAAGCTTTCTAAAATAGAGCAACAATCTGTAGCAGAATTAATGGCAGGGACTTTTAATACACATACATTTTATGTTGCTAATAAGGCGGATACAGTTGCTAGTACGCGTGACTTTGATCTGATTCCATACTTTACAGCCCCAATGTTGAAAAATATGATTTTAGAAAGAAAAAACAGTCATTTAAATAAAATATTAAAATTAAATATTGAAGCTGATAAGGGTCCAAAAGGTCTATTGCAATTTGAAATGACCCCGCTTCGAATAAAGCTTATAGAACTAGTGGATGGAAAAAGAAGTATAAATAAGATATTTGATCTTATCGATCTGGATAATAAAGAATTATTAAAGACATTTGATCCCATTTATATGATGTTCCATAACTTTGATTTAATGTTATTAAAATCAAAAAAATTCCCAAGGATTTTAACAACCTATGAAATGCAAGAAAGATTTATAACGAAGTATTTATAAAAAATGATGAAACACAAAATGCCAACGATAACCCTCATTATGACAGGTGCATCAGGTGCTATGTATGGTTTGCGTTTATTAGAGGAATTAGTTAAAGCTGGCTGTCAAATTTATTTATTACTCTCCCGTCCAGCGCATATTGTTATCAAAATGGAAACTGATTTAGAACTTCCTGTACGTGCATCGGATGTTGCATTATTTTTTGCTCAGAAATACCATGCTAAAACAGGTCAAATCAAAGTGTTTGAAAAGGAGCAGTGGTTAGCACCAATTGCAAGTGGTAGCGGTGTGGCAGATGTAACCGTTGTCTGTCCTTGTACCACAGGAACATTATCTTCGATTGCAATTGGAAGCAGTAAAAACTTGCTGGAACGTGCCGCTGATGTGGCTTTAAAAGAACGTAAAAAATTGATTTTAGTGGTGCGAGAAACGCCTTTTTCAGAAATTCATTTGGAAAATATGTTAAAGCTAAGCCGTATGGGGGCAATTATTATGCCCGCCAATCCTGGCTTTTATTTTAAACCTCAATCAGTAAGCGATTTGGTTGATTTTATGGTAGCACGGCTACTAGATCATATCGGTATTCAAAATGAATTACAGATGCAATGGGGAGCAAAATAAAAAATTAGCTTCCATTGACGATTGTTTTTTACACTTCGCTTGTAATTGCATAAGCCACACCTTATATTCTCTTACCTACTTTTATGGCTTTTGTTATTTTAGGAACAAATTCCAAGCAATTAAGCATTAGCTCTTAAAATTTACGGTTGTTAATTTTAAGCTGAGACGGTACGAAAATTAGTCCGTTTTGACTTGAATTAGTCGCCAAATTTATCCCAATAAAATAAGGAATACGCAGTGGCAACAATAGATATTACAGCAGATACATTCGAAAATATTATTACTAAAAATGACATTGTTATTGTCGATTTCTGGGCAGAGTGGTGTGGTCCTTGTCAGTCTTTTGCTCCTATTTATGAACAAGTATCAGAGCAAGAAGCCTATCAAGATATTGTGTTTGGAAAAATTGATACAGAGTCTGAACAAGAGCTAGGAGCGCATTTTCAAATTCGCTCTATTCCCACATTAATGATTTTTCGCGAGCAAGTGGTGTTGTTCTCTCAACCTGGAATGATGAATGCTTCTCAGTTAGCTGATGTCATTGCTAAAGTACGTGATTTGGATATGAAACAAGTCCATGCAGAAATAGAGAAAGCAGCAAAATCATAATTATTTTGTTGCTGTCGATAAACTATCTAAACAATTTTAAGGTCTTTTATGAGTGCTGATTTTCTGGATTTTGAGCAACCGATTGCTGAGTTAGAAGCAAAAATTGATGAGTTGCGTTATGTTAGCAGTTCAGAGGTGAATCTGAGTGAGGAAGTTAAGCGACTTGAAGAAAAAGCAAAGACCTTAACTAAAAGCGTTTTTAGTAAATTAACCTCTAAACAGATAGGTCAGCTAGCTCGGCATCCATTACGCCCTTATACTTTTGATTTGATTGAGTTATTGTGTAGTAACTTTCAGGAATTGCATGGTGATCGTCATTACGGTGATGATCAAGCCATTGTCGGTGGTATTGCACGTTTTGATGATCAACCTATTATGATTATTGGACACCAAAAAGGGCGTGATACCAAAGAAAATATTCGGCGTAATTTTGGAATGCCACGTCCTGAGGGGTATCGTAAAGCATTGCGCTTAATGAAGCTGGCGGAAAAATTTCATATTCCTGTGATTACCTTTATTGATACACCAGGAGCCTATCCCGGAGTAGGGGCAGAAGAGCGCGGTCAAAGCGAAGCGATTGCACGTAATTTATTTGAAATGGCAAAATTGCGTACCCCTATTATTGCCACTGTAGTCGGTGAGGGTGGTTCAGGTGGCGCATTAGCGATTGGTGTGGCTGATAAAGTGATGATGCTAGAATACAGTACTTACTCTGTTATCTCGCCTGAAGGCTGTGCCTCTATTTTATGGAAAGATGCCGACAAAGCAGATGAAGCTGCCGAAGCGTTAGGGATTACCTCCGAAATTTTAAGTCAACACGGTTTAATTGATCGTATTATCCCCGAGCCATTAGGCGGAGCACATCGAGATTATGATCAGCTTGCAGAAGCATTGCGTGAAGCATTACAAACTAGCTTACGTGAAGTACGCGCCTTGAGTATTGATAAATTGCTTGAAAAACGTTATAACAAACTGATGTCATTAGGTAAGTTTGAATAATAATCCTGTTTATTTCTTTGCCCATAAATAGTCTTATGCTTATTAGCAACGCAGATTTAGTAAAAAAGCTTAGATTACTGACTGCTTCTAAAAAGCTATTACTTGCCTATAGTGGCGGTCTTGATTCCCATGTTTTATTGCATTTATTAGCACCGCTGATTCACTCTCCCGAAGGTTTTGAATTACGTGCTGTTTATATTGACCATGGCTTGCAAACTGTAGCGACACAATGGGGACAGCATTGCTTAACCATTTGTAAAGACCTAACCGTTCCTTATGAGGTTATTCCTTTAAAACTCACAATTCCACAAGGAAAAAGTCTCGAAGCGGTTGCTAGAGAAGCGCGTTATCATGCCTTGTCTCAAATACTGCAACCCGATGAAGTACTACTGACCGCACATCATCAAGATGATCAAGCAGAAACCTTATTAATTCAGCTTTTTCGAGGTGCAGGCATTAATGGTTTAGCAGCGATGCCAGTTATAA
>Ga0256832_1002430_pt1 | contig 12720 bp, 8 predicted proteins | sample 134614metaG_FD_190534 | JGI IMG/M metagenome (GOLD analysis project Ga0256832, IMG submission 190534) | Hydrothermal vent microbial communities from Lau Basin, Pacific Ocean - 134-614 | ecosystem: Environmental > Aquatic > Marine > Hydrothermal vents | place: Pacific Ocean: Lau Basin | collected... | reverse complement strand
GTCATCCACTATTTCTTCTACTTCTTCTTTTTCTTCTTCTTTCTTCCAGTGGAAGGCCACTCACTTCGATCTCTGCCTTTACCCTTTCGGGCATTAGCCCTACCTCCCGGACGTTCGCTATAACCAAAACCGCTACCGGAAAATCGTTTTTTACGCTTGTTGCGCTTGGCAGAGTCGCGCTTTCCTCCCCGGCCATGCAATTCTTCGGCATGTTCTACATTGACGGGGACGCCTTCAAATTCCATACCTTTAGATGATTTGACAAATACATCCGCCATATCACTTTCTATCTCTATAAACGAAAAATTCTTAAGTACCTCAATTTTACCGATTGAGAAATCATCAGACCGAAAACACTCATTGACCAAACCAATCAAACGGGCAGGATTTAACCCATCCCGTTTGCCAATGTTAACAAACAAGCGTTTGAATCTCGAAGATCCACCTCTCCTGCCATCCCGATCACCCTTCCGGTCTTCTTTTCTGGATTTTTTTGAAGTCGTCACATTGAGATCCCGTGCATCCTTGTAGTAGCCCAAGAAGCGATTAAACTCCATCGACACGAAATGTTGAATCAAAGATTCGCGGTCCAAAGACTCAAGTTTCTTATAAATCTCCGGAAGAAAAGGCTTAATTTGTTTCTCATCTACATCTACTGCTTTTACTTTATCGATGAGTGCCAAAAGCTGAGTTTGACAGATTTCCATCCCGGATGGGGCATCCAGCTTTTCAAACTTTATACCACTTGTACGCTCAATATCGCGAATCTTGCGATGTTCCCGTGAGTGAATGATAGCGAGTGATGCACCGCTTTTGCCTGCACGCCCCGTTCGCCCACTTCGATGCACATAGACTTCGGGATCATCCGGCAAGTTGTAATTGATGACATGAGTAAGATCATTGACATCCAGCCCTCTGGCCGCGACATCTGTAGCGACAAGAAGCTGCAATTGGCGCTTACGAAATTTATTCATGACATCATCCCTTTGTGATTGGGAGAGGTCTCCATGTATGGCATCCGCCTGGTAACCATCATGCATCAATTTGGCCGCAACCTCCTTTGTATCTTTACGGGTACGACAAAAAACAATGCCATAAACACCGGGATTCATATCCACCAAACGTTTCAGTAATGCGTAGCGATCCTTGGCTTGTACCATGTAATAGCCATGTGTAATATTCTCGGCACCGGCATTGGTCCTCGCTACTGAAAAGCGTGCAGGATTATCCATATATTTCCTGGCGATAGACATCACCCGGTCGGACATGGTAGCAGAAAAAAGGAGGGTTTGTCTAGGCTCAGGAACATGACTCAGAATCGCATCCAAATCTTCCTGAAATCCCATGGAAAGCATTTCATCTGCTTCGTCCAACACGACGCGAGCTACACGATCTAATTTGAGTTTTCTTCTCTTTATCAAATCGAGAGTTCGTCCGGGGGTGCCGACTACGATTTGAGCACCATCTCGCAAAGCGCGAATTTGGGTATCAATGCTTGTTCCACCATAGACCGCTAACACCTTCAATTTCTTGAGATATTTCGAATAAGTGTCGAGGTCTCGTACAATCTGGATACATAGCTCCCGTGTAGGACACAAGACCAAGGTCTGTGTATATTTTTCTCCGGCATCCGTCATCTGCAATGCAGGCAATCCGAACGCTGCGGTCTTACCTGTCCCCGTTTGAGCCAAGGCCACCACATCTCTATCCGAAGATAAAAGTTGAGGAATCGTTTGTGCTTGAATAGGTGTGGGAGTAACAAAGCCCAAGTCTTCGACAGCCCGGACCAACTCGGGACTCAGCCCGGCATCTTCAAATGAATTCAAAATAATGTATTTTCTTTAAAAGCTGCAAGGATAGGGCTTTTATCGAGGGCAGACACCATAAACCCGGGAATACTTTCGATATTAAGAGCATTTAGCTCAAATGCTCCCCGGATATCCACCATTTCATACCAAAAATCTCCCCGGTCACAAAACTATTTTACTTGGGATCTGCGGGAGTGAGCTCCGAATATTGGTCTTCCGGTTGATGAAAAGCGTCATCCGTACCATAATACTCATCAAAAATATTGGAATAGTACCGGTCATTTCCATATTCCACCTGGATGCTGTTGCCCGACTGCTCGTTGTACATCGTGGATTCCTCCCTTATGCCGTTGACGATGTTTTGATTCGAGCGGTCAAACGAGGCACTCGAACTGCGATAAGTCCCCATAATCGCATCATTGGTAGCATTGTTGGCATCCACAATGGCGCGATTGGTTCGCTCCCATGAACGACGGTCACGGGCAGCTTTTTGTCTTGCATTGCGATTAAATGCTGCAATACTCTGCTCATCATCTATCGAATGAGCAAAAGCGTATACAAGAGATTGAACAGCAAATGGATAATAATCCGCTTCGCATTCCAACGCAGTAATAGTTATCAAATATAGTGGTCGCACCCCAAATGAAGAATATTCAATTTGCTGCAGAAGCATAAAGCCGGGCTTACCTTCCGGATCCTCCACCTCGACGCCAAGCGCCTCACAGGCCGTCCTCATTCCATTGGCATGGTAGACTTTTGACATGTAATTTGCCATTTTCCCGGCTACACTATTCAATGGGTAAATCTTCGTTATACGTCCATCCTTCTTTCGGATTAATCCTGCCAAGTCGTTACGAACAAACTGCTTCAATCCGGTGGCCCTTCCATTAAAATATTTTGCCCCCAAAGGAGTCACTTGGAGTTTATTCGGGCCGGTGAGGGTTTGCTTGGAGGTCACTTTCCAGCTTTTGGGAATCGGATATCCCGTTTTGTCCACCCATTCCCGCACCACTAAAGGTTCTTTTCGGCGCACCTTGGCTTTGTTTGTATGCGTAGGATATTGAGAATATGAAATGTCATTATGTATTGGACCATTTCTCTCCTCGCTTCCGGCCTGTAGGTCGGAACAGCCAATGATATTGCTGAGCAGTGCAACGGAAATAAAGAGTTGGGCTATTCTTTGCAAGTTCTTCATGATGATATTTTTTTGATATGAAAATCTGATAAATACACCCCTTTATCGAATGAAGTTCGATCAGGTCATCATGATTGTAACAAAATTATTGTTTTGGTATAGTCAGAGGGGGGACTTCGTCCTTTGGCATAGGAATACTGCTTTGGTAACCGTACCATTTAGAATACCGGTAAAAAAGCCGGGAAGAATTTATAGCCTTGGCACACAGAAAGCCCCCCTACTATGTGCACTTACTCCTCTGCCATAAAAGGATATCGATAGTCGTGAGGAGGATTAAAGTTTTCCTTAATCGTCCTCGGGGACACCCAACGTAACAGATTCAATAAAGAACCTGCCTTATCATTGGTGCCGGACTGTCGCGCACCACCGAAGGGCTGTTGGCCGACCACTGCTCCAGTCGGCTTGTCGTTGATATAGTAATTGCCCGCAGCGTATCGCAAGCGGTCAGACACGGACTTCACTACCGCGCGGTCCTGTGCGAATAATGCACCTGTCAAACCGTACGGAGTGGATTGGTCCACGATTTCGACAATTTCATCAAAATCTTTGTCGTCATAAATATAGATGGTAAGCACAGGCCCGAATATCTCTTCACAGAGGGTCCGGTAATAAGGATTTTGGGTTCTTATCACGGTAGGCTCAATAAAATAACCGACCTTGTCGTCATAGTTCCCCCCGAACACTATTTCGACATTATTATCCTTTTTAGCTTGGTCAATGTATTGGACGATTTTATCGTAAGCCTTGCGATTAATCACGGCATTGATAAAGTTGGTAAAGTCTTCCGGGGAACCCATTTTGATTTCCTCCAAATGGCTTTTCATCAAATCGTGAATCTGTGGCCACAAACTCTTGGGGATATAGGCTCTGGAAGCGGCTGAGCACTTCTGCCCCTGGTATTCAAAAGCGCCTCTGGTCAATGCTACCGCTGATGCCACCGGGTCGGCAGAGGGGTGAATGAGAACAAAATCCTTCCCCCCGGTCTCCCCTACTATTCGCGGATAAGATTTGTACATCGGAAGATTCTCGGCGATGGTCTTCCAAAGGTGTTGGAATGTCCCGGTGCTCCCTGTGAAGTGCAGGCCGGCAAACTCCGGATGTGAAAAAATCACTTCGCCTGCATCCGCTCCATTGACATAGATAAGGTTTATGACACCATCCGGCAAACCGGCTTCTCGCAATACTTCCATAATCACCCATGCGCTATAAACCTGGTCACCCGCAGGTTTCCATACCACTGTGTTGCCCATCAAGGCAGGAGCTCCGGGGAGATTACCCGCGATAGAGGCAAAATTAAACGGGGTCAACGCGAAGACAAAGCCCTCGAGTGGGCGATACTCCATGCGATTCCAGATGCCGGGTGCGCTCTCGGGTTGGTCCTCATAAATCTGCGTCATAAAAAGGGCATTGTACCTGAAAAAGTCAGCCAATTCGCAAACGATATCTATCTCAGCTTGAAATACATTTTTGGATTGGCACAGCATAGCGGCAGCATTGAGCTTAGCCCGGTAGGGCCCCGCTATCAGATCTGCAGCCTTGAGAAAAATAGCAGCCCGGTCTTGCCAGGGCATGGCCTCCCAAGCCGGCTTGGCTGCCAGGGCCGCCTCTATCGCCCGGTAGACATGATCTTGTGTCCCTTTATGATAATGCCCCAAAAGGTGATGATGGTCATGGGGTGGATGCATAGCTACCCGGTCCTTTGTCCTGACCTCCTTTCCCCCGATAACCATCGGGATGTCGATAGTGGAACCCTTCATATCGGCATAGGCCTTTTTGACATCTGCCTTTTCAGGGGATCCGGGAGCGTAAGATAAAACCGGTTCGTTGGTTATTTCGGGAAGAATGTAATATGCGTTTGACATGTGTGGCGTTTTTGGTTGGAAATCTTCAAAATCGCGGCAAAGATATGTATTGCCACACACTAACACGTATTTATTGGACAATAAACTTTGCCGTTTTTCCAGCCACTTTCAAATAGTACACCCCACGAGGCCATCCTGTGATATTGAGCTCCGTATTCGAATCATACACTGTAACATTTTTAATTAACACCCCTTGAGAATTATAGATTGAAATGATTCGTGGAAAGGTGTAGTTCTCTACCATTTCAAGCCATAACCTGTCACTTACCGGATTTGGCCGCACCGTTATAGCATCTTGCAATGGCTCTTCGACTTGCTCCGAAGCACTGATATAAGAACATGGGTCGGAAAGGAAAGCTAACGTCCTTTTATTGTGGAAGCTAAAGAACTTATGACCGGCATGCGTCACATCCATCAAACTCCTGACGGAAAGTAACTTAATCATATCGGAAGCCAGGCTGACGATTTGAGGATAATCACGAGGGTTGGCTTTGACGAGGGTAAAGATGCTGTCTGCAAAGATTTTCATGTAGTAATAACCGTTTTTGAACTCCATAAAGCCGGAAGATTTGAGTTCTTCGAAAATCTTCTGAGACTTGCTTACAGATATCCCTTCTGCTCTTGCAAACAACTGGGGATAGATAGGCGTCTGATTATTGAGGTACACCGCAGAACATATACCACGCTGGTTAAGCACGTCGGAAAACATCCTGGCATCATTATAGCCCTTTATCCCTACTTTGGGATGATCATCATTTTCCTGCATGCACCATAAAGTAGGTGTTTGAGTCTTGTTTATATAAACAATATTTCCACTACTACAATAGGGTACGGCGGCATCAAACGAAAGACCAAAAGAACAGGTGACTGAAAAGGCAGCTCCGTTGCTCATACCTATCGCATATTTCTTAATATCTTCTTTGATATTTCCTCTCGTCACGAATGTATCAATAAGTGTTGCAATATTGCGAATATCTATATTATTAAACTGTTGACCGGATGTAGTGACCCACCTTATCTTCCCATCCATATTGGTGTCCTCACCCAAAGTGACTTCTTCGGCCTCAGTGACTATGACCGCATATCCGGCGACCATCAGATCCTTAAACATTTGAAAGTTGGAGGGATTGCGTATCCAACCGTCAGCGCTTCCCTGGGTGCCATGAAACAGGAATACCAGGCCTTTCGGATTTTTCGGCATGAAATGGTAGACTTTTTTCTTCGATTGTGCACATTGGATATACTCCAACTCGTATTGTCCGGGCAATTTTACAAAGTGTGCCTCCAAACGAACATCATGGTCAGGCATAATGAAGGCGTTGTACCATTCTGAAGGAAATTCCAAAACATCAACATCCCCCTCCCAATGGCTAAAAGTTTCATCGGAAGCCATTTCTCTGGCCCAAACGTGAACCGTATCTCCGGCAAGAAAACTACCACCTATATAGCCGTCGACAATTGTAACGGTATGCCTTTGGCCGTAACTGTAAATGTTGATCAAAACGAATAAAAATGCGTAAAAATTTCTCATCATCTAAAATTTTAATTTGAACTAAAAGACTCACGAGCTCATCCAAAATCTTACCTTTTATAAAATTTGACAATTTTCTGGCAGGCACTGCATAATAATTGAATTGGATGCTCCTGCCCTTTCATTGCACTAATGACATGCAACACACTAAGAGTTGTCTTTTGCAACTACTCTTTTGACTATTTGTAATCAAATCCGTTTAATGTATGTGTAAAAAAAGAGCACTTCCGTCATATTTAATTCATTTTCTACAGTTTATCTCTTTGTGCTGTACATCCCAAGATTGCAACAAACAACAAATGCTCCCCTGTAACAAACCAAATGCACAGACCTTTAATTATAAAAAAATGCAAAAAACATATTGTTAATTTATCAATATGTTATAACTTGCGACCCAAATTGGTCACACAGAGAGAATATTCCGACCATTTTAAACAGTATTATTGTTAAACAAAATCTTAACAAATGAAACGAACCAGTACGTTTTTAACACTTTTGTTGGTTTGTCTTGTTTCTATCGGTGCAATGGCCCAAACCATTCACGGAACGGTAACGGACGCCAAAACAAATGAGCCTTTAATCGGTGTAAGTGTCATCGTAGAAGGCACCCAACGAGGGACCATTACCGATTACAATGGGCAATTTGATCTTCAGGCCAGCCCTGGAGATAATCTGATCACCACTTATGTCGGGTATGAGGATATGCATGTGACTATCAAGGACGGCCAAAATGATTATGTAATTACAATGGCACCATCCAATATCAAATTGGACGAGGTGGTAGTGACGGCATTGGGTATTTCCCGTAAGAAAAAAGCCTTGGGATACTCCGTCGAACAGGTGAGTTCAGAGGCAATAGAGAACAATGGAAGATCGGATGTAGTCAGTGCCTTACAAGGGCGTGTCTCCGGACTGCAGATTCAAAATTCTTCCGGAGCTCCCGGCGCTGCATCTTCGATTCTTATCCGCGGTATCAACTCTTTAGACCCATCTCGCTCTAATCGACCGCTTTACGTGATTGATGGAGTTGAGGTCAATGATGATGTTGACATTGTCCCAACCCTACCAAGTTCTGCCAATTTTGGTGTAGGTTCTAGCAATGCTACTCAGGGTTCCGTCTCCAACAGAATGAGTGATATTGACCCCAATGATATTGAATCCATCAGTGTTCTAAAAGGCGGTCAAGCGACTGCTCTTTACGGAGTACGGGCGTCCAATGGAGCCATTGTGATTACTACCAAACGAGGAAAGAAAGGCGCCCCTTCCGTTGATGTCAATTTAGGGACCGGTTGGAATGAAGTCAATCGAACCCCAAAGGTACAACGCAAATTTATTGATGGACACAGGAGTACTACCAAAAGACGAAGCAACATTTGGGACAACTGGGGTTCAATAATCCGGGATGACAATCCTATTCAAACATATGATATTTACAACGACTTTTATCAGAGAGGGAAGAATCAAACCTTTGGCGCCAGTATTAATGCCGGTACCGATCGATTCAAATATCGATTATCTTCCAATCTGATACGCTCTGAGGGAATTGTCCCCTTCTCCAACTATCGAAGGATTGGACTTGCCCTCAATACCGAGTATAAAGTCAACAGCAAACTAAGCGTTAAAACTAACGTCCGATACGCCAATTCAGGGGGAAACACGCCTCCGGAGGGACGTAAATCAGTAGCCAATGTATTGGCGTACGCTGCCAATGTAGTGGATATGACTAAATACCACACTCCTTATACTGCGGCCACTAACTTCGCACATGGCTGGATCGATCATCCGCTATTCTTAGCACAATATAATACCAACATCAATAACATCAACCGTTTTATTGGTGGCGTTAATCTCAAGTACCGTATACTGAGTAATTTTGCATTACACTACAACTTGGGAGTAGATACCTATTCTGATTTTAGAGAGCGGATTGCCCATCCGGAAACAGATGAAGGCCAGTCCGGCGTCCAGGTCAAACCTGCCGGTTTTATCGTAAACAACGCATTGAACAAAATGGCATTGACCTCCAATCTATTCGCGACTTATTCGACCGGATTGGGAGATAAAATTAATCTTGATTTCACCTTAGGACAATATGCCTATGGCTGGAACAAAAAGCGACAAACTGTAGTGGGAGAAAGCTTTGTGTTGGACAATTTCTTTAACGCTTCCAACACTCTTCGCACCAGTCAATCCAATGGCTTGGCCAGATATCGCAATCTGGCATTCTATGGAGAGGCTACCGCATCATATGATAACTATTTGTATGTAACTGTCACAGGAAGAAACGACCGCTCATCAACCTTACCGAAGCAAAACAACTCGTACTTCTTCCCGGGGGCAAGTGCCTCACTTATTCTTTCAGATATGGTAGAACTTCCTTCAATGGTCAATTTTGCCAAATTGAGAGCATCATGGGCTAAGGTAGGAAAAGATGCGGATATTTACAAAATAGGAAGATATTACGGTCTGATCAACACCTGGAGTGATGGAGTTCTTGAGTACGGCGGCTCTACTGTAGTAGGTGATGAAAACCTGAAGCCAGAATTTAGTACTACTTTAGAATTTGGGGGTGAATTTAGCTTTTTCAAAAACAGACTGGGACTAAATGCCACATATTACAGTACTAAGACTACGGATATGATTTTGCCTGTCCCTCTTAGCAATGCTACCGGAGCTTCCAGATACATAACCAATGCCGGGGGTATGACCAATAAAGGTATAGAACTCAGCGGCTTTGTTAAGTTAATCGACGACTATATGGGATTTGACTGGACTACCGCCTTAAACTGGTCAAAGAATACCGGTATAATTGACGGAATCAGTATTGATGCGGATGAAATCGTTATTAAGAGTTTGAGAGGCATTACCTCTAAGTATGTTCCGGGCGGTAAGGTTGGAGATCTTTACGGCTCCCCGTGGAATCGTACGGAAGACGGACAACTCATCATAGAATCTGATGGAATGCCTCGTGTTAATTGGGACACTACAGTATTGCTCGGCAACGCGATGCCCGACTGGATTCTAGGTTGGGACAACCAATTTGCCTACAAAAATTTGGGTCTCTCCTTCCTATGGGAATGGAAAAAAGGCGGTGATGTTATTGACATTTCAAGAAACTACAGCATTGGAAACGGCCAATTGGAAGAGACCAATGACCGATATAAAGAGGTTGTGTTTAAGGGCGTAATGAAAGATGCGGATGGCAACTATGTCAAAAACGACATCAAGACAGAAATCACTGGAGCGGGATTCTATCGCAACTGGAAAGTTTACCGCTTCGCTCCGGAAGTATACCTTCAAGACGCTTCTTGGGTTCGTTTGAGAAACCTAAGTGTATTCTACAACCTTCCCGGTTCAGCCCTCGCTGGCCTAGGCATTCAAAAAGCAAGACTTACTTTCACCGTGAATAATGCTTTTTTGAATACTCCTTTCAACGGGTGGGATCCGGAGAGCAATTATTTTGGCCCCGGAAGCAATGTATATGGATATTTGGGGCTTCGTACCCCTCAGACTAAGTCCTACAACTTAAAGCTGAATATCACTTTTTAATTACAACAAATCAAGAAAAAAATAAAGTATATGAAACGTATATTTAATATCATTAGTCTCTTAGCCTTGCTCCTTGGGATATCGAGTTGCAATGGCTTTTTAGATGTCAACACTGACCCGACAAGAGTAAGTGAAGATGACGTCACCCTTGCGGCATTGCTACCCACAGTCATTGAGCGCTCCTTTGCTGCTCAATATAGTTCTGCTGTATCTGCCTCCAGGGCTACCCACCAATTGGATGCCATCCAAGGTGGTTACTACACCGAATTTCAGATGTCCGGTGCATGGAGCACTATTTATCTGAGAGTATTGCCTAATATTGCGACCGTTATTAAAAAGGCCAACGCAGAAGGCTCTATTCACTATGTAGGAGTTGCAGAAGTTCTTAAGGCCCTGAATGTCGGGCTTCTCACTGACTGTTGGGAAAATGCCCCTTACTCAGAAGCGCTCAAAGGCTCATTAAGCGTTACACCTGCCTACGATTCACAAGAGTCTCTTTACGCGGAAATTATCAGTCTATTAGACCAAGCTATCACTGATCTAAGCGCTGAAGAGAGTTTCCGGACTCCAGGCAAGGATGATTTGATCTATGGCGGCAACATGGAGCAGTGGATCAAACTGGCCCACTCTCTGAAAGCCCGTTATATGTTGCACTTACTGAAGAAAAATAACAATGGTGCAGACATCTTAAACGAGGTCGCTGCCGGTATGGAATCTAATGATGACAACTTCATGTTGGTGTATAGTGGACTGATATCCAATCCATGGTACTCCTCTGTAGCGAAAAAGATTGGAGAATCCATCTTCACTTATACCTATGGCGGCCATCTCATTAAGACCATGAATGGAGAGTTTCACGGGATCCTTGACCCGAGACTTCCTTTGATCGCAGACAAAGACACCAGCGCCAATTACGTTGGTTTGGAGTCATACGACCAGGATGCGCCGGGATATACCGTTTTGCCAACAGAAAACACTTTTTACTTCGCTCCGGATGCCCCATTGGTGGTCATGAGCTATAGCGAATTAAAATTCATCCAAGCTGAAGTGATGATGGCCGGCGGTGGAGATGCTACCGCAGCCTACATGGAAGGTATCACTGCCAACATGGATATGCTTGGTGTGGATCCCGGTGATCGAGATAATTACCTCGCAGATCCAGCGGTCTCATCGGTAAATCTTGCAAATATCATGAAAGAAAAGTATATTGCTCTGCTTCTCAATACCGAAGTATGGAATGACATGAGACGTTACAATTTTGATTCCAACATATTTAAAGGATTCATCATACCTGACTTTGAAGGCCGAGACAAACCCGGTCAAAGAGCGCGTTATCCTGAATCTGAAAAGACCCGGAACAAAGACAACTTTGAGCTGAATGTTAAAGACTTTACCGAGCCAATGTGGAAAGACAAATAATGCTTACTCATCTATTCGATAATCATTAAAAATATAAATATGAAATACTTACTATATATCTTCGCATTAGGACTTGTGATGTCCTCCTGCTATAAACAAACCTATTGGTTGGACGACAATGTTGATACCGACGGATTCTTTTATCCCCAAATTCAAAGCGTCACTCCTTCCAATGATGCTCCAGACGAAGGAGAAACCATAACCATTACCGCCAAGTATTGGTCAAGAGACGCAGTAAAACAAGTGGACGTCTATCACGATGCTAACGGCACAGATGAGCTTTATTCTTCTAATCCGTTTGAATCCCATTTGGACAAGGAAGATAATGTAGAGGCTTGGCCATTGGAATACGTGGTTCCTGCCGGCACTTCAGGCAAAGACATTACTATTCGCATAGTTGTTGTTACGGAAAATGATCTGGAAAAAAGTAAATCCACGAAGATTACGGTCAACTAATCAGGGACAAACAGAACGAAAAACAAACCATTTAATCTAATTCATTCACATCATTAAAGGCAAGAATTGGATTAATAAACGAACGGGGAACTCGTCGTCATCGTATGACAGTTCCCCTTTTTGTGTATTTGTGGGTATGAAATGGTGGATTTATCCGTCTTGCAGGATAGAGCCCACTGCCTCCGGAACAAAGGGTGTGATGTCCCCACCGGAAAGGTAAATCTCCCTTACAATGGTCGAACTCAAATGCGTATATCCCGGAGAGGCGGCGAGATAAATCGTCTCTAGTCCGGACGACATTATTTCGTTGAATGCACCGATCTTATACTCGTATTCGAAGTCGATCGCCGACCGCAGTCCACGGACCAACACACCAGCACCTAGACTGTTGCAAAGGGATACCGTAAGCCCTTCGTAAGTGACTACCTCAATATTAGCAACATCGCTAAAAGTCCGCTCCAGAAATCGTTTTCTCTGGGACAAATCAAAACAATACTTCTTTTTTTTGTTGACGCCAATCGCTACATATAGTTTTTCAAATAGCGATGCTGCCCTGCGGATGATTTCCTCATGTCCTTTTGTAACAGGGTCAAAACTGCCGGGAAATATGGCTACGTTTTTCATTTTATACTTTTGTCTTCATTCTATGCTAAAGTCCCAACTCATTATCCAACACAAATACTCACAACTTTCAGAACCTTTGACCTGCGCCGAATAGGCATACTATTGGACCATATCCTATATTCGTAACATCAAAGCTCCACTTTTGCTCCCTCTACCGTATCCTGTTCAAAACACATGCCACTTATAAAAATCAAGCCGGTAACCATTGATTATCGACTCCCATTCTACAACGCAAAACGACACCTAAAGGGTAGTATCCCCTTTTGTGTGTATAGC
>Ga0256832_1002429_pt1 | contig 12722 bp, 7 predicted proteins | sample 134614metaG_FD_190534 | JGI IMG/M metagenome (GOLD analysis project Ga0256832, IMG submission 190534) | Hydrothermal vent microbial communities from Lau Basin, Pacific Ocean - 134-614 | ecosystem: Environmental > Aquatic > Marine > Hydrothermal vents | place: Pacific Ocean: Lau Basin | collected... | reverse complement strand
TGACCTTTTACCGAAATACCTCCTGATTCTTCACCTCCTACCAGTACATCCTCGTGTATCATGATCTCTGCAATATACTTGAATCCGATTTTTGTAACTTCAAAATCAAGTCCGTATTGTTTAGCGAGTTTTTCCACTTTATTTGATACTGAAAATGAAACTGCAACCTTACCTGTTTCTTTTTTGAATTCATACATATAATAAAGCAGCAACAATAAAATATGATGAGAGTCCACAAATTCTCCGTCTTCATCATAAAGCCCTATTCTGTCTGCATCACCGTCATTGGCAAGACCGAGATTTATTTTAGGTTTGTTTTTTACCAATTCAGCCAATTCCTTCAAATTTCTGTCAATTGGTTCAGGTGCCTGCCCTTTGAATGAAGGATTATATTCGCAATGTAGGCAATATGCTTTAGGGAAAAGTCTTTTTATCACATTTTGTCCTGCTCCATACATTGCATCGTAAGCAAGTACAACACCTTTCTTGATGGAATCCATATCAAAATATGCGAGTACATGGTCCATATACATTTGTTCCATGTCAATGAATTTGATAATTCCGGATTCTACATGAGAATTGAAATCGGTATTTACTTCAGGAACGTAATCCGGAATAAGATCTTCTATTTCTCCTACTTCTTTTGGTATAGTAGGTCCGCCAAAATGTGATTTCAATTTATATCCGTTATATGAAGGCGGATTATGACTTGCTGTAATAACGATACCGAGATCTGCTTTTAATTTTACTACTCCCAATGAAACCATTGGAGTTGAAACAAAATTTTTGTCCAAATATACTTCTATCCCGTTCGCAGCAAATACGCTTGCTGTATATTCACTGAACATTTTGCCTGCAAATCTACAATCATAACCGACTACGACACGTGAAAAATTTCTTTTTTTCATCCATTGTGCAGCTGCTGCTGTAACTCTGATTACATTATCAACAGTATATTCTTTGGCTATTATAGCTCTCCATCCGTCTGTACCGAATTTTATATTTATCATGACTATTATTTTTGATGCAAATGTACGTATTTTTTTTTCAAATAAATATACAAAAAGGGATGAGAAAAATTTTAACTACTCAGGTAGGGTGCTTTTGAGATGAAAAAAGAGGTTTTTTCAATCAAAATGACTCAACCTGAGTAGTTACGAAAAATTAAAGAACAAAAGAAGGGTTTATATTTGAAAGAATATCTATAATTTTACTCCTTTTTCATATTTAAAATGATCTGAAACATGGCAATGAAGATAGTTTTTACAGATTTTTTCCATTGTGTTACGTGAAGCATTGAAAGCATGAGAAATGGAACCTCCTCTCTTGCCTGCAAGCAAATCTCCTCCTACAAATAAACCGGGAATAGTACTTTCTCCTCCTTCTTTTACATCGGGAGCATCACCTGTAAAATCAATGCCGGTTGATTTTAGAAAGTTTTCAGGTGTACTGCCACCCAGAGCATATACTATCCTATCGAATTCTTTTATACCGTATTTCTCTTCAGCAAAATGAACAAGAGGTTTTTCGTTTTCTGAAATTTCCACTGACTCTATATTGCTTTCAAGAAACAATTTTATTCTGTCGCATTTTACAAGTTCATTTATACTGTTGAGGTTAAAAGAATTCATTTTTACAAATTCTTTTCTCCTGTATGACAAAGTAACTTTATTACCCATTTCGATTAAAAACTGGGCAAATTCAGATGCGGAATCTCCTCCTCCCACCACAAGAATATTTTCATTAGATGTTCTGAAAGAAGTAATATCGAAATGTATTCTGTCTTTTAGTTTTCGTGGAAGTGGATAGTCCGGTTTATTTGGCTTGCCGAAAATACCGATAGCGATTACTACGATTTTAGCTTTATAACTTTCTTTATTGGTTGTAACCAGGAATTCAGGTTCTTTTTCTGTCCCTGTAGATTCGATTTTTTGAACTTCTTCACTATAATTTACCTTAACTCCTGTTTTTTGAATAGCTTTGTCCAGATAGTTGATCGTATCGTGTTTTGTTGAATCCTGAAGACACATTACCCCATGACATATTGCCGGCATTCCTTTGTAATTAGCTGTTACCATTTTTTTGTCAGGGTAAAGAGAACGTATTACCCATGAATGTGCTTCAGCTTTATCTAACATCACTATTTCTTCAGCTTTCAATCCAGACATTCTGGCTTCTGCAGCCAGGGATATGCCGGCGGGTCCGGCTCCTATTATTATAAGTTTATACGTTTTCATAAGCAATCAAATTTTAATAATTAATTTTTGATCAATATATATACAAAACCATTTCTTTTCCGATTTTTATGTTTTTATCACTAATTGCCACTAATATTCAGGGTTCCATCAATATTTATGGTTGAATTAATATCTATATCCAGCCATAATGCTTCAGCAGAATAAGTGTTTGGAATATGAACAGTTTTATTTGGTGGAATCCAAACACTATCTGTCATTGTCGGAACCTGATCCCCGCACCAATTGGTAGCTACATCCCAGTTACCATCGCCTCCTTTCCATGTTATAATATTGCCATTGCACAGGTCTCTTGCTCTAATCTTTATTTCGCTTAAAGCATAACAAGTATCTCCGTAATTTGTCAATGCTGTTATTAATATATGTTTTGCTTTGGCTCCTTCAAAATTAATTTCATCGACTCCTTCATAATCATTTTTACCTGTTGCTTGTGAAAAAGTGTATTGACCGAATTCTGTCCAGGTTACACCATCAGAAGAAAGGTCAATTACTACATCTTTGAGATCATATCCCAATAAGTCGGGGGCATTCATATTCCAGACATGTAATTCATAGAGATAATAAATGTCATCCAGGTCATATTTTATCCAATGGTTTTTTCCTCTTACAGGATTCGGATTTTCTGACATTTCACAAGAAATCCATCCGTCATACCAGGTTGCGCTATGCCTGTCGGGAAGACATTGAGAATATGAAAACAAAGGAAGTATAACTAAAATGAATATTGATATAATTATTTCTTTTTTCATAATATCAAATAGTTTAAATTAAGAAAAATCCATAAATCCTATTGGAGGATTTGATGTTGAAATTTCATTTACATTGTGAAAATTTCCTAAATTTGGAAAAAGTGTTAATAAATCAGATTGCTCAACTCCAAACCATAATGCTAATTCGGAAAACATTGAGTCAGTAGCAGTTGTAGGTATTAAAGCTCCGTTATGGACATATCTTTCACTATTGATAGCTAAAGAAGGATAGGTTCCGTAAATATTATTACCATTTACTTTTCCTCCCATGACCATAACATTGCTGCCCCAGGCATGATCCGTTCCATTGCCATTGGATGTCAATCTTCGTCCAAATTCTGAAATAACATATGTTACTACATTGTCAAACATACCTATTTCTTTAAGAACCTGATTGAATTCCTCCAGAGCATTATTTACATTTGTCAATCTATCTGCCTGTCCGGTCAATAGATCATTATGATGATCCCAGCCACCATATTGAACAAAAAATATTTGTCTTTGAAACCCTAAAGTATCCCTTGCAGCGATGGTCTTAGCTATCATTTTGAAATCCTGCGAAATATAATGGTCTGAAAACTGAGTAGAGAATTCAGGGACCTGATCTATTGCATCTTCAAACTCTTCGGCAGCTGCAATCGAGCCTTTGAAAATATCTGCATAAGTTTTTCTGTACATATCCGTATAGGCAGCGTGCAAAATACTGTCCGTGGCTGCACGGCGTTGTGGGTGGTGTCCCCAGGTATAATCCCAACCACGAGGTTTAACTGCTCCATCCTGATTTATACTAAATTCAATAGAATCATTTCCATACTGAAAGATATTAGATCCACTAAGAGAAATATTCATGGAAATATTAGTGTTTGAATTGTTGGATCCAATCAGGTCTGCTATTTCTCCACCCCATCCTATATTGGTTCGTATATGAGGCTTCCCTGTTTGCCAGTGCTTGAACTGATCGGAATGGGAATATAATCCCAATGGTGTTTGCTTTGTTCCTGCATTATATTCTTCTTTTGTCATAGGTTCTATCATAGCTCCAATATTACTCAAAAAAGCTAATTCACTATTATTATATTGACTTTGCAGATCTACAAGACTGGGATGGATTCCATAATCGCCTGTACCGATAGGTAACATACCTCCTGAATTCTCATCATTGCTTAATGCAACATTAGATCTTGTATTTGCATAATCATTATATGCAGTTCCTGTCTTTGGCATTAATGTGTTAAATCCGTCATTGCCGCCTTGAAGAAAAAAGTATACCATTGCTTTATAATCTGAAAATGGTGGATTTTTTGCCAGTAATGAAGTTAATTTATTTAAATTTTTCATAGAATATAATGAGTTGGTCAAGCCAAAACCCATACAGGCAATAGAAGCATTTTTAATAAAATTTCTTCTGTTTAATCTTTTTCTTTTCATCATAAATTATTTTAAAATATTAAAATCGGGACTTATCATTATTAGATATGTTGCCAGTCTTATTCTTGTGTCCAAATCATCAGTTGAAGTACCATATTCATTTAAAGTATTTTTAATAATATGTCTAGTATAATCACTTAATTGACCTTGTGTTAATAATACATCCAAATGATCTAATAATGCATCCGGATCTTTAGCAATTTCTGTTAGAGATGCCAGATCGGGAGATGAATATTCATAATCTTCATACCAAGCTGTCTGTAATATTTTATCATCTTCTACCCACCTGTAAACTTGTCTTGAAAACCCAATACTTGTTCTGGAATTAAAAATTTCAAATTCAGGAGCTACATTTCCTGCATCTTCTATTGGACCATTTGGTGAAAACTCCGGTTTATAAAAATTAAATACCGTGGGAGAATGCAATGGATGATGATCGGTCTCGTCATAAAACCAATAATGATAATTCCAATACTTATTTAATGGAGATAAAACTATCCCGATAGCATTTATAAACTGTGTTTTACTTAAAATAGGTTCTCTAAGTTTTCCTTGATTAGGATCATTTATCCAACTGCAATCTCTTGCTTCAGGGTGCATTAAAATCGTTTTTACAACAGCTTTTAGATCACCTCTTACTCCATTGCCATTATCATTGAAAACGGATGCAACAGCTGCTACGTATTCAGGTGTTGGATTGGATTTCACTAATCTTTGGATTAAACGGTAACTGATAAAAGGACCTACATTGGGATGGTCAAATAAGTGTTGAATCGCATCTTCAATATCTTCCATACCGCTTTGTCCTGCAGGGACAACATATCCATTGAGGAGATATTTCTCACCTGGTTCATGATGGTCATCATACATAGCCATGGAAGTATCTTTTTTTGTAGCCCAAAATCCCATTCCAAAACTTGGCTCATCTGTCCAATTTACATTGTGAGATACATCTCCTGCACCAAGTCCTGTAAATATTTTTGCAAATTCACCTATGTCATCGTTGTCATAAGTGGGTATTCTTTGTCCATTAGTATCCAATGCAGGTGTTCCGTCCAAATTGAGGCTATCCAACCCAATTGTGAACAATTGCATTATTTCCCTTGCATAATTTTCGTCAGGATATTCATTGTTTGTTGTGTCTGTTTTATCATTTTCAAAATGTGTTAAATAGGTTCCCATGGCAGGATGGATGGAAACTTCTAATAACATGTCGTAGAAGTTGCCAAAAGCATTTCGAACCAAAATATCATAATAGCTGGCAAGTGCATTTCCATATGCCTGAAGAGCGCCTTCAGAGGAAATTACCAATATCTGACTGAATGCATACGCAACTTTTTGTCTTAAAATGTCATCTGCCTGCAAAACATTGTTCCACCATGCATAATCCATATGTTTATCATCAGGTCTTGAAGGGAAAAATCCGGTATTGCCATTACCGAAATATATGTCCTTGCTCTGTTGATATATTGACCAAATAGTGTCGGAATAATAAGTTGGTGGAATTACAAATTGGCTGTCAATCCATGCTTCTATGCCCATACTTACTACAGTGTCTATCATGGCTAAACTGCCTCCAAAACCTGCTTGACTAAGGAATCTTGAAGCTTCCATACGTTTTGCAAGCAGTCCTTTACCATTTATTGTATTGACAGCTTCTGCTGTTTCGGTGCCTGGATACAATTGAAAATTGCTGCTGCTTGAAACGGTTATCAGATTATTGTTGTTTCCTGCTCCGAAATAAATATCAACAACTTGTGCAGTGATAATAATATTTTGCAGAAAAGTCAATATTAAAATTATTAAATATTTTTTCATCTGTTTAAAATTTTTATTTTATAAAAAATAATAAAAATTTATAATACCTGCCTGCCGTAAAATACTTTTGCAGGCATGGCATTCAGGAACTCTCATGTCCGTCAGCTGACGGATAATCATTCATTTGTGCCTGCGCACCGAAGTGCTTTGGCACTCAGGTGTGTATAATTTATGATTAATAAAATTCATGCTCGTTTCATCTTGAATTAATAATTATTAGTTTTAAAATTTATTTTTATTTATGATCAGTCGTTTTGTCTCTTTTCGGTTATTAATTATATAGTTAATAAAATAAATCCCGTTTGTTATATTTGACAGATCTATTGTGTTTTGAGTTTTACCACTAAAAGTTTTATGATATATTGTTTTTCCCATCGATGTATATATTGTCACATCGACCGGTCTGTTTGTTTCAAGTGTAAAAATACCATTTGTAGGATTTGGGAAAATATCGAATTTGTCATCGACTTTATTATTTATTTTGACAGTGTTTGAAAAACTGATATTCCCTTCAATATCTATTATTTTCAATCGGTAATAAGAATTACCCTTCAAAGGATAATTGTCAATTGAACTATAATTTAATGTTTTGTTTTTATTTAGATTTGCTTTGGTTTTTTCAATATCCCTGTATTGGCCTGTTTCCCCTTTTCTTTGAATCAGAAAATAATCTAATTCTTTTTCTGAATAAACAGTCCATTCAATTAAAACAATACTTTGGTCAATCTCTGCATCAAAAAATAATATGTCCGGGTGAGGGTTGGTAGTACATCCCGGGTCTTTTCCGCCATCAGTGATTTTCCATCCATTTGAGATCAAATTGTTTCTTTCTGTTTCTCCTGCGCAATACTGGCTTTTACCTCCGTCAAAATAAACATCGGAATTATGTGTATTAGCGTACCATCCTACGAGTAATGAGTCATAATTTTCTGTTGACAATGCTGCATTTATAAACATCCCCCAGGCATATGTTAAATTAGTAATGTCCCATTTTCCAATATTCTGGTCGAAAGAAACGGCATCTCTGAACATGTATCTTGTATCACTTAGATTTATCGTGTTCCATAATCCAATATCCTGATTGAAATTATCGGCATTTCTAAACATATAACTCATTGTAGTGACAGAGCTGACATCCCAAGAACTAATATCCTGATTAAAAGAAATTGCATCCCTGAACATACTTCTCATATTTGTTACTTTACCAACATACCATGAATTGATATTTTGATTAAAATATTTAGCTCCATAAAACATGTACCGCATATCTGTCACATTGCTAACATCCCATGAACTGATGTTTTGGTTGAAAGGAGTTGATGAAAACATATATTGCATATTGGTAACACCGAAAACATTCCAAATTGATATATTTTGATCAAAAGATTTTGCCTGATCAAACATATGGCTCATGTTTGTTACACTGCTGACATCCCATGCGCTAATATCTTGATTGAAACTTTCTGCATCATAAAACATATAACTCATATCTGTCACATTGCTTACATCCCAAGAACTCAAATCCTGATTGAAAGAGCGTGCTCTTGCAAAGACATAACTCATATCCGATATATTACTGACATCCCAGGAATTGATATTTTGATTGAAAGAAGCTGCATAATAAAACATATAGGTCATTTTAGTTACATTGGATATATTCCATGCTCCTATATCCTGGTTAAATACACGTGCATTTCTAAACATATTTCTGAAATCGGTTGCACTGACAGTTTTCCATAAACCTATATCCTGATTAAAAGATAATGCATTTCTGAACATTCCCCTGAACGTAGTAACACTTGTTACATTCCAATTACCTATATCCTGATTAAATTCTCTGGCGCTATAAAACATTCTATACATTGTGGTTACATTTTCCACATTCCAAGAACCTATATTCTGATTAAATGTCCTTGCAGCTCTAAACATGTGACTCATGTCAGTTACATTTCCCACATTCCATGAATTTATATTCTGATCAAAATCAAGAGAGTAATAAAACATTGCTTTCATGTTGGTCACATTTGAAGTGTTCCATGTCCCGATATCCTGATTAAAATCTAATGCTACGGCGAACATATAACTCATATCAGTCACAGAACTTACATCCCATGTCCCGATGTCTTGATTGAATTTACGAGAGTTGTAAAACATGTATTTCATGTTTGTTACATTTGAGGTGTTCCATGCACCGATATTACCATTAAAAACACGATTTTCATAAAACATATAACTCATGTTTGTTACAGCCCCGGTATTCCAGGTTCCTATTTCCTGATTGAATTGCGATGCTTCGTAAAACATATAGCTCATATCTGTTACATTTGAAGTATTCCACGCACTGATATCCTGATTAAATACCAGAGCATGATCAAACATATGAGTCATATTCGTAACTGCAGAGACATTCCAGGAACCAATATTTACATTAAACTTGTCTGCTCCGTAAAACATATATTCCATATTGGCAACAGAACTGACATCCCAATTTGAAATATCGCTATTAAACGATGATGCATCATAAAACATATAACTCATATCCGTCACATTCAATGTTTGCCAGTTGTTTAAGTTTTGATTGAAAGCACCTGCATCATAAAACATATATTTCATGTTAGTAACAGCTGAAACATTCCATCCGCCAATATCATTATTAAATGCATTAGCACTATAAAACATATAACTCATATTTGTTACGTTACTCATATTCCATGAACTAATATCCTGATTAAAAACATCGGCATTACTGAACATATAGCTCATATCTGTAACAGCAGAGACATTCCAGGAAGAAATCAAAGAGTTAAATGCAGTAGCATTAGAAAATGTGTATCGCATGGTTGTTACATTACCGACATCCCATGAATTCAATGATTGATCAAATGCATATGCGTACATGAACATTGAATCTATATTAGTTACACTGCTTACATCCCACGAATTGATGTTTTGATTAAAATCAGTTGCAGCATAGAAAAGGCTATTCATATTGGTCACATTTCCAACATTCCAAGAACTAATATCCTGATCAAATGCTAATGCTATAGAAAATGTAGCTTTCATAGATGTTACATTACTTACATCCCATGAAGATATATCCTGATTAAATGCTAAGGCAAGATAAAACATTGAATCCATATCTGTAACATTAGAAAGATCAGGACTGTCATTTGCCTGTCCTGCCAGATTCTGACATCCTGCAAATGCATTGTTCATCGAAGACCAAATGCCTGTTCCCCACTGATCAATTGATTTTATCTTCATTTTATCTCCTGAGTTATTAAAATAAATTCGTGGAAAATTTCCCGTTATTTTTACGGAATATGATCCGGCTGTCACATATGTATGTGTAGCATCTCCTGTTTGGCTTGAAGATGTGTTCCCATCTCCCCAGTCAACATTGTAATTGTATGTTTCTCCCGGGTAGGTTGGAATAGTAATACTTTCATTAGAAGTTGTGGTTTCCCATGTAGTAATAAAATCATCTTGACTAAAAACAATGTTTGTCATTAAAAAAAATATAAGAGATAATAAGACTACCTTAGTATTACCGCTTTTCAATGGTAATAAGTTGTTTAATAATATCATATTTGCAATATTTTATCTTTCTTCTACAAATATATCAATATTTATTACAAATAAAAAATATAAATTTAATTAGATATAAAAATATTGACAGTAATTATTTGAGTAGTTACGTTTGATTAATTAATTTACGATGATCTTTTTTATATGTCTTTTTTTATTATAAATGATTGATAAAAAATATATGCCTTTGTCTAAATTTATATTTAGATTCTCATGTATTATACTTTTAAATATTTTCTGTTTTTTTAAATTAAAAATAGTTAGAGCCCCTAAAAGCTTAGGATTTTTAACCTTTATCGTTAAATTTTTACCTTTAGATACAGGCATTGGGTAGATCAGTATTTCCTCTTTAATGTCTGAAGATATTATTGAATTTGGTTTTTCCTGCAAAATTTCTGTTATAGGATCATTTTCTCCTGCGATCCACAGATGATTATCAGAACTGACAAATATATTGTTTATGAATAATGGGATATAAGAATCTTCATGAGAAATGATGGTTTCTTGTTGGTATTGATATAATGTATTTTTATTGGCAGCCCAAATATTACCGGTCAAATCACCGGTAACTAAAAACAGGTTGTTGTCGGAGGGCCCTATGAACTTAAACTCATTTGATTCGTATTCTATCAATCCATAATTGGAAGAAGCTATTACCAAATGACCATCTGATTTGATACTTATATGATCAAATATCAAATTGTATAATCCTAAATTCCACCCGACAGATTCAGATGTGATATTTTCATCTTTTAAATGCACTAGTGTTGATATATGAGAGATCATCCAAACACTTCCATCCGGATCCAATACAAGATCTTTTATATCATCATCTACCATTTGTTGATGTGTTAGATGATTATAGATACTTAAACTGTCATTTTGATATTTGATCAATCCTTTTTGTGTACCGATCCATAGAACTTTTGAGTTTTTGTCCCAGGCGATACCGCCATGCTGAACTGAATCGGGATATACTGAATTAGTATTGTCAAAAAGTTTCCATGTATTATTTTTGAATATCCAAAGACCTTCGTTTTGGACAGCAACGAAAAGATTACCATTATTATCACCTGCTATCTCCTGGATTTTATTACTTGAATGAGGTATTGACAGGGTAGTCCATTCTCCGGATGCATATTTATATATTTTCGAATCTCCTGCTGCATATATGTTTCCTGTTCCATCCTCTCCAATAGTCAATATTTCCACAAAATCATCACTATTTATAGCATTAGGTACATGAGAGATATAATTTATCTCCTGACCGGTAAGGGTAATATAAAAAATGATAAATATTGTAATAATATATATTTTCATAATGAAATATTATAAATATTAGGGGATATCTTACAAATATAAGGTTTTTGTTTTAAATAAAGACAAATATTGTGAAAAAAATATTGAAAAATATTATTTTACATATCATTTATCAAAGTTAATAGCTTTATTAAGTTAAATTTGGAATAAATTTCTATATTCTTTCATTACTTCTGTTGTGATGGTCTCAGGATCAAATTTTTGAAGATGATTATTACGATTTTTTTCAAAATCAGGGAAGGTATCTTCATATATCATCTTTTTGATTGATCCTGCCCAGGCATCTATATTATCGAATGCTTGAAAGTATCCACAATTGTCTGCTACTTCAACTAAAGAAGTATTATCAGAAGCCAAAACAGGTTTCCCGCTTTGTATAGCTTCCAGTACCGGCAACCCGAATCCTTCATAATAAGAGGGAAAAACAAAGAAGTCGCTTAATTGATATATTTTTGGTAAATCCTGATTGTTAATGTCTTTTAAAAATATCACTTTGTTATGTAAAGAGTATTTTTTTACTAATTGTTTGATTTCACTGAGATATTTCTTTCCATTACCTACAACCACCAGCGGTATAAGTTCTTCATGGTCGATAGTGCGCATCGCTTCAATTATTATTCGGAGATTTTTTCGTTTTATCACTGACCCTACATAAAGAAAAAATCTGTCTGGTAAATTGAATTTACTTTTTGTATTAATCAGAACATCACCGGAATATTTTTTTGTGAAAATACCGGAAACAGGAAGATATATTACAGAGATATTTTCCGGATTTACATCATATATGCGTATAAGATCTTTTTTAGTAAATTGGCTTATGGTGAAGATCTTATCGGCTCTTTTGCATGCATATCCGGTTTTGAGATTATAGATGATCCTGTCCGGTAATTTATAATCTTCTTTAACAAACTTAAAAATAAGGTCATGAATTGTAACCACTGATTTTATACCTGATCTATGAATTCCAAACGGTAATTCAGCACTTAATCCGTGAAAAACATCAATATTATCTTTTTTCAGATCTTTGACAATGGAAAAACTACGCCAGTATGAACTGAAAATTGCATTATTTTCTCTTATGGTAAATTTTGAACTGTTAAAAAATTGTTCTGTGTCTTTGTTTCTTATTGCTTTTGGGGTGTAAAGGAAATATTGATTGTCAGGGAAATATTTTTGAAGATTGGATACAAGTATACGGCTATAATTTCCGAGACCGGTATAATTCATGAACAATCTTTTCGCATCAAATCCTATTTTCATATTTACTTATATATACAGGCAAAGATATAGATTAAATTTAATTCAGGTATTTTCTCTGTATTTCTTTTGCAACCCCTGAAGGAAATTTCTCAGCACCTGATCCTGACATTCCCTGTATTGTTTTTGCTTAGGATTTCTGAAAAATGCACTTAACTCATGTTTGCTCAGATCCTTTTCGGCAAGTTTAAGAATATCCAATATTTCAAAATCTTTCAGGTTTAGTGCTATTTTCAATTTTCTGAGGATAAGATTATTATTTAGATACTCAAAAGGTCTCGGAGCTTCTCCTTCTTTTTTGCCTCTG
>Ga0256832_1002428_pt1 | contig 12723 bp, 11 predicted proteins | sample 134614metaG_FD_190534 | JGI IMG/M metagenome (GOLD analysis project Ga0256832, IMG submission 190534) | Hydrothermal vent microbial communities from Lau Basin, Pacific Ocean - 134-614 | ecosystem: Environmental > Aquatic > Marine > Hydrothermal vents | place: Pacific Ocean: Lau Basin | collected... | reverse complement strand
AGCGCAGATTGCGCGTCTGGTCCATAGTGTCTACCCAGTTCAGCAATTGTGCACCGGGAATATGCCCACCACGTGCTGCAAGCTTTTTCTCGCCGCTGAATTCCTGCGGCGTACGGCTGTCCAGCGCTACAAAGTCCGCATCACCCAGGCGGGTAAGGATATATTCGGCATCCGCAACAGGTCCGTCCTGGTAAAACACAGGGTAATAGCCTTTACCAGGCTGGACATTCTCACGATTCACCGGGAAGCCTTCACTGACCCAGCTCACCAGCCCACCATTCAGCAGCGAGAAGTGTTTGTGGCCGATACAGTCCAGTGTCCACAGCAGGCGACTCGCCCAGCCACCCCCTTCATCGTCATAAGCCAGCACGTGGGTGTCCGGGCTGATGCCGCTGGCTTCCAGCAGTTGCTGAAGGTCTCCGGCGTGTGGCAACAGTCCCATGACAGGTTTTTCCACGCGCACGAATTGGGGACCCTGTAGATAGATGGCGCCGGGGACATGAAACTCGGCGTAGCGTTCCGGTTTGGAAATGTGTACCACGACCAGCTTGTCGTGGCCGAGTGTGGCCTCGAGTTGTTCCGGTTCTGTGATGAGGGGGAGGACAGGATGACTCATGCCTGCCTATTATACTCTCTGACGGGCCTGGTGTGTTTTATGCCGAGACCGTGTGAAGCCCGTCTGTTCTCTGTGTTCAGACTGAGGCCGGGTCTGATAGTAGTTCTACCCAGTGTACGACCTCGATATCAGTACCGGATTGCAACTGTAACAGGCAGCCGATATTGGCTGTGGCAATGATTTCCGGGTGCTTTTCCTGCAAGGCATCAAGCTTGTTACGCGCAAGCTGTTTTGACAGTGCCGGTTGCAGGATGGAATAGGTACCGGCTGAGCCGCAGCACAGATGTTTGTCGCGTACCGGGGTCAGGATGTAACCGGCACGGGTGAGGATGTCCTCGACAACGCCATCGAGTTGCTGCGCGTGTTGCAACGAGCAGGGGGAGTGAAAGGCAATACGGCGTCCTTTTGCCGGCTTCAGGTTGTCGAGGTTCTCGTCACGAAGCACCTCGCCGAGGTCGCGTGTCATGTCTGCCAGGCGTCTGGCACGTTGTGCGTAAACCGGGTCACTGGCAAGTAGCGTTGCATAGTCTTTCAGCATGGGTGTGCAGCCGGTTGCAGTGCTGACAACCGCTTCAGCGCCCTGCTCGATGGCTGGCCACCAGGCATCGATGTTCCGGCGTGCACTTTGCCGTGCGCGTTGTGTATCACCCAGGTGAAAGTGCAGGGCACCACAACAGCCACTGCCGGATACCGTGTCGAGTTTGATCCCCAGTCTGTCGAACAGCCGGATGGCAAAGTTATTGATGTGGGGGGCTGCGGCGGGTTGTACACAACCGTCCAGCAGCAACATTCTGCGTCGGTGTTTGCCCGGCTGGAAGGACGGCAACCTGCGAAGTGGCGGGATATATTTTTTCAGTGTGTGTGGCAGAAGCGGGCGTACCAGGCGTGCCAGTGACAACAGGGGTTTGATACGTGCAGTTTCGGAAAACACAAACTGGATCAGCCGGCGTTGCAGACGTTTCACAGGGGGGCGAGGTACCTGCTGTTCCACCAGCTCGCGCCCGATATCCAGCAGCTTGTGGTACTCGACGCCGGACGGGCAGGTGGTTTCACAGGCACGGCAGGTCAGGCAACGGTCCAGGTGTTGTTGCAGACTGCGGGTGGCAGGTCCGCCTTCCAGTACCTGCTTGATCTGGTAGATACGGCCGCGCGGGCCATCCAGTTCATCACCAAGCAATTGATAGGTCGGGCAGGTGGCATTGCAGAAACCGCAATGCACACAACTGCGGATCACCTGGTTGGCCGTTTTCCCGAGCGGTGTGGCAAGCAGTTCTGCGCTGAGTCTTGTCTGCATGATCAGAGCTCGGCGTACAGCCGGCCGGGATTCAGAATACCGGCCGGGTCCATGGCGTGTTTGATGCGTTGTTGCAGTTTCAGTAACAGGGCGGGCAGTGGGTGGAAAACCTCGACATCCTTCGGAGCATTACGGAACAGGGTGGCATGTCCGCCGACACTGGCAACCAGGCGGCGAACCTGTCCGGAGTCCTGGTCAGTGTACAGCCAGCGCTGCGCACCACCCCAGTCAATGAACCAGTCACCGTCGAGTGCAAGTGGCGGGGTTGCCGGTGGCAGTGATAGCCGCCACAACGGGTCGGGCCGGTTGAAGAACGGGTGCTGCTGGTCACGTAACCTGTTCCACCAGTCGGGCAGTGTTTCCAGCAGGCCGTCACCGAGCCGGTGTTGTGCATGACGCAGGCTGTCCTCGTAGCCGGACAGGCGCAGGTAGAGGTGATCGTCGTACCAGCAGGCGGCGGACACCGGCAGCGGACGGCCACTCCAGTCGGCGAAACGCCGCAGTGCTTCGGCCTGGTCGCAGACCTGTTTCAGGGTGTATTCACAGTCCGGGCGTGGCAGCACTTTGAGTGACACCTCGGTGATCAGCCCCAGCGTGCCGAGTGATCCGGCCATGAGCCGGGAGACATCGTAACCGGCAACGTTTTTCATAACCTGCCCACCGAAGTGCAGGGCCTCACCCTTGCCATTGATGACCCGGGTTCCCAGCACAGAGTCACGTACTGCACCACGATACGGCCGTCTCGGACCGGACAATCCGGCAGCAACAGTCCCCCCCAGCGTGGTGTTTGCACTGAAGTGCGGTGGCTCGAAAGCGAGCATCTGGCCATGGTCGGCCAGCAGGTTTTCAATTTCATGCAACGGTGTACCGCTACGCGCCTGGATGACCAGTTCGGAGGGTTCGTAGCCGAGTATGCCGCGGTGGGTCGTGGTATCGAGTGGTGTGGTGTCGCCAGTCTGACGGCGTCCGTAGAAAGGCTTGCTGCCGCCACCGGTAATGGCCAGTGGCATCTGTCTGTCCGCCGCATCACGGATCTGCGCACAGAACTGTTCGGTCAGGTCAGCGTCGGCCACGGTCAGAAACGTTCCAGTTCCGGGAACGACAGTTCACCATGATGGACATGCATGCGTCCGAACTCGGCACAACGCGCCAGTGTCGGGACTGCCTTGCCGGGGTTGAGCAGGCCATCGGCGTCGAAGGCCTTTTTCAGGGCGTGGAACTGTTGCAGTTCGGCCGCGTTGAACTGGACACACATCTGGTTGATTTTCTCCATACCGACACCGTGCTCGCCGGTGATGGTGCCGCCCACGGCAATACACAGTTCGAGGATACGTGCCCCGAATGCCTCGGTACGTTCCAGCTCGCCGGGCTTGTTGGCATCGTAGAGAATCAGCGGGTGCAGGTTGCCGTCCCCGGCATGGAAGACATTGGCCACGGGCAGGCCGTATTCCTCGGACCATTGCGCGATGGTCGACAGCACCTTGCCGAGGTGCTTGCGCGGGATGGTGCCGTCCATGCAGTAATAATCAGGTGACAGGCGACCGACAGCGGGGAAGGCGGCCTTGCGCCCGGCCCAGAAGCGCAGTCGTTCGGCCTCATCGCGGGCGTGGCGGACTTCGCTGGCACCGCTCTGCTGCAAAAGCTGCGTGACCTTGTTGATCTGCGCCTCGACTTCGCGCTGTTCGCCATCGACTTCGCAAAGCAGGATCGCGGCAGCATCGGTCGGGTAGCCGGCATGCACAAAATCCTCGGCAGCACGCACTGCCAGTGTATCCATCAGTTCCAGGCCGGCGGGTAAAATACCCTGTGAGATAATATCGGCAACCGCCTGGCCGGCCGCTGCAACCGAGTCGAAAGCCGCCAGTACCACCTGTGCCTGTTCCGGTGCAGGCAGTAACCGGACAGTGACTTCAACAATCACACCAAGCAGGCCTTCCGAACCGGTCAGCAGCGCCAGCAGGTCGTAGCCGGGGCTGTCCAGTGCAGGGCAGCCGAGGGTGAGCAGCTCGCCTTCGATGGTGATCAGTTTCAGTTCAGCGATGTTGTGCACGGTCAGCCCGTACTTCAGGCAGTGCACGCCGCCGGCATTCTCGGCCACGTTGCCACCGATGGAGCAGGCAATCTGTGAGGACGGGTCGGGCGCATAGTACAGGCCGTGCTCTGCAACGGCCTGCGTGATCGCCAGGTTACGTACACCGGGCTGGACGCGCGCCAGCCGGTTGCTGTAGTCGATGTCGAGAATCCGGTTGAACTTTGCCAGGCTCAGCAGCACCCCGTGATCGAGCGGCAGTGCGCCGCCACTCAGGCCGGTTCCTGCACCCCGCGCCACCACGGGTACCTTGTGCGCATGGCAATGGCGAAGAATGGTTGCTACCTGCTCGAGGGTTTCCGGTAGCAGCACCAGCCAGGGCAGTTGCCGGTAAGCCGACAGGCCGTCGCATTCGTAGGGCCGCAGCTCGGCTTCGTCTTTCAGGATGCAGCGGGCCGGCAGGTCATGCAGTCCGGCAACAAAGGCGTCACGATCCACGATAGCCGGTCGTCAGGTAATGACAGTCGGCGCATCGCGCCCGGTATGGTGACGAATCTGTGCGATATCGTCGGCAATACGGATCAGGTCAGCCAGAGCATCCTGTGCATCCAGCGACTGTTTTGCGATGTCCCCTTCATAGCGTTCCAGGTAGACACGCAGTGTTGCCCCTTCGGTACCTGTGCCGGACAGCCGGAAGACAATGCGGGAGCCTTCGGTGAAACCGATACGGATACCCTGGTGTTCGCTGACCGAGTGATCGATCGGGTCGGTGTAGGAAAAATCATCACAGAAGGCGACTTCGAAGTCACCATAACGTTTGCCGTTCAGGCTGCTGTTGAGTTTACGCAGCTTGTCCATCAGCTCACCCGCACCGTCAGCACTGACGCCTTCGTAGTCGTGGCGCGAATAATAGTTGCGGCCAAAGCTGGCCCAGTGCCGGGTAATGATGTCACGTACCGACAGCTTGCGCACGGCGAGCAGGTTGAGCCAGAACAGTACGGCCCACAGGCCATCCTTCTCGCGAACATGATTTGAGCCGGTGCCGAAACTCTCTTCACCGCACAGGGTGACGCGGCCGGCATCCAGCAGGTTGCCGAAAAATTTCCAGCCGGTCGGGGTTTCAAACAGCTCGATCCCGAGCCGTTCCGCGACGCGGTCTGCGGCCTGTGACGTCGGCATCGAGCGGGCAATACCGGCAAGCCCCTGTTTATAGCCGGGCGTCAGGTGTGCATTGGCGGCCAGTACTGCGAGACTGTCGCTGGGGGTGATGAAACACTGGTGTCCGAGAATCATGTTGCGGTCACCGTCGCCGTCGGATGCCGCGCCGAAATCCGGGCCGTTGCCGGCAAACATGATGTCGACCAGTTGTTTCGCATACACCAGGTTGGGGTCGGGGTGCCCACCGCCAAAATCTTCTTTCGGTTCCACGTTGATCAGGGCATCCGGTGTGACGCCAAGCCGGTGTTCGAGAATTTCTTTTGCATAAGGCCCGGTGATGGCGTGCATGGCGTCAAAGCACAGGTGGAACAGGCCGGAGTTGATCAGCGCATGGATGCAGTCAAAGTCAAACAGTTCCTGCATCAGGTCGGCGTAGTCGGTGACCGGATCGATGATCTCAACCAGCATGTCACCCAGGCGGGTTTCGCCGGTCACATCCAGGTCGATATCCTGTGTATCCAGCGTCCGGTACTGCGAGAGGGTCCGGCTCCTGGCATAGATGGCATCGGTGATTTTCTCCGCTGCCGGGCCGCCATTGGCGGTGTTGTACTTGATGCCGAAGTCGCCCTCAGGACCGGCCGGGTTATGGCTGGCGGAAAGAATGATGCCGCCAAAGGCCTGGTACTTGCGGATGACACAGGAAGCCGCCGGCGTGGACAGCAGGCCGCCGCGTCCCACCAGTACCTTGCCAAAACCGTTTGCCGCGGCCATGCGCAGAATGACCTGTGCGGCGTGCCGGTTATAAAAGCGCCCGTCACCACCCAGTACCAGTGTCGCACCGGTAAAATCTTCCAGGCTGTCGAAGATGGACTGGACGAAGTTTTCAAGATACCCCGTTTGCTGAAACACGCTGACCTTTTTACGCAGGCCGGACGTGCCGGGTTTCTGATCGGGGAAAGGTGTTGTCTTTTTAACGATAGCGTTCACGTTGTTATTAACCTTGTCGGTAAGCGGTAGCGTGTTTTTGTGTATCTGTCAATGGTTCGTGCGCGTCAAGGAAACCCTGCCTGCGCCGATGTATTTCCTGAATAAATCTAAACAAGTCAATGATCGAAGGAGCATTCTACTATGCTAACATGCGGCTATGCGGTATTCAGGTAAACAGCTTGTTCATCCCGGTGTGCGCGCCCGCGATCTGCCCGCACTCATGGAGCTGTACGAGCTGAATTATATTCAGCTGCGCCAGTTGATCCCCGAGGTCGACCTGGTGCCGGACCAGGTGGTATCCAGGGCCAGAGGCGCACTGGATCTGTACCTGACAGTGCGCGAGCGTTGCCGGTATACCACCACGCTGCACCTCAGTTATCACTTTGAAGGTGAGCAAGGCCATATCCTGGCCCCGGATATCGTGGTACGCATGTATCATGATGCCCAGGTTGCCGAAGTCATTTCGCGCAGCAGGGGGCGGGGCCGGAATGCTACCGGTTTTGACCGTTTTCACCACGATTATCCCATTGAGGCCCGCTGGCGGGTCAACCGCTTCCTGCAAAAATGGCTGGGCTTCTGCCTGCGCCATGGACACAGCTTCTCCCCGGCCCGCGAGCAATTTGACCAGGCGCTGCAAACCCTTGAAACCGATAGGATTGAGAGCCTCGAATCCTGATCTCCAGGGTCTGAATCCAGGTAATACTTGACTAAATTGCTGGGTTTATTTATGTTGGCCACTGTTTTCAGCATTCGCCACAGGTTTTCCCATGAGACTTTCCACCAAGGGCCGTTACGCCGTCACAGCGATGATGGATATCGCGATTCATGACCCGGAAGGGCCGGTTACACTGGCAGACATTTCCCATTGTCAGAGCATCTCCCTGTCGTACCTGGAACAGTTGTTTGCCAAGCTGCGCAAGCAAAGCCTGGTGCGTGGTGTGCGGGGTCCCGGCGGCGGCTACCGCCTGGCGCGCCCGGCAAATGAAATCACTATTGCTGAAATCATCGCAGCGGTCGACGAAAAGGTCGATTCGACCTGCGGTGGCGAGAGTCACTGCAGTGAGCAGCAGACCTGCCTGACACATGAGTTATGGTGCGGGTTGTCGAAAAAAATCTATTCTTTCCTCGACAGCATCACGCTGGAGAGTTTTCTGAGCCGTCCCTCTGTGCAGGAAGTCATCCGCCGCCAGGCCACTTCGGCAAGCGGCAGTGGGGGACAGAAAGTCGACCCGCCAGTCCCGGCCACCTGAAAAATCTACTGAATGCCCGGAAGTGAGAAGTGGGTCCTGTCCACTGCATGACCCGTTCACAGAAATCTTTCTTTTCTCCTCTCATACTGCAACCGTCAAATAGCGTTGTACCCAAAGGACCAGGAGAAAGACCATGTTGCAGTATATTTTGTTAGTGATTGCCGCCGTTACCGTCCTTGCCGGACCCTCACTGGAGTCCCTGGCAAGTGCCGGTCAGTCGATGGACTATGTGGTGGCCATTGGTGTGGCCCTGATGCTCAAACCCTGGCTGTCAGGCCACCTGGAATAATATCCCGGTGAACCACGGGTAAACTGTCATTGCGAGCGTAGCGAAGCAATCTTCCGAATGTTGCTGCCAGGCCAAAGAGATTGCTTCGCTACGTTCGCAATGACATGTACTTCATTATTGAGTTAGCAGGCTTTTAGCCACGTCAGGATCCGGTTGTTGGCCGGCATTTCATAATCTTTCTTCAGTTTCAGCCCGGCCGTTTCGGCCAGCGCGTTTAATACCTCGAAGTCCCTTATTCCGCTCAGCGGGTCACGCTGTTTCAGCCATAGATCAAAACGCGCATTGCTCTCACTGGTATAGCACCCGTTATAATTGAACGGGCCATAGAGACAGAAAACACCATCAGGTTCCAGTACTTTCCCCACACCGGAGAACAGGCATTCCACCTGTGGCCAGGAAATAATGTGTACGGTGTTGGCACTGAATACGGCGTCGTACTGTGTTTCTGGCCAGGGGTCCTTGCACACGTCGAGACTGACAGGTGGTAATACATTGGACGGCGCAGTTTCATCGGCCAGCCAGGCATGAATCCCTTCGTGCATGGCCGGCACTTCACTGGTCTGCCAGGCCAGTTCAGGGAATTCACCGGCAAGATACACAGCGTGCTGGCCGGTGCCACTGCCGATTTCGAGAAGGCGTCGGCATTGTGCTATTTCCCGCTTCAAAACCTCGAGGATGGGGCGCCGGTTCTGGTCGCAGGATTCAGAATAGGGTTTCATGGTTGTTGTGCTTTAATTCAGTATGATCCACACGGGGACAGGTGTCATTGTCGGGAGTGTCAGGATACCTGATACTTCGCAGTGATGTTTCGCTGTCTGGATTCAGTGCTGCCGGTATCGGCCGAAACACTGCTGAGAGCAGAAGACATAAGCAAGCGAAATCATGAGTGAGACAGAAGCACCGGTACGACGCAAAACTGCGGACCCGAAAAGCCTGAACGGGTGGATCAGCCGCCTGGGGGACTCCGGCATGCCGGTTTTTGCCCACACCGCCGGGGATATTTCCCGGGTATCGGACAGTAAGGACAGCAGTGCGGCTGAACTGGCACGCGTGGTACTGCAGGATGCCGCGATGACGGCAAAGTTACTGCGCGTGGCAAACAGCCCGGTATTTAACCCGGTGGGCAAAAGTATAAGTACTGTCAGCCGCGCCGTCGTGGTGCTGGGGTTCCAGGAAGTCCGCAGTATTTGCCTGTCGATTGCAGTTGTTGAATCCATGCTCAAGGGGAAGCAGAAACAGCATGTGGTCGAAGAGATGGCGCGGGCTTTCCACGCGGCCGTGCAGGCACGTGCCTTTGCCCGCAAACGCAAGGACAGTTCCCCGGAGGAGGTGTTTATTGCCACACTGTTGTACCGTCTGGGTGATATGGCCTTCTGGGCCTTTTCCGGTGAGGTGGGTGAAGTGCTGGACCACGAGCTCAAACAAAATTCGGGGGAGGATGCCGAAAAGGTTCAGAAAAAGGTGCTGGGTTTCCCTTTGCGTGAACTGACACTGGGTCTCAGCCGTGAATGGAAACTGGGTAGTTTGCTGGAAGCGTCACTGGAGGGGAAAAGTGACCGCAATCCACGTGCCGGTAATGTCGACCTCGGTTACCAGCTTGCCGTGGCGGCCGAAAAGGGCTGGAAAGACCCCGGTGTCACGCAACTTGTCGAGCGTATTGCGGAGAATCTTTACCTGCCGGTCGAGGAAGTCCGCAGCCTGGTGCAGGAAAATGCACGTGAGGCTGCCGAGACGGCAGCATTCTACGGCGCAGACCGTGCAAGCCGGTTGATCCCGCTGGCCGAAGGTGAAAAAGCTGCAACTTCCGATACCGGGATAGACAGTGAGATCGTGGAGTTCCTGGAGCCGGACCCGGGTTTGCAGCTGAAAATTCTGCGTGAACTGTCCTCGTTGATGGAAAATCAGCCGGATTTCAATATGGTGCTGGAAATGGTGCTGGAGGGTATGTATCGCGGGATTGGTATGGATCGTACCCTGTTTGCGCTGCGTACACCGGACCAGCGTTTTGTTGCCGGCCGTTATGCGCTGGGTGTGGAGAATGAACGTCTGCGCCGGCAGTTCCAGGTCGAGACCATTGCCGGGAAACCGAACCTGTTTGCCCACGTGGTCGAACACCAGACGTCGGTCTGGATGGACGGTGAGGGTGGTGCTGGACTTGAAAATCTGCTCACCGATGATGTCAGGGCTATCACGCTGGGCGCGGATTTCTTTGCCACGCCGATTGAAATCCACAACAAGGTGATCGGTATATTTTATGCCGACCGGCAGCCCAGTGGCCGGCCGCTGGATGAGGAAAGCTTTTCCAGCTTTCGTCACTTTGCGCAACAGGGCAACCAGGCACTGGCGCTGCTCAGCTCGGGCGGGAAGTAATACCCAGCCACGCAGTCCACTGCCTGAAAATATCCGGGTCCAGTGCGGCGGCCGCAGAGCGGGGCGCAAGTGTCGCACTGAATACCGGCTCGCCCTCGAGCGTGAGTGCCGAACCGCCGGCTTCTTCCAGGATCAGGTGGCCTGCCGCGTAGTCCCATAGCTTCTGTTGTCCGTGCAGGTAGACGTGGCAGCGACCTGCAGCAAGCCAGCACCAGTCAAGCGCCACTGCACCGAAGCTGCGTTGTGACTTGTAGGGCGGGTTGGCGGCCAGCCGGCTTGCCAGTTCCGGAGTCAGGCGTTTCAGGTCGATGAGCGCCATGCCTTCTGATAACGGACTGGCCAGGTGCCTGGGTTCAAGGCGCTGGTCATTCATCCATGCGCCCTCACCACGCGCAGCAGAAAAACACTCCTTGCGGCTGGGGTCGTAGACCACCCCGGCTTCCACCCTGCCATTACGGATGAGTGCGACAGAAACGGCGTAGTAGGGTACGCCGGCTGAAAAATTACTGGTGCCATCGAGCGGGTCGATACACCAGACACCACTGTCACTGTGTTGTAACGCACGCTGCTGTTCAGGTTCGGACATTTCCTCGCCCAGTAAATCATATTCGGGCCATTCGTTATTCAACGCCTGTGCCAGGGCATCCTGCATGATGACGTCGGCTTCTGTTACCAGGCTGCCGTCTGACTTGCGCGAGCCGGAGTGGCAACAAAAGCGTGGAGGAAGTTCACGGTCCGCTATTTCCCGGACAAGGGCGGTCAGGCGTGACAGATTCGCTGAATTCATGGATTACCTGAGGGCATCGAGTTGGTATGATCAGAAGTCTGGATACATTGTCGCACAAAGGATACCCATGGGCATAAAGAAAACCCGGCACAAAAAGCCCGGAAAATCAGCGAAAGCACAGAAGAGCAACAAGCCGCGCAAGGCCGAAACCGAGGATAAATATGTCCTCTACGAAAAGTCAGTACAGGCCACGGATTTTGAATACGAGTTCATCGACACCAACTTCACCCGCATCCGCGGGCGTACCGCGAAACTGTTACGCGAGGATTTCTGTGGCACAGCAAAGATGTGTTGTGAATGGGTGAGAGGGCGCCCCGACAACCAGGCCGTTGGCGTAGACTTTGACCCGGAGGTGCTGGAGTGGAGTCGTAACAACCACATTGCCGGTCTGGAGCCGGAACAGCGCGCCCGCGTGACGCTGTTACAGAGCGATGTGCGTTCGGTGAAGACAGATCCTGTCGATATTGTACTGGCCATGAACTTCAGCTGGCAGATCTTCGAGGAGCGCAAGGTTCTGGTTGATTATTTTACTTCGGTACGGGACAGCCTGGTGGATGACGGTATCCTGTTTATGGATGCCTTCGGTGGCTACGAGGCCTACCAGGAGCTTGAGGAAAAGACCAAACACGAAGGCTTTAACTATATCTGGGAGCAGGAAAGCTACGATCCTGTAACCGGCCACATGGTGTGTAACATTCATTTTACCTTCAGGGACGGTTCCAAAATGGAGAAAGCCTTCCATTATGAGTGGCGCCTGTACGGCCTGCCGGAGCTGAAGGAAATCCTGCTCGATGCAGGCTTCTCCAATGTGACCATTTACCTGCAGGGCTGGGACGAGGATGACGAGCCGGATGGTGACTTTGTGCCGGCCGAGCACGGCGAAGCCGACCCGGGCTGGATCGCCATGATCAGCGCAGAAAAATAGCAGCTTCGGGAGAACGGCTTTGGAATGGCTGATCGTTTTTGCGCTGCTTTTGTTGATACTCCTGGTGCAGGATGTTGTCCAGCGCAAGGATGCGGTCAGACGCAACCTGCCCTTGCTGGGAAGGTTACGCAAGCTGGCAGACCACGCAGGTGTGTACTATCGCCGTTACCTGTCTGCAGGCGACCGCGAGGAATTGCCATTCAACCGGAATACACGCCAGTGGATTGCCCGGGTCAGTCGCGGTGTCGATGACAAGATCGGGTTTGGATCGACACGCCCCTTGGATGAACCCGGTTCCATATTGTTCGTGAACGCCCCTTACGCCTTGCTGGTTGAAGAAGCTTCCCCGGCCGAGCCAGTAATTATCGGGGCCCGGTGTGACAAACCCTTTGTACCTCGCAGGATATTCAATATATCCGCCATGGGACATGCCATGATTTCCAGGTCTGCCATTCGGGCCCTTGCAAAAGGTTCTGCCATGTCGGGTGTCTGGCTGAATACCGGGGAAAACGGGGCCACGCAGGACCATTTTGACGCGGGGTGCGACCTGGTTTTCCAGATCGGCAAGGCCAGGTACGAGGACTCCGGTGTCAGGGACAGGGAAGGCAGGCTGTCTGACAGGCGTTTACGTGAAACATCGATTCACGTCAGGGCATTCGAAATCAAGCTTTCACAGGGTGCCAAGCCAGGCAGGGGCAGGATATTGCTACCCGAGGGCAGTGAGATCCACTACGGCAGCCGTCACAGGGAAATCCGCAGCCATGGCGATCTCCTGGACATGGTGGCCCATATCCGTGATGTCACCGGCCGGCCTGTCGGGTTCAAGGCCGCGATATCATCACGTACTTTTCTCGAAGAACTTTGTCACGAGATACATAAAAGAGGTGCTGACAGTGCGCCTGACTTCATTACTGTGGATGGAGGTGAAGGCGGCTCGGGGCAGACCCAGCAGACGTTTGCCGAGAGTGTCGGGCTGTCCCTGACTGAATCCCTGCCCTTTGTTGTTGATGTCCTGCTT
>Ga0256832_1002427_pt1 | contig 12724 bp, 12 predicted proteins | sample 134614metaG_FD_190534 | JGI IMG/M metagenome (GOLD analysis project Ga0256832, IMG submission 190534) | Hydrothermal vent microbial communities from Lau Basin, Pacific Ocean - 134-614 | ecosystem: Environmental > Aquatic > Marine > Hydrothermal vents | place: Pacific Ocean: Lau Basin | collected... | reverse complement strand
CTGGTGATGCCCGGCCAGCCCCTGAAGCCGGGCATGATTTACAACTCCAACATCTTCACCGTGGCGGGCATGCTGCGCGCCCTGGGCTGCGAGGTCATCGACCTGGGCCAGGTGGAAGACACCCTGGAGGCCACCAAGCAGGCCCTGGCAAATGCCGCCTCCCAGGCCGATCTGGTCATCGCTTCCGGCGGCGTGTCCGTGGGCGAGGAGGATCATGTCAAACCCGCCGTGGAAGCCCTGGGAGAACTGAACATGTGGAAAGTGGCCATCCGACCGGGCAAGCCCGTGGCCTTCGGCCACATCGGCGACACACCCTTCATCGGAACCCCGGGCAACCCCGTATCCCTGTTCGTCACCTTCCTGCTCTTCGCACGCCCCTTCATCCGCAAGCTGGCGGGGCTGAGTGAGGTCATGCCCGTCACCATCGAAGCCACCGCCGGCTTCGACTGGAACAAGCCCGACAAGCGCCGGGAGTTTCACCGCGCCCGCCTGGAAAAACAGGCCGACGGCAGCGATCTGGTGCGGGTGCATCCCAGCCGTTCTTCCGCAGTACTCAGCTCCACCACCTGGGCCAACGGCCTGGTGGTGCTGCCAGAGAACCAGACCATCACCGCCGGTGACAAGGTGCAGTTCATGCCTTTCAGGGAGCTGCTGTCATGATCAGGCTGTTGTATTTCGCCAGCTTGCGCGACCGCCTGCAAACGGACGGGGAAAACCTGGCCCTGCCCGAGAAAGTCAACGACATTGGCACGCTGAAAACCTTGCTCGCCGGGCGGGGAGCCCCTTGGGAGGAAGTCTTTGCCGACGATGAACTAGTGCTGGCCGCCGTCAACCAGGAAATGGCCCAGGACGGCACGCCCGTCAGAGACGGCGACGAGGTGGGCTTTTTCCCGCCGGTTACCGGAGGCTGATGCGGCCCGGTCAGACCGGGCCAACATTCCAGTCAAAGGCGCTTCAATTGCCGAAGGATCTCTTCCGGTTCAGATCGCCGGGTATAGTCCGCATCAATAAAGTGGTAAACAATCTTCCCCTGCTTATTGATGATATAAGTAGCGGGCATGGGTATCTCATAACTGTTGTCGCCGTTGTACCCCGGAATATCAATTCCGATATCGGTATAGATGGGCTGTAGCGCTTTGGGCAGTTCAAATACCAACCCAAAGTCTTTGGCAACACGGTTTCCCTGGTCGAAAAGAATATCAAAAGCCAGTTCATTCTTTTCCCTGGTGGAAAGGGAGTGATCCGGCGTTTCCGGAGAAACAGCAACCAGCGTTGCACCTGCCTGCTGTATGGCCGGCAGAACCTTTTGCAGGGCATTGAGCTCCATGTTGCAGTACGGGCACCAGCCTCCCCGGTAAAAACTCAACACCACCAACGAGTCAGCCAGATACTCCCGCAGGCTGCGCATGCCGCCAAGATGATCGGGCAGTTTGAAATCAGGTGCCGTATCTCCGGTTTTCAAGGCACCCTCTTCCAGGCTGGAAGCTTTGAGGCTTTGTATTCCTTCGTCCATGGCCGCCAGTATTTCCCCAGGCATGTTCAACGCTTTCTGACGGTCGAACTCAGCAATCTGTTCTTTCAACGTGGTCATAATGTTCACCCTCGATTATTGAATGATTGTTCAGTTATTGAGTATAGATATATTTGAACAATCATTCAACAAAAAATGAGCGCTTGTTCAAAAATAAGTTAAAATATTCTCTTAGAGGTGAGTAATGGCGAGAACAATCGAATTTGATCCTGATCAGGTGCTGCACAATGCCACCCGTGTCTTTTGGCAGCACGGTTACTGCATGACCAGCATCTCCCGGCTGGTCGAAGCAACCAAGCTCAATCCTGGCAGCATCTATTCTGCGTTCAAATCAAAAGAAGGCCTTTTCCTCGCAACCTTGGAATATTACGGACAGCAGAACCGGAAGATGTTGCAACATTGTCTGAATGCTGCTCCCTCTCCCCTGGAAGGGGTGAAAAGCTTTCTCCAAGAGCTTCTGGAAGAAATGGCCGGGGACAGCAGCCATCGCGGCTGTTTTCTGGTCAACACAGTTCTGGAAATGTCGCCTCATAACAAGGCAATCCAGAAAACCGCCTTACAACAGCTGGACGCTTTGGAAACGCTCCTAGCCAGCGCTCTTCAGGATGCCCGGGAACAAGGGGAACTCCCTCAGGAGAAGAACCCCAGCGTTCTCGCCAAATACATCATGGTCAATATCTGGGGACTTCGGGTATTGTCCAAAGCCGGGGCCGATAGTGAGGTTCTGCGACAACAAGTATCGGAACTACTGTCTAACCTGGAAAAATGAGCTCGGGTGATTCTGCCTCTGCACCGTCTTTCCCTTGCCTGGGAATCTGATTCCGCTTACCCTTTTCACAACCGATTCAGTACACAGGAAACCCTCATGCCCCAACTCAATATGGATAAAGCCCGCTACAACATGGCATGGCAACAGATTCGTCCCTGGGACGTGTTCGATGACCGGGTATTGCAGGTCATGCAGGATATTCCCCGGGAACAATTCGTGCCTCATGCTTACCGCGCCCTGGCTTTCAGCGACATGCGCATTCCCCTGGGACACGGCCAGGTCATGATGGAACCCAAGCTGGAAGCGCGCATGCTGCAGTCCCTGGCCGTGAAGCCCAGTGATCAGGTTCTGGAAGTGGGCACCGGCAGCGGCTTCGTCACCGCCTGCCTGGCGACCCTGGGCAACTCCGTGGTCAGCTATGACATCTACGAGGCGCTGATCAACACCGCCCGGGAAAAACTGGCTATGCAAGCCGCCAATAATGTTCATCTGCATTTGGGCAATGCCTTCCTTGCCGAGCTTCCGGAAGGAGGCTTCGATGCCATTGCGGTCACGGGTTCCCTGCCCCGCTACGACGACCGGCTGGAACGCCTGCTGGCACCGGAAGGACGCCTGTTCATGATCCTGGGCGAATCTCCCGTCATGGAAGCGACACTCATCACCCGTCATGGCGACGAGTTCGTGCAGGATTTCCTTTTCGAAACGGACCTGCCGCCCCTGGAGCTTCTGCCCCAGCCTTCAGGATTCAGCTTCTGAGCTGAGTGGATTCAGGCCAGTAAGGTATCCACCAGGGCCGCCAGGCGCTGCAACGCGCCGCGGTTCTCCTTGACCACCTGACGCCCGTTTTCACCAATGCGGGAGCGTTCGCTGGCATCTTGCAGCCAGGCAGCCACCTGGGCGGCCAGGCCGCTGGCATCATCAACCATCACGCCGGCCTCGCGGTCACGCAGCAGGCGTGCGATGCCTGAGAAATTGAACACGTGGGGACCAAACACCACGGGTACGCCCTGAGCAGCAGCTTCCAGCATGTTGTGGCCGCCAACCTTCACCAGGCTGCCACCGATAAAAGCCACATCTGCGCCCCCGAGAAAAACGGGCAGCTCCCCCATGGTGTCGCCAAGGAACACATGAACGTTCTCGCCGCAGGGTTGATCCAGGGAACGGCGGCACAGGTCGAAACCATGACGCGCCACTAGGGCGGCAACCCGGTCGAAGCGTTCCGGATGGCGGGGCACCAGCACCAGCAGCGCCTGGGGCACTTGCTCAAGGATCGTTCTGTGCGCCGCCAGCACCTGTTCGTCCTCTCCTTCGTGGGTACTGGCGGCGACCCACACAGGCCGGTCACCCCAGGCACGCCGTAACACTTGTATCTGCTCCTGCACACTGGCGGGAATGCGCATATCGAACTTGATGCTGCCGGTCACGGTGACGTTTTTCGCTGCCACCCCAAGACCGATGAAACGCTCTGCATCAGCCCGGGACTGGGCCGCCACCGCGCTGATCCCGGAAAACACCTGTCGGGTGAAAGGTCCCAGGCGGGCATAGCCCCGGGCGGAACGCATGGACAGGCGGCCATTGGCAAGGAGGGCAGGAATGTCCCTTTGGCCACACAGGGCCAGGAGATTGGGCCAGATCTCGGTTTCCACCATGACCAGCAGCCGCGGTCTTACCCGGTCCAGAAACCGGTTGATGGCGAATGGCAGGTCGTAAGGGCAATAGGTGTGAAACACATCATCACCAAACAGCAGCCGTACCCGCTCTGAGCCTGTGGGAGTGGAGGTGGTGATGGTCAGGTCCAAAGTCGGATGATGCTCCCGCAGATGCCGTACCAGGGGTTCTATCGCCTGGACTTCTCCCACGGAGACCGCATGTATCCATACGCCGCCAGGGTTTGGAGCAATGCCGGAGCTGCCCAGACGCTCGGCCCAGCGCTGGCGGTAGGCCGGGGAGCGCAGGCTGCGCCACAACAGGCGCATGAGCACGCCGGGAAACAGCAGGTACAGAACCAGGGTGTAGAGCTGCCTCATGCCAGTTCGTTTGCCAGAGCGACATTCTGGCGCAGGTGAGCTTCGTTGATGGTGCCCACGATCATACTGCTGACCCCCGGCAGGGAAAACACATGAGCCATGGAAGCGCGCACCCCCTGGGAGCCACTGACATGCCCACTCATGAGGCCTTTCTTCACCAGCACGCCCTTGCTCAGGCGCTGGGCCGCTTCCAGCACGGGGCGTTCTTCATCATATTCCAGGCTGGCCGTGGCCATGACCACATCCATGTCCTGCACCACACGCAGCCCGCCTTCTACGGTCTTGGACGACATGCCATGAGCGCGGATCAGGCCGCGCTCCTTGAGCTCCCGCAAGGCATCCAAGGCGCCTTCCTGTTCCAGGATGCGCAGATCGTCACCATCGGAATGGATGAGCACACAATCCAGGTAATCCGTGTTCAGCTCCCGCAGGCTCTGTTCCACGGACGCCAGGGTATGGGCATGGGTGAAATCGAAACGGGAACGCCCGTTCTCAAAGATCTCACCAACCTTGGAGACGATCACCCAGTCTTGGCGCGGCCCCGGCAGCAGCTTGCCCAGGCGCTCCTGGGCCGTGCCATAGGCGGGGGCCGTGTCCAGAAGATTGATGCCCAGCTCCCGGGCCACTTCCAATATGTGCCGCACCGCCTTGTCGTCAGGAATCTCGAAGGAAGACGGGTACTTCACCTGCTGGTTGCGGCCGAACTTCACCGTACCCAGCCCCAGGGGGCTGGCTTTTATGCCGGTACTGCCCAGATCCCTCAGCTCCATGTGGCATGCTCCCAGGGCAGGGGGGCCAGGGGCGGCGCGGGCAAGTCCAGGGGCGGCGTCTCCTGCTCCGAGGCCTGGACGCCTTCCTGCGCCAGTCTCTCCAGCACCCTGTCCGCCAGCCGCGGCGCAAAGGCCAGCTTGGTGGGCCAGGCCACCATGACGGACCCGTCGCCGCCAAGGTAGCAGTCGTCGGGCCGTTTTCCGCCGGGCGTGGCCACTTCGGCCCGGTCTATGGGCAGGGTGGCCCATTGCAGCGGCGTAAAATCCATCCAGGGCAGCAGCCTTTCCAGCTCGGCACGGGCTTCGGCAATCTGGGCCGCTGGATCGCGGGTGACGCCGGTTTCCGCCAGCTCCCCGCCCAGATACCATACCGACTCCTCTCCCTCCAGGGGATAGCTGGTGATGGTGAGACGGGGGTTGGCGCTGGCGCCCAGGCAATGGGCATGGACCGGCGGCAGCTTTCCCCTGGCCATGAGCATGTGCAGGGGGCGCAGCTGCATCCGCGGCACTGTCATGCCCCAGCGTTCCATCAGGGCGGCATTACCTTTTCCCGCCACCAGCAGCACCCGGCGGGGACTGATCTCCAGGTTTCCAACAACCACGGTATTGTTGTTCCTGATCTCCATGCTTTCGGCATCATACAGACAACACCAGGGGCGCGCCTGGTCGGCCAGACCTTTCATCAGGGACGCGGTATCCAGCACCGGTTCCTCCAGGCGGTACAGACGGCCGCGAAACCCGGAAACGTCGAAAGGGGGGGGATGCTCGTCCCGGGCCAGGGGTGCCACCCGGCTTTGCATGAGCTTGCTGGCAAGCAGACTGGCCAGGGATGAGGTCAGGCTGCCGCTGGACCACAGGTACTGATGACCTGAAAGCAGCCGCACGCCGGAAAGATCCATATCGCCCCGCCCGGCCAGGGCATCCCGCCAGATGCCGGGCATGTCACCGATGGCGCGGGTGGATGCAGTGACGCTTCCCCCGAGGGCATACTTGGTGCCGCCGTGGATGATGCCCTGGGAAGCAATGGACTGCACCCCGCCCAGGGCGTGGTTTTCCAGCAGCAGGGCCTGGTAGCCGGCCTGGCGGGCGCATAGCAGAGTCCAGAGACCCGCAATGCCGCCGCCGAAAATGAGCAGGTCAACACTGTAGCTTCTTTTCACGAGCGTTGTTTGATGCTATCCACGATAGAGGTGGTGGATACGCCGTCGATATAATCGAGAACCCGCACTTCACCCCCGGCTTCCCGCACGCAGGCCGCGCCGGGAATCTTGTCCGGGTCGTTGTCGCCGCCTTTGACCAGGAGGTCGGGTTTGAGACGGCAGATGAGACGCTCCGGGGTTTCCTCGACAAAAGGCAGCACCCAGTCCACGAAACCCAGGGCCGCCAGCACATGCATGCGATTTTCCAGGGGATTCACCGGCCGCTCCGGCCCCTTAAGCTGGCGCACTGTCTCGTCCACGTTCACCGCCACGATGAGACGGTCGCCCAGGCGGCTGGCCTGTTCCAGATAAGTGACATGACCGGCATGCAGCAGATCGAAACAACCATTGGTGAACACGATACGCTCGCCCCGGTTGCGCGCAGCGGCCAGCAGATCCATAAGGGTCTCCTCGCTCACCACGCCGTGTTCCGCCAAGCGCTGCTCCTGAAGGCCATGTTCCAGTTCGGCAGCGCTGACACTTGCGGTACCCAGCTTGCCCACCACGATGCCAGCGGCCAGGTTGGCCAGGGCCGTGGCCGATTCCATGCTCTGCCCTGCACCCAGAGCAGTGGCCAGGGTGGCGATGACCGTGTCCCCGGCGCCGGTGACATCAAACACCTCCCGGGCGCGGGCAGGGAGATGGTGTACCTCGCCATCCACATTGAACAGGCTCATGCCCTGTTCTCCTCGGGTGACCAGGAGATGGGACAGTTCGCAATCATCAAGGAGCCTGCGCGCGGCCGTTTCCAGCTGCCGGGCGCCGCCACAGTCACCAGCAACGGCTTCGAACTCGGACAGATTGGGTGTAATCAGGGTCGCCCCCCGGTAGCGGGAGAAATCTTTTCCCTTGGGATCGATGAGCACGGGCAGGCCGGCCTGGCGGGCAAGCGCGATCCAGGCCTGGGGATCCGCCAGGGTGCCCTTGGCATAGTCGGAAAGCACCACGACATCATGTTCCGCCAGCAATGCCTCAAAACGCTGCAGCATGGCTGACGGATCATGTTCGGGAAAACCGTCTTCAAAATCCAGACGGATGAGCTGCTGGTGCCGACTGATGACGCGCAGCTTGGTAATGGTGGGATAGGCCTTTTCGCGCAGCAGATGGGTGCGCACCCCCGCCTGTTCCAGTACGGATTCCAGGCTGTCTGCAGCCGGGTCTTCCCCGACCAGGCCCAGCAGGGATACCTTTCCTCCCAGGGCTGCGATATTGACCGCCACGTTGCCGCTGCCGCCCGCGCGTCCTTCCTCGTCACGCACATGCACCACCGGCACCGGCGCTTCGGGGGATATGCGCTCCGTGGCGCCATGCCAATAGCGGTCCAGCATGAGATCACCTGCCACCAGCACCCGGGCGTTGGTCAAATCCGGCAGAGAACTCATGAAATCAGGCGGACAATCAGAATTTGACGACGGCTTGCGCCTGAGCCCCAAATTCGCTGCCGTTGCCGCCCAGGCCGATGGTGGCGCCGGCTTTCAGGTCCACGTTACGGCCCAGGGGAAACACCAGTTCGGGAATCAGGGAGAATTGGTTTACTTCCGAGAAATCACCCAGGTAAGTCAGTTCCACCACCGGGTGCACCGGTCCCCAGGGATTGAGCACCAGGGCGCCCTTGAGATCCGCCACGGTGAAAGAGTCATTGCTGCCGGGACTCAAATCATCAGAGCTCGCATAGTAACGCAGGCCGAGATTGAGGATGCCACGGCCGAATCCATGCTGGCGATCCAGGCGCACCCCGCCCAGAATCACAGTTCCCGTGTGATTGAAGGCATCAAAACCACCATTGGGACGTGGCTTGGTGGTATCCAGGCGTGAAGGTACGGCGCCGCCGCCGAGATAATAAGACAATCCGTAACCGTCTTCCTCCAGACGCTTGAGCTGGTGCTCAAACTGCAGTGTGAAAAAGTCGAACACGCCGCCATTGCCATCGATATCGATGGATTCACCGGGCATGACGGGTTGATCCTTTTTGAGATCCGCGTCACCTTCGGTGCGGAAAGGGTAGGTCAGACGCAGGCGGAACCGATCCATGAACGGCATGGAAACTTCCGCTGTGGTGGTCCAACCATCGAAGTTATCGGCCTCGTCCAGTTCCAGCCCCTGAAAGCTCTCGTAGGACAGTTTCAGCTCCACATCCGAGCCGGTGTCAGGCGACAGGGTTTTGATGGGTTCGGGGGTACGTTCTCCCGCCGCACTGATCCCGGCTGACAGAAAAAAGCCTGCCAAAGCGATGCTCATCAAGTTCTTCATGGTGCTGTTCTCCTCTCCAAAATCGTGTCAGGCCGAAACCGGCTTGCGCTTTTTTCTTTCCCAGGCCTTGTCCCAATCCAGGATCAGTGGCCGCATGCTGCGCTTATAACTTTCATCCCGGGGAAGTTCCTCAAGATACAGGTCAACAAAACGCTCAAAACCAAAATCACGCATTACCTTGCTGTGGTAATCACTATTGTACAGGTGGCGGAAATTCCTCGCGCGCACCTTCTTGTTCAGGGCCCAGGGCCAGAAACGCATGTCCTGGATATCGATAAGCCCCATGCTGCCGTCCGGTCGCAACAGCACGTTGCCCGGATGAACCGAGCGAAAGTAGATGCCCTTTTCATGCAGTTCTCCCAGAAACCGGGCGAAGGTACGGAACAGTTCCTCATCCTGGGTTTCGGGCAGAAGCTCGAAAAAAGGGTCTCCCTCCAACAGGTCGTAAATCACGCCGTGGCGTTGAATATCCGGGCAATAGAAGGTTTCCCGGATGTTCGGCGCGGCCACCCCCCGGGCCAGGCAGCGCCGGGCATTGCGTGCAAAGCGGACGTTGTAGGGGTACAGTCGTCCGGAACTCAGGGGACGTTTGAGGCGGAACATCTTGACGATGCGCTGATCGGGCAACAACCAGACCTTGACCCCGAAAGACTGTTCTTCCAGCACTTTGGCATTCGCCACCAGGTTTTCATACTCCGTCTTGGAGATCACCTTTCCCATAACATTTACTGCTCCCGCTTCTTGCCCAGTACATAGGTACGCCACATGGAATACCCGGGCAGGAAATCCACTTTTCCCAGTATATCAAAGCCGGCATCGGCAAACTCGGATTCCAGCTCCCGTTGCGGGCGCACAAAACGATTCTGAAAATTCTTCTTGCGCTTGCGGGGCTTGCGGCCACTGCTTCTGTCCTTTTCCAGCTTCAGACGCCGCCAGGCCTTGTAGTTGCCATCCACCCACAGGGAAATGCATACGGTTTCCCGGGCCACGCGGTGGAATTCCCGATAGATACGCATGCGGTCTTCACGCTCCCCCACATGGTGCAACAGGCGCATGCAAAAGATGCAGTCCACCGCCTCATCTTCCATTCTTATATCGAAAGCCGAGGTCTGAAAAACCCTGAAGCGGGAAGCAATGGCCTGGGGCTGTAGTTGCTTGGCAACGGCCAGCATGCCTTCACTGTAATCGGCGGCGTACAATTCCCGGTTCGGATCTTCCGCCAGCAGATCCCAGAAGCGGCCGGCCCCGCAGGGAAGATCCAGAACAGAGGAGGGGTTGCCCGCCAGGCGCAGCGCCCGGCGCGCCATGCCATGCTCCCAGCGGTTGGAAAAACGCCGTCCGAAGGTGCTCAGGTGTTTCTCGTAATATTCATCGGCTTTCTGTTTCGAATATTTGCCGGAAAAGTCCAGCTCGCCTTCTCCAACTTCCGGCGTCATGGCGTCATTCTGCTTCACGATTCACCTTTTTTCGTCCAGGACGATCTGATTGTTATACAAGTGGGCATATTCTCCGCCCTGGGCCATGAGTGCTTTGTGGGTGCCAGATTCCACGATGCGCCCCTGACTGACCACCATAATGACATCCGCGTTTTCAATGGTGGACAGACGGTGCGCAATGATGAGAGTGGTGCGGTTGCGGGTCAGGTTCTGCAAGGCCGCCTGCACATGGCGCTCGGATACCGTGTCCAGGGCGGAAGTGGCCTCGTCAAGAATCAGAATGGGCGCATCCTTGAGCAGAGCCCGGGCAATGGCGATGCGCTGGCGCTGTCCACCCGAAAGGCGCACGCCGTCCTCGCCCACCATGGTTTCAAAACCTTCCGGCAGGTCGCGAATGAAGTCCAGAGCATGAGCCGCCCTGGCCGCCGCCTCCAGCGCTTCCTGGCTGGGCGGTTCGCCGCTGCCATAGGCGATATTGGCCGCCACGGTATCATTGAACAATATGGATTCCTGGCCCACATAGGCAATCTGGCTGCGCAAGCTGCGCAGGCGGACTTCGCTCAAAGGGATTTCATCCACCTCAATGTGACCCGAAGTCGGTTCATAAAAACGCGGAATCAGGGAAGCGATGGTCGTCTTGCCACTGCCTGAAGACCCCACCAGGGCCACACTCTGCCCCGGTTCGATACTGAAACTGATGCCGTTGAGGGCATCCTCTTCCGCCTGGGCATAGCGGAACCTGACATCCTCGAAACGCACCGCCCCCCGGACATTCTCCAGGTTCCGGGTACCCGTGTCCTTTTCCGGCGTTTCATCCACCAGGTTGAAGACTGACTCGGCCCCCGCCAGGCCGGTCTGCAGGGGCTGGTTGATGGCCGACAGTCGCTTGATAGGGGGAAACAGCAGGCCCAGGGCGGAAAAGAAAGCGGCGAATTCCCCCACGGTCATGGGCTTGCCGCCCAGCTGGCCTGTCCCGAGGTAGATGAGCAGGGCGATCATCATGGCGCCGATGAATTCCACGATGGGCGCGCTGGTGGCATCCGCCACCTTCAGCTTAAAACGGTGGCGCCGCACCCAGTTGGCCAGTTTGAAAAAGCGCTTGCGCTCATAGCCCTCGCCCCCGTACACCTTGACGATCTTGTTGCCCCGGGTGGCTTCTTCCAGGGCATGGGTCATCTCTCCCATTGTTTCCTGCAACTTGCGGCTGGAGAGGCGCATACGGCCGGACACTAGACGCACAAACCCCAGCATCACCGGCAGCAGGATGGACACTACCAGGGTGAACTTCCAGTTGGTGTAAAGCATGAATCCCAGCAGGCCGATGACCGACAGGCCATCACGCAACAGCACCACCAGCACGCGAGTGGCCGCCGTGGTCACCTGGGTTACGTCGTAGGTGACCTTGGCAATGAGATTGCCCGTGGCATGAGCGTCGAAGAAGGGCACCGGCAGGGTCATGATGCGCTCGAACATCTCCCGGCGCAGATCCAGCACCACTTTGCCGGATACCCACTGGAAGGCCACCCGGCTGATGAATGCGGACACGCCCCGCACCATGTACAGCACCAGTAGGGCAATGGGCATCCAGAACATGTAAAGTTCGTCCCGCTCCACAAAGGCCTTATTCATCAGCGGCTTCATGAGGTAGGGGATGGCCGGTTCTGTGGCAGCCAGGAACACCGTAAAACCGATGGCCACGCCAAAGGCATGCCAGTAGGGCCGCACATGCCTGAGCAGGCGGAAATACAGCTCCTTGCTGTCCATGAAAGTAGTATGCGGACGACGACGGTGTTTGCGGCTCATTCAGTCAACCGGGTAGATACGGGGGTCGGAGCGTTGCGGGCGGGTTCGGAAGCGGCGGTGTATCCACATATATTGTTCGGGTGTCTCGCGCACCCATCTCTCCACCAGGTCGTTCACCCGCTGGGTATCAGCTACAAGATCGCCCGTGGGAAAGTTTTCCCAGGGCGGTTCCAGATACAGGTCATGGCCCTTGCCATCCTTCCTGCGCACGGCGCGAAAGGGCACGACCAGGGCGCCACTGAGCTTCGCCAACCGGGCGGTAGCCGGGTTGGTGGACGCAGGGATGTCAAAGAAATCGGCAAATACGGACTCCCGCCGTCCTGCATTCTGGTCCACAGCATACCATACGGCCTCACCCTGTTTAAGGGCGCGAACAGCACCCCGCGCGTTATGCCGGGGAATAATTCTGGGCAGCCACTTGAGGCGCGCCTTGCTTATCATCCTGTCTATCACGGGATTGTTGCTCGGCCGGTACAACGCAGCGAACGGCTGCTTATGAGCCAGAAGGCGACCACCAAATTCCGGGCTGTTGAGATGCGCCGAGAGCAACAGCACACCCCGTCCTTTGGCCAAAGCGTTTTGCAGGTTTTCCAGACCATGGATATGAGCCAAACGGGACATACGCCGCGTGGACGCCCACCAGGCCAGGGGAGCCTCCAGCAGGGTGATGCCCAGGCTGTCGAAACTTTCCCGCAACAGCTTCTCCCGCCACTCGGGGGACTTGTCCGGAAAGCACAGCTCGATATTCGTCCTGGCAATCACACGCCGCTTGGGAAGCACCCGGGCATAGGCCTGTCCCAGCCAGGACCCCAGACGCAGCACCAGACCATAGGGCATAAAAGCCGCCAGACGCAGCAGAGCGACCCCTGCCCAGGTGGGCCATAAGCGCGGATGGTACAGGGGGATACCCTTGAGCTTGTTCGCCACGATTCTGCGCCG